>ERZ761609.2918-NODE-2918-length-11855-cov-46.975254_pt1 | contig 11855 bp, 10 predicted proteins | sample MGYA00511163_ERZ761609 | MGnify/ENA primary metagenome ERZ761609 (study PRJEB28899, sample SAMN02445070) | bioreactor sludge metagenome | biome: EBPR sludge | place: Australia: Brisbane, Thorneside Wastewater Treatment Plant | collected 2011-12-16 ... | reverse complement strand
GTGACTGGAGTTCAGACGTGTGCTCTTCCAATCTCTACCCCAGGCCGCCTGACCCCCCAAACGATGCAGAAACCCTGACCACCCCACCATCCCCCACAAGTTCCTCACCCCCCGTGTGCCTGCCCGCATAGCCCCAAGTCTCCCCGGCCGAATCCCGCAGTGGTGAAACGTCCTAGGCAATCAGGGCTGAGACCTATGAGCACCCCGTCACCCAAAGCGATGGCAGAATACAGACCAGAACCGACGCCGTTAGCGACGAAACCGTGGAATATCATTATGACCAGCTCGGGCGCCTGACTAGGGCGCACACGCGCAGCGACGGCTTCAGCCTCTCCATCCACCGCGTCCGTACGTTTTATAGCACTCAGTGCTACAAAACGTGCCTTCGCCCGCCCGTAACGACTGCCACCGTGTCCGCTACCACGACGCCGGCGGTCTCTGTTCAGCATGTCAACCCGGTCAACCGCAAGGGAAGGGATCAAAATGCGGTACCATCCCCGGTTCCTCCCTCATCCCGAGTCATGTGGATTTGGTGATGCCGGAACGCTCGGCCTCCGGCAGGACCGCCGGTGACTGTGATATACCTTCAAGTTGCAGCGACCTGAACGACGCGGGCAGTCACTATTGACGCAATGCGTTCCGGTACCGAGCTGTGACCGCGCCCCATGGTCACTTTCACGGCGGGCGCAGTTGACCTAAGAATGAGCCATGCAGAATCCCGCTCCGACGATGCGCCTATTGGAATATAACCTCGGCTTTGACAGTGTCTCGCGCTGTAGCAGCAGCGTGGCCCATCTGGCGATGCGCGAGCGGGTTTTCCTCTACAGCCTGGTTTTTTCCGTTGGCCCGCAGTGGTCGCTGGAGATCGGGACCTACGAGGGCGGCAGCGCCGAGATCATCAGTGGTGCGCTGGACGATTTGCAGCTTGGCGGGCGTTTGATTTCGATTGATCCTCATCCCGGCCAGATCTCAATTGATCGCCAAAGGGTCAGCCACAATACGGAATTTGTTGAAGGCTTTTTCCCGCGGGATATTGCGAAAGTACGGCCGCCCGGCGGTGCAAAGTTCGACTTCGCCTTTGTTGATGGCAACCATCGTTATGAGGGCGTCTTTGGTGATTTGGAGGCGCTGGGGGCGATTCTCAATGACGGCGCCCTTGTGCTGCTGCACGACGCCTACAACACCGACGTGGACCGGGCGATCCGGGATTCCGTGCAAGCGGGCTGGTATAGCGACGGTGGCCGTGTGGGCCGGGTTCGAAACGACTTGACCCCCGGCGAACTTTACGGCGGATTGCATTTGCTCGCGAAACGTTAGGGCCGGCGCCTGAAGAACGCAGCCAGGTTCAAGGGGGGATCATCGCGGGCCGCCGGGCCTGGGGCCACCAGCGATCGGGGCCACGCCGGTAACCGGAACTGTGCTATTCTCGCCACTACCCCGGAGGGGGGTACATATGGAGAGAAAGAAAGCATCCGAGTTTCCGCGCGAAGTTCTGGGTCTGTTCGACCGGTATGCTCATGGCGAGATTGACCGGCGGGCGTTTCTGGAGAGCGCTCAGAAGTACGCCGGGGCCGGCGTGACGGCCGCGATGATGCTCGAAAGCCTGCGTCCGAACTACGCCTGGGCGCAGCAGGTGCCGAAGGACGACGCGCGGATCCGGACCGAGATCGTCTCGGTGGACTCGCCGAAGGGCAACGGCAGCATCAAGGGGCCGCTGGTCCGTCCGGCGAAGGCCGGGGGCAAGTTGCCTGCCGTGTTGGTGATCCACGAGAACCGCGGGCTGACGCCCTACATCGAGGATGTGGCGCGGCGGCTGGCCGTAGCCAACTTCCTCGCGTTCGCGCCCGACGGGTTGACCAGCGTGGGCGGCTATCCCGGCGATGAGGATCAGGCCCGGGCGCTGTTTCCGAAAGTGGACCGCGCCAAGATGACAGACGACTTTGAAGCCGCCGCCCGCTGGCTGAAGGCGCACCCGGAATCGAACGGGAAGCTCGGCGTCATCGGCTTCTGTTTCGGCGGCGCGATGACGAACACGATGGCCGTGCGGCTGGGCAGCGAGATGGCGGCCGGCGTTCCCTACTACGGAGGACAGGCGCCGGCGGCGGATGTGCCGAAGATCAAGGCCGCCCTGCAACTCCACTACGCAAGCCTCGATACCCGCGTGAACGCCGGCTGGCCCGCCTATGAGGAAGCGCTGAAGGCAAACGGCGTGCGGTACACGATGTTCATGTACGAAGGCGCCAACCACGCCTTCCACAACGACTCGACTCCGCGCTATGACGACGCGGCGGCCAAGCTCTCCTGGCAGCGCGCGCTCGAGTTCCTCAATCAGCACCTGCGGGGTTGAGCGAGACCAGCACGGTTCCCGGCTCGAAGTCGAACAGGACATCGGCCTCGCCGCGCTCAGCAATGAGCTGTTCGAGGCGGGCGACGATTGCGTCGCGGCGCGCCAGCAGCGCGTCCACCTGCCATCCGGTGATCAGGGAGTCCATCGTCCGGCGGATTCCGGCGCGGTCGAGCGCCTTGAGCGCGGCGAACAGGCTGCGGCTGCAGCGCGTGACGCGTTGGGGGTGTTCGAGTTCGTTGTTCCAGCGGAAGGCGCGGGTGTGGTCGATCAGTTTCAACTCCCAGTTGCGGGTGACGAGCATGTTGTTGGTGTTGCGGTCGGGGTTGGCGATGAGGGCATCGAAGATGCGCATCAGCTCGTTCTGCTTGCGCCAATGGTCGGGGTCGGGCGCCTTCGTGCCGGTGCGATGGAGTTCGGCGCCGGACATAAGGACCTCGTCCACCCACCAGGTGACGGCGCCGGTGACGCCGCCGATGCGGCGTTCGATGGAGACCGGCGTCATGCCGAGGCCGAGCATGCGGTCGAGACGGTAGGCGGCAACGTTGCCGCGCCACGAGTCGACGAAGTTGGCCTTCAGGGCGGAGAGGTTGAAATCGCGGGCCTTGTCGCGGTTGATCCGCTGGAGGTGGGCATCGTGGGTCAGGTTGCCATCCGAGAGCGTGATGCGCTTGGAGTGGGTGATGCCGCCGGGCGCGGGTTGTGTCTCCACGACGCGGGCTTTGGCGAGGAATCTCTCCTGTTCCGCGTCGGACGGCGAGGCGGGAACGGCGAGGGCGGCAAGGGCCAGAACGAGAGTCATGCGGGGGCTCCTTCTGAGTACTAACGCGGAAGGACGCCCCCGCAGGGCTCACAGGTGGAGGGACTACCTGCCGGGTCGGGTGCGGTAGATCTCGAAGACGGTTCCCTTGGTGAGGGAGACGAGAAAGAGGTTGCCGTTGGGTCCGGTCTGGATGTCGGTGACAACGCCGAAGTTGCGGCCGAACAGCAGGCTTTCGCTCTCGGTGATCTCCCACTTGGCGAGGTTGTCGGCGACGCGGTCCTCGAGGCGAGGGTCGTCCACGGCGATCTTGCGGCGGTTGCCGGTGAGCTTCATCATGAACAGGTGGCCGCCTTCGAGCAGGTCGCGCGCGCCGCCGACAAAGAGGCGGCCGTCATACTGGGGCCCGAGGGCGCGGCCGTCCACAAAGCCGATGCCACCGGGCGAGACCTCGTATTTCCAACTGAACTCGGGGTCGGAAAACCGGGCGCCGGGGAGCATGTAGAGCCGGGCGAGCGCCTCCTGGGGGGTGTCGGCAATGAGGGTGGGCGACCAGCGGATCTGTTGCAGGTTCTGGCCGCCGAAGGTGGTTTCGATCTGCTTGTATTGGGCGACCCGCGAGGCCGGTCCCATGATCTGGATCCAGCCTGAGTTCGTGCCGGGTTCGACGCGGTTGAGTTCGCTGAAGGTGTCGTCGCCGTTTTCCTGCACCCAGAGGTCGCCGGAGCGCGGATCGAAGGCCATCCCGAAGCTGTTGCGCACACCGTAGGAGAACACCTTCTGGATGTTGGCGCCCACTTCCCCGCCGATGGCGGAGCCGACGCCATAGAAAGGATTGTCGGCCGGAGCGGAACCGTTGTCGTTGAGGCGGAGGACGACGCCGGTGAGGTGGGCGTTATCCGGAGCGGGCCCGCCGAACTGGTCGTCCGGGACAGTGGGTCCGGGGCAGATCGGCGTGGGTCCGCAGGGCAGATTCTGCATGTGGCCGCGGCGGCCCAGGTCTCCGATTACGATGTAGAGTTTGCCATCGGGGCCAAACTTGATCACGCCGCCGTTGTGGTTGCCGCGCTGGGGTTGCCCGGCATCGGCCTGCAGCGCGCGGATCTGGATGAGGTTGGCGGCAAAGCTGAGGGTGGACCCGTTCCAGTTGAAGCGGTCCACGCGGTTGCCGAGCAGACTGGTGTTGGCGAGGACGTTGGTATCGGCGCCAGTCGTGCTTTCGGTCCAGTAGAGATAGACACCGGGATTGACCGGGAACTGCGGATGCAGCGCGATGCCGAGCAGACCGCGCTCAGAAGCAGAGTTCACGGCGAGGTCGAGCACGACGCCCTGGACCACGCCATCGACCACGCGCTTCACCTGGCCGGTGTTCTTCTCGACGATCAGAAAGTCGTTGGGCCCGATGAAGGCCATCGTGGTGGGTGTGACGAGCCCGCTCACCACGGGCCGGACCGCCAGATTCGAGTCCATCACGCTGGGATCCTGGGCCTGAAGAGCCTGCCCAAGACACAATGCGGCAATCGCGAGCCGCGAAACAACATGGTTACCCGCCATATCAGTTACTCCTTGGTGATTTCGACATGGAGGGGCCAGGAGATCCCGCGCACCTGCGCCGAGCATCCCTCAAACCCCTGTGGGGTGAGTATAGGGCCGGTTCGGCGGAGCGGAACCGGAGCACGGAGATTTTACATGGCGTTCGCTTTTCCGACGCCAGCAAAAGAGAGCGGGCGGGGATCAGCGACTGGGGCCGGGGTCCCAGATGGTGGCGGCGATGTAGCGTTCGCGGTCGGGGTGGTCGTTGTAGTAGTAGATGGTGACGATCTTGCCGTCGGGGCGCTGGACGGAGCGGGGGTAGCCGAGGTCCCAGCAGCCGGCGTCGTCGCGGAGGATGATCTCCGCGCCCCAGGTGAGGCCCTGGTCGGAACTGAGCCGGGCACGGATGCCGAAGGGGGCGGAGCGGTAGCCGTAGGTGAGGGCGAGGCGGCCATCGGCGAGTGTGGTAAGCGTGGGCGGGTTGCCGACCGAGCCGCCGGTATCGGCGATTTCGGCGAGGCGGCGCCAGGTGCGGCCGTCGTCATCGGAGGCCCAGGATTCGATCCAGTGTTTCGGGCCGTCCTTGCAGCGGAGGGTGGTGAGCAGGCGGGTGGGCGAGAGGCGGACGCTGGCGGGCATGATGGAGAAGCCGGCGGGTTCGGGGCCGATCCAGGAGACGAAGTCCCAGGTTTTGCCGCCGTCGGCGGTGCGGACGTTGAAGACGCGGCCTTCGCGGCCGTTCTCCTTGTGCGCGGTCATGAAGGCCATCAGGTCGTGCTTGCCGTTCACGAGGTAGTCGGTGCGGGCGGCGATGCCGGTGCGGCCATAGGTGGGGATGCGGTAGGGGCCCTGCCAGGCGCGGCCACGGTCGGCGGAGTAGTAGAACCGCGAGAAGCCGGTGCGGCTGGAGACCATGCGGAAGGTGACGGCGGAGTCCGGGTGGGTGAAGTCGAAGCCGCCAGGGCCGTCGGTGGGTTCGCGCTCCGTGCCTTCGGGGGTGAGGTAGGAGGGGGTCTCGATGGACCACGTCTGGCCGCCATCGCGGCTGCGGGCGTAGCGTGGGTAGGAAGGTTTCGTGCCGTCGATGGCGTGGCCCGAGGTGACCTGTTTGAAGGCGCCATCCATGAAGCCGACCAGGATTTCGTTGCCCCAGATCCAGATGCCGTTGTTGGCGGGCCAGCCGCCGAAGCGGCCGGGTTGATGGAAGACGGTGACGTTCTGTTTGGTGACGTTCGCGAGGGCGAGGGAACTGGTGGCGGCGGCGAGGAAGGTGCGGCGGGGTATGTGGGCCATGGATGGATGATACCGGACGCGGGCGGTGCGTTTCCTACCAGGGCGGCGGTGCGGCTGGGGTGCGGCTGGGAAATGGATCAGGTGATCGAGTATCCCTGAAGACCGTCACCCTTTCGAGAACCAGTCAGCCGTCACGCAGCGGGCGTTGCAGTGGACAAACTGAGCCTCCACTTGGTCCGCGTATAGGCGATGCGAAAGCCCTGGCGCTCGGCGTTCCGCTGGGAGTTGCTGCCCGCTTCGGCGACCATCACCGCGAGGTCGCAGCCGAGTTCGAAGGCATAGCGCATCCGGGCTTCCAGAAGCGCGGTCTGAAGGCCCCGGCGGCGCATTTCGGGGACTGTCGCCGCGCCGGCGAAGAGCGCGATGCCGTCATGCACGTCAAGCGCGCCGGCGGCTCCGGGCACGGCGTCGATCTCGCCGATGAAGCAGACCGCGCCTTCGCGTGCAGCCGTGATGGCGCCCATCTCGCGGAGGAAGTCCACCAGTTCGGGCTGTTCCTGCGCCCAACCCCGGGCGCCGACCTCGGACCAAAGCTCCACCTCATCGGGCCGGATGGTACGCGCGGTCACAGCGCCGGGAGCACGTTCGGGCGGCGCCAACACCGGACGGTAGAGCACGCTGTTGACCTCGACCGGGCGGTAGCCGCGCGCGCACAGCAGGTCCAGCGCGGCCACGCCGGCCAGCGGGCACACCTCATGCTGGACCGGCGCGCCCCGCTCGCTGAAGAAGGCTTCGATGAAGTCGAGCGCGGCGGCCGTGAGCGGTTCATACAACCCCAGACCGAAGGTCTGAGTGATGGGCGATTCCGCCCCATCGAAAACGACGAACGCCCCGGCGTGACGGACCGACTCGGCCCCGCTGTCCGGCATGAGGCGGCGGCGGGATTCGGCAAACCCGGCGCAAGCGGCGCCCTCCGCGCGTTCCAGCCTCTGAGCAAGGGCAAGGTCAGAGAACAGCATCCCAGTGACGAGTATGCCAGACCAGGGGGGAGACGGCAGCCCAGAATGGCATATTCTCTGAGAAGCGAAGTGCGGATTCTATGAAACCAGTGCGGATCTCGTCAATCGTCCTTATACTTGCCGCGGCGATGAGCGGAGGGTGTGCCGCGGGGCAGACCGCCGCGCCGACGCGCAATCCGGATGTCCCTTACGTTCCAACCACCGAGCTCGCGGTGGAGGCCATGCTGAAGCTGGCCAAGGTGGGCCGGTCCGATGTGGTGTACGACCTGGGCTGCGGGGATGGCCGGATTGTGATTGCGGCCGCGCGGAAGTTCGGGGCGCGCGGCGTGGGGATTGACATCGATCCCGAGCGGATCAGGGAAGCCCGCGCCAATGCCCGGAAGGCGGGGGTCGAGAACCGGGTGCGGTTCATCGAGCAGGATCTGTTTAAGGCGGATATCAGCGGAGCGACGGTGGTGACGCTGTTCCTGCTGGACCACGTCAACCTGAGGCTGCGGCCGAAGCTGCTGGCGGAGTTGAAACCGGGGACGCGGGTGGTGTCGAACACGTTTGATATGGGGGATTGGAAGGCGGACGTGGAGAGGAGCCTGGACGACCCGGACGCGGGCTATTTCAGCAGCCATTTTTATTTGTGGGTGATTCCGCGGCGGGGGGAGAGGTAGGGGGGGCGAGGTATGCGCTTCGCGCGATGTTGGGTTGGGAGTGTTCTTCAGGTAGGATCGTGAAGTCTGCTCTCGAAAGCTTGGCCCCGGAGCGATCACAGACGTAGAGTTTGGTCTTCGACCAAGAGCTTACTCAACTCCGAACAATGTGCAGGGACGAAACAGAACGTCGTAAATGCGAACGCGCCTACTTGATACTTCTGCTCTTGATGACGATTCTGCAAGAATTTCAAAATCCGCTTGGTGCGGGCGAAGACCTTTGTGAGGTCCCTGTTCTCCCAAGTACGGATTTCCTTTTCATGCCTGAGCAGTCTGGCGTAGCTCTCGACAATCTCGTCGAGTATTTGCTCAAGCATTTCTGGATCCCCACTGAGACACCCACCAGGAATGGAATTGAGTGTTTCAGCAGCCTGCTCAACGCGACTTACATCGGAATATATTGCCGACACCTTTGCAAGATAGATCCTATTCTCCTCGTCGAGTAAACACTCATCGGAATCTTCCTGACTCTCTTCATCGACTTCTTCCTCCATTCCTTCCATCGGTTCGGAAATGGCGCCAACGCGCCAAAGCCTGTAGGAGAGTCCACCATCGTCCTCCCCGCAGATTGCCCCTTCCATGCGATCTGTTGTCCGAATCCGAACGGTGTCCCGGTTCGTCATTCCTGAAGTACTTACCTCGAGTTCCAAAATAAGTAACTTGGTCCGATCCTCATAGCGCCAGCACCCGGAGATTCCATACTCAAGGTCGAGCATTCCCGCAACTCCAATGCTTTTTGCCAAATCGCCAAGGAGGCCGCTTTGATCGATTTTCTGACTGCCGCTAATCTGTCCATTCCGCCTCAAATCCAAAATATAGCTCGACGATACTACTCCAGAAACGCCAGCCTCCATGCGCCAGCGTCCAGGAAATAGCTGGTTCGGCGCGGGCGCATAGCCGGTACCGAATACCGCACTGAGAAGCCCTCCGTGCGCTGTATCGTAATCACTTCGCTCAAGAAAAACAACATGCGCCAGTGAACGTGGAAGGGGTGTCGAATCCAGACGATAGGGAATCACTTTCTTTCGAAGTGAGCGGGCTGCGTCGAGTTCCTTCCTGACCCAATGGGAGCCAGAAGCCGCACGCGACCAGAGCAGCAGGAGGTGGTTGCATGCTTTTATTCCATTTAGTATGCGATCAGGGAGCGAGTCCGCGACCAGAATCTCGTCTTGGTCAAGAAACGTCGCCGCGCCATGCTTCTTGAGAACCCTTTGGATTTCGACCGCAAAGTCGCGGTCGCTGTGACTATGGCTGAGGAAGACTTTCACCTCAGCCGACTTGTCGGCCAGATTAGGCCGCTTGAGAGCCTTGCTTCTGCTGCTCATTGGTGGTCTCCTTAGCCTCAAGATTCGAGGTCAAGTCAGTATGCCGATAAACAGATCTGCTTGCCTGAAGACTACGGTGAAAAGGAATAGGTGTCAATGGTCAGTTGCGGGTAGCCCGATCTGATTTCGGATGAATGAAGATGAGCCGGTTTGGGTTTTGTGCCGCCGCGTGACCGGGGCGGGCATTGGGTCGATGGTTCGAGCGGGGAGTTATTCCAGGCGGTAGTTCGGGGCTTCTTTGGTGATGATGACGTCGTGGACGTGGGATTCTTTGAGGCCGGCGATGGAGACGCGGATGAACTCGGCTCGCTGTTGGAGTTCGGCGATGGTGCGGACTCCGGTGTAGCCCATGCCGGAACGGAGGCCGCCGACGAGTTGGAAGACGAGGTCGGCGAGGGGTCCTTTGGAGGGGACGCGGCCTTCGATGCCTTCGGGGACGAGTTTGCCGGCGGCGTCCTGGCCGTAGCGGTCGGCGGAGCCGCCTTCGGTCATGGCGCCGAGGGAGCCCATGCCGCGGTAGGCCTTGAAGCTGCGGCCCTGGTAGAGGATCATTTCGCCGGGGCTTTCGTCGGTGCCGGCGAGGAGGCTGCCGATCATGACGGAGTCGGCGCCGGCGGCGATGGCCTTGGTGACGTCGCCCGAGAATTTGACGCCGCCGTCGGAGATGAGGGCGACGCCGGTGCCGCGGGTGGCGCGGGCACATTCGGCGATCGCGGTGATCTGGGGGACGCCGGCGCCCGAGACGACGCGCGTCGTACAGATGGAGCCGGGGCCGATGCCGACCTTGACGCCATCGACACCGAGCGAAACGAGGTCGCGGGCGCCTTCGTAGGTGCCGACGTTGCCGGCGACGAGATCGACTTCGGGCAGGGCGCGCTTGACGGCGACGATGGCCTGCATGACGCGTTCGCTGTGGCCGTGGGCGGTGTCGATGACGAGGAGATCGACCTTGGCCTTGGCGAGTTCCTGGGCGCGTTCGAGGAAGTCGCCGGTGGCGCCGATGGCGGCGCCGACGCGGAGGCGGCCATGCTCGTCCTTGGCGGCGGTGGGGTATTTGATCTTTTTCTGAATGTCCTTGACGGTGATGAGGCCCTTGAGGGCGAAGTCGTCATCGACGACGAGGAGCTTTTCGACGCGGTGTTTGTGGAGTTCCTTCTGGGCTTCCTCGAGGGTGGTGCCGACGGGGACGGTGAAGAGGGGGTCCTTGGTCATGACCTCGTGGATGGGGAGGTCGTGGCGGGCTTCGAAGCGCAGGTCGCGGTTGGTGAGGATGCCGACGAGTTTCGTGCCCTTGACGACGGGGACGCCGGAGATGCGGAAGCGCTTCATGATGTCGAGCGCTTCGTGGATTTTCTGATCGGGATCGACGGTGACGGGATCGACGATCATGCCGCTTTCGGAGCGTTTGACGCGGTCCACCTCCTCGGCCTGGCGGGGGATGGTCATGTTTTTGTGGATGATGCCGATGCCGCCCTGCTGGGCGAGGGCGATGGCGAGGTGGGCCTCAGTGACGGTATCCATGGCCGCGCTGAGGATGGGGATGTTGAGCTGGATGTTGCGGGTGACCATCGTCCGCGTGTCCGCCTCGGTGGGCAGGACGTTGCTGCGGGCGGGTTTTAACAGGACGTCGTCAAAAGTGAGGCCTTCGGGGATACGATCGGGAACCATTGGTTCTCCTTATGGTAGCTGAACACTCAAGCGCGGCGGCGGGAACCGAACAGGGCGGTGCCGATGCGGATGATGGTGGCGCCTTCCTGGATAGCGGCTTCGAGATCGTGGGACATGCCCATGGAGAGTTGGGGGAGGTTGTGGGTCTGGGCGAGTTCGCGGAGGCGGACGAAGTAGGGGCGGGCGGCTTCGGGGTCGTCGGACCAGGGGGGCATGGTCATGAGGCCGGTGAGGCGGAGGGCGGGGAGGGCGCGGAGGGCGTCGATGAGGGCGGCGAGATCGGCGGGGGCGCAGCCGTATTTGGATTCCTCTTCGCTGAGTTTGACCTCGATGAGGACTTCGCGGACGCGGCCGGGGGCTTCGGCGAGGCGGCGGGCGAGTTTGGGGGAGTCGATGGTCTGGATGACGTCGAAGAGTTCGGCGGCGCGGCGGGACTTGTTGGACTGGAGGTGGCCGATGAGGTGGAAGCGGGCGTCGAGGGGGCGGACCTGGGGGGCTTTGCGGTCCATTTCCTGGACGTAGTTTTCGCCGAAGTCGCGGAGGCCGAGGGCGTGGGCGGCGAGGATGGCTTCGGCGGGGAAGACCTTGGAGACAGCAAGCAGGAGGACGCTTTCGCGGGGGCGCGAGGCGCGGGCACAGGCGCGATGGATGCGCTCTTCCACGCGGGCGAGATTAGCGGCGAGTTCGGCGGGCGTGGGCGGGCGCGGAGCAGAGGCCATTGGAGGCGATTCTATAATGGAGGCGGTGCGGACCTCCAGACAGGCCGTGCCCGCGCGGCCGGAGGCGTTGCGCGGGGAGATCGAGAGTTTTCTCGCGACGTGCCGGCGGCCGGCGATTGTGGAAGCGGGCGTCGAGCCGCTGCTGGTGACGAAGGAGACGTGCGCGCTGACGGTGCGGGGCGGGCATCTGGTGATCGAGGCCTGGGATGGGGAGCGGACATTTGCGCGGCGGGTGAGCGGGGTGGGGGAGCGGCGTGGGGGCAGGTTGAAGGTGGCGGTGGAGCGGTTTGGGCAGGGGCGCGGGTGGTTGACGGTGGTGGACCTGGAGGATGCGCGGACGGGGCCGGCGTTGCGGCGGAGCCGGCAGGAGACGCTGGCGGCGCGGTTTGCGCTGATGCTGGCGCGGCAGTATCCGGGGTGGCGGGTGGAGGGGTTGACGGTGGGGGCGGATCTGGAGCACACGTTGTCGCCGGCGTATCCGCGGGCGCTGTTGCGGCGGGGGGAGCGGCGGGTGGCGGCGCTGTGCGCGCCGGGAGCATCGCTGACTCAGACG
>ERZ761609.2917-NODE-2917-length-11857-cov-7.373157_pt1 | contig 11857 bp, 8 predicted proteins | sample MGYA00511163_ERZ761609 | MGnify/ENA primary metagenome ERZ761609 (study PRJEB28899, sample SAMN02445070) | bioreactor sludge metagenome | biome: EBPR sludge | place: Australia: Brisbane, Thorneside Wastewater Treatment Plant | collected 2011-12-16 ... | reverse complement strand
TGATCAGCACGGTGATGCTGGGCCTGCCGCCGCTGGCGGCACTGCCGCTGGCCTTCGTGCTGGCGGGCCTGGTGGCTGCGGGCTTTGCACGCCTGCTGTTCCGGCTGGAGGGCGCCTATTTCGCCATTGGCACCTGGGTCGCGGCAGAAAGCGTGGCGCTGGTCTTTGCCGGCATCCCGGCGCTGGGTGGCGGAGCGGGGATGTCCCTGCCGACGGACGCGGTGCGCTCGATCGCCGCCAGCCGCGAAATGCGCGAGTTCGTCATCTACTGGCTGATGCTGGGGCTGGGCATCGGGACACTGGTGGGTGCCTGGACCCTGATCCGCTCGAAACCCGGGTTGGCGTTGATGGCGCTGCGCGACAATCCCGTGGCGGCGGTGTCGGTGGGGGTCAACATCCAGCGCATCCGATTCTGGACCTATGTTCTGGTTGCCGCGATCACCGGGGTGATCGGCGCCATCATCTTTCTGCAAAAACTGCGCGTTTCGCCACAGGCGGCGTTTTCCTTGCAGGATTGGACGGTGGCCGTCATCTTCATCGTGGTGATCGGCGGTATCGGGCGCATCGAGGGTGCGATTGTCGGAACCGCCGTCTATTTCCTGCTGCGCGAAATCCTGGGTGACTATGGCGTCACCTACCTCATCGTGCTGGGGGTGGTGGCGATTCTGGTCGTGTCGTTCTCCAGCGGCGGCATCTGGGGCCTGATCGAGCGACGCTTTGGCTGGTCCCTGATGCCAACCGCAAGGCGCATGACCGACCGCTGAGCGAGGGTCGCCAGGAGAAGGACCATACCCCGCACCTTGCGCGCAGCCTCAGGGCGACCTGTCAGCCCGTGGGGCAGCGGCTGCACGGCCTTCGTGCGGGTGCCGGTGTCTCGCTCGCTCACCGCCTGAAATCTTGCCGACCGCGAACCAGCGAAAGAAATCTCTGGACGCAGTCCAGTACAGTAATGTACCTAACGTGGAAGTGTCTTGAGCCACGGGGGGCAGCGGATGAAGTCTCACTATCGGGTCGCGATCATCGGCGGAGGTGTCGTTGGGGCCTCGGTTGCCTATCACCTGACCAAATTCGGCTGGTCCGACATTGCCCTGTTCGAGCGCGACGTGCTGACCGCGGGATCAAGCTGGCACGCTGCCGGGGGTTTTCATGCCCTGAACTCGGACCCGAACATCGCGGCGCTGCAATCCTATACCATCGACCTGTTGCAGACGGTGGGCGCGGAATCCGGCATCGACATCGGGATGCACATGACAGGCGGCATCACGCTGGCCAGCAGCCCTGACCGGTGGGAGGCACTGAAGGCTTCGCTTCGCACTTTCCAGTCGCTGGGTATCGACGATGTCGAACTGATCTCGCCCACGGAAATCAAGCGTCGCTGCCCCATCGTCTCGACCGAGGGCGTGTTCGGCGGGTTGTGGAGCGACCGGGAGGGACACATCGACCCCTCGGCCGTGGTCCACGCCTATGCCCGCGCCGCAAAGAACCGGGGGGCGGCGATCCATGAACACACAAAGGTGGAAAGCCTGAGCCAGCGCGCTGACGGGATGTGGGAGGTCCACACCGACAAGGGCCTCGTGCTGGCCGAACATGTCGTCAACGCCGGCGGTCTCTGGGCAAAGCAGGTCGGGCGCATGGCGGGGGTCGAACTGCCGGTCACCCCGATGGAGCACCATTACCTGGTGACGGAATCGATCCCCGAACTGGTCGAACTGGGGCGGGAAATCCCGCTGGTCGTGGACCCCGAAGGGTTCTCGTACACCAGGCAGGAGCAGAAGGGCCTTCTTCTGGGCATTTATGAACGGAACTTCAAGCACTGGCAGATGGACGGCGCGCCCTGGGATTTCGGCGTCGAGTTGCTGCAAGAGGACGTCGGTCGCATCGAAGAGGAACTGGCACTGGGTTTCAGCCGCTTCCCCTGCCTTGAAACCGTGGGCATCAAGCGCTGGGTGAACGGCGCCTTCACCTTTTCACCCGATGGAAACCCGCTGGTCGGACCCGTTCGCGGCCAGCGCAATTACTGGGTCGCCTGTGGTGTGATGGCGGGTTTCCTGCAAGGTGGCGGAGTCGGCAAATCGCTGGCGGAATGGATGATCCACGGCGAACCCGAGGCCGATATCTTTGGCATGGACATCGCGCGTTACGGCAGTTTCGCCACCAATCGCGCCTTCATCCGCCAGACCACCGGCCAGTTCTACGCGCGCCGCTTCATCATGTCCTATCCCAACGAGCAATTGCCCGCCGGTCGGCCGCTGAAAACCCCCGCCATCCATGCCGATCTCAGCGACGAGGGCTGTCAGTGGGGGGCCAGCTGGGGACTGGAACAGCCGCTCTATTTCGCTCCCGCGGGTTTCATCGAGAGACCGACGCTGCGCCGCTCGAACGCGTTCGACCTGATCGGCGCCGAGGCCCGCGCCGCACGGGACGGGGCGGGACTTCTCGATATGACCGCCTTCTCGCGTTACGAGGTCACCGGACCCGGGGCGCGGGCCTGGCTGGACAGCTTGCTGGCCTGCCGCCTGCCGGGGCCCGGGCGCGCGCGCCTTGCGCCGATGCTGGGCGAGAACGGCAAGCTCAAGGGCGATCTGACCGTGCTCAACTGGGGTGATGGCAGCTGGTGGCTCATGGGCTCGTATTACCTGCGCGAATGGCACATGCGCTGGTTCGAAGGCCATATGGGCGATGGTGTCGCCCTGCGCGACATCTCGGATGCGACGACCGGCCTGTCGCTGTTCGGCCCCAACGCCCGCGCGATTCTGGAATGGCTCACGGACGACGATGTGTCGAACAAGGCGCTGCCCTTCATGGCCTGCCGCACGATGGACGTGGGACTTGTTCGCGCAAAGGTCGCGCGGATGTCGATTTCGGGCGAACTCGGCTACGAGATCAACTGCGGGGCGCTGGAACAGCCGGGCCTGCGCAAGGCGATCCTGAAGGCGGGTGCCGATCTGGGACTGCGCGACGTTGGTTTCGCCTCGGTCCTGTCGCTGCGGCTGGAGAAAAGCTTTGGCATCTGGTCGCGCGAATTCACCCAAGGTTACACTCCGGCGCAGACCGGGCTGGATCGATTCATCGACTTCGGGAAACCCGACTTCGTCGGCCGTGCGGCCGCACTTGCCGAACGCCTGTCCCCGCCGCAAAGCCTGCTAGTCACGCTGGAGGTCGATGCGACCGATGCCGACGCGACCGGGTATGAACCGATCTGGCAGGACGGCAAGCGCGTGGGCTATGTCACCTCGGGCGGCTATGGCCATACGCTGGGCCGCAGTCTCGCTCTGGCGATGGTCGATCGTGCCGCCAGCGCGCCGGGCACGCCCCTGACCCTGCACATCGTCGGCGAAGAGGTCTCGGCGCGGGTGATCCCGGCCTCGCCCCATGATCCGGACGGACAGAAGATCCGGCAATGACCCGCCGCTATTCCGCCCTCGCGCTGCTGAAGGAAGGGCTGACCGGCCAGAAAGGCTGGCAGCCCGCCTGGGACGACCGGCCGCTGAGGCCGCGCTATGATATCGTCATCATCGGCGGCGGCGGGCATGGCCTTGCCACCGCCTATTATCTCGCCCGGACCCACGGGATAACCAATGTCGCGGTGATCGAGAAAGGCTGGCTTGGCGGCGGCAACACCGGGCGCAACACGACCGTGGTGCGGTCGAACTACTTCTTCCCGGAAAGCGTGCGGCTCTATGATCTGTCGCTGAAGCTCTACGAAAAGCTGTCGATCGAGTTGAACTACAACATCATGCTGTCACAGCGCGGCATGGTGAGCATCGCGCATACCCCGTCCGAAATGGAGATGTCGGCGCGCGTCGTCAACGCCATGCAGATCAACGGCACCGACGCCGAATTGCTGGATGCCGACGGCGTGCGCAAGCGCCTGCCGATCCACCACGGCGGACCCGACGCGCGCTATCCCGCTTTGGGCGGGATCTGGCAGGGACGTGCCGGCACCGCGCGCCATGACGCGGTCGCCTGGGGCTATGCCCGCGCCGCCTCACGGCTGGGCGTCGACATCATTCAGCAATGCGAGGTCGAGGATTTCATCATCGAGGGCGGACGCTGCCGTGGCCTTTGCACCAGCCGTGGCGAGGTTCGCGCCGATCGGGTGGGCATGGCGGTGGCGGGTCATTCCTCGGCCCTGGCCGCGAAGGCCGGGTTCCGGCTGCCCGTGACGTCGTATGCGTTGCAGGCCTGCGTGTCCGAACCGGTGAAGCCGATCCTCGACACCGTGGTGTTGTCGCCGGGCACGGGCACCTATGCCAGCCAATCCGACAAGGGCGAAATCGTCATCGGCGGTGCGCTGGACCGCGTGCCCTCATACGGCCAGCGCGGCAACCTGCCGGTGTTGGAGACCGTGGTCGCGGGTCTGCTGGAGATGTTCCCGGCCTTCCGGCAGCTCACGCTGATGCGCCAATGGGCGGGGATCGTCGACGTGGTGCCCGACAGTTCGCCGATCCTCGGGGAAAGCCCCCTGCCCGGCCTGTTTCTTGACTGCGGCTGGGGGACCGGCGGGTTCAAGGCAATTCCGGCGGGTGGCACGTTGCTGGCGCATCTTCTGGCGACCGGGCAGCACCACGACATTTCGCGGCCGTTCGACCTCGATCGATTCCACACCGGGCGGCTTGTCGACGAGGCCGCCGGTTCCGGCATCGCGCACTAGGATTTCCGATGCAGATATTTTCCTGTCCCTTTTGCGGCCCGCGCCCGGAACCCGAGTTCCACTTTGGCGGCGAGGCCGGGAATGACCGCCCGGTCGGCGGGGCCTTGGTGCCCGAAGGCGAGTGGGCGGCGTACCTGCATCTGCGCCACAACCCGAAGGGCAGCACGCGCGAGATCTGGATGCATCGCACCTGTCTCGAGGTTTTCGTGATGGAGCGCGACACGGTAACGATGCAAGCCGCCCCGGGCGTCGCGCTGGGGGGCCCGACATGAGCGCCTATCGACTGGACGAGGGCGGCGAGATCGACCGCGCGCGACCGCTGAGCTTTACCTATGACGGCCGCCCTGTGCAGGGCTTTGTCGGCGACAGCTATGCCTCGGCGCTCATGGCGTCCGGTGACATGGTGCTGGGCCGCAGTTTCAAGTACCGCCGCCCGCGCGGCATCTTCGGCGCGGGGGTCGAAGAGCCGAACATCCACGCCGATATCCGGCTGAACGGGCGCGTGCATCTGAACCAGCGGGTGACAACGGAACCGGCACAGGACGGCGCAATGCTTCGCGCCTGCGGCGCGGCACCCGGCGCGCGGACCGACAGGACGCGGTTTGTCGATCTTTTCGCGCGCTTCATCCCCTCGGGCTTTTACTACAAGACCTTCATGCGTCCCAACTGGCACCTGTTCGAACCCTCGATCCGGGCAATGGCGGGTCTGGGGCGCATCGATGCGTCACAGACGGACGATATGCCGGGCGAACAGCGCAATCACCACTGCGATGCCGTGGTGGTGGGCGCGGGGCCGGTCGGCATTGCCGCCGCGCTGATGCTGGCCGAAGCCGGGGACTCAGTCCTGCTGTGCGACGACGCCACGCGGCCCGGCGGAAGCCTGTTGTCCCGCGCAGCGCGGATCGATGGCATGGACGGGGGCGAATGGCTGGCGCTGGCGCTGATCCGGCTTCAGGCGGCGGGGGTAAGGCTGCTGACGCGCACCACGGCGTTCGGGGTCTATGATCACGGCCTGATCGCGCTGAACCAGCGGCGGGATGGCCAGCCGGACCTGTTGTGGCGGGTGCGGCCAAGGCGAATCGTGCTGGCGGCTGGCGCCATCGAGCGCCCCCTGCCGTTTGATCGCAACGACCTGCCCGGCGTCCTGTCCGCACAGGCAGCACTGATCTATCTGCGTCGTCATGCCGTCGTGCCGGGGCGGCGGCTTTGCGTTGCGACGAACAACGACAGCGGCGAGGAGGTCGCGCGCGCCATGCAGGCGGCCGGGGCCGAGGTCGCGCTGATCGACTACCGCAAGGGCACCACGATCATCGGCGCGCGGGGGCGCGGGCGCGTTACCGGTGTGACAGTGTCATCGGGCCAGCGGATCGGCTGCGACGCCGTGCTGGTTTCAGGCGGGTTCACCCCGACGATCCATCTGCATGCGCAATCCGGCGGCAAGCTGGACTGGGACGCGGGAATTCTGGCCTTTGTGCCGCGTCCGGGGACCAGCGCCGTGGTGACTGTCGGCGGCGCGGCGGGGCATTTTTCGCTGGCCGAGGCCTTTGCCGCACTTCCCGAGGCGCTGGCGATGGGGAAAGCCCCACAGGCCGAACCGCAGCCCTACCGCGTGACCGAGGCCTGGCCGAAACCCGGGATGAAGGGGCGGGTCTGGATCGACTACCAGCACGATGTGACGACGAAGGATATCGAACTGGCCAGGCGCGAGAACTTCACCTCGGTCGAGCATCTGAAACGCTATACCACGCTGGGGATGGCAACCGATCAGGGAAAGACATCGAACCTTCAGGGCCTTGCACTGATGGGCGCCCTGAGCGGGCGCGCAATTCCCGAGGTCGGCACCACCACCTATCGTCCGCCTTTCACCCCCGTGCCGCTCGCCAGCCTTGCCGGCCCGCGTGGGGCCACACGGATGAACCCGGTGCGCAGGCTGGCGCTGGAGGCCCGCCATCGGGCGGCAGGCGCCGTGCTGGGGGAATATGGCGGATGGCTCCGGCCGGTTCATTATGGCCCTGACGATGCCGCGATCCTTGCCGAGGCACGGCGCGCGCGCGCCACGGTCGGCGTCTTCGATGCCTCGCCTCTGGGCAAGATCGAGGTGATGGGACGCGATGCGGCGGAATTTCTGGATTTCGTCTATTACAACACGATGTCCACCCTTGCACCCGGTCGGTGCCGTTATGGCTTCATGCTGACCGAGGGCGGGATCGTGATGGACGACGGCGTTCTGGTGCGGCTCGATGACGGGCGGTTCATCGTCTCGTGTTCGTCCTCACATGTCGCATCGGTCCATGCGATGCTCGAGGAGTGGCGGCAAGACCGATATCCCGACCGGCAGATCTGGATCCACGACGCCACCGCCGAGACAGCGACCGTCACCGTCACCGGCCCCCGCGCGCTGTCCGTGCTCGCCCGTGCCGGGATCGAAACCGGGGATCTGGCCCATATGGCGACCGGTTGGGCGACGCTTGAGGGCGAGGAGTTGCGCGTGACCCGCGTCAGCTTTACCGGCGACCGGTCCTATGAATTGTCGATCCGGCAGGATCTGGCCCCGTCCCTTTGGGACCGCGTGATCGCGGCGGCAAAGGCGGAAGGGGGCGGCCCGCTGGGGATCGAGGCGCTGATGATCCTGAGGGCCGAAAAGGGCTTTGTCGTCATTGGCAAGGATACCGACGGGATGACCCGGCCGATGGATCTGGGTTCAGACGCGCCACTGCGACGGAAGGCGGCCGATTTCCTCGGGCGTCGGTCGCTCACCCTCCCCGAAGCGTCGCGACCGGATCGCAACCAGTTGGTGGGACTGGTCCCGACCGATGGCAAGGGCGCCCTGCCCACCGGCGCGCATGGGGTCGAGATGCGGGGCGGCGCAAGGCGGTCCATCGGCTATGTGACGTCCAGCTATCCCGGCGCAGCGGTTCCGCATCCGGTGGCGCTGGGGCTGATCGAGCGCGGAGCGCAGCGCCACGGCGAGGAGATCACGCTCTACCATCTCGGCGTCCCCCGTCGCGCGCGTCTTGTCGCGCCGTGCTTCCTCGATCCGAACGGAGACCGCCTCGATGCTTGACCGCTCTGCGTTCTGGCCCGTCCAACCCCGGCGGTTGACCGGCAAGGACCTGTCCGTTGCCCTGCTGGCCCCGGTGCCGCAGGTGGTGATCAGCGGTGATCTGGACGCCGCCTGCACAGCCTTTGACCTGCCCGCGCCTGTGGCGCTGCTGGGCCAGGCAGTCGGGAGCCGCGCAGCGATCCGGTTGGCACGGTATCGCATGCTGGCGGTGGGCGTGACGCTGACCCATGCGAACGCGGGATTGCGCGAACGCTTCGCCACGACCCCCGCCACCGGCAGTCTCGCCGTGTTGCAGATCGACGGGGCGCGTTCAGCCGAACTGCTGGCCCGCGCGACTGCGGTGGATTTCGTCGCAGGCAGCCCCAGCGCCGCGCTTCAGTTCGCCGGGATGACCGCGGTTCTGTACCGTCACGATGCCGGGATGCGGCTGCATCTGGACCGGGGCCTCGTGGACTATGCCTTCGACTGGGTGCAGGCGAGCGGCGCGCTCGAGCCGTGATCAGACGTCGCGACGCTTGCGCCCCCGCGCGGGTTTCGACGCTGCCAGTGTCTTCAGGGCCTGCTCCATGAAGGGGATGCAGGCGGCCGGATCGGCCTCGACCCCTGAAAAGATCTTCATGTAGGTCGGCGCATGCGAAACGCGCGTTTCGGGCGTTTCGGTATCGTCCAGCGTGTAATGTCCGATCTGGGTGAAATAGAGGACGCGGGCCCGGATCAGCGCCTCTTCCGGACCATTGCCGTAACGCTGGAACATTTCGGTCAGCGCCTTGACCCGCGTAAGGTCCGCCTGGAGCACCACCTGCCGCACCTTGGCGTCACGCCGCGCCCAGAGGCGCACGGCAATGTCCAGTTCCGGGTCAAACAGCCGCGTGTCGACCCAGCATTCGAAGACATTCATCACCGCCGCGTTCACGTCCGGGGCGGGTCGCATCGCGCGCTCCAGAATCGGGCCGGTGTTCTTGGTCAGCCATTCTTCGAGCATGGCGGAATGCAGATCCTCGCGCCCGACGAAATGCCAATAGAAACTGGATCGCGCCACATCGAGCTTGCGCGCCATGATCTGGACCTTCACCCGGTCGATGCCGTCCCTGACCAGCGTTTTCAGCGCCAGAGCCAGCCAGTCCTCGCGGGTCAGGGTGGGGTCGCGCGGGTCCGCGCCGGGGGTCGCGGCAAGGTTGGATTTGGGCGCGCGTGTCACTCTGTCGGTTCTCCGGGATGGCTCTGGCTGATTTGTGGGGGGTGTGCGCCGGCAAGTAAAGGGCGCGGCCGCTCAGAGCATCCCCATCAGGCGCGGAAGGGCCAGCGAAAGAGCAGGCCAGAAGCTGGTCACCAGCATCACCGGCAAGGCCACCAGCGACAGGATCAGCAATGCCGGCCGAACAGCGGCCAGTACCGAGGCATCGCAGACCCGGCAAGCCATGAACAGGATCGGCGCCATGGGCGGCGAATTGGCCCCCAGCACGACCGAGGTGGCGACGATCGCGCCATATTGCACCGGCGAGATGCCCACCGCCTCCATCAACGGCAGGAACAGCGGCGCCACGACCACGGTGACGGACACATCGTCCATCAGCGCACCCGCTGCAATCAGGATCGCGTTGACCATCAGGATCGCCACCAACGGCGAGCCCGCAAAGCCTTGCAGGGCTTCGCCCAGGTCTTGCGGGATGCGCTCGGACGCCAGGATGCGCGAGATCAGGAACGAAAACATCAGGATGACGATGATTGTCCCCGTCATCTCGGCCGTGCGCAGAAGGGCATCGCGCAATCCGCTCAGGGTCAGTTCGCGATAGACGAAGGCGCCGATCAGGCCGGCGGCCACTGCAGCGACCGCCGCGGCCTCGGTCGGGGTGAAGATCCCGCCATAGATCCCGCCGAGAATGATCACCGGCAGGCTCAATGCCGGCAGGGCGACCAGAACCCTGCGGCCGGATTGCTCGCGGGCCGGGCGCGGCGGCGCGATCTCGGGATGCGCGCGGACAAAGAACGCGTTGAACACCATCAACCCGGCGATCAGCAACAGCGCCGGCCCGATGGTTGCCGCAAAGAGTGTCGAAACGGATTGGCGGGTGACCACGGCAAACAGGATCATGGTGATCGACGGCGGAATCAGGATCCCCAATAGCGAAGACACCCCCAGCAACGCCGCGACATAGCCCTTTGGATAGCCGCGCTCGGCCATTGGCCCGGCCATGATGGTGCCCATCGACGCGACGGCCGCACTGGCGGTTCCGGCAATGGCCCCGAACAGGGCCGAGGACAGGATGATCGCGTGGCCCATCCCCGCACGTCCCCGTGCAACCACGGCGGTGAAATCGACGATCCGCCGGGCGATGCCGCCTTTCTCCATCAGGTAGCCGGTCAGGATGAACAGCGGCAGGGCCAGCAGGATCACCGAGTTGAGCGACCTGAACCCCTGCAACATCAGCGTGTTCAGCCCGACATCATAGATCCAGACCAGGAACGCGGTAACGGCGGCAAAGGACCAGGCGACAGGCACGCCGATGGCCATCAGCACCACCAGCAGCGGAATGGCGAAAAGGCCGGTCATGCGGCTCTCCGGGTCAGGACCGCCAGCGCGGTGACGGTGTCACGCAGCGCGTAGAAGAAACACCCGAGCGAGCCGATCAGGAAAGCAGCCTGCGGGATCCACAGCGGGATTCCATAGGCCGGTGTGTGCTGGGGCCGCACGAGGCCCCAGGCGAACATGCGATAGGTCCAGTAGACGAAAAAGCCGGTGGTGATCAGGCTGACCGCCGCGATGGCAAGCCGCTGCACCGCCTTCATCCGCGGGCGCGTCAGCTGGCTGTCCAGCCAGTCGACACGCAGGTGCGTCCCGTTGCGCGAGGAAATCACCGCTCCCAGCATGTACATCAGCACGGCGGCCAGAAGGATGATCTCGTGGATGCCAACCACGGCAATCTCGGCAAAGCGGGCGATGACGATGAAGACCGTCAGGGCCGCCACCGCCAGCGTGGCCAGGATGGCGAGCGCGTCAATCGCGCCCGCCAGCAGTCTTGCGCCCTTGGACCAGCCGGTCACGGGATCAGAACTCGGTCGCGTTGGCGCGGATCACGTCCATGATCTCGGTCCCGACCTGCACCTCGAGCATCGGCCAGACACTTGCGCGCACGGCCTGTGCGATCGGAGCCAGTTGTTCCGGCGTGGGATCGATATACTCCATCCCCGCCGCGATCGCCTGTTGCACATAGCCCGCATCAAGGCCCTGCGCATTGGCAAAGCCTTCCTCCATCACCGTGACCGCAGCGTCGCGGACCACGGCCTGCTGCGTCTCGTCGAGTTCTTCCCAGGCTTCGAGGTTCATCGCCAGGATGCCGGTCAGGAATTGCTGGCGCGTCTGGGTGTAGTAGTCCAGCGTGTCGCGGAAATATTCGTAATCCCAATAGATCACATTCGCGCCGTCGCCGTCGACCACACCGGTCTGGATCGCCGTGAAGACCTCGCCCCAGTCGATCGTCGCCGTCTGATAACCCATGGCCTGAATCGTTTCAGCCATGGGGAACACCGGCGGTACACGAATGCGCAGAGAAGAGGCATCCTCGACCGTCAGCGCATAGCGCCCGCGAGTCGCGACGCCGTTGAAACCCTCGGGCCAGGCGCCAAAGAATTCCAGCCCGATATCGTTATAGATGTCACCCAGCATGCCGTTGACCCAGCCGCCCGGGCGATAGGCCTCCAGCGCCTCGTCCCAGCTCGCCACCATGTAGGGCGTATAGAGGACGGCAATGCGGGAATCGTAACTGGTCATCGGCCAGTTCAGCATCAGCTGCACTTCATTGGCGACGAAAAGGTCGAAAACCTCCTGTTGCCCGCCCAGTTCGTTCTGAAAGAACACGTTGACCGCGATGTCTCCGCCCGAGGCTTCCTCGATGAGTGCGGCCCAGCGTTCGATGGCGTCGCCTGCCGCCGACCCGCGCGCACCGGAATCGGTGGCCAGGCGCAGAGTGACGGATTGTGCCTGCGCAAACCCCGCGCCCAAGGCGAGGCCGACCGCAACGGTCGCTGAAAAGACGGTTGGATATTTCATGGTCGGCTCCCCGATGTCGTGATCCCCCGATATCGGGACATAAGTGTACTGATTTGTCAACTGCGTCTTGCGATTCCGGGGCGGATTGCGC
>ERZ761609.2916-NODE-2916-length-11858-cov-17.246293_pt1 | contig 11858 bp, 3 predicted proteins | sample MGYA00511163_ERZ761609 | MGnify/ENA primary metagenome ERZ761609 (study PRJEB28899, sample SAMN02445070) | bioreactor sludge metagenome | biome: EBPR sludge | place: Australia: Brisbane, Thorneside Wastewater Treatment Plant | collected 2011-12-16 ... | reverse complement strand
CATTGACCAGCGAGTCGGCTTCGCCGGCGCGCACGGCTTCGATCCGCCCGAGGGTAGCGATGACTCGTTGCCGGGAGACCCCGCCAGTGTCTGGCCTTACCCTCGCTGCCATCCGAGCTCTCCTCTATTGCCGCTGGGCCCCGACCCAGGGGCGCATGCCATTATACTGCGCCAACGCCCCTCCGCATCATAACTGAGAGTTCGGTTTGGGTGGCCTGGCTTTGATTGCTCCTCGTTCGGTGCCTTGTCGGCGGCATCAGTCGGTAAGCGGAATCATTTCATTATAAAAACACTATCTGTAAATGCATTCCATACGTCGGCCGGCAACAGCTTACTCAACCCAAAAGGCGTCGCTAAACCGATATCCGTCCAGTTTGGAATATCACCAAAAGGACTCCCGCTTTTCTTATTATTACCCAGGTTGTCGTAGTACCAAAAACTATTAAAAGTATCATGCGTCCCCGCATAGCTTTCGGCGACCTTGTCCCACACCGAACCTGGCTTGTAGTACCAAAACAGAAACTTTCCTTCCCCGCCCTGATGTCCCCCCATAGGACTTGTTGCTTTCGCGTAGGCCGGAGTTTGCTTTAGATCCTGGATGGTGATCCCATTTAGTATGACTTGGCCTGTTGCATTTTCTGAATAACCGCTCTTCGTACTGCTGTCCGGCGTGCATCGACCGGCGGCACAAAGTATGGACAAGTCAATCCGACCGCCCGCTATCTTCGTGCCGTCCCCATCCACCCCGTCACTCTTACCCGATGTGTTGCTGAGCACATTACCGTTCTTGTCGACAAGTCCAGGGAACCGTTCGGAATCCTTTATGGCGGCCCGCCGCATCGCGTCGGCAGCCGCGGACAGCAGTTCCTTGCTCAACGCACTGGTCGCCCCCGTTTCTCCACCACCAATTGCAGCAATGAGGATGTTGCTGGCACTGCGGTAGTTACCGCCTTCTTTCCACTTGGCTGCTTCTTCTCTCAGTTGATCTCCCTTAGCCTTATCGCCGGACTCATACGCCTGCTCCGCCTTGGCATTAAGAGCTTTTATCTTGCTCTGGGCAAAATTTTCCATCGCCTGAGGTGCTACTTGGCTGAATTCTTGCGTTACAGTGACGGCGACGTTAAGTTCACGTTCCACCTTGTTCTTGTCGAAGACAGGCGCGAGCGTGCTGGCAGTGGCATTGCCTTGGGAATCCACCGTCTCACCGTTCTGATTGACCTTGACGTCGCGGTTGAGGGTGACGACAGTCGCCACCGCATCATTGCCAGTGAGGGTTTGTTGCTTGTCGCTGTTGGCAATGGTGACGCTGGCATCGGTAACGCCACTTCGGGTGGTACTGCTGGCACCGCCAGCGTCCTTCGCTGTGCCGGAGGTGCCACCTTTACTGCTGCCGGCACCTATGCTGCCGCTGAATGCCTTGGCATCGTATTCCGCCTTATTCTGGATATCGGAAGTGGTCAGAGTTCCCGTGGTAAGGCTGTTTCGCTTTTCTTGCGTTGCTTTGTCAGTGCTGGCAATAACCGCGCCCTTGAGATCGGTGTTGCCCTTCACTTTGATCTCAAACCCACCATCACCAGCCTTGATGCCCGATTGCTCGTTGACGCTGACGTAGTTCGAGTTGACCTTGCTTCGACTCGCGCTAACCGTACCCCCTGCCACGCCTGGTCCGATAGGAACGGAGACACTCCCGCCAACACTCTGCTGCCTGCTCTTGTAGTCACTGATGTCTTGCAGACTCTCGATACTGAGGTTGCCGTGGCCTGAGGTGCCGACATCAGCGACGACCTCGTTACCCGATACGATTGCCCCCTTGAGGGTGGTATCTGTACCACTTTGCAGGGTGACGGTATTGCCAGTGTCGTTGCCGCTCTGGATGGTGGTCTCCGTCCAGGTCTCGTCATTGCCTTTGGCCATGCCCTTGCCCGCATTCCCACTGGCTGTGACGGATGGACCAGCGCCACTGGAACCCAGGCTCACGCCGACCCCAAGGCTGGCGCTGCCTGATTTGTTCTTGCTATCCAGAGTGTTGGCGTTCTTCGCGGCAAGCAGATTGATCTGGTCGTCGGCCGTAAGATTGGCATCATCTCCTGCCTTGATGGCGCTGCCCATGACAGTGATGTCTGATTCCTTGCCAGCACCTATGGCTGTTATGTTAACGTCGCCACTGGCGGTGATGTGACTGCCTTGGGCGATGCTGCCGGTTTGCACAGTCTCGCTGCTGCTCTTGCTGTGCGTAACGGTCACGTTAAGATTAACGCCTCCCACTCTGTCAGCCAAGTTACTACTTTCAACGCCCAACCCTGATGCAATTGAGCTAGCGGCATTATAGCCGCTGAGCGTAGCAGTCGCTACGGCCAGCGCTTTTATTCGGTCATCAGCCGTCTTCTTGCTCGATTCTTCCATTTGTTTGGCGTTTTGCGCAGCGCTAAGAATCGGGTTGCTGACCCCTACACCAACGGAAGTCTGACTGGATTGATATCTCGTTGTGGTCTGGTAGCTATTGTCGGCGGCAATGATGTCGACCTGTTGTCCGCTGATATTGACGTCGCCACTTATGGCGATCACATCACTTGCGCTTTGTTTGTAGCGCTGGCCAGCACTAAGGTTGACGCTTCCATTCAAGCTCCCTATCTGGCTCCCCACTTGAGTAATGGTGGCGGTGTCTTCGGTTAGTTTTTGCTTTGCGACGCCAATCGCAGGCTGACTCCAGCTGCCGATAAATCCAACAGTCTTGCTTTTGCTCATGGAGGCGGTAGTTTGCGTTTGTTCCGCCGAAAGTATGTTCAAGTTTCTCTTCGCGTGGATTGCAACATCCTTTTCCGCCACAATTTTCGAAGCTGACACGGTCGTGTCCTGTCCACTGATCATCTCGATAGTTCCTGCACTTAAGGTGCTGCCTACCAGAGTGGTCGTAGTTTGCTGGGCCGTTTCTTGATTTGAACTGGGGATGAGGAGGGGGAGCCCAAAACTACCAGCCGCTGCCAAGCCTCCTAGACCAAAGGCGCCACCAAAGGCTATGGCAGCAACTCCCGTTACCCGCCCTAGGCCATTCGCGGTCTTTATGGTTTCAGAATAGTGGCTGCTGCTTGTAGTCTCCTGCGCAGCCAGGATGTTGATGTCTTTCTCTGCTCGCAAGAGCATATCGCCAACGGCATACAGATTGCTCCCGATGAGGTTCAGATTATCCGTGGCTGTAAGGTTCACGGTACTGCCACTGAAACTAGAGGCGACTGCGGTGGTCTCGTAAAACGTATCGCGAGTTCTGGTTGTCGTGCTGCTAAGAAAGCCCTCGTTAGATTTACGTTGATGGGTCTCGTCCAGTGTTTGCGTAGCCTGTCCGGCTTCGATGGTCAGGTCGCCTCCGGCCAGTGCTGCGATCGCGCCTTGGGCACTGGCAACTTCAGCAGCGCGTGCAGTGAGATCGCGGCGGGCGTTGAGCGTGAGATTGCCGGCAGTCTGGACAGTGGTACCTACTTCTTGGCTGCTGCTTCTGCTTTGTCTGTTTTCACTGTCCCAGATTAAGTGGTCTTGGGTCGCCACGGTCACCGTGCCGAGCGTGAGATCTCGGCCGGCGTCGATTAGCGTTCGCCCATTGCTGCCCGTGTTGAGGACTTGCGCCGCAATCAGCCTGACGTCGTTGCCGGCACTAGCTACCAAGATGCCTTCAGGGTTGGTGACAAAAAGTCCAGCGATGCGGTTGAGCGTGGTTCGGCTGGTGCTGTTGGCGCCGGCCGTGCTGGTGGTCGTGTTGGTAGTGGAGATGACCTCAAGATCACGACCTGCATTGACGACGAGACTGTCACCGCCTTCGATGCGGCCATCGATGTTCTCGAAGTCGCCGCGTGCGCTGACGGCGGTATTGTTGCTGGAAATGCGTCCGCCTAGATTGCTGATGTTGTCCGCGGTGAGGGAGACGATGTCGCGCCCGGCTATGGTGGCGTTGTTGATGAGATCGCCTGATAGGTTGAAGTTCACGCTCTGCCCCGCGAGCAGGGCGCCGGAGCCAACGAGGTCGCCGGGTTGCACACGGACGTAGAGCTGCGGGACGAGTACCTTTTGTCTACTGCCGTCAGGCAGGCCGACTTCCTTCTCGATCAGCCAGACGATGTCTGAGGTGAGCTGCGCCATTTGCGCGTCGGTAAGGGCAACACCGGGAATCAACTGATGCGCGAGGGCATAGGTTACGCCGTTGTTCATCAGGGCCTGATATTGCGCTTCATCGGCGGCATAGCCGTCGATGAAGCGGCGACCCGTGAGTTGGGTGACCTGCTCCAGAATCAACCTCTGCTCATAAAAGCCGTCGCCCAAGCGCTTTTGTGTGATCGTAGGGTCAAGCGCAAACTGCGCCAGCATGTAATCTGAACTCAACCAGGTACTGAAATCAGCGAAGTCGGGATTAGTTTCAACCAAATACTTGCTACTTGGGTTTGGGTTGACCTGGAACAGGCTGCTATTGGGCAGCCTGGTGTTGGGGGGCGCCGTACGTGCCGCCGTGGGTAGGGTTACCGGTGTGCTGTCAGTAACAGCAACCGTCGGCCTTGCCGTGGCCGGGCCCTCGATCGCGACCTCACCGACGTGGCTGCTGGCGTTGCCGCTGTTCAAGGCCGCGTTGGGACTGCCAGCGCCTTCCGGCACTTGGCCTACGCTGGCGCTATTCGATGCTGGGGGTTGGGCTCCCGTTCTGCTGGGTACCTGATGCGCTTGACTAATGCTTGCGTTGACTGCTAAGTAAACGTCAGCCGAATATGGGCTGGGCTCGTACCACCAGTTATCGGTGCAGGCTTGACCTTCCCCAAAAACCCCTCCGTGACATTCCCTGTGAGGAGTGTTGGTCCAGGTGTCACCCCTATCACGGATCAAGCGTTTCTGGCCAACCTCACCCTGATTGAGGATAGTGGTGCCGGTAACGTTGAGATCTCCACCCGCAACGATTTGACTGTTTGAGTTAATAATTATCGTCGCAGAAAGCCTGATGTCGTTACCAGCGACGATCTTCCCGGGATCGGTTTGAGTGACTACTGGGTCGTAGATGGTACGGGTAAACGTGCGGTACTGATTTGCATCAATAACTTCCGTAACACTCGGTGTTATTGAAGTGACGCGGTCTTCGTAAGCAATATGTTCATTAGTATTGTTGATCTGCGCAGCGCCAATCCCGATATTCCTCAAGGCTTCTATTGTTGCACTATTGTTGTTGAGCGTACTTCCCGATCCCACTGCTCGATAATAACTATCCAAACTGCTGCCAATATTGATGTCGCCCAAGCTGAAGAGCAGAGCATGTTCGCGGTTGATAAGGGTTATGGCGCCGATGTCCAGGCGATCGCGGGCGGCGATGACCGCATCAAATCTTACGCCGGAGACCATTTCTTTGTCATTGGTCACCGACGACGCGGCAATCGCCACATGATCCCCATAGATACGCCCACTACCCAGATTGTTGAGGCTGGAGGAGCTGATGAACGTGTTGCTCCCGTTAATCAGCCCGCGGTTGGTGAGGGTGTTGCTGGCCATCAAATTGGTATTGCGGCCGCTAATTTCGCCACTTACGGTGTTATCGATATTAGCAGCAGTCAGGGTAAGATCGCTACCGGCCAACAAGTCAGCTTGGTTAGTTAGATTGCCACTGGTTTGCAGGGTGGCGTTGCCATTGGCAATAAGCTCGTGTGTATGCGTATAATCGCTGGTCAGATGGACGCCGAGGTCGCCTTCGGACAGGATTTTGCCATCTCCGCTGAGGCTCTTGCTATCGATGTTCAGAGCGGCCCCGGCAATCAGTATGCCTTCGGTGTTGGTAATGGTTTGAGTCTTTGTGGCAGGATGGCTAATCGCTTGCGGGTCGAGAATATCCAGTGTGTGGCTGGACGAAATTAGTCCCTGAGCGTTGTTGACCTGCCCGTTACCTATGAGTCTGAGAGCCTGGTTGGCACGGACCGCACCCGAGCGGTTATCCAGGTTCTCGCTGGCGATACCGACGAAATCGGCTTCAATGCCTTGGTCAGTGCCCCGTGTGTTTTGGTTGTAAATACTGGCCGCTGCCAGGCTCAGGGTCTGGCCCGAGCGCAGCAGGCCGGTCCGATTGTCGATGCTGCCCGAACCAGCGTCGACGCTCAGATCACCCAGTGCTTGCACTTGTCCGGCCTGATTGTCCAGTCTGGTTCCATTGAGCGCAATGCCCGATTCGCTGGTGATGATACCGCCAGAGCTATTGATGACGGCAGCGCTGTGGGCGCCGATGGCGCCTCTGGCGCCAATATAACCTGTCGCGTTTTTGAGATCACCAGTCGCCAGGGTCATCGCACCTTGAGACAGGAGGCCCTTGCTGTTCCCACTGTTGCTGTTGGTGAAGGCCTGGCCGTGGGTATTGACCACCATCTCGCCGCCGGACAAGATCAAGCCGCTGTTGTTGGTGAGTGCGCCACTTTGCAGATCAAGGCCTGCTGCGGTAATCATCACGCCGCGTGTGTTGTTCAAGATTTGTTCGCGGGTGTCTATCGACGCACTGTTGGCCACCAGCAGGCCATCGGTGTTATCTATCCCTTGATTGGTGGTGCTGAGCATTTGCGCCGCGGTGATCTTGCCAAGCGTGTTATTGATGGCGCCAGAACTCGCACTGAGAGCAAGCCCCCCATTAACCGAGGCGACGGTGCCACGGCCGTTGTCAATGGTGGATGCGGTTGCGGATAACGAGTGACTGGATGCCAGCAGGCCCTGGCTGTTGTTGATGTCGTGGCTGGTGACCACGCTCAGGGTGTCGCCGCTGCTGATCAGGCCCTGGCTGTTGTCCAGACTGGCGGCCGTCACAGTGGCGGCGCCACCGGAGCGGATGCCGCCATCCGTGACCGGCAGGGTGGCGTGGTTATCAACGGCGCCACTGGCATTAACGGTCAGGCTGGCATTCCCAGTCGCTCGAATGGCACCATCCTGATTGAAGAGATCGCCGACGAGGAGCATGGTGTTGCCGTTGCTGGCGATGACGCCGCCGGTGTTACCAAGCTTGCTGCTCGCCTTGATCTGGGTGACGTCCGTGCCGGTCTGGAGGATCTGGCCGTTCTCGTTAGACAGCGTAGTGCTGTCGATCTGGATCTGTTTGGCGGTGGTGCTGCTCTGGTCAAGCGTGACGTTGTCGGCGGTGAGGTCCAGGAGACCGTTGCTGGTCATCTGCCCACCGTTACCGGCGAGGGTGCCGGCGCGGAGTTGCAGCGTGCCGGTACCGACATGCTGGATCTGGCCGGTGGCGTTGGTCAGCGCGCTGGCGGACAGCGTGAGGTTCTGGCTGTTGGTGGCGATTCGCCCATCAGTGTTGTCGAGATCGCCAGCGAGGTGAATGGCAAGGTCGGCACTACCCAGTTGTTGGAGATTTCCTTGTCTGTTGAGGAAGTCATGTGTGGACAGGACAAGGCTTTCTCCTATCGCAAAGTTGCCGCGGCTGTTGTCGAGGGTGTTGGTGTCGATTCTTGCGTGCGATACCTTGATTTCACCTTGCGTATTGCTGAAGGTGTTGCCACTGACAGTGAGTTTGTCCAGATTGAGCATGGCGCTGTTTTGCAAACCGTTGTTTGCAGTGAGGGCCATGTTGCCGTTGGCCACGATTTGCGCGCCGTCGTTGTTCGCCTCTCCACGGATGTTGATCACCCCATCGGCCAGCATGACCGGGGCGACTACGATCACGCTGCCGCTGCCGCTGCCGCTGCCGCTACCGCCTGCTGCGGTGCTGGGCAGAGTGGTACCGCCGCCGGCAGTGCTTCCACCCGTGCCGCCGCCCGCAGTTCCTCCTGAACCGCTGCCGGTACTCACGGGAACCAAGCCAATCAGGCCGCCGTTGTGGTTGGTGATCCCTTGCGCGGTGAACTGTAGCGCCTGTATTCCCGTCTGCTGGATGACCCCTTGTACATCGTTGACAAGACCCGCTGCGCTGAGGTCAAGACGCTGAGCACTGAAGACACCTTGATGGTTGGTGAGCTGCCCTGAATTATCCAGCAACAGCTCGCGTTGGCTGATCACCAAGCCACTGTTGCTCGCATCGCCATCGTTACGGATGGCGATGTTATGCTGGGAGCCGATGCTGCCGCTGTTGGCAAACCCCTTGCTGCGCAGGACGACATCGCTGTCAGCGCTCGTGGTGTTGATCGTGCCGCTGTTTGTGACCATGCCATTGGCGTCGAGGCTGACCTGTCCGGCGGTAGCGCCGATGGCGCCCGCATTGCGCACACCGACGCCAGCCTCCGTTCCGATCAGGGTGATTTTCCCGCCGTACATGCCACCCAAAGCAGCGACATCTAGGGCAAGAGCAGGGGTATCGTCTTCTCCGCTGCCGCTAGGAGTTATGCGGCTGTGGTCAGCACTCAACTCATTCACGCCCGTACTGACCTTCAGGGCGTTGGCCCAGATGCCGGCGTTGACCTGCACGGCACGGGCGATGATGTCGGTGTAATCGGTCTGGCTGGCGTCCATGCCGGCGCCCGCTACCGTCACGATGCCGCGTTGTACCCGGTAGCCTTCAAGGTCGCCGCCACTGAAAATTGGCGTGCCGGTAGTCAGCGTGGTTCGGTTGGCATTGATAAAGCCACAGCCGTCGCAACTAATGCCCGACGGGTTGGCGACGACTACTTGTGCCCGAATGCCAGCTACCTCGAGGTAGCCGTGTAAGAGACTGGGGTTATTGGAGTTGACTTCGTTGACGAGGATGCGCGCGCTGCCAGTGGCCAGCCACGGGTTGCCCTGTACATAGCCAGCCAGTTGTGTTCGAACATTGGTCCGGGAGTTGTTAAGGATTGCGCCCTGTTGAGAAACGTCGAACTGACTGTACGTGTTGCGGGAAACCCCTGCTGCACTTGGGGTCTGGATGTTGACCAATGGGACGCCGTTACCTGCCTGGAGTACGGTCGGCTGTTGATTCGGCGGAGCGCTGCGGTCCGCGACAATGTCGGCGCCGGCCGGAAGGGCCACGGCCAGCGTCAAGCCTACGAATACCCGTAGCGTCTTGAGCTTGAGGGTCGGGCCGTCCCTTCCGCTGACGTCGCTGTTAACTGGACCCGTGTTACTGGCTGCGCGATCGCCTTTGCGCTGCGCGGCCACCCTTTCCGCAACCACCATCATGAGACCACGGGCTTTGTTGAAGACAATACGGTAAAGGTTTCTGTTCATGGCGCGCTCCCATGCTTGCTCGAAGTGTCCGCCGGGGTCAAATGCGGCAAGCGAAAGGTGAAAGACGCCCAAGCAGACGATGCTTGGCTTCAGATCGACCACGACACATTAAAACCGGCCGTGGTGTTGCTAGTCGTAAAACCATTCGGTTTGTAGAGTGGCGTACCTACGAACGCGTCGTAAGAAACGCGCTTGTAGGCTCCTCGCAAGCCCAGGACTGTGCCTGACAGATGGTTGCCGAGCATTTTTTCGGAGTGGCTCCCACCAACATGGCCATAGTCCACCCCCCAATACAGTTCCTGTCCGCTATCGCCCAACGGCAGAGCAAGATCGTTTCGTATCAGCCAGCCACGGTCAGCCATGAGGACGTTTTCTCCATCGAAGCCTCGTACCGTGTAGCGTCCTCCAATGGAGAACCGATCCTGCGAGATCAAGGGGGTGTAGTTCCATTGCGCACGCCAAGTGGCGTTGTAGCGCACCTGCTGCCCGGAGATTGCGAAGGGAATGTTGAGATTGGCATCAGTTGTCAGTATCTTGGGTCGAGCGGTCCCTTCGTTGAAAGCTTCTTCCGGCGCGGGCATGGCGTTAAACGCGCCGGTGCCCCTGCGCCAAGCCAGATTCCCATCAAGCGTAGAGGCCCCTATGAACTCGCGATGCGACAATATGCCCTGCCAGCCGGCCATGCGGCGGCTCTGCACCTCGACCTTGGTGTCGTCGATGAAGTTGTTGTAGGTGTTGAGATAGGCGCGTAACGAAGCGCTGATCTTGCGTACCGCATCGCGGTAAACCAGGCGCGAAAGCTTGATGTCACTGGTCTGGTTGTCACCACTGTATAGGTAACTCTGTGTGGCGCCTGCAACGGTTTGGTCGTAGTGGTATTTGTTACTGTTGACACTAAGCAACCAGTACCCAAAGGGGATAATGTAGTTGACGGTGTAACTGCGTGTGCCGTGTTCGCCTGATACGCCTTGGCCGATGTTGCGGGTGACGTTGAAGTAGAAGAGGTCATTGAGCGCCGTACAGTTGTCGCAGGATACGGTTACGCCCCCCTGGGTCTTGCCGGTGGCATCCAGGCCGCCGTCGTCCGCGCTCAACGTCAGGCGCAGTGGAAAGTCCTGCCTGTAGCGGATGACGAGATCACTTTCACCGGGTTTGGCATCCGTGGACGTTGCCGGCTCAATCTGGATGTCGGCGTCGGCAGTGGGGACGCGCTTGAAATTCTCCAGCCCTTGTTCTATGTCACGCAGGTTAAGCAGATCTCCCATGCTTATGGGTAGGGCATTCCATTCGGAAACACGGGTGCTTGAGTCCGGCGTGAAGCGTATGGCGCTGATCCGGCCGGGTATAACCGTGAGTGCGAGCTCTCCGGATTTGATGTCCTGTGGAGTCACCAGCACGCGGGTGGTGACGTAGCCTTTGGCTACGATGGCATTCTGTACGCGGGTCAGCACGACGTTGATACCTTGTGCACCGAGGCAGCGACCCAGCGCCGGATCGGGACCTTCGGTAACGGCTTTTAGCGCAAACTGGAATTGCTCGGCCGATTCACCCACCAGCACGATGTGGGTGATCGGGAAGCAGGGTGTTTCATTCTCGGGGAATTGGTCGGCACTTACAGCAACTGCGGTGCGTGGCACGCGTACATCCTGGCTCTGGCCCATCTGATTGCGCAGGGCGCGTTCGCGCTCTTGTTGCAATTGGTCTTGTACTGCGGGGGCAGGAAGCGCTTGGGCAATAATCGCTTCTGCTGCACACAGTGAGTGCGGTGCCCAGATTGCGGCGAGGATAAGCCACGCACACCATCGCCGGATGGCGGTATTTGGAGCGAAGGAATCCACGGCGAAATTCCCCCTTCTTTTTTTGCTGTGAGAAAAGCCTAATACCTTATTAGTACAATTGTTATTGGTTGTCAATCTCTGCGCGCTCGCTTGCCACCCCATCATTTTTCATGTCATCTCTTAGTAATCTGATGCACTAGGTTGAAAATCGACGCAAAAGAGGCAGAGATTCGTGAAAAATAAATGTAATCGGCCCGGCAAAACCCGGCTCTATGTCGTTTCCTGTGGAACGGACGCTGGTTTTGGCAGTTTGAGGGAGCGGCGATGTCAAGGGCGGACTTTAGTCCGGGCGTAGCCGAACCCTTTACGGCGCTGCCCGCTCGCTTGCGCTTGCTCCATGCCAAGGACGGCAGTCTGCGGCCCTCGGCATGGAGGACAATGGCGGCCTTCCCTCTCGCGGGCCCCGTTGGCCACTTCAAAATCCCCCACTTATGGTCACCCAAACTCCCCCAGGCAGGACCGTAGAAATTGTAAATGCAGTCGGTTACGGCGGGTCGGTTTTTTGACCCGCCGTTGGTGATCGATTGGCAGCCTGTTACTGCGTAACGGAAGCGCCACTGAAGTACTGGTCCCACTCGGGCAAATCCAGATCGAGGGTGGCGATGAGGCGATCTTCTTCGGCGGTGACCAAGCGCTCGACGATCTCGCGTTTTGTTACGCAGTAACGGCGAGCCAATCGCTCGATGGCCAAAGCGGCGTGGGTACTGATCCACAGATTGAGGCGGCGTTCGCCGTTGCCGTCCTCGCCGGCATGAGGACGGCGGGTGCGGTAAGCGGCTTGTCTTTGAGCGGCTGTCTTGGCCATTTTTGGCTCCAGAGAGTGCGTTACGCAGTAACGGCTTTGTGCGTCGTTACTGCGTAACGCTGGGGTGA
>ERZ761609.2914-NODE-2914-length-11862-cov-48.769120_pt1 | contig 11862 bp, 11 predicted proteins | sample MGYA00511163_ERZ761609 | MGnify/ENA primary metagenome ERZ761609 (study PRJEB28899, sample SAMN02445070) | bioreactor sludge metagenome | biome: EBPR sludge | place: Australia: Brisbane, Thorneside Wastewater Treatment Plant | collected 2011-12-16 ... | reverse complement strand
TAACTCATAACTCATAACTCATAACTCATAACTCATAACTCATAACTCATAACTATTCACTTTTCACTTCTCTTTGTAGCCACCCACATCAGTCCACCCAAACCAACTGTTTCAGGTCAAAATTTTCGGTAACGGCATCGGGGTAAGTAAGTTGCAGCAAACCGTTGTTTAATACATCGGTAATTCGGGCTTCAAAAACAGCAAGGTCATCGGGGCGTTTAAATCGGCGCATTTGTCCAAATTGGTAAAGGTTTTGCAGGTATTGTCGCTTTATGGCTGTCATTTTGTCGGGTTGCAGGGCTAAATAGGCTGTTTCTACAAAACTGCATAGTTTTTGCACTAAACCAATGAGTTCAAACTGCTGCCCGGCAGCCAAACAGAGCGAAGTAGCATTAGGCAAACCGCCAAAATCGGTTTGGTTTACATTAACCCCAATTCCTACCACCGAAGAAGCTAATAAACCACCCTGCACTGTATTTTCAATTAAAATACCCGCCACTTTTTGGTTGCCTATATAAATGTCGTTAGGCCACTTAATACAAACGGGCAACTGAGGCGCTGCCTCCTGCACAAACTTACAAACCCCCAGCGCCACCGCCATACTTAAACCAAACTGCCCATCTGCCCTTATATGACGCGGATACAAAATAATGCTCAAAGCTATGTTTTTCCCTGCCTCCGCCCGCCACTTCGTACCTCGCTGTCCGCGTCCTGCCGTTTGAGTATCGGTATAAATCACTGTTCCGGCGGCAGGAGGAGGCGCTTGGTTCAGCAAAGCTAAGGCATAGGCATTTGTAGAAGCCGTTTCGTTCAAAACCGTAAAAACTTTTCCAACAAATACGGTGTTATTAAGACTATTCAAAACAATTATTAACTTTGTAGGTTAAACCAATCATTGAACTCGCTTGAAAACAGTTAAAAACATTAAAAACCCCCGCAAAGCTAACACTAACACACAACAATTGTTAGAAATTATTGCCGATAGTATGCTGGATAAAAAGGCAGAAGATGTAGTAAGCCTTGACCTTACCAATCTGCACGATGCTATGGCAGACTATTTTGTGATTTGCGAAGCTACCTCTCCCCCGCAAATGCGAGCCATTGCCGACAATATAGTGGAAAAGGTGAAAAAACTTACCGGCATTTTTCCTAATGCACAAGAAGGACAAAACAGCACAGAGTGGGTTCTGATTGATTACTTAGATATAGTGGTGCATATTTTTCACCAAAGTAAACGCCATGTTTACCAATTAGAACAACTATGGGGCGATGCTGCTATTATTACCTCCTATCAGCCCGATGGCTCCCGATATGTAAAACACTATCACCAAACCATTATCCCTAAAGCCGAATAACCTTATACGCTAATGAGTAATAACAATATCCAAAAACCCGATTCAGACAATAAACCCGGTAAATTTAACCACTACTGGATTTACGGGCTCATTCTGTTGGGTATTATTGCCCTTAACCTGATTCCGTTTCAAAGTCATATTAAGGAAACCTCTGAGCAAAACTTTTTCAGAGAAATGCTCCCATCGGGCGATGTAGAAAAGCTCAACGTGGTTAATAAAGAAATTGTTGAAGTCTTTATTAAACAAGACCGTTTATCGCTTCCTAAATATAACGACATCCGTTCTAATAAATTTGGCGCGCCTATTAAAGGACCGCACTACATCTTTACCATAGGGTCTAACGACAATTTTATCAAAACCATTCAAGATGCACAAAAAGACGTTACCCCCGATAACGTGGTAACTATTAAATATGAAAGCCGTACCGACTGGCGCGCCGGCTTTTTGAGTTACCTGCTTCCTTTTATCATCATCATCGTTATCTGGATAATCATCATGCGCCGCGTTAGCGGTGGTGTGGGCGGACCCGGTGGGCAAATTTTTAACATAGGCAAATCTAAAGCCACTTTGCTTGAGGGCGATTCAAAGGTTGACCTCACTTTTGACGATGTTGCCGGTTTAGACGAAGCCAAAGAAGAAGTGCGCGAAATAGTGGATTTCCTTAAAAATCCGCAAAAATACACCGCTTTGGGTGGTAAAATCCCCAAAGGCGTGCTGCTTATAGGTCCTCCGGGCACCGGTAAAACCCTGCTTGCCAAAGCCGTAGCCGGCGAAGCACAAGTGCCCTTCTTTACCATTTCGGGCTCCGATTTTGTGGAGCTCTTTGTGGGCGTTGGCGCTTCAAGAGTGCGCGATTTGTTTAAACAAGCCCGCGAAAAAGCCCCTTGTATCATCTTTATTGACGAAATAGACGCAGTAGGGCGCGCCCGAGGCAGAAACATGATTCAGGGCAATGATGAGCGCGAAAATACCCTCAATGCCCTGTTAGTAGAGATGGACGGTTTTGCCGGCGACAAAGGCGTAATTATTATGGCAGCCACCAACCGCCCCGATGTGTTAGACTCTGCCCTTATGCGTCCGGGCAGGTTTGACCGCCAAATAAGCATTGACCGACCCGATTTAAAAGGTAGGGAGCAGATTTTTAAAGTACACTTGCGTCCGCTAAAAACGGCTAATGATATTGATGCCAAAAAATTAGCCGCACAAACGCCCGGATTTGCCGGCGCCGATATTGCTAATGTTTGCAACGAAGCCGCCCTTATTGCCGCCCGATACAACAAAAAAAGTATCGACATGCAAGACTTTCAAAGCGCCATTGATAGGGTAATAGGCGGCTTAGAAAAGAAAAACAAAATTATTTCGCCCGAAGAAAAAGAAATCATTGCCTACCACGAGGCAGGACATGCCATTGCAGGCTGGTTTTTAAAACACGCCCACCCCTTACTCAAAGTAACCATTATTCCGCGCGGGGTAGCTGCATTAGGCTATGCCCAATACGTGCCCAAAGAGCAATACCTATACACCACCGAACAACTCATGGACGAAATGTGTATGACCCTGGGTGGCAGAGCAGCAGAAGACATTATTTTTGGCAGAATTTCTACCGGCGCACAAAACGACCTGGAAAGAATTACCAAAATGGCTTACGCTATGGTGTCTATTTACGGCATGAACACCAAAGTAGGTAACGTTTCATTTTACGATGCACAAGGTGAATACAGTTTCCAAAAACCCTACTCCGATGCAACTGCCTTAATGATAGACGAAGAAGTGCGCGCCCTCATAAACCAAGCCTACCAACGCACCAAAGAACTGCTTACCGAAAAAAGAGTACAATTAGAGCAATTAGCAAAGGAACTGCTCAAAAAAGAAATCCTGCACAAAGATGACCTTGAAAGGCTGATAGGCAGCCGCCCCTTTGAAGAACACGCAGAACCCGAAGATGCCCTTGCCCCTGCAAGCGTAAAAATAAACAACTCCACCCACTTAAACGGTGAGCATATTTAACACCTGTTAGCTGAAAGCTGCTAAAACTTGGCGCTGCATTTACCCCTTGTTTACGGTAAATACAGCGCCAAAATTGTTTTACGCAGCCATACAAACAGATTTGCCCGTATCCTAAAACCAAACACACCATGCACCCAACCAAAGAACAAATAGCCCACCGGTTTACCGATTTGCAAAATCAAATCTGCCAAGGGTTGGCAATACTAAACAACAACACGCCCTTTGCACAAGAGCTGTGGGAACGACAAGGCGGCGGCGGCGGACGTACCCGAATTACCCAAAACGGCACAGTGATTGAAAAAGGTGGAGTCAATTTTTCGGCAGTGTATGGGGTAATTCCTCCCAAAATTGCCCAAGCCCTGCAATTGCCGCCCGATGAAGAGTTTTATGCCACCGGCGTATCTATTGTGTTGCACCCCTATAGCCCACTCATGCCCATTATACACATGAACGTGCGCTATTTTGAAATCTCAAACGGTCAATACTGGTTTGGCGGCGGCATAGACCTTACGCCCCACTATGTAGTACCCGCCGATGCCCGATATTTTCACCAACAACTGCAAGCCGTTTGCCAAAAATACCACCCCCACTACTACCCACAATTTAAAAAATGGGCAGATGAGTATTTTTACCTCAAACACCGACAAGAAACCCGCGGCATAGGAGGCATTTTTTTTGACCGATTAACTGAATCCGAACAACTGACCAAAGCCCAAATTTTTGACTTTGTACAAGATGTAGGCGAGTTGTTTGTGCCTATATACACTTATTTTGTAAACAAATACGCCCATTTACCCTTTACCCCCCAACAACAAGAATGGCAATTCCTGCGCCGAAGCCGCTATGTAGAGTTTAACCTCATTTACGACAAAGGCACCAAGTTTGGCTTAGATACCGATGGCAGAACCGAGTCTATCCTCATGAGTATGCCCCCGCTGGCAAAGTGGGCATACAACTACCACCCGCCCGCCGGCACACCCGAAGCCCAAACCCTGGCATGGCTCAAACAAGGTATTAACTGGGTTGAACAGCAAATATAGGGTGGTTAACTGCCCGATGTAGGGAGCAATCTTACAGCGCGATTGGTAAATGCTGCAATGGTTTTTGGGTATTAGTTAGGCTTCTTGGTTGCCATGCTGAAAATTTGGCAGTAAGAAAATTGGAACGGAGCGCCTTTACAGCGCCCACATTAAGAGATGGCATTATGGGGGGTAATTTGCAATGTATTGCCCCTCCATTAAAAGATTGCCATAAAAGCGGGGTAGGGCTGCAAAAAGCGCCGATCCAATCTACTCATTAGCGCAGTTGCACACAAAAAAACACCTCAAACCGGCATTTTTACAACTAAAAATAGCATTTTTGCACTTTGAGCCAATTACCCACCCATTATGAGCGAAACAGCCAAAGAGTTATTTAGGTTAAGAGGTAAACTGCCCCGCGCTACCCATACCATGATTGAAATAGGCGGCGTATTGTTGCTGCTTTTATTGTGGCAGTTGGTTGCCTCTATCAGCACTACCCGAAAAGCCGAGTATGGCGCCGATAGGCTTAATGTTTACCTCAATACACAAAAAGCCACAACCCTGCAAAATGCGCGCATTATACTATACGACCGCCCGGTATTTACCCCTGCCGATTTGCAGCCCATTATAACCGATTTTAACAACAACGGCGAGCCGGTTTTGCTCATTACCTCCGAGCCCAACCGCCGCTCTGTGCAATCGCTTGCCGATTCAGTTGCTAATGTAAATTTGGTGGTGGCTATGCCGCAGGGCAATAAAGCCGAAATGCTGCAAAACCTATCAGAGTTTACCGGCAGCGCCATTATTAACGATGCTTTTTATGCCGAAAGCGAAACGCCCGAAATTGTACCCAACTTGGTGGGCGAGGTAAATACTGTAACCATTACGCAGGATAAAATTAGTTTTGCCGTTAAACAAGACTGGATAAGCAACTCGCTGCTGCCCTCGCCCTTGGCGGTGTTGGCTTCGTTTAAAGAGCTGTTTGCAAAAGATAACCTGCTTGCCAATACTGCTTTTTCGGTTTACCTCAACTTAACGGGTTATTTAATAGCCATTTTAATTTCTTTGCCTTTGGGCTTTTTCATCGGGTTGTTTCCGTTGTTTAGAGCCTTGTTTAACCGCAGCATAGATGCGCTTAGGTTTGTGCCGCTTACGGCTGTTACCGGTTTGTTTATAGCGTGGTTTGGCATAGGCACTGCCATGAAGGTGCAGTTTTTGGCTTTTGGCATTTTTGTTTACCTGCTTCCGGTTATTGTGCAACGCATAGATGATGTGGACAATGTGTACCAGCAAACAGCTTACACATTGGGCGCTACTAAATGGCAGCAAATACGCACCGTATTTATACCGGCGGTTATATCAAAAGTAGCCGATGATATTAGGGTGCTGGTAGCTATTTCGTGGACGTATATCATTGTGGCAGAATTGGTAAATGCCAACTCCGGCGGTATTGGAGCGCTGGCTTTTAAATCTGCCCGAATGAGCCGCATAGACAAAGTATTTGCCATTTTGCTTATCATCATACTCATCGGGTTTATTCAGGATAAACTTTTTACCCTGCTCGACCGCCTGCTGTTTCCCTATAAACATCAAACAAAATAAGCTACAACCCTACAAACATGAGCCACTATTTTATAGATACCCACCGCGAAGACATTGTAAACCTCAAAAACATAAACCAAACCTACGACAATGGCAAGGTGGTAGTGCTGAAAGACTTTAACCTGCTTATAGAAGATAAACCCAACCAAGGGCAGTTTGTGGTGATACTGGGTGCATCGGGGTGCGGTAAAAGCACCATACTCCGTTATATATCGGGCTTGCAAAAACCTACATCGGGCGAGGTAAATTTATACGGCAGAAAACGCATAGAAACAGACCGCGTGGGCATGGTTTTTCAAAAGTATTCTTCTTTACCTTGGCTCACTGTTTTGGAAAATGTGGCGCTGGGGCTTTACTACCAAGGCGTATCTAAAAAAGAGCGCGAAGAAAAAGCCATGGATATGATTCAGAAAGTAGGGCTCAAAGGGCATGAAAATAAATACGCCCAATATCCTACGCTTTCGGGCGGACAACTGCAACGGGTAGCTATTGCCCGAAGTTTGCTGGCAAGCCCCCGAATTTTGCTCATGGACGAACCGTTTGGCGCATTAGATGTGAATACCCGATTATCTATGCAAGACATGCTCCTGCAAATTTGGTATGAGGTTCACCCTACTATTATTTTTGTTACGCACGATATTTCGGAAGCGGTTTATTTAGGCGATGATATTTATATTATGCGCGCCAATCCCGGGCAAATTGTTGAGCATATTTATGTTGATTTGCCCTACCGCCGCGATAGGTTTATTAAACGCACTCCCCGATTTGAAGAATTGGTGCATTATACCGAAGACCTGATGGTGAAGGTAGATGCTATTTCGGCAGCTTCAAAAGTCTGAGCGCTTGCGTTTGCTTTTGTAGGGCATTTTTTCGTCTAACAAAAAGGCTTCTTGCAGGAGTTCGGTTATGGCTTCTAAGGGCAGGGTATCGGCATGGGTAAGCATTATGCCGCTCACTTGCTTGCGTCCGTTGGCTTGCAGCAGTTGTTGTTGGTTGGCAAGTTCGTTGCCCCGCACAAAGCAAAGCTCTACGTGGTTATGCTTAACCGGATTGAGATAGCAAACCCACGATTTTCGGTAATAAAAAGGTACTTTGTAGCTAATTTTACCGCTTACCCCCGGAAAAGAGGTAATAAGGTTGTGCAGCAACAGCATAATGTTTTGCTGCGGCTGCGGGCAGGCGTATATAAATTGTAAACAAGGGTGCATGGTAATCAACAAAAAAGACCTGCCAAAAAAGGCAGGTCTGATACAAAACTCAACTTTAGAATATGAAAGACCAACTTAAGCGGTAGGATTAGTACAAGCGCTTAAATAAGCCCGAAAAGGTCATCATTTCGCCCATGTTGCTCAGTTTAATTTTACCCATTAAAACTGCCATTTGGGGGTTTGACCTGCCAAGTTCCAAATCTTCGTAGTCTTTGTCTTTGGCAGTAATTACGCACTTTGGCTCGCCTACATGTCCTTCGGCAACGGTGCAAACGCTGTTATCAATGGCAACGGTAAACTTACCGCCGTTATCGCCCAGCAGGTCAAAATGCACCACCGTTGAATAATCGGGAGCAACTTTGTAGGTTTTTAATCTTTCCGAAAGCGACATCACAATTTCGCGTGCCGTTTGGGGAGTAGAAGTCATGTTATGTATGTTTTGGGGTTGTTGAATATCGGTAGAAGTTGTTGTTGTATGCTGCTCGGTATTTGCCGGAGCGGGGGTAGTTGTTGTAGTATTTTGCGTATCGGCTTGGGCGGTGTGGGTGGTTTCGGCGTAAGCGGGGCGGTAAGATACGTCGTCAATAACCATCTTTGCTATGATTTCGCGCATAATTTGCGAAGTGCCGCCGGCAATGGTGCCCACGCGGGCATCTCTATACATGCGGGCAATGGGGTACTCTTCCATATAACCATAACCGCCAAAAAATTGGAGGCAAACATCGGCAGCTTTTTTAGCCAGTTCGCTGGTAAGCAGTTTTATCATAGAACACTCTTTAACTGCAAACTCGCCTTGCTCAAACAGCCACGCGGTGTAGTAGGTAAACTGTTTGGCGGCTTCTATTTCAGTGGCAAGGTTGGCAATATCGTGGCGTATGCTTTGGTATTTGTTAATTTTTCGTCCAAAGGCTTCGCGCTCGTTCATGTATTTGAGGGTGGCTTCCAAACCTACCTCGGCGGCAGCCACTGAGCCTATGGCGGCAATAAGTCGCTCTAACTGAAAACTGTCCATAATATAGTAAAACCCGTTGCCTTCTTGTCCTATGAGGTTAGAGGCGGGTACGCGCACGTTGTCGAAAAAAAGTTCGCCGGTATCGGAGCTGTACCAACCCATTTTTTTGAGTTTGTTGGCGGTAAAGCCGGGCGTATTTCGGTCAACAATAATAAGGCTTATGCCTGCCACGCCTGCGTTGGGGTTGGTTTTGCAGGCTACCACCACAAAATCGGAATAAACGCCGTTGGTAATAAAAATTTTGGAGCCGTTAATTACGTATTCATTGCCTTGTTTTACGGCGGTAGTGCGTATGCCGGCTACATCGGAGCCGGCGCCGGGTTCAGAAATGGCTAAGGCGGCTATTTTTTTACCGGCAATTGCCGGTGCAAGGTATTGTTGTTTAAGCTGGTGGCTGCCGGCGCCGGCAAGGTGGGCGGTTGCCATGTACTGATGTACGCCAAGCGCTGCGCAAAAACCGCCCATAAGGCTGCGGCTTATTTCTTCGGTAAACACTACTGAGTAGAAAAAATTGGCTGCTGAGCCGCCGTATTGTTCGGGATACATTAACCCTAAAAATCCTAACTCACCCATACGCTCCCAAATGTGGCGGGGTATTTGTTCTTTTTCTTCCCATTCGGCTGCATGGGGTGTTACTTCGGTTTCTATAAACTGCCGCACCGTTTGGCGAAACAGTTCATGTTCAGAAGTGAAGTAAGGTGATTTCATAACTTTTAAGGTGGGTTGGTATGCTTACTGTGGTGTGAAAGATTGGTAACTACTTAAGTACTTGTTTGCAATTCAAATTTATGGTGTATTTGCAGACTAAATTGGTAAGATTTATGGCAGCAATTGGCACACGGATAACGCGGATATGGCTGATTTGCACAGATTTTTGAAAAATTGCAGGTTTATGGCGTATTTGTGGGCTAACTTTGTGGTTATCACAAGGAATTTAGTTAAGACCAGACACGGGGTAAGTAGATACAAAGATTGCCAAAATGTGGCTTGGAATGAAAAGGCGGTAGCAGGCTGGTTGTGTTAATTAACAATGGTGAATTGTATGGAATAATGCGGTTGCATTAAAAAGATTTTGTTTTATTGGAAAGGTTGTGCAAAGTTGCCATTTTTTTTCTTGGAAACAATGCTTACATTTATTTTTATTTTGCGAAAAACAGATTTTGGTGCATAAAGTTTGATTTTTGGCAATAAAATTTGGTATGTAATGGGAAATTACCAAAAAACTGTTTCTTTCATTAAGACCAAGGCTATACCTGCCGATGCGCCCGATATGAACAAATTCCAATGGCGCTGCGGAGTTTGAAAGAAACGAAAAAGCAGGCTGCTTATTGCCAGTACAACTGCTACAATGAGCAGTTGCCCCAGTTCGAGCCCTATGTTAAATGCTAATAGCGGCTTTATTATGCTTTGCTCTTGCCCAAGCAGTGCGGTAAAGTAGTTGGAAAAACCTAAACCGTGAATAAGCCCGAAAAATACGATGATGGGGTAGGTAAATTTTACCCTATTTATGTGCAACATGGGTTGTGTTACCACATTATTGATGGCGGTAATAAAAATGGTAACCGGAATTAAAAATTCAATTACCTGTGTAGGCAGGGTTACTAATTTGAGCGCTGCTAAGGCAAGGGTAATGCTGTGTCCTACGGTAAAAGCTGTTACTAATATAAGGAGTTGTTTCCACTGGCGTACTGTATAAACTGCGCACAGGGCGGTAATAAATACTAAATGGTCATAGGCATCTAAATTGGCTATATGTTGCCAACCTAATTGAAGATAGAGCGAAAATTCTGACATAGATGCAGCTATTTTGGTTTTGCAAGTAACAACTATCGGCTAAAACGGGTTGGTTGCCGGCATATAAGTATCATTACCCGATGTGGTAAACATAACAACTTGGGGCAGGGTAGGAGGAGAGGGAAATTGTGGCTTGGGCTAATTGGAAAAAAGGGGGGTGAAGGTAAATTTTTCACCATCAAACAAGCCTTTATCGCTCAGTTTGAGGTATGGAATAACCAACAGCGCCATAAAGGAGAGGGTCATATAGGGAGCGTATAGCTGAGTGCCTAATTGTTTTACCTGTTCATTTAGGTGGTTGTATAATTGGGCAACCTCGTAGCCGTTTTGGGGGCTCATGATGCCGGCTATGGGCAGGGGTAATACTTGGGCTATGTTATTTTGGCTATCGGCTACGGCTAAGCCGCCTTTTTGCTCTATGAGCAGGTTTACGGCATGGCAAATATCTTGGTCTGAAACGCCGCAGGCAATGATATTGTGCGAATCGTGTGCTACAGACGAAGCAATGGCGCCGCGTTTTAACCCGAAATTTTTGATGAATGCTACTGCGGGGGGGTTATTATGGTATCGGTTTACTACGGTTAGTTTTAGCAGGTCGTTGGTTACATCGGGTAGGGCAAAGCCTTGTTCATCGGTTTTAACATCGTATTGCAAAGCATGGGTTATGAGTTGTCCTTCTAAGGCTTCTATTACCTTAATGTGGCTGCCGGAGGCTTTAATGGCAAAATCTTGTGGTTGTTTGGGTGGTGTATGAAAATTATTGGGGGTTTTTTCGGGTTGGTAGGGGAGTTTGGTTTTACCGTTTTGGGCAACTCTGATGCCGTTTATATAGGTTTCGGTGGGTTTTATGTGTTGGAGGTTTTCTACTATAACAAAATCGGCGGGTTGCCCTGTTTGCAGCAGTCCTACTTCTAAGCCGTAATGCAGCGCCGGATTAACGCAGGCACATTGCAGCACGTTCATGAGTTGGTGTCCTTTTTGGAGGGCGCGGTTTATGAGTTGGTCTATATGACCATGCACCAAATCGTTTGGGTGTTTATCATCGCTGCACAGCATAACCATATTGGTATGGGTAGAAATGAGTGGGTGCAGTTCTTCAAAGTTTTTGGCAGCCGACCCTTCGCGGATGATGATTTTCATGCCGTGCTGGAGTTTATCGAGCGCTTCGGGCAGGGTAAAGCACTCGTGGTCGGTGGTAATGCCGGCTTGTATGTAGCGTTTAACATCGGCGCCGCGCAAGCCGGGTGCATGACCGTCTATGGGTTTACCGTATTGTTTGGCAATGGCTATTTTTTGCATCATTTCGGGGTCGTTCATTAGTACGCCCGGAAAATTCATGACTTCCGATAGGTACTTAATTTGCGGATATTGCTCAAAAAGATAGGCTATATCGGCAGGGCTAAGTATTGCTCCGGCTGTTTCAAAGGTAGTGGCAGGCACGCAAGAGGGCGCGCCAAAATAGCATTTAAAGGGCGTTTTAGCAGCATTTTTTAGCATATAGGCTACGCCGTGTATGCCCAGCACATTGGCTATTTCGTGCGGGTCGCTCACGGTGGCTACGGTTCCATGCACCACTGCTAATCGGGCAAACTCGGTGGGGGTAAGCATGGAGCTTTCTATGTGTACGTGCGCATCAATAAAGCCTGGTAAAATGTAATACGGATAGGTTTGGTTGGTGGGGGTAATGCTAACTATGATGCCGTTTTCTATTTGCATTTGGGCGCTGTAAATGCGGCGGTTGAGTACATCTACTATGTTGCCGGCAAGGTGGTTGAGTACTTCCATAAAAGAAGCTGTTTTGGGGCAATTTATGAGTTATGAGTTATGAGTTATGAGTTATGAGTTATGAGTTATGAGTTATG
>ERZ761609.2913-NODE-2913-length-11864-cov-29.242273_pt1 | contig 11864 bp, 9 predicted proteins | sample MGYA00511163_ERZ761609 | MGnify/ENA primary metagenome ERZ761609 (study PRJEB28899, sample SAMN02445070) | bioreactor sludge metagenome | biome: EBPR sludge | place: Australia: Brisbane, Thorneside Wastewater Treatment Plant | collected 2011-12-16 ... | reverse complement strand
GCCCGACACCACGAAGGGCACGTAATTGGCCGCCGGGGCCGGGGCGGCAGGCAGCGGCACGCTGGGGGTGGGTACCGGGCTTGAAACTGGTGCCGGCACGACGGTTGCCGGCGCGGCCGCTGCAGGCTTCGGCTTCACAGCGGGCGCGGGTGCAACCACGCCCTCGCCGGTCTCGATCACCGCCACCACCTCGTCGGCCTTCACCACCGCGCCCTCCTCCCTGCGCAGTTCGAGCAGCGTGCCGGACGCCGGCGCGGGGATTTCCAGGATCACCTTGTCGGTTTCCAGATCGACCAGGGTTTCGTCGCGCGCCACCGTCTCGCCCACCTGCTTGCGCCACGGCAGCAGGGTGCCGCTGGCAACCGAATCGGACAGGGTCGGCACACGCACGTCAATTTTCATACGAAGTCTCCAGCGCATCGTTCAGCAGCGCATCCAGTTCCGCCCGGTGGCGCGAGGCATAACCCGACGCCGGTGCCGCGGCAGCCGGGCGGCCAGCGTAATTGAAGTGCCGGCCGTTTGGCGCGCAGTGGTTGAGATGGTGCAAGGTCTGGAACCACGCGCCCTGGTTCATCGGCTCTTCCTGTGCCCAGACGAAGGTGTCGGCCTGCGGATAGGCGTTCAGCACGGTGCGGAATTCGGCTTCGGGGAAGGGATAGAGCTGTTCGATGCGCACCAGCGCGATATCGTCCAGCCCGCGCGCGACACGCGCCGCTTCGAGGTCGAACCATATCCGCCCGCTGCACGCCACCACGCGTTTGCAATCGCGCAGCGCGCGCGGATCGTCGATCACGGATTGGAACGCTCCGCCGCTCAGGTCCGCCAGCGACGAGGTGGAGGCCGGATGGCGCAACAGGCTCTTCGGGCTCATGATCACCAGCGGTTTTCTCAGCGGGCGCACGATCTGCCGCCGCAGCAGGTGGAACATCTGCGCCGGCAGCGTCGGCACGCATACCTGGATGTTGTCCTGCGCGCACAGTTGCAGATAGCGTTCGAGGCGGGCTGACGAATGCTCCGGCCCCTGCCCCTCGAAGCCGTGCGGCAACAGCAGCGTGAGGCCGCACAGGCGTCCCCACTTGGCCTCGCCGCTGGTGATGAACTGGTCGATCACCACCTGCGCGCCGTTGGCGAAATCACCAAATTGCGCTTCCCATACCACCAGCGTGTCGGGGTCGGCAGTGGCGTAGCCGTATTCGAACGCCAGCACGGCTTCTTCCGACAGCAGCGAATCGATGATGGTGAAGTTGCCCTGCTGGTTGTGGATATGCTCAAGCGGAATGTAGACGCCGCTCTGGCGGCGCTCGCGCTTCTGGTCATGCCATACCGCATGGCGATGGAAAAACGTGCCGCGCGCCGAATCCTGGCCTGACACCCGCACATTGTGGCCGGCGTCGAGCAGGCTGGCATAGGCCAGATGCTCGGCGTAACCCCAGTCCACCGGCAGTTCGCCCGCGCGCATCCGGCGGCGGTCGTCCAGTACTTTCTGCACCCGTGAATGCAGCTCGATCTCGTGCTGCAGCATGGTGATGCGATCGCCCAGAAAATCCAGCCGCGCAGCTGGCACGGCAGTCGGCACGTCGCCGGGACTGCCTCTGAAGCGCTCCCAGTGGGTGGCATAGGTCTGCTTGAAATCGGATAGCGCCGGCGCGCTCAGCGACTCGCCGTGTTCCAGCCGCGCACGGCAGGCATCGACCAGGTCGTCGGCCTGCGCCTGGTCGAGCAGCCCCTCGTCCACCAGCCGCTGCGCATACAGGGTGCGCGTGCTGGGATGCGCCTGGATGCGGCGATACATCAGCGGCTGGGTGGCGAGCGGCTCGTCCTGCTCGTTGTGGCCGTGGCGGCGGTAGCACACCAGATCGATGAAGACGTTCTTGTGGAAGGTGTAGCGGTAATCGACCGCGGTCTGCACCGCGAACGCCACCGCCTCGGGATCGTCGCCGTTGACGTGCAGCACCGGCGCCTCGACCATTTTCGCCACATCGGTGCAATACAGCGTCGAGCGCACGTCGCGCGGATCGGAGGTGGTGAAGCCGATCTGGTTGTTGATCACCACGTGGATTGCGCCGCCGTTCCTGAAACCGCGCGTCTGCGACATGTTGAGGCTTTCCATCACCACGCCCTGCCCCGACAGCGCGGCGTCGCCATGCAAGATCACCGGCACCACCTCGTAGCCGAGCACGTCGCCGCGCCGGTCCTGGCGCGCGCGTACCGAGCCGCGCACCACTGGATGTACGATCTCGAGATGCGAGGGATTGAACGCCAGCGCCAGGTGCACCGGTCCATACGGCGTGGCAATATCGGTGGAAAAGCCCTGGTGATATTTGACGTCGCCCGATAGCGGCGAATCCGCGTCACCATTGCGTGGTTCTTCGTACAGGCTTTCGAGCGGACGCCCCATGATGTTGGCCAGCACGTTGATGCGCCCGCGATGCGCCATGCCCATGACGATTTCCTTGGCACCGTGGCGCGCGCAGCGCGCGATCACCTGGTCGAGCAGCGGGATCAGACTCTCGCCGCCTTCCAGCGAGAAGCGCTTCTGCCCGACATGGCGCGTATGCAGGAATTTTTCCAGCGTCTCGGCATCGGTCAGCCGCTTCAGCAACTGCATCTTGAGTTGGGTGGACACGCCAAAACGCCCCTGCGCACTTTCGATGCGTTCCTGCAGCCAGCGTTTGCGTGCCACGTCGGCGAGGTACATGTACTCGACGCCGACATGGCCGCAATAGGCACTGTTCACGCGCTGCAGAATATCGGCCAGAGTGGTGCGCCCAACTCCGAACAGCGATCCGGTCTCGAATTCGCGGGTCAGATCCGCCTCGGTCAGGCCGTAGTGTGCCGGGTCGAGTTCGGGATCCGGCGGCGGCTCGAAACGCCGCAGGGGATCCAGCTCGGCCTGCCGCGCGCCCAGATAGCGGTAGGCATTGATCAGCCGCAGCACCGCGACCTGGGCGGCATCCGATGCGGCTGCCGCACCCGGCAACGGCCGGTTCAGCCAGGGCGCCAGCGCATCGTCGCCGAACTGCTCCAGATACGCCGCATTGCCGGCATAAAGCGGTGACGTCAGGCGCCAGTCGGGAGCGTTCATGTCGAAGCGGTCGGCCAACGTGCTGCCGGATCAAGCACCGCGCTGCTCCAGCGGCACGTATTCGCGACGTGTCGCACCGGTATAGAGCTGGCGCGGGCGGCCGATCTTGTGGGCCGGATCGGACAGCATTTCGTTCCACTGCGCCACCCAGCCTGATGTCCGCGCGAGGGCGAACATCACGGTGAACATGCTGGGTGGAATACCCATGGCACGGAAGATGATGCCGGAATAAAAATCGACGTTGGGATAAAGCTTGCGCGAAATGAAATAGTCGTCCTCCAGCGCGATGCGCTCAAGTTCCATCGCTATCTTGAACTGCGGATCGTCGCGCAGGTCGAGTTCGTCCAGGACTTCGTAGCAGGTCTGGCGAATGATGCGGGCGCGCGGGTCCATGTTCTTGTAGACGCGGTGACCGAAACCCATCAGTCGGAAAGTGTCGGTCTTGTCCTTGGCACGCTTGATGTATTCGGGAATGCGCGAGACGTCGCCCATTTCGTCGAGCATTTTCAGCACCGCCTCATTGGCGCCGCCATGCAGCGGCCCCCACAGCGAGGCCATGCCGGCCGCGACGCAGGCATAGGGATTGGCGCCGCTGGAGCCGGCCAGCCGCACGGTCGAGGTCGAGGCATTCTGCTCATGGTCGGCGTGCAGGATGAAAATACGGTCGAGCGCGCGCGCCAGCACCGGCTTGAGTTGGTAGGGCTCGCACGGGGTGGAAAACATCATGTGCATGAAGTTCTCGGCATACGACAGGTGGTTCTGCGGGTAGACGAAGGGCTGACCTTCGTTGAACTTGTAGGCCCAGGCCGCCACCGTGGGGATCTTGGCGATCAGGCGATGCGCGACGATTTCGCGGTGGTGTGGATCGAACAGATCGGTCCCTTCATGGTAGAAAGCCGACATCGCGCCGGTAACGCCGATCATCACCGCCATCGGATGCGCGCTGCGGCGGAATCCGCGGAACACGTTCTCCATCTGGTCGTGCAACAGGCTGTGATGACGGATCGAGTTTTCGAACGCCATTTTCTGCCCGGCCGTAGGCAATTCACCGTGGTTCAGCAGATAGCAGACCTCCATGTAATCCGACTGGTAGGCCAGTTCTTCGATCGGGTAGCCGCGGTAATACAGCAGCCCTTCGTCGCCGTCGATGTAGGTAATGGCGGAATTGCAGCTGGAGGTGGCGGTGAACCCCGGGTCGTGGGTAAAGTAGCCATGCGGACCGAGCTCGCGGATGTCGATCACCGGCTTGCCATAGGTACCCTGCTCGATGGGCAGTTCGATGGACGGACTGCCGTCGCTGAAAGTGAGGGTGACGGTTTTTTTCATTGCAATTCCAAAAATAGTGCAGCCCGATAATGCTGTAGACGTTCAACAAGCGCTTCGAGAGCGGCATCGCCCGCAGGCGACCTGCCTTGCAGCCGGTCGACAATTTCCATGTCGGACAAGGCCAGCAGCCGCTCCAGCGCGGCTGTCTCGCAAGGCTGAAGTGTAGCGCGGTGCGCCTGCAGAAAGCCACCCAGCCAGAGATCGAGTTCGAGCAATCCGCGGCGGCAGCGCCAGGCCAGCACGTCAGACACGCCGTTTCACCAGCAAGGATTTGATGCGCCCGATTGCCGCCGTCGGGTTCAGCCCCTTGGGGCAGGCATCGACGCAATTCATGATGCCGCGGCAGCGATACAGCCGGTACGGGTCTTCCAGGTTGTCGAGCCGCGCGGGCGTTGCTTCGTCACGGCTGTCGGCAATGAAACGGTACGCCTGCAGCAACCCCGCCGGGCCGACGAATTTTTCCGGGTTCCACCAGAACGAAGGACACGCCGTGGTACAGCAGGCGCACAGGATGCATTCGTAGGCGCCGTCGAGCAGCGCGCGATCCTCCGGACTCTGCAAACGTTCCACCTCGGGTTCGGGGTCGTCGTTGATGAGCCAGGGCTTGATCGAGCGGTACTGCCTGTAGAACGGCTCCATGTCGACGATCAGGTCGCGGATCACCGGCAAACCCGGCAGCGGCCGCACTTCGATCGGCTGCGTCAGCTCGGACAGCGGCGTGATGCACGCCAGCCGGTTGCGGCCGTTGACGTTCACCGCATCCGATCCGCACACACCTTCGCGACATGAGCGGCGCAGGCTCAGGGTTTCGTCCTGCGCCTTGATCGCCAGCAGGGCGTCGAGCAGCATCTTGCCGGCCGGGTCGATGTCGAGGTCGACGTCCTGCATGAAGGGTCTTTCGCCGGATTCGGGGGAGTAGCGGTAGAGGCGGAATTTCATCAGTACACCCTCTCCTTCGGCCGAATCGACTCTACCGTCAATGGCTTCAACCGCACCGGCTTGGCATCCACCTGGTCTCCTTCACGCGAATAGAGCGTGTGCTTGAGCCAGTGCTCGTCGTCGCGCTGCGGAAAATCCTCCCGGGTATGCGCGCCGCGGCTTTCGGTTCGGGAAATCGCCGACACCAGCGTCGCGCGCGCCACGCCGATCAGGTTTTCCAGCTCCAGTGCCTCGATGCGCGCGGTGTTGAACACGCGGCTGGTGTCCTGCAAGCCCGCATGCGCCAGGCGTGCTTCCAGCTCGTCCAGCTGCGTGAGGCCTTCACGCAAGACGGCGTCGGTGCGGAACACGCCACACCGGGTCTGCATGGTACGACGGAGATCGTCAGTGATCGCGGCGATGCGCTCGTTGCCGGGCTGCTCCCAGCGCGCCAGCCGCGCGCGGCCGGCATCGGCAGCGTCACCCGGCAAGGGGCGCGGATACGGGTTGTCACGCAGATACTCCAGCATATGCTTGCCTGCGGCGCGGCCGAACACGACAAGGTCGAGCAGCGAATTGCCGCCCAGCCGGTTGGCGCCATGCACCGATACACAGGCGCATTCGCCGACGGCATACAGTCCCGGCACCGGCTCTTCCGGGCCGAAGCGCGCGGGAGCGACGACCTGGCCGTGCAGGTTGGTGGGGATGCCGCCCATCATGTAGTGCGCGGTGGGAGCGACCGGAATCGGCGCCTTGATCGGGTCGACGCCGGCGAAGCGGATCGACAGCTCACGGATGCCGGGAAGTTTTTCGACGATGGTCTGCTCGCCCAGGTGGTCGAGCTTGAGATCGACGTAGTCCGCACGCGGCCCGCAACCGCGCCCCTCGGCAATTTCGACGGCAATCGCGCGCGCCACCACGTCGCGTCCGGCGAGATCCCGGGCGTGCGGCGCATAACGTTCCATGAAACGTTCGCCGTGCTTGTTCAGGAGATAGCCGCCCTCGCCGCGTACGCCTTCGGTGATGAGACAGCCGACGCCGGCGATGCCGGTGGGATGGAACTGCCAGAACTCCATGTCTTGCAGCGGCAGCCCGGCGCGCAGCACCATGCCGAGACCGTCGCCGGTATTGATCATGGCATTGCTGCTGTTCCAGAACGCCCGGCCGGCCCCGCCGGTGGCAAGCAGGGTGGTGCGCGCCTCGATCAGCAGCGGTTCGCCGGTTTCGATCGAAAACGCGCTGACACCCAGACAGTAGCCGTCGGCGTCGCGCAGCAGGTCGAGGGCAAAGTATTCGTCGAAGAACTGCGTGCGATGCTGGATGTTCTGCTGATACAGCGTGTGCAGCAGCGCATGGCCGGTGCGGTCGGCAGCGGCACAGGTACGGGTGGCCTGGTCGCCGCCGAAATGCTTCGACTGGCCGCCGAACGGCCGCTGGTAGATCTTGCCGTTGTCGAGGCGGGAGAATGGCAGCCCCATGTGCTCGAGTTCGTAGACAGCGCTGGCAGCCTCGCGGCACATGAACTCGATCGCGTCCTGGTCGCCCAGCCAGTCGCCGCCCTTGACCGTATCGTACATGTGCCATTCCCAGCGGTCGTCGTCGACGTTGGCGAGCGCGGCGGTAATGCCGCCCTGCGCCGATACCGTGTGCGAACGCGTGGGAAAGACCTTCGACACCACCGCGACCGTGTAGTCGGAACGCGCCAGTTGCAGCGCCGCGCGCAGGCCGGCGCCGCCGCCGCCGATGATGAGTGCATCGAAACGACGCGTGTTCATGCCGTACGTCCCAGCGCCGCATCAAACAGGATCACGGCCAGCCACGCCACGCTGCCCGCCAGCATGGCGATCGCCACCAGATACAGCGCCAGCCGCAGGCCGGTTGGGTGAACGTAGTCCATGCAGATGTCGCGTACCCCCACCCAGGCGTGCAGTGCCAGCGCCGCGGCCGTGAGCAGCATCAGCACGCGCAGCCACGGTGGCGCGAACAAAGCCTGCCAGCCGGCGAAATCAAGCGGCAAGGCAGCAAGAAAATACGCTGCCAGCACCGGCAAAGCCAGCGCCAGCATCATGGCAGTGGCGCGCTGCACAAGCCAGGTGCCGGTGCCGGTATGCGCGCCGGTGGTGGCTCTCATGCGAACAGCTTCCAGGCGGCAAGCAACGTGGTCAGCCCGCTTGCCAGCAAAACCACGATGCTGCTATGCCGCGCCTGGCGCAGGCCAAGGCCCCAGTGCACATCCAGCGCCAGGTGCCGCAAGCCGGCGAAGAAATGATGCGCAAACGCCCATACCAGAAACAGCAGCACCAGCCTGGCCAGCGGATGCATCAGCCAATCGGCCATGCGCTGGAAGCCAGCTTCACTCGACAGTGAGACCGATAGCGCCCACACCCCGAACGGAAAAGCCAGGAACAGCAGTGCGCCCGAAACGCGATGCAGGATCGACACCCAGCCGGCGAGCGGCAAATGGATGCGGAACAGGTTCAGGTAGACGGGACGCGCGACCGGCTTCACGACAGGGCACCGGGTTTCAGTCCGGACAATGATTGCCGGGATCGCCACCTAAACAACGTCAAGTGCACGCGGAACGCATTCAGGCAAGTGAGTCTGGCGTGCATCTCTTATGGACGGGCCGCCTGGGAGCACCCTGGCTGCGGCTGGTTTCAAAGCGTTTCATTCACCTTCTCCCCGTTGAATACGCAGCCGAGAAACCCGGCGATCTTGCTGGCATCACGGATCGCGTTGGCAAGGCACATCGTCGCGCCGGGCGACGGGGTGATATTGAACAGCAAACCTTCGTCGCTGTCGATCGCTGCCGCGCCCAGCACCAGGCGATGCTGGGCGCGGTCGATCAGCTGTGGCCGCAGGCCGCCGACGCCGCGCGCATAACGCAAATCCGTCATGCGCAATGCCGGCAGTATTTTTCGCGCTGCCTGTGCAAATAGCGCAGCCCGCAGCAGCGGGATTTCGTACAGCAGATTACGTGCCATGTAGCGACGTATTTCCGCCACACCGAGGATACCAGTAAACGTGTCGAGCGTGCCGGCATCGAGCCGCATCGTACGCAAGAACCCGGGCACGCTCGACCAGCGCCTGCGTTCGAGGAAGGGCACAAGCAGCGCGGTGGGACCCAGCCGCATCCACTGCCGATGCTCGATGTCCGGATCAGCATGAAGGGCGGCAAACGGCAGATGCTCGCTTTGCACCGTATAGACCTTGCCGCGCACCCGGCATCGCGCATGAAAAAAACTGCCCGCTACCGGCAGGATCGAATACTGCCACCCATAGCCCATGTTCTGCGCGAAGCCCAGGCTGTGCGCGCCCGCGCATACCGCCACGAACTGCGCGTGCAGCGCACCTCTCGAAGTGTGCAGCACATAGCCTTCCGCCGTGCGCGCAATATCCCGCACGCGGCAGGAGAGATGCACCTCCAGTCCACCGTGCTGCGCCTGCGCGTGTTGCAGAAAGAAGCGCGTGAGGCGGCCGAAATCCACCGCGCACCAAGAATCCGGGGAAGCCAGCGCAGCCAGTTCCTCGCGCCGGCCGCCGGCCACGTCCGGCTCGACTCCGGCGATGCCTGCCTGGTCCAGTAGATGCAAATCGGGATACAGGGCCTGAAACCGACCATGGCGTTCGCGCAGCGCTGCGCACTCCGTTTCGCCCACTCCCAGCACCATCTTCGGCATGCGGTGCAGAATCCCTTCCGCCGCCTCTGCGGTCACGCAACGCACGAGCATGTCCGCCGCATGTTTCACCTCGGCGGCTTTTTCCAGGCTGTAGTTGGTTTCGATGTCCCCGTAGTGTAGGGTCTGGCTGTTCTGGCTTGCGGCGGAATTGATCGCCGCGGGGTGGTGCGATTTTTCCACCAGAACAAGCGAGGAGACCCCGGTGTAGCGCGTCAGCACATAGGCCAGCGCGGCCCCGGAAACGCCACCGCCGATGATGGCAACCTGATATGCGGGATGGGCCATGATGGGAATGAGTCCAGACTCGTCTCCATCATAGTCCAATCCGGTTCTAGCTGTCGTGCCAGGCCGCCGCCACGGCGGGCGGAATGCGCTCGATCAGGCGCGTATCGAAAGGCTTGGGCAGAATGTAGTCTGGCCCGAACTCCAGATGCTCGAGCCCGTAGGCGGCGAGCACGTCGCGCGGGACCGGCTCGCGCGCAAGCGCGGCCAGCGCATGCACCGCGGCAATCAGCATGTCGCGGGTGATGTGGCGGGCACGTGCATCGAGGACGCCACGGAAAATAAACGGAAATCCCAGCACGTTGTTGACTTGGTTTGGAAAGTCCGAACGCCCGGTCGCCATGATGAGATCCTGGCGCACGGATTTCGCAATGTCGGGATGAATTTCGGGATCGGGGTTGGACAGGGCGAAGATCACCGGTCTGTCCGCCATGCTTCCTACCATGTCCCGGGTCACCAGGTCCGGTCCCGAAACACCGACGAGAACATCCGCCCCGCGCATGGCGTCGCTCAGCGTCCGGCGGTCCGTGGTATGGGCGAAAAGCTGCTTGTAGACATTGAGATCGCTGCGTCCTGCGTGGATAACGCCCTGGCGGTCCACCATCAGGATATTTTCCGGCTTGGCGCCCATCGCCACCAGGAGCCGCATGGAAGCGATGCCGGCTGCGCCCGCGCCGAGACAGACGATGCGCGCCAGTTCCAGTTTCTTGCCTTGCAGGTGCAGCGAATTGATGAGGCCGGCGCAGATGATGGTGGCAGTGCCGTGCTGGTCGTCGTGAAACACCGGAATGTCGAGCCGCTCGGTCAGGACCTGCTCGATTTCGAAGCAGTGCGGTGCAGCGATGTCTTCGAGGTTGATTCCGCCGAAGGTCGGCGCGATGGCTTCCACCACCTTGATGAAATCCTGCGGGGTCTCGGCGTTGACCTCGATGTCGTAGACGTCGATGCCGGCGAACTGCTTGAACAGCACACCCTTGCCTTCCATCACCGGTTTGGCGGCGAGCGGGCCGAGGTTGCCCAGTCCGAGGATCGCGGTACCGTCGGTGATCACCGCGACCAGATTGCCCTTGTTGGTGTAGTCATAGGCTTTCGCGGGATCTTTCGCGATTTCCAGCACCGGCTGCGCTACACCGGGCGTGTAGGCGAGCGACAGATCCTCCTGGGTGGAACACGGTTTGGAGGATTCGACCGAGAGCTTGCCGGGCTTGGGCAGGCGATGGTAGTCGAGGGCTTTTTTCTTGAGGTCGGCTTGACTCATGACGGCAAAAAAACTGGCTGAATAAACAAGCCGTCATTATCGCGGATTTATTCGTGTTACGCCGCGCATTGAGGCGCGCGACCGGGCTTGCCTCAATCTTTCCAGATCTTGAGCTGGGCACGCAGGCGCGCCACCGCCTGCGAATGCAGTTGGCACACGCGCGATTCGGAGACGCCGAGCACGGCGCCGATTTCCTTCAGGTTCATGTCCTGTTCGTAATACATGCCCATCATGCTGCGCTCGCGCTCGGGCAGATGATGAATCGCGGCAATCAGGCTGTCGCGGAAACCTTCGTCTTCCAGCACCGCGAGCGGATCGCTGCTGCCGTCGACCAGGTAGCGTTCCAGGAAACTGGCGCTGTCCTCATCGGAAAAATCCTCGTAATACAGCAGCTGCGAACACTTCACGTCGCCCAGCATGGACTGGTACTGATCGATCGGCATGCCCAGCTCGGCGGAGATCTCCTGCTCCGACGGCGCCTTGCCGTTGCGCTGCTCCAGCCGGTGGATGGCGGCCTCGATCTGCCGTGATTTCTGCCGCACGTGGCGCGGCAGCCAGTCGGCCTCGCGCAGCTCGTCGAGCATGGCGCCACGGATGCGCTGAGTGGCATAGGATTCGAATTGCGCCCCCTGGGTGCCGTCGAAGCGCGACACCGCGTCCATCAAGCCGATCAGCCCGACCTGGATGAGGTCGTCGACTTCCACGCTGGCGGGCAGGCGCGCCATCATGTGATACGCAATGCGCTTGACCAGCGGCGCATGTTTCGTGACTTGTTCGTCTTTTGACGAGGCTTTTTCAGCCATGCTTCAGGACCATATTCTAGATTTTTCCTGTTTTATCAACGAGCCGTCGGACTCGCCTCCTCGTTTGCCATTCTAACGGCAAGCGCGGCAAATACGCCATCTTCGTGGGCCGCACTGTAAATGGCGTGCGCGAAGCGCCGGTCGAGAAAATGGCCGCAGGCAGCGCACACGCGATCGCAGGCAGCGGCGGCGCCCAGCAAGCCGATGCTGCGCACCCCGTCGGCCCGGGACAGGGTCTTGAGCAGGGCGTAAGCGCGCAGCATCGATTCGTGCGCAGCGTTCACCTCGATGACCACGGCGTGGGCTGCGCCGGGCATCAGCGCCAGACCGTCGCGGGTCGGGCCGGCGTCGAACACCACGGCATCGTAGCCCTGGGCGATGCCCACCAGGGCAGGGTCGTCCGCCCTCGCGCCGGGCGCATGCCAGCCGTCGCCATGCGGCAGCGGCAGCGTGTGCAACTGTCCGCGTTCAAGCTGCTGGCGCCAGCCGAACAGGCTGCGGGCGGGCGCATC
>ERZ761609.2912-NODE-2912-length-11871-cov-9.006347_pt1 | contig 11871 bp, 13 predicted proteins | sample MGYA00511163_ERZ761609 | MGnify/ENA primary metagenome ERZ761609 (study PRJEB28899, sample SAMN02445070) | bioreactor sludge metagenome | biome: EBPR sludge | place: Australia: Brisbane, Thorneside Wastewater Treatment Plant | collected 2011-12-16 ... | reverse complement strand
GCCACATTGCGCCAAGACCGACAAACGACAAGCCGCCGAGCAGCCAGAAATCCAGCCACGGATGCACCAGCGCGCGCGCAGGTTTTTTTGTAGGGGGCGGCACTTTACCCGCAGCCGCGTCCTGCATGTTCACGCGCATTACGACGTCCATGTGACATCTTCTCCCTTGGTGCTTTTTTCAGTAAAAAGCACTCGTTCTGCCTTGGTATTTTTGCCGGAGAAAGGCGCTTGCGGCGCGTCTGTATCTGCCGCCGCGTCTTCGTCATTGCTGCGGCCGCGCAGCACCAGATAGCAGATGCCGATAAAAACCATCTGCACAATCACGGGCAAAAAGGCAATCGTCGCACCCGGAAACGGGTTCGGATAATACCAGCCGAAATACATCAGCGGATGAAACCCAGTGCCTTCGCCCTGAATAATGCCGAAAAAGCGCATCGGATTTATCTGCAGCCCCTTAAGCGCGATAGAAAGATGCACGGCAGGCAAAAGGAAATAGACCAGCACATAATAAACGCTGCGCTCGAACTTCTGGCTGTGGCCGGAGGACAGGGCAGAAATAACGTGCATGGCAAGCCCGTCACGCAGTGCAAAAAGCATCAGGGATGCGGCAAGGGAGATAAAAATCTCCGGCTTCACCAAAAAGCCGAACGGCCCCTGCACGGGCTGGCGCACAACGTAAAGCACAAAGGAAAAGGCCGCCAGCACGATGACAAAAGACGCCATCCATTGCGGCATGTTTTCAAAAACCTTGCGCCAGCGCCGCGCCCTGAAGGCCTCCGCCATGCGGCCATAACGGCGCAAATCACCCGCCTGCGCCAGCATGGCGTAATAGGTCGCACCGAGAGAGAGGGAAAACACATAAAACGGAAACGCGTAAGAGCGGGCAAATTCGAAAATCGAATTGCGCGCAACCATCCCGCTGTCAAAGGCAATACCGCCCGCAAAAAGAGATATGGCCGCGACGGCCAGAAACCAGCAAATCGGCGTAAGCGAATACATCATTTCCGCGCGCGCCAGACGGTAAATACCCACAAAAACCCAGAGAGTGAAAAACAGCGCGCCAAAGCCGATAAACATTTCCATCGGCATTTCGAAATTGAACCACTCCACCATGCGGCGGGAGCCGTAAATATGCCCGTTTTCAAGCATGCGCGCACCCGCACGGCGGATAAGAAACCAGCTGACGCCGAAGCCCGCCAGAAACGCGATAACAATGCGCGGGCGGCGGTGGCGCGGGTCGGCCTCCACCTTGCCGACCATACCGTCGAGAGAGGCGAGGAAGGCCGTTGCATGCGCAAGAATTCCCCCCATAACCATAAAGAACACGAAATACAGGCTGGCATAAGGCGTGACCAGACGCGCCGTGCTGGGCGATGTTTCGATAGGGCCGTAAAACGCGCGCACGCCGATATGGTGCAGCACCAGCGCGGCCAGCATGGTCAGGATGCCCGCATACCAGACATAGGATGTCGCGCCAAAAACCTTGCCGAAGACAAGCGACGCCGTGCCCTGCGGGGTCATGCGCTGCATGTCCCATGTATTGGTGGAAACTTCTTCGCGCATGGTATTGGCGGCTTCGTGGTTACCCCAGATACCCACCAAAATGAAATAAACCCATATCAGGCGGCTGGACGTCACCAGCGCCCAGTTTTCGTTATAAATCATATAATGGCTATAGATGATGCACATCAGCGCGACAGGTATCAGCAAAACGCGCAGCCATGAAAAACGTAGCCATATCTGGCGTTGCAGCTCGGGGCTCAGGAAATAGCGGTTCATGCGTCGCCCCCTTCCTTGCCGGCGCTTTTGGCAGCGGGCTCTTTTTCTGTCACGCGCATATAGGCATCCTGCAGCGAATGCGCCGCTGCGCTGAAATTATAAACGGGCATCCCTAAACCTGCGAGCGCGGCCAGCAGTGCGCGCTGCGCCGCGTCGTCCCCTTCGAAACGGCAAAGGGCAACATCGCCGTCTATACTTTCGACTGAAAGCCCCGTCTGCGCGGCCAAAGCATCCGCATGCGCGGCCGCGCCGCCCTGCAGGGAAATGCGCAGGTGACGCACCGTGCGCGCTTCGTGGTCGCTGAGCAGCACATGTTCCGCCACACGGCCGGCGCGGATAATCAGCATGTCTGTGCAGTAATCTTCCAGCTCATTCAGGATATGCGACGACACAATCAGCGTTTTACCGCGCGCGCGCAAATCGCGCACAAGACGCGAAAGCTGAATGCGCGCTTCGGGGTCCATGCCCGATGCGGGCTCGTCCAGAATAACAATCGCAGGGTCATGCACCAGCGCAAGACCGATGCCAAGCCGCTGGCGGTATCCGCGCGACAGTACGCCCGCCTTGCGGTCGAGCATGTTATCTATCATCACGTCTTTGGCGATTTTTTCGACATGCGCCGCGACGTTCTTGACGCTTACCTGCTGTGACCAGCTCATATACGTCAGGCACTGGCGCACGGTCAGGTCGTTGAACAGGCCGAAGAAATCCGACAAATAGCCGATTTGGCGGTGCACCGCGCGGGGGTTCTCGGTGACATCGATGCCGCCGACAGTGATATCGCCGCTGTGCGGACGGTCCAGCGCGACAAGGCAGCGCAAAAGCGTTGTTTTACCCGCGCCGTTCGGCCCCACCAGCGCAGTGGCACTGCCGGCCTTGATGGTAAAGCTGACGTTATGCAGCACACGCTTGCCCGGATAGTCGAAGTTGAGGTTTTTGACTTCGATCATATTCATGTATGCAAATCCCCTTTTCCCGCCTGCAAGCCTAGCACGCCGCGCCCGTACCGCGCACCGTCAAACTGCCACCCGCCCGATTTGGGGCATTTTATCGAAATAAAGATTTTTGACCTTTTTTCCATGGGGCGCCGCTATAATCAATGGGCATTTTTATCGGGAGTTTTTCATGTACCGTAAAAATTCGTTTTTGACCGCCGCCGCCTTTTCCGCCCTTTTGCTTTGCACGCATCCCCTTTACGCTGAAGAAGCTGCCGCCGCCGAAGACGCAGCGCAAGAATCCGACGATGCAGAAAGCACCGGACCCTGGACGCTTTCCGGTTCGGCCACGCTGGCCAGCGAATATATGACGCGCGGTTTTTCCGATTCAGACAGCAAGCCCGCCCTGCAAGGCAGCGTCGCGCTTGAACATGAAAGCGGCTGGGCCGCGGAAATCTGGGCATCGAACGTCGATTACAACGACAGCTGGGAAGCAAAGGTCGAGGTAGATTTTTATCTGACCTATACCTTCGGCCTTGGCCCTGGCGATATGACGCTGGGCGGCGGGTATTATTGGTATCCGGGCGCGCGCCGCGCCTTCGACTATGACCACTATGAATTTTTTGCAAGCTATGAAAGCACGCTGCCGGACGACGTCGCCACACTGGGCGCCGAAATCTATTATTCACCGGACTTTTTCGCCGATTCCGGCACGGGCGTCTATGTCACAGCTACGGCGGATGTCCCCCTGCCGGTTGCGGACGGGCTGAGCCTTGTCGGCCATGTCGGGCATCAGTGGGTTGAAGAAAACGACCGTTTCGGCGTGCCGGATTATCTGGATTATTCCCTCGGCTTCGCCTATAGCTTCGAGCCGTTTACTGTCGATGTGCGCTTTTACGATACCAATGTTTCAGAAAAACGCTGCGACAACCTGTGCGATGCCCGCGTTGCCGGCAGCATCACATGGGAATGGTAAGCATTTAAAATCAGATGCGTCCGCGGATGATGCCGTCGGTGCCGAACTGGCGCAGCATCAAATCCAGCGCAGCCAGATGAAACTGCCGCCCGCCGGATGACATGCAATAATCCGCCAGCACCACGGGACGGATTTCCGCATCCCATAGCGCAAAAACCGCCGCCATGACGCAGGCGTCGGTATCCACGCCGCAAATGCCGATGGTGCCGAATCCGCGCAAGACCTCAATCAACGTATCGGGCGGGCGATAGCCGTAATGCTCAAACACCGGCGCGCCGTCGATATAAACATCGGCCACGATATCGACCTGCCCCGATGTCATGAATTCGTGCCAGTCCAGATGCCGCGCGAACAGGCTGCCGGGGTAGTTGCGATAGCGCAGGTAAAACAGCTTGTCCTGCGGCCATGCCTTGACCAAATCGGCAATCGGGGCGACGACGGATTCCGCCCCGTTCTTCATAAAGCCTTGTTGTATATCGATAATAAGCAGTGCATCTGGTTTTATCATGCGCCTATGCTAGACTGGCGGTGGCCTTGGCGGCAATCATTAAGATGGCGTTAAGGTTTTTGACATATAATCGGAATCACTCAGACACAGGCATCAGGCAGGTCAGCATGTCCAAATTTTTGTCGAATTACGGTCAAGGCGAAGAGCGCGCCGCCAAAGCGGAAGCCGGCTTTCGCAGCTACTATCAGGAACTGCTCGACAACCGCGGGCCGGAAAAGCCGAACCCGAATGCAGGCTATGTGAATGCTGCATCGCCGCTGGCCGCGAAAATCGCAACCGCGCTGCATCAGGCTGGCGCACGCAATGACGGCAATACATCCATCACCGAAACGGCGAATGTTATTGCAGGCGCCATCGGCGACAAGAAAAGCTTTTCCGAGAAGGCGCAGTTCATCCAGATGATGATTGGCCCGCACCTCAAAGACGCCGGCAGCTTCATGCCCGCAGACCCGCAGAAAGTACAGGCCGCTGTCGGCTCCGTGCTCAATGTCGTGTCGCCGCCGCCGTCAAAACCGAAATCGCCGGGGATGCTCTAATCATCCCAGCTTCAATAAAAAACGCCGGTATCAAAACCGGCGTTTTTTATTGTGCAAAGGGGCGGGCGCCTTATGTCAAGCGGGTATTTAGCGCATAGACGCAGGCGGCATCGGCTTTTACAATCAGGTGCATGAAAACTCCCGCCCCACCAGAAGCAAACGCCAACGCGCCGCGCAAACGCCTGCGCACCCGCGCCTTTGAAACGGGTGTCGGCATTGCGGGGTTCAGCGGCGTGCTGCGCGCCTGGCGGGCGGAGGGAAACCGACTCAAAAACGTCGCTGCCAGCCTTGGCAAAAAAATGGCCGATATGGCGGCGGGCACGCTGGTTTCCATGAGCTTCCGCCTGATTGCCGTCACCTGGGTTGCGGGGATTATCGGGGGCGTATCGACGCTGGGCATGGTCGGGCTTCTGGCTGCGGCCACGGGGGCCGCCAGCGCGTCTTACAACTACATCAAAAATTTTGCCGGTGAAAAACTCCGCACCCCGAAAGCCGCGCGCAAGGATGTCAAATTTTTTGATAAAAACCGCCTGAAAAAATCCGGCGTGGCTTTTGCCGCCGGCTTTGCCAGCGGCGGCGTCGGTCTTTGGCTGGCGCGTACGGAAATTGTGCAAAGCGCGCTGGGCTGGCTGCGCGGCACGCTCTGGCCGCCTAAAGAAATGACGGCTGCGCCCGCGCCGCGCGCAGCCTTGCCCGCCGTGGAGGCAGCGCAAACACAACCATCCCTGCGCCCGTCATTCGCGGCGGCGCTGCATCCGGCACCCGCTGCGGATAGCGCGCCCGCTATTCGATATCCAGCGTTTCACGCGCAAGCGCTGCGGACATAGAAACCTCTTCCGCCGCAGGCTGTTTTTCATCCTGCAACACCTCGATAACGGCGGCGGCAAGAGCTTCGGCGCAGTCCTGCGTCAAGCCGCCCGCCAGTACGTCTTCACGTCCCGACCCGCGATGATGAAACGTCACCAGCCACGACCGCGCCGCCAGAAGCCGCGTGACACCGCGGCCGAGATTGGCGATGGATGTTGCAAATCTTTCGTTCAGCAGCATCAGGTTTTGCGGCGCATCGATGGCCGCGCGCACATAAACCTGCCCGATATCATCCGACGGGTGAAAAACCCCGCCCGCAAGACGTATGCCCTGCGGCGTCACGCCGATGCGCACGCGGCGGCGGTTTATCTGCGCACGGAAAAAAGGCAGCCAGATAGTCACGACAAGCGCCAGCGCCATCAGACTGCCCAGCAGCATCGTCACCCCCTCGCCCCCGACAAGGCGGCCAAGGTTGACGCCGATGATTTGCAAAAACACCGTCGCCGCGCCCATCACAGCGATAAAGCGCAGCGGCGGACGCGCGGGCGTGACATCCAGAAGCGTCGCGCCGGTTTTCTTGCTGACGCCGCGCAGAAAACTTGCCCGCACCGGATAGCTGAAACTGCGCCACATCGGCAGCGCCAGCGCGCGTTCAGCCCCGAAACGATAACAAGCAAAGCCAAGCCCCGCCGCCAAAAGCGCGAGTAGAATATAAAAAAACATAATCCGATTCCTCCGCCCCCATCATAGCGCCGGTGCGAAAAAACGGTGGATTTATTTGAAATCGCCGCCTATTCGCCGACGGCATCCCCGCCGGTGGCGCCGCCGCCGACGGCTTCTGCCGCTTCCAGATGGGCGGCGCTGTAGGTCATGGCGCGGTTGCGGCCTGCTTTTTTGGCAAGGCGCAGGGCGTATTCCGCCGCGCGCAGCATGTCGTCCGGCGTTTTGTGGTGGGGCTGAATGTCGGCCACGCCGATGCTGATGGTCAGCACGATGTTGCTGTCGCCAATGCTGAAGGGGATGGATTCAACCGCGGTGCGGATTTTTTCGGCAACCACCCCCGCGCGGTATTCGTCGGTCGAGGGCAAAAACAGCGCGAATTCGTTGCCACCCACACGGCCAATAACGTCGCTGGTGCGCAGCTGTTCCGCAATCGTTTCGGCAATCACGCGGATAGCAAGGTCGCCGCTCGCACGTCCGTGTTTGTCATTGATTTTCTGGCAGCCATCGACATCGACGCTGAGCACCGCCAGTTCCTGTTTGTGGCGGCGGGCGGAGCTGATAAGCATGCTGGCGACGCGGAACAGCATGCCGCGGTTATAAAGCCCCGTCAGCGCGTCGGCGGCGGCAAGATTTTTCAGGAAATCGCGCTGGCGCAAAATCACGTTCAGCGCCGGCATCACCAGCCCCACCGCCTGCCATGCCAGAAGCGCCAGCATCACGGCATAAAGCGCATAGGAAAAATAAATCACTTTTTGCGTTTCTTTGACACGCGCATCGATAAACGCGGTTGATTCCTGATGCCAGGCAGCCGCGACGTTGCTGCGGCTCAGCTGCATGATTTCCTGCGCGTAATCGCGCGCGAAACCTTTGTTGTTGTTTTCGCTATGGGCGGCATAGCTGAAAACCTTGTCGGTCAGCTGGCGCACCGGCTGCAAAGCTTCGAGGTTCAGCTGCGGCATCGGCGACCATGTTGCGATGTGCATGTTAAGCAGCATGCGCGGCTCCGCCTCCAGCGCAGCATTGGCGGCGGCGCGCAGGCGCTCTATATTTTTCGGGTCAGGCGTTTCCTGGTTTTGCGCCACGATGATGCCCATCAACTGCGTCAGGCGTACCTGCTGTTCGGACAACATGGCCACCTGCATCAGCGCCGTTTGCTTGTTGCCGATATGATGCTGCAAAAAACCCGCGCCCGTGATGGCGGTAAACAGCAAAATCGCCAGCAGCATATAGGCGCGGGATACTTTTTCCGCGTTAATCGAATCGTCGTTATGCGTCTGGGTTTCGGGCGCGGCCGTCATGACGTGGTCTCCGGTCTTCAATACAGCGATATAGAACCCTTAGCGGGCGAAGGCATTATTTTACCCTGTGCGCCCTGATGCCGCCAGAGCCAAAAACCGCGCTGCACGGGGTTATGTCATTACCCGCGCGCTGGCAAGGGTACGAAAGCATCCCCTTCGCCCGGCACCTTGGGGAAACGCTGGGCGCGCCAGTCTTCGCGCGCGGCGGCCAGCCGCTCTTTGGACGACGACACAAAGTTCCAGTCGATAAAGCGCGGCCCGTCCATGGCCGCCCCGCCCAGAACCATCAAACGCACCTGTGTCAGCGCGCGCACCATGACATCATCTTTCGGCCGCAGCACCAGCATTTGCTGCGGTGCATAGGCAACCCCGCCGATTTCAATATCGCCGGAGAGGACATAGAGCGCACGCTCTTCCATATCCCGCGGCAGGGGCAGCTGCGCACCTGCGGCCAGTGTGACGTCTGCGTAAAGCGTTTCCCAATCGGTGCGCACGGGCGATACCGCGCCAAAGCCGCCGCCCATGATAAGACGGAGGTCGATACCCTCCGCCTCTATGCGCGGTAAATCCGCCGCCGCGTGATGTTCGAAGGCAGGCGCGGTGTCTTCAAGCGGCATGGGCAGCGCAAGCCAGCTTTGAATCCCGAACAGGCGGGAAGGCTGCATGCGCGCCGCCGCCCCCGTGCGCTCCGAATGCACGATGCCCGCGCCTGCTGTCATCAAATTGACATCACCCGGTTGAATGGTTTTTTCTGTGCCCAGACTGTCGCGGTGGTCTATCGCGCCATTGAACAAATAAGTCACGGTCGAAAGTCCGATATGCGGATGCGGCAGCACGTCCAGACCCTGCCCCGTCAGAAATTCGCCCGGCCCCATCTGGTCCCAAAAAATGAACGGCCCGACCATCCGGCGGTTTCTGAAGGGCAGCGCGCGGCGCACTTCATAGCCGCCGATATCGCCGCTGCGCGGCACAATCACCATCTCGACAGCCTCCGGCGCGGTCGCTGCGGCTTCGGCTTCCGGGCAGGGCGTCCAGCTCATGGCCTCTCCTTTTTTATTCGGCTTCTTTTGCAGCAACGCCGCCCATGCGGCTTTCGGCCTGCTCGGCCGTCTGCTGGCGGCGCTCCGGTCCCTCGTATCCGCCGCGCCCGCTGCGGCGGTCAGGCCCGACATAGTTGTCAGACACCACAAACTGGCGCGGGTTTTCGACAATACGTTCGATTTTTTTGGCTAAAGTCTTGGCCGTGAAAGGCTTCACCAGATATTCCGACACCCCCGCATCGCGCGCGCGCGTGACGCGGTTTTCATGCCCGCTGCCCGCCGTCATGATGATGGGCACGAAGGGGTTAGGGCTGCGGTCGGACATGCGGATTTTACGCGTAAGCTCGATACCCCTGTCGGGCGTTTGCAGCCAATCAATAATGACAAGGTCGTGATTGCCGCTGGCAAACTTCTCGAACCCCTCGTCCATGCTATAGGCGCTGTCGATATTCCGCTCCGGCACCGTGAATAGCCTGAACACGCCGCGAAAAAGCTCGAACAGCTCCGGCGAGCTTTCGACGATAAGAATCCGGACATTTTTGAAATTATAAGCCAAGATGAGTACCCTGAACGACGGACAAAGATAACCCTGCCCCTTTAATCAAAATACCCCCGCACCGCCGATATTTCCAGAGGAAAGCGCTCAGTCTTTTTGCACATAAAGGCTGTCAAGATAAGGAACGAGCTCTTCCATCAACCCGAACACCCGTGCCTCATGCGCGCGTGAGAAGCTCACGTCATACCTATACCTGCCGCCCGCGCCGTTTGCCGCCGCGCCATGGCATTCATTGTTCCAACTGAAGCAGCGCACAAAATAGTCCACTTCCTTCCCGTTCGTCGCCTTGTAGTAAAGGTCGTAATTCCCTTCCGCTCCCTTTGTGCGGTTCGGGCGGAAGATTTCGGGTTTCCCCGCCGCATTGTTGCCCAGCGCGTAAAAATGTAAATGCCGCGGCAGGTCAGGCAGCTTCCATTGCCCCACTCCCGCCTGCACCGGCTTGCTCAATGTGCTGGCTGCCATTTTTATCTCTGCGACAAGAGCGGTTGCATGCGCCTTGCCACAAGCCGGCGTTTCTTTGCCTTCCCCGACCCGCGGAAGAATTTCGACAAAAACATCCGAACCAGCAGGCGCACCCGCAGAAAATTGCGCCAAAGGAAGCTTGAGCCCCAGCCGGGAATAGCCGCTACGCCAACGGTCAATACCGCTGTTTTTTTTAAGGCGGCAACTGCTCACAAGCGATGCCGCGACTTCAAAATATCCTTTTTCATTACCTGATAGGCAGCTGATACCGAAAGGGGCACGCAGATTATCCCCCGCCGCGATGCACGGCAGGTACGGATTATCCGCCGCTTCGGCCACGGCTGGCAATACCTGCGCCGTAAAGACCGTCAGCAGCAACGCAAAAGTGAAAGCTTTTCCCATTGTTCTGTTCCTTGCGCCACTATTCCTTGCGAATAGGCTACCATAACCGCCAGCACCACGAAAGCACACGCAGAACAACCTTGTTTTTCAGGCCGAAAATTCCGATAATCGCGGCCATAGAACACGGAGGAAAGCCTATGCACAGCGTTAAAAACCGTATCTCCATCGGCGAGACCATCGCGGGCAATCCGATTGACATCGTCACCTATACGCTGAGCGCAGGGGCGAAGGGCAAACGGCTGCATATCCAGAGCGGCATGCACGGCGGGGAAATCACCTATTGGGTGCAGCATCGTCTTTATAAATTCCTGCAAGAAAACCTGAAGGCGGGCGAAGTTGTTTTTATTCCCTGCGCCAATCCGGCGTCGTGGGACCAGCGCTCTTATTTCTACACCTTCGGCAAATTCGACCTTTACGATGGCAAGGATTGCAATTCGCATTTCCCCGGCAAGGCGGAGGGCACGCTGCACCAGCGCATTGCCCACGAACTTTTCACCCTTGCCAAGCAATGCGACCTCGGCCTTGACCTGCACACGGCACGCGCGAGCAAACCTTATGTGATTTTCACCAAAGAAGCCTATCTGCCGCTGGTGCGCGATGTCGGGTTTAAATATAACTATATGGACGATGTCGTGACACCGGAAACGGCAGGCTCGTTCGATTACGCCATGGACCCTGCGGGCATTGACAATCTGTGCATCGAATGCGGCAGCCATGACGAACATAACGCCGCGAAAATCGAAGAGGTCTTGGGCGGTATCCTGCGTCTTCTGGCGCGGCTGGATATGATTGACAAAAACCTCGCCCCGCCCGCGCCGGCCGATTGTTATTATTTCCGCGACCACAAAAAAATCCTGACGCGTGCGGCGGGCTTTGTACGCTATGACGTCAAAATGGGCGCGAATTTCAAAAAGGGCGACACGCTGTTCACCCTGCACCCCAGCCGTGATTTGGGCGAAGAGATGCCGGAAATCGCCACCGAAGACGGCGTGATGTACAAACACGCGCCCACGCATATTTACCGCCTTGGCGACGAAACCCTGCATTATGTGCCGAAAGAATGGCTGGTTAAACTTTAACCCCCGCCTTTGCGAGCCAAACAAAAACCCCTTCCGCGATGGAAGGGGTTTTTATTTGTGCAAAGCACCCGCAGGATTAGCGCGGCGCCGCCCCCGACGACAGGTTTTTCGGCGGACGCACAACGGCATTGTCGTTGACGTTTTGCATGGTTGCGCGGTAAAGCGGGTTTTTCTCCACATAATCCGCACCAAAGCAATCGGCATAAAGCTGCTTGAGCGGGCCGCGCCAGGCGGGGTTGATGCAGGAAACGCCGTTTTCAATCACAAACGGTGCGTTGTCGCCGCTGGCAATGCCGGTGATACGGAACAGCTCCGCCCCTGCGGCCGGCTGGTCGCCCGCCTTCAGGCTGCCGCCGTTGATTTTGACGGTCATTGCGCCCGATGCGAGGTCGATGGGCGACAGCTTGGCGTTTTCGCCAAGTGCTTTCCACTCCCACTTGCCGCCATCCTTGCGCACGCTATAGGTGCCTGCCGGCAGGTCTTGCAGCGCCTTGATGCTGCCGTCCAATTCGCTGTCATGCGTTGCATAGACTTTGATATAGAAAGAACCCGACGACGTCGCGTATTGCTGATGGATACCCGCCGCGTTGTCGCGCAGCGCCGCCAGCACCGCCGTATTTTCCGGCTTGGAAAAATCGGCGAAATGCGCGAACCATGCCATGCGGCTGAGGCCGGGGATGCCGTTGGATTCCGCATCCGCGCTCATCTGGTCGGTCCGGATAAACAAAATAAAAATCTTCTTTGGCTATTATATAATTAACAATACCGTT
>ERZ761609.2911-NODE-2911-length-11874-cov-56.889415_pt1 | contig 11874 bp, 7 predicted proteins | sample MGYA00511163_ERZ761609 | MGnify/ENA primary metagenome ERZ761609 (study PRJEB28899, sample SAMN02445070) | bioreactor sludge metagenome | biome: EBPR sludge | place: Australia: Brisbane, Thorneside Wastewater Treatment Plant | collected 2011-12-16 ... | reverse complement strand
CCTACCGCGACGATTACCGCCCGTCCGACTCCATCGAAGACGACCTCCTCGCCCAGATGGCCTTCAATCGCACCAGATATTTCCACTACCTCCGCCTCCTCGGCGAGAATCTCGAGTACGGCGAAACCCTCGAAAGAATGCTCGGCCAACTCGAACGCAGCTACATCCGGACCCTGAACTCGCTCGAATCCCGCCGCCGCCAACACCCCCAACTCGGCAAACCCGACAAGCTCATCATCCAGTGGATCGACCCCCGCACCGGCAAACCCTGGCGCCCCGAACCCAACGATCTGGAACCAAAAACCGAAGGAACGAACCCACCAACTCCAACAAAACAAGAGCCCGAGTCCCGGCAAGTGCGCCGCCGACGCGAACGCCTCGAACGCAAGAAATCCCGCGCCAGCGACGATATCCGCGACGGAGTCTACGGGTGAGACCGGACCGGTCAGGTGCGCTGGACGCGTTCACGGCCGCCCAGTTTGTAGCGGGCGGGCTGGGGCTCCGGCGCGGGGCGCGGGGGAAGAACCGGCGCGGCCGGGGTGAAGGAGGGAACAGGCTGGGGATTGGGGGAAATCTGCCCCGCGGCGGCCAGGGCAGCCTCGCGGCGCGCCGGAACAAGGAGGTCCAGGGCGATCGTGAAGACGAACATGTAGAAGATCGTCTCGTAGTACGTCCGGCTCAGGAAGACACTCCCCGCCGCGAAGGCGACGAGAGCGGCCGCCATACCCATCGCCATCCCGTACATCGGCAGGTCGCCAAGGCCCTTGAATTCCAGGGCGATGCGGCGAAGGTACAGAATCTGCCCGAACAGCAGAATACAGAGCAGGATAAAGGCGGGGTAACCCGAATCGGCGAGAGTCTGCAGATAGTTATTGTGCGCGTACTGCGTCGATTCGATGTCGATGTACCGGTCAACGTTCTGCGTGTAGGGGCCGCCCCCAAAGCCCACACCCATGATCGGGTAATCGAATGACATCCGGATGGCGGCTTTCCACTGCGCCAGGCGCACCTGGGCGGATAGGTCCTCCTCGTAGCTGGACACTGTCGAGATGCGGGCCGTGAAACTGTCGCGAACCAGGTAGAGGCCGGGAATCGTCAGGATGCCGAGAACGACGAGAGTGAGGACCCGCCGGCGCGAGTACCAGGTCATGAACAGCAGCGTGACACCCATGGCCAGCGCGCCGCCCCGCGAGTGGGTCATGATGACCGCGGGAATGAGGAAGAACGTGAGCCCCAGGAACAGCAGTTTCCAGTGCTTCTCCGTGAAGAGTTCACGGGCATACCAGCACAACGGGATGCCGATGGCGAGGGCGAGTGCGACCAGGTTATTGTCGCTCAGGGACCCGCCATAACCGGCGGCGAACTGAGCGCCGCCCACGGCGAGGCCATAGGCGCCGAACTTGAAACCCAGAAAGCCGAGCGAACCGGCCATCACCAGGTAGAGGATACGGAGGTCCTTGAAGTTCGTAATGACGACGGGCACCAGCACGGCCGTGAAAAGCGTAGGCAGCAGGATGCGATAGTGCAATGTGGAAGTCTCAAAGTCGGTCGAAAAAGCGACAGTCAGCGAGATCCACGATATATATATGAGAAATATGACGAACCAGCGGGAACGCAGTGTGGGAAGCAGATTGGGGAGATCGCGGACACAACTGACCACCGCGACGGCGCCAAGCAGCAGGGAGTAGTTGTTGGTCTCCGACCAGGCCAGGACATCGGGGCGGAGGATGGCGTACCAGATGTAGGCGATGAGGGCGATCCGGGAGCTGTACAGCCCGGCAATGCAGAGTCCGGCGACCAGGACGATGAGAAGGGCTTCGCGCACTTTCCTTTGAATCTACCATGATTCAGTTTCAGGACTTTGCGGCACAGGCATCACTCCTCGGGCAGGTCCCACAGGACTCGTCCCTGGGCCGCGGCGCTGATGCGCGAGGCGGTCAGCACGGCGCGGTGAACGTAGGCGAACCGGCCCGAACCCGTCGCAGCGGCAAGAAGCGATGTCAGCAGGACCGGCAGGCGGCGGAACGGCGGCGAAGGGAAGAGCGGGCGAAGAGCCGGGCCGAGGGCGTGGGGGACGTCGGAATTGAGCACCTGTTTGAGTTTCTCGCGGGCCTGGGGGGAGAACTGGCTGCATGCGCTGTCATCGGCATCGGCGACCGGGCACGGTAAATGGCCGGGGTAGGTTTGCCAGGGAATCGCGTTCACGGCCGCGGGCAGGTGGGCGAGGATGTCGTGGTAGATGCGGTGGCCCGTGAAGTCGTCGGCGGGGCAGGCGAGCAGGAAGCGGAGGAGGTCCGCGTCATAGAAAGGGATGTGGACTTCGTGCCGGAGAGAGGCGAGGGCGTCGAAGTAGCCGTGCATGTGGCAGCGCTGGTCGTTGTTCATCAGAAAGAGATGAAACTGGCGGCCCGGCTCGGCGTCGATGGCCCTCGTGAGGGATTCGATCGAGCGGCGCAGGTCCTGGTGGGCGCGTTCGCCCGCGTCCTGAACGACATAGCGGCCCGGGATGCGGAGGAAGGGGGAGACATAGCGCCGGACGACTTCATCGAGTCTGCCCTCGCGGAGCAGCGCGATGGTATCCGGCTGGTAGTAAACGAAACCGAGGCCGACGCTGCCGCCGTCGCCAGAGAAGATGGCGCGCGCGGCGACGGGATCCAGCCGGCCATTCAACTGGTCGAGGCCCTGCTGGGCGAGGCGGCTCCAACTGACCGAGCCGGGAGGGATCGGGACGCGGACCAACTCGCAGCCAAGAGCGCGAGTCAGGCGGACGGCGATGGATTCGTCCTGGAGCCGGACGGCCCCGGGAGCGCAGTTGATGGCCACGATGCGCTTTCCCAACTGGTGGAGGACGGTGGCGCACATCCGCGAGTCGAGGCCGCCGCTGATCATGACGGCGGCGTCGGGGCTGCGCCAGGAGCGGCGTTCGACGGCTTGCCGGAAGAGTTCGTAGGCGCGGCGGGCGCGTCCGGGGTAGTCGAGTTCGACCGGATCGAGCTGGTCCCAGCGGTGATAGAAGCGGGTGGAGCAGCCATCGGGGCCGGCGGCCAGATACTCGCCCTGGCGCAGGCAGCGGACCTCGCAATAGGGGGAGCGGCCGTCGAGGTTGTAGCCGAGTTGGAGGAACTCAAGCAGGGCGGCGGTGGAGGCATTGAGTGGGAGGGCGTTCCACTGTTCAAGGATGGAGAGTTGGGAGGCGAAAAACAGCCGGCCGTTGCGGATGGTGTAGTGGATGGTCCGGGCGCCGAGGGCATCTGTGGCGAGCAGGAGTTGGCCGGAGTCGAGGTCGTGGTGGAGGAGGGCGAAAGAGCCGGGGCAGAGGGACAGGGCGGCGGCGGGGTCGGGGGCCTGGGCGAGGAGGGCGGCCTGCCGGTCTCTGGGATTCGGGGCGGGGGAGTAGAGCGGGTCTCCGTTGAGCAGGACGAGCCGGGTGGGGGATTCGAAGAGGCCCGGGTCGGGGAGGGTGGTGTCTTCGTGCCAGACGACGGCGAGGCGGCCGCGTTCGATGCGGCGGAGGGGGGCCGGATTTTGGGCTTCGAGGATGCGCGAGACCTGATCGAGGGGGGGCGGGTCCGGAGGAGGCTCTCCGAGGGTAAAAACGCCGGCGAAAGTGAGCATAAGTTGAGGCGGGCGGTCGAACGCCGTCCAGTTTCTGCAATTTAGCACACCGGAGGCGGGGCTCAGCCGAGGCGGAGGAGGCGGCGGATGGCGGGTTCGTCCTGTTTGAGGTGGCCGGCGAACCAGGCGAAGGCGGCTCCGGCGGCGGCGGTGAGGGCGGTTTCGGCGAAGAAGGCGGGCCAGTTGCCCGGGGGGAGCCAGTGGATGAGGGCGAGGCCGGTGCCCGCGGTGACGGCGCCGGTCTGGAGGCCCGGGATCCGGGAAGTCCAAAGGTAGGAACGGGCGGGGATGCCGAAGGTGCGGGTGATGTACCAGGGGAGGACGATGAACTGGGTGACGAGGGCGGGGAGGAGGGATCCGAGGGCGACGCCGGGGAGGCCGATGAAGCGGACGAGGACGAGGCTGAGGGCGAGATTGGCGAGGGCTTCGGCGAGGCTGAGCCACATCAGGAAGGTGACTTTGCGGGTGGCGAAGAGCAGTTGGATGCTGATGCTCTGGAGGGCGCGGGGCAACTGAGCGGCGAGCAGGATGAAGAGGATGACATCGCTGCGGAGCATCCAGGAGCCCTGGACGAAGCGTTCTCCGACCCAGAGGCCGAGGAAGGCGGGGCCGAAAGCGGCGACGCCGCCGGCGATGAGGAAGGCGAGGAGGTTGGTCTGGCGCTGGCCGTCGGTGAAGCGGTCGATGAGGCGCTGGGGACTGCCGGCGCCGGCATCATTGCTGAGGTAGGGGGTGTAGGACATGGCCAGTTGGGAGACCAACTGGAATGTATAGGAGACGAGCATGGCGCCGATGGTGTAGATGGTGACGAATTCCACGCCGCGGAAGGCGCTGATCACCACGAGGTCCATGCGGTGGATGAGCAGGGTGGCGAAGTTGATGAGCAGGCTCTTGGAGCCATAACCGAGGAGGCGGGAGAGTTGGAGGCGGCTGAACCAGGAAGGGCGGAGGGAGAGCGCGACGGGGGAGGAGCGGACGAAGCCGAGTTGGATGACCCAGGTGAGGAGGCGTCCGGCGAGAGTAATGAGGGAGAGGGCGACGAGGCCGCCGCCCTGGCTGAGTGCGTAGGCGCAGGCGATGCCGGCGAGGATGCGGGAGGCGATATCGGCGGCTCCGGCGAAGGCCTGCTGGCGGAAGCCGAAGAGGATGCTGTTGAGGAGGGAGAAGGGGAGGGTGAGGGCGACCATGACGGCGAGGATGGCCATGGCGGAGGTGACTTCGGCGGGGTCGAGGTCGCCGATTTTGAACAGGGCGGGGAAAGCGGCGGCGAGGGCGAGCCCGGCGAGGAGGGTGAGAGCGCCGAGGGCGGAGAGGGTCCAGAAGGCGGAGGAGACGGTGCGGCGGATGTCGTCATCGGAATGCTGGCCGGCATAGTAGGCGACGTAATAGGAGACAGCGCCGCGAATGCCGACATCGAGGAGGCTGGCATAGCCGGTGAGTTCGGAGATGAGGGACCAGACGCCATAGCGGCCGTCGCCAAGCATGCGGATGACGTAAGGGGAGAGGAAGAAGGTGATGAGGACGGCGACGAGGTAGCCGGCGAAACCGGCGATGGCGTTGGCGGAGAGGGAGAGGGCGCGCCCGGAGCGGAGGAAGGAGTTCACGCGGAGGGGCCTCGGGGCGGGGTGGGTGGCATGGAAATGGGGCCGCTGGAGGCCGGAGGTTGAGCCAGGCCGGCGGCGACGATACAAGGATAGCGGATTCGGTGGGCGGGGGAGCGGGCCCGGCCCGCGGATTGCGGCAGGGGGGGGTATCCGTTAGAGTGTAGGGATGATGCACCGGAGAGGGTATTTTTACGGGTTTGCGCTGGCGGTGTTGTTGAGTTGCACGACACAAAGCCCGGTTTCGGCGGAGGGGCCGATCCTGCCGACGGCGCCGCAGCCGGCATTTCCGTTGAAGAAGGTAGAGCCTCCGGCGGTGGGGCAGGCGGGGCCGGCGCCGGGGAATGCGATTCTGATCGAGGACCGGAAGAGGCGTGGACAGGCGCCGGCGCGGGCGCCCCGGACGATCAGCCGGACCTTCGCGCGAGGGGAGTTTCCGGAGTGTGTCCAGGCGGCGGTGGCGGGGGTGCCAACGCCGACGCAGTGTGATGTGAAAACGAGGTGGCCGGACGGGACCCTGCGGCACGCACTGGTGTCGTTCTGGGCGGAGTTGAACGATGGCGGGCACGCGCAGGTGGATTTTCTGCCGCACGAGTGCGACGAAGGGGCGACGGGGCTGGACCGGGATGCGATGTTGTCCTTCATGGGAGGGCGATGGGACCCGGTGCTGGAGGTGAACGGCTTGAGCGGGGATGGAACGGACGTGGGATTCCGGGCGAAAGCGCGGGCGATTCTGAGCCGGTGGGACGGGTCGGAGAGTGCGGACGGGGTCCGGTACTGGATGAAGGGACCGATCGCGACGCAGGTGATCGTGGAAGACAAGTCGGTGGAGACGCGGGAGGACTTCGGGTGGAAGTCGTCGCTGCCGTCGACGACGCTGGATGTGGGGACGCCGGTGGCGGCGATGACGCTGAAGACGCGGGCCGCGGACGATACCGTGTTGCGGCAGTGGCAGTTCCCGATGTACGTCGCGGTGCAGCAGGAAGTGCTGCAGGTGTGCGGGTACGAAGGGGTGACCCTGACGGTGTGTCCCGGGGGGCGGGGGGCGTTCGGGACGAGGCCCGTGGTGCTCGGGGCGGCATCGGGCATCGTGCCGCTCACCGGGTGGACGCGGGCGCCGGAGAAGTCGAACCGGAGTCTGCATCCGATCTGGGTGCTGACGTTTTACCCGGGGTGGGAGGGCGTGCGGGTGGAGACGATCGTGGAGAACGTGTGGCTGGACCGGGTGCAGGACCAGTTCTACGGATTCCGGATTCTGCTGGAAGGGGAGAAAGCGCCGGCGGTGTACGAGAAGGGCGCGATTGTCCACAATTTCGGGGCGCGGTGGAGGAAGAGCCACTGGGTGGGACACGAGCCGGCGCCAGTGCGGATTGACCATAATCTCCCGTACCTGATCCACAGCCGGGTGGTGCCGAACTACGATTTGTCGATCAAGATGGCGCAAAGCGCGATCGTGGCGCAGTTGAAGAACTTCAATGCCTCGGACCGGGGCGAACCCGGGGGAACGGCGCTGTGGCAGCCGAACATGCCGGCGGCCGGGGGGCGTCAGGATCTGGGGCTGATTCCGGGGTTGTACGTGGCGTACATGTACACGTGGGATCCGTCGATGCAGGATCTGTTCGAGGGGATGGCGGCGGCATCGGGACACGTGCCGATTCACCTGCGGGAGACGCCGGGGTCGGAGCGCAGGTTTACGCCGTACGACGAGACGCCGGCGGCGGGGCGGGTGGTGTCGGTGGATGCGCGGCCGACGTTTTTCGCTTACGGGACGGCGCCGTTCACGCGGCAGGAGACGAGGCCGCAGGACGCGGCGAGTCCGGCCGTGGGTCCGGTGAGACGGTCGATCTGGACCCCGGACGCGGCGCATCAGCCGGAGATGGCGTACTTGCCGTATGCGCTGATGGGGGACTGGTATTACCTGGAGGAGTTGCAGTTCTGGTCGGCGCTGGCGCTGGCGACGGGGAATCCGTCGCAGTGCAACTGGTGCCGGCACGGGTCGATGGGGCTCCTGACGGGGCAGTCGCGGGCGCAGGCGTGGACGTTCCGCACGCTGGCGATGACGGTAGCGATCACGCCGGATGCGACGCCGGAGAAGACGTACTTCCTGTCCAAATTCCAGAACAACATCGCGGTCCGGGAGGGGGCGCAGGATATCCAGGACGGGCACTTTTATGAGCCGGCGCCGGATTGCGCGAAGCCCTGCCGGGACACGCGCTGGAGGCTGGGCCGGGACATTTACGGGACATCGGACCGGAACACGCTGCAGTACTTCGAGCGCGGGGGGCCGGCCTTCGTGGACGGATCGATGGACAAGACGAAGGTGAGCGGGGCGGCCTCGCCGTGGATGATGAATTTCTTCCACATGTCGATGGGGATGGCGGAAGAACTGGGGCTGGGGGAGGTGTCGGGGATTCGCCGGTTCTTTGCCGCCAACCTGATCTGGCAGTTGCAGCATCCGGATTTCAACCCGTACCTGGCGGCGGCGTACCGGATCCCGACATACGACCCGGAAGGGAAGTACTTCCAGACGTGGGCGGCGGTGCTGGACGCCTATATCCCGCAGTTTCAGACGCAAAAGAACTGGGCGAGCGGCTCGGAGGACTGCGCGGAATGTTACTCGAACATGGCGCGAGGGACTTCAAGCTGGCTGGTGGGTCTGACGACGCCGGACGGGATGTCGGGGACGGAGGCGTTTCTGTGGATCTACGGGAAGATGCCGGGGCGGAAGGCGCTGGTGAATGATCCGAAGTACGCGTATCTGCCGCGGAATCCGCCGGAAGGGTTCACGGCGGGGACGGCGCAGGCGCGGAATCCGGGCTGGTACAAGCAGGAGTTGACGAAACTGGCGCTGGGACGGCGGTAGAGGGGGAGAGAAAGGGCCGCCCGGCCTGACGGCGGGGCGGCCTTTGCGTGAGCCGGCAGGTCTTGGGGTTACTGTCTTTTGGCGGTAAATTCGCCGGTGCCCATGCGTCCGCCGGCGCGGCCTTCGCCGCCTTCGCGGGTGCGCTTGCCGGTGAGGGTATCGCCGTCGAGGGTGGCTTCGTACTTCCACTTCATTTCGCCGCGCTGGGTGGTGGTGACAGTGAAGAAGGTGAGTTTGTTGCCTTCGATTTTGCCGTCGACGATGTCGATGGGGCGGGGTTCATTGCCGCCGCGGCCCATGCCGGCGGTGGTGACGGTGCCGGTAAGTTTGTCGCCTTCGGCTTTGAGGGCGAAGGTGGTGGTGACGGTGATTTCGTCGCCGCCGTTGGGGGGCGTGAATTTCTGTTCAGACACGTATTTCCCGTCGACGCCTGCGGCGAAGACGAGGGCGGCGGTCACGAAGGTCAAGGCAAAAATTGAGAGACACTTTTTCATTGAGGGTTCTCCTGCTAGTGTGAGAACGCCGCCCGGCATGGCCGGGGTTACACCCATGGACAGAGAATTTCGATTTGTCGATCTGAGTTTGCCGGTTCCGCTGGACCGGGTGTTCACCTACCGGCTGCCGGAGACGTTGCGGCACCGGACGCGGACGGGGTGCCGGCTGTTGGCGCCGTTCGGGGGGCGAAAGCTGACGGGGGTGGCGGTGCGGGTCCACGATGATGAGCCGGAGGTGGCGGTGCGGGACGCGCTGCGGCTGATCGACGCGGAGCCGGTCTTTGACGAGGATCTGCTTCGGCTGGCACAGTTTATCGCGAATTATTACTGTGCGCCGCTGGGGGAGGTGTTGCGGACGATGGCGCCGCTGGGGGGGGAGTTGCGCAAAGGGCGGATCTGGATGTTGACGGACAAGGGGCATCAGGTGACGCGGCAACTGGTGATTGGCGGAGGGGAGGGGGACCCGGCGGTGGCGCTGTTGCGGGTGCTGGAGGCGCGTCCGCTGGCGGAGGCGACGCTGGAGCGGAAGGTGGAGGGGGCGAAGCGGCTGTTGAAGTCCTTGGAGAAGAAGGGGCTGGTGGCGCAGGAGCAGACGGTGGCAGATCGGGATCCGCTGCGGGCGCCGGCGGGGCGGTTGCGGGTGGAGTTCGGGGCGCGGCCGGAGGGGGTGAAGCTGTTGAAGGCGGAGCGGGAACTGGTGGCGTTTCTGGAATTGCATCCGGGCGGGCACAACCTGGAGGCGCTGGAGGAGCAGGTGAAGGGGGCGAGTCAGGCGGCGCGGGCGCTGGCGCGGCGGGGATTGCTGGAGGTGGTGCCGGAGGCGGTGGCGGGGGGCGGGGCGCAGTGGGCGAAGGCGCCGCACGAGATGAACGGGGAGCAGCGGGGGGCGTTCGAGGCGATCCGGGGGGCGTTGCAGGCGGGGGCGTATCAGACGTTTTTGTTGCACGGGGTGACGGGGTCGGGGAAGACGGAGGTGTATCTGAATGCGATCGAGGCGGCGCTGGAGTTGGGGCGGGGGGCGCTGCTGCTGGTGCCGGAGATTGCGCTGACGCCGGCGGTGGCGGGGCAGTTTCATGCGAGGTTCGGGGACCGGGTGGCGATATTACATTCGGCGTTCAACGACGCGGAGCGGGCGCAGCAGTGGCGGCGGTTGCGGTCGGGGGCGGCGCGGGTGGGGGTGGGGACGCGGTCGGCGGTATTCGCGCCGGTGCAGGATCTGGGGCTGATTATCGTGGATGAAGAGCACGATAACAGTTACAAGCAGGAGGAGAATCCGCGGTATCACGGGCGGGATGTGGCGATCATCCGGGCGCACATGGCGGGGGGCGTGGTGGTGTTGGGGTCGGCGACGCCGAGTCTGGAGAGCCGGCACAACGTGGAGCGGGGCAAGTCGGCGCTGCTGACGCTGGGGACGCGGATCGGGGGGCGTCCGATGCCGCAGGTGGAGATTGTCGATATGCGGGAGGAGTTTCTGGAGACGCGTCAGAACGCGCTGTTTTCACGGCGGATGGTGGAGGCGGTGAATGCGCGGCTGGAGGCGGGGGAGCAGACGATTCTGCTGATGAACCGGCGGGGGTATTCATCGACGGTGACGTGCCGGGCGTGCGGGGAGCGGGTGGAGTGTCCGAACTGTGCGGTGGGTTTGACGTATCACCGGCGGGACAAGCGGCTGTTGTGCCATTACTGCGGGCACGCGGAGCGGATTCCGGAGAAGTGCGGGCAGTGCGGGAGCGATCACATTTACTTTGCGGGGAGCGGGTCGGAGAAGGTGGAGGACGAGTTATCGCGGGCGTTTCCGCGGGCGCGGGTGGCGCGGCTGGACCGGGACACGGTGACGACGAAGCATCACTACGAGCACATCCTGGGAGGATTCCGGGAGGGGAATTACGATATCCTCGTCGGGACGCAGATGATCGCGAAGGGCCATGACATACCGAACGTGACATTCGTGGGGGTGGTGTCGGCGGACACGGGACTGGGGATGCCGGACTTCCGGGCGGCGGAGCGGACGTTTCAACTGCTGACGCAGGTGGCGGGTCGCGCGGGACGGCATCATCTGCCGGGGCATGTGCTGTTGCAGACGATCAATCCGGATCATTACGCGGTGCGGTGCGCGGCGGCGCAGGATTATGGCAAATTCTATGAAAAGGAGCTGGAATTCCGGCGGTTGATGCGATATCCGCCGTTCAGCGCGATGGCGAATGTGCTGGTGCGGGCGGAGAAACAGGAGGACGCGCTGCGGCTTTCGAGCGAACTGGCGCGGATATTGGGGGATCCGGGGCCGGGGATGAAGGTATTGGGGCCGGCGGAGGCGCCGGTACCGCGGTTGAAGAACGAGTTTCGCTATCAGATGTTGATCAAGACGACATCGCGGCCGAATTTGAACGAGCGGCTGCGGGAGTTGCGGCGGTACGCGGCGGGAGCGCAGTGGCCGGCGACGGCGCTGGTGATCGACGTGGACCCGTTGAGTCTCTTATGAGCCTGGCGATCGACCGGAATGCACGGAATCTGGCGGTATCGCTCAGTTTTTACGGGCGGGCGGCGGAGCGGGCGGGGGTGTTGCTGATCACGGCGCCGGTGCGCTATTCGGTGTTCAACATCGCGGTGCTGGCGGCGCCGGTCACGGGCGGGCCGGAGGGGGAATTCGAGCGGCGGTTGGGGGTGGCGCGGGACCATTACGAGGAGATCGGGACGCCGTGGTCGTTCTGGTTGTGCGAGGACTATCTGCCGCGGCGGGATTTACGGAGAATGCACCGGATATTCGAGGATTTCGGGCTGGATTGCATTGGGGAGCCGCCGGGAATGGAGATGGCGGAATTGGCCGCGCCCGTGCGGCAGTTACCGGAGGTGGAGATCCGGCGGGTGGAGGACGCGGAGACGCGGGCGGGGTTCACGAGGCTGGCGAACGCGTGTTTCCGTTTGCCGATGCCGTACGCGAGCGCGGTGTATGAGAACGAGGAGGCGTGGCGGCATCCGCTGACGATGTGGACGGCGTGGGAGAAGGGGCGGGTGGTGGCGAGCGCGGCGACGGTGGCGGCGCACGGGGCGTTGGGGATTTATTCTGTCGGGACGCTGCCCGAATTGCGGGGGCGGGGTTACGCGGAGGCGGTGATGCGGAGGGCGATCGCGGAGGCGCGGGCGGGGGGGTCGGGGGGACCGCTGATCCTGCAGTCGTCGCCGGCGGGATTGAATTTGTACCGGAAACTGGGGTTCAAGACGACCACGCGGTTTTCCGTGTTCGCCACTCCCGAATCCACGCGCTGACGGATTCGATTTCGGCGGAGCGGGGGCGGTCTTCGAG
>ERZ761609.2909-NODE-2909-length-11877-cov-12.938843_pt1 | contig 11877 bp, 6 predicted proteins | sample MGYA00511163_ERZ761609 | MGnify/ENA primary metagenome ERZ761609 (study PRJEB28899, sample SAMN02445070) | bioreactor sludge metagenome | biome: EBPR sludge | place: Australia: Brisbane, Thorneside Wastewater Treatment Plant | collected 2011-12-16 ... | reverse complement strand
CGTCCTGACCGGCTCAACCGGCGCCAACGTCATCGATGGCGGGGCAGGGGCCGATCTGATCTACGCTCTGGACGGCGATGACGTGATCACCGCCGGCGCGGGCGATGATACCATCCACAGCGGCCTCGGCAGCGATGCCATGGACGGCGGCACCGGCTGGGATACGGCGAACTATTCCGCCTCTGCGGCCGGCGTCAGCGTCAATCTGCTGACCAACGCCGGTATCGGCGGGGATGCGCAGGGCGATACGTTCGTTTCCATCGAAAATCTGGTGGGTTCGGCCAACAACGACACGCTGATCGGCGATGCGGGCAACAACAATGTCGCGGCAGGGGTCGGCAACGATGTCGTCAGCGGGCTTGACGGCGATGACGTGCTCGATGGGCAGGATGGCAATGATACCATCAGCGGTGGCGCTGGTGCGGATACGCTGACCGGCGGTCTGGGCACCGATACGGCGGATTACAGCGCTTCGAGTGCGGCTGTTTCCGTTTCGCTGGTTGCGGCAGTGATCGGTGCTGGCGGCGATGCCCAGGGCGATTCGCTGACCGGGATCGAGAATGTCACCGGATCGGCCTATTCCGACCTGCTGACGGGCGATAGCGGGGCTAACGTGCTCGCGGCCTCGGAAGGCGATGATACGATCGATGGCGGCGACGGCGCCGATACGATCGACGGCGGGGCGGGCATCGACCGTCTCACCTATTCGGCATCGAGCGCGGCGGTGACCGTCAGCCTCGTTTCGGGCGCCACCAACACCGGCGGCGCAGCGGCTGGCGACGTGATCACCAATGTCGAGAACCTGGTCGGCTCCGGCTATGCGGATTTCCTGATCGGCGATGGTGCCAACAACTCGATCGACGGCGGCGCCGGCAATGATACCGTGCGCGGTGGCGCCGGTGCGGATACACTAGTGGGCGGCGCCGGCACCGATCTGCTCGATTACAGCGCGGCAACAGGTCTGGGCGTCAATGTCAACCTGCTGACCGGCGCCGGTGTCGGCGGCGAGGCGGGCGGCGATGTCATCTCCGGCTTCGAGAATCTGACGGGTTCGTCCGGAGCGGACAGCCTGACGGGCGATGATGGCGCCAACCTGATCCGTGGCGGGCTCAATACTGACACCATTTTGGGCGGACTCGGCGCCGACACGCTCTACGGTGAGGATGGCAATGACGTCATCTTTGGCAGCTCTGATGCCGACACGCTCGATGGCGGTGCCGACAACGATATCTTGAACTATACGACGTCGGTGAATGGCGTTACCGTCAATCTGGCCTCCAATGCCGTCTCCGGCGGCGATGCGCAGGGCGACACGATCGCCAATTTTGAGCATGTCTATGGCTCGAATGCAGCTGCCGGCCACGATCTTCTGACCGGCACGGACGGCGTCAACAATCTCTATGGCTATGATGGCAACGATACGCTGATCGGTGCCGGCGGAGCCGACAATCTCGTCGGTTATGGTGGTATCGATACCGTCGATTACCGGACCTCCTCTGCCGCCGTCACCGTCAATCTGACCACCAACGTCAATACCGGCGGTGACGCCGCCGGCGACAGCATCGCCCAGGTCGAGAACATCATCGGCTCGCTGCTGGCGGATTCGCTGACCGGCGATATTGCCAACAACCGCATCGAAGGCGATACCGGCAACGATACGCTGACCGGCCTGATCGGTAACGATACGCTGCTGGGCGGCGATGGCAATGACTGGGTCGAAGGCGGAACCGGTGGCGACAGCATGGACGGTGGACTTGGCACCGATACCCTGTCCTATGTCGCCTCGACGCTGGGCGTGACCATCAACCTTGGGGCCAATTCTGCCTCCGGTGGCGAAGCGGCGAGCGACACGATCGCCAATTTCGAAAACGTGTTCGGCTCGGCCTACGAGGATCTGCTCACCGGCAACTCCGGCGCCAACGACCTCAACGGTTCGTCCGGCGATGATACGCTGATCGGCGGCGCGGGGGCTGATACGCTTACCGGCGGCGCCGGTGTCGACCTCGTCAGCTATGCCACCTCGACGGCGGCGATCACGCTCACGCTCAACAGCACGGCGTCCGGTGGCGATGCTGCTGGCGATGTTCTTTCCGGGGTTGAGAATATTGTTGCGACCGACTTCAACGACAGTCTGGTCGGCGATGCCAGCAACAATAACTTCGACGGCGGCGCCGGCAACGACACGCTGATCGGCGGTTCGGGCTCGGATACGCTGACCGGCGGCGCCGGCATCGATCTTGTCGATTATTCGGCCTCGGGCGCAGCGGTTTCGGTCAACCTTGTCGGCGGCACCGGCTCGGGCGGCACCGCCAACGGCGATGTCCTCTCCGGCATCGAAAACATCACCGCTTCGGGTTTCAACGATTCGCTGGTGGGCGACAATAATGCCAATCTGATCACAGCCGGCGCGGGCGCCGATGTTATCGACGGCGGAGCCGGCAACGACACGATCTATGGCGGCACGGGTGAAGACTGGATCACCGGCGGCACGGGGGCTGATGTTCTCGACGGCATCGATGCGGCAACAAACGGCGGCAACAATGGCGATGTCGTCGATTATTATTACTCCAGCGCGGGTGTCACTGCCAACCTCACCGCCAATACCGTCACCGGGGGCGATGCCACCGGCGATACCATTGCCAATTTCACCGGCGTGCGCGGTGCCGTCAGTTATTCCAACGTTCTGACCGGCTCTTCCGTGGCCAACGTCATTTGGGGCGGCTCGCAGGCCGATACGATTTCCAGCGGTGCAGGCAATGACGTCATCTATGCCGATGGAGGCAACGATTTCATCGATGCCGGAGCGGGCGCAGACTATGTCGATGGCAGCACCGGTATCGATACCGTCACCTACGCGACATCGACGGCCGGGGTGAATGTCAACATCCTGTCGAATGTCCATTCCGGCGGCGATGCGGCCGGCGACAACCTGCTCAGCGTCGAAAACATCATCGGTTCGGCCTATGCCGATACGGTTATCGGCAACAACGGCGCCAACTCGATCATCGGCGGCGATGGCGACGACTGGCTCGATGGATACGATGGCGCCGATACGCTGGATGGCGGCGCCGGCACGCTCGATATCGTTTCCTATGGCTCCGGTGCTGCGGTGTCGGTCAACCTGACGACGATGACGGCAACCGGCGGCTATGCCACCGGCGACGTCATCATGAATTTCGAGGGCGCCTCCGGCTCTTCGGTCGATGACACGCTGATCGGCAATTCCGGCGCCAACTGGCTGCATGGCCAAGGCGGCAACGACCGCATCTACGGCGATGACGGGGCCGATACGCTCAATGGCGGCGCCGGCGTCAACACCCTCGACTATTCGGGTTCGACGGCCGGCGTCACCGTGGCGATGACCGGATGGGTGGTCAGCGGCGGTTATGCCCAGGGCGATGTGGTCAGCAATTTCAGCCACGTCACCGGCGCGCTGAACCATTCCAACGTGCTCACGGGCAACACCGGGCAGAATAACCTGACGGGCGGCAACCAGAACGACACGCTGATCGGCGGCGCCGGTGCGGACGCTCTTGTCGGTGGCGGCGGCATCGACACGGCGGATTACACGGCCTCCGATGCCGGCGTGACCATCAACCTTGCCGGTGGCACCGGCTCGGGCGGCCATGCCCATGGCGATACGTTCAGCGGCGTCGAATATATCATCGGCACGGCCTATCAGGATTATTTCACGGGCGGTGTCGGGGCGGAGACCCTGATCGGCGGCGCGGGTTATGATTACTTCGATGCCTCGACCGGCGCCGATTCGATGGATGGCGGGGCCGATGGCGGCGAGGTGCGCTACGCCTGGTCCACCACCGGGGTTACGGTCGATCTTGCTGCCGGCACCGGGCTTGGCGGCGATGCCGCCGGCGACGTGCTGACCAATATCCATGTGGTGCAGGGCAGCCAGTATGCCGACAAGCTCTATGGCCTGACGACCGCCGAGAGCCTCTACGGCAACGGCGGCAACGATACGATCTACGGCTCGCTCGGCGCCGACTATCTGCATGGCAGCGGCGGCTGGTGGGGCGCCGGCTCGGTCACGGTGGATTATTCGGCTTCGACCGCCGCGATCAGCGTCATCTACAATTCGGTGGCCGGCAATGCCACGGGTGTCGGCGGCTATGCCGAGGGCGATACGCTGACCTATATCACCAAGGTGATCGGCACCAATTACGCCGATTCGCTTGCCGGCATGCAGAACATGGACGGCGGCGCCGGCGATGATACGCTGACCGCAGCCCAGGCCAATGACACGATGACCGGCGGCGAGGGCAACGATTCGATCGTCGCCGGCTCGTTCAACGACAATATGTCGGGCGGGAACGGCATCGACTTCCTCGATTATGCCGGCTCGTCGGCGGGTGTGACCGTCAACCTGGCCGCCAACACCGCCTCGGGCGGCTGGGCGACGGGCGACGTCATTTCCGGCTTCGAGTATCTGCGCGGCGGTTCGGGCAACGACATCCTGACCGGCACGACGGCTGCCAACTCGATCAGCGGCGGCGAAGGCAACGACATCATCGCCGGCAGCGGCGGCAATGACACGCTGATGGGCGGCGATGGCACAGACACCATCAGCTATGCCAGCTCCACCACCGGTGTGACGGTTGATCTGTCCACCAATGCCGCCTCCGGCGGCGATGCGGCCGGCAATGTCATCTCGGGCTTTGAGAATGTCACCGGTTCGGCGACAGCGGCCAACATGCTGACCGGCGACAATTCCGCCAACGTGATGACCGGCGGCGCGGTTGGTGACCAGCTGCTGGGGCTTGCCGGCAACGACAGCCTTGTCGGCAATGCCGGCGACGATACGCTGATCGGCGGTGCGGGCGCCGACACACTCGACGGCGGCACCGGCATCGACCGGGTCGACTACTCGGCCTCGGCCATCGGTGTTTATGTCAATCTCGGCCTCGGCTCGGGCGCGTTTGGTGATGCCAACGGCGACACACTCTCCAGCATTGAGATCGCGATCGGTTCCGGCCAGAACGACACCCTGATCGGCAGCGCCGACAACAACGACTTCGTCGGCGGTGGCGGCAATGACTCGATCGACGGTGCTGATGGCGACGACCTCTTCTGGGGCGACGACGGCGCCGATACGATCATCGGCGGCGCGGGCACCGATTCCGTCTGGTATACGGGCAGCACGGGCGTCACCATCGCCATCGGCGGCGGCGCGGGCAGCGGCGGTCAGGCCGCAGGCGATGTCATCTCCGGCATCGAGAACATCACCGGCACAGGTTACGCCGACAGCATCACCGGCGATGGAGCCAACAACTCCATCCAGGGCGGCGACGGCAACGACACCATCACCGGCGGCGCGGGCGCGGACACGCTGACCGGCGGCAACGGCACCGATACGCTGAGCTATGCCAGCGATACAGCTGGTGTGACGATCAATCTTCAGCTTGGTTTCTACACAGGTGGCGACGCCGCCGGCGATGTGGTGAGCGGATTCGAAAACGTCACCGGTGGCTCCGGAGCTGACTATCTTGTCGGTCTGGATGCCAACACAACCGTTGACGGCGGAGCCGGCAATGACACGATCGTCGGCGGTGCCGGAACCGACTCGCTGATCGGCGGATCGGGAACGGACGTGGTGAGCTATGTGCTGTCGACCGCCGGGGTGACCGTCAATCTCGCGACTCAGGCGGTCAGTGGCGGCAACGCGACGGGCGACACGATCAGCGGCTTTGAAGGCGTGATGGGCTCCGACTACGCTGACAGCCTGACGGCGGCGGCCACCGGCAGCTACCTCGATGGCGGCGCCGGCAACGACACGCTCAATGGTGGCGCCGGCAACGACTCGCTCTACGGCGGCGCAGGTGTGGACGATTTCAACGGCGGCGCCGGCAACGACTACATCAACCACGGCACGGGCGCCGGTATTGCCAATGGCGGCGCGGGCGCCGACACGATCATCGGCGCGAGCGACATGTCCGACTCGGTCTGGACCGGCGTCAGTTACACCACCTCCGGCGCTGCGGTCAGCATCAATCTGGCGACGGGCGCAGCAACCGGCGGTGACGCCACGGGCGATGTGCTGACGGGGCTGAACTTCGCTGTCGGCAGCGCCTACGACGATACCCTCACCGGATATGCGGGCAAAGACTGGCTGTATGGCGGGGCAGGGGCGGATTCGATCTCGGGCGGCGACGGCAACGACATGCTGGCCGGCGTCGATATCAATCTGGCGGCCGATGATACCTCAAGCGATGGCAATGACACGATCGACGGCGGCAACGGCAACGATTCCATCAAAGGCCATGCGGGCAATGACAACCTCATTGGTGGCGCTGGTGCCGACACCGTCTTTGGCGGTATCGGGGCAGACCGCCTCGACGGCGGCGCGGACAACGACAGCCTCGACGGCGGCGCAGACGATGACACGATCTCGGGTGGCGCGGGCGCCGACACGCTGACCGGCGGCACGGGCAACGACACGCTCGACTATTCGGCCTCCTCGGCCGGGGTCAATGTCAACATCACAACCAACGCGGTGTCGGGTGGCGATGCGGCGGGCGATGTCATCTCCCTGTTCGAGCATGTGATGGGTTCGGCCTATGCTGATACGATCATCGGCACGACCGGAAACAACACCCTCAGCGGCGACGCCGGCAACGACTCCATTCAGGCCTATGCGGGCAACGACCTGCTGATCGGCGGCGCGGGCGCGGATACGCTCGACGGAACGTCCGGCATCGATACGGTGAGCTATGCCACGTCGTCCGGCGCGGTGAATATCGTCATCAACAGCTATACCGACGGCTCCGGCACGGGCGGCGACGCGCAGGGCGATGTGCTGCTCAATATCGACTGGGTGATCGGTTCGTCCGGCAACGACACGCTCTATTCAAACACGACAACGACGCTGGAAGGCGGCGCCGGCAACGATTCGATGACCGGCGGCACAGCCGGCAACCAGGTGTTCATCGGCGGCACCGGTGCCGATACCATCACCGGCGGCGCGGGCACGGGGGATGTGGCGAGCTATATCACCTCGGCGGCCGCGGTCAGCGTCAACCTGACCACCGGCGTGCATGGCGGCGGCGATGCGGCAGGCGATGTGCTGAACACCATCGAGCGGGTTACCGGCTCGAATTACAACGACACGCTGATCGGCAACAGCGCGACCAACATTCTCGTTGGCGGCGCTGGCAATGATTACCTTGAGGGCGGATCGGGCGGCAGCGACCAGTTCGGCCTTGGCGCCGGCAACGATACGGTGATTGGTTCCACAGGCCTCAACTACTTCTACGCCAGCCATGCAACCTATGGCTCGGGTGGCGCGGATTCGATCACCGGCAACGGCTCGACGGACATGCTGTATTACACGGCGGAAACGGCGAACCTTTCAATCAACCTCGGCACCAATGCGGTTTCCGGCGGCGAATTGGGCGATGATACGCTGGTTGGCGTCTTCGAGCGGTTCTACTCCGGCAGCGGCAACGACACGATCATCGCCAACAATGCCGGGTCATGGATAGTGGGATATGCCGGCAATGATTCAATCACCGGCGGCAGCGGCACCGACACGATTGAAGGTGGTGCGGGCGCCGACACGATGGATGGTGGCGCCGGTTCGGCCGATCACCTTCAGTATCTCAACGCGACTGTCGGCGTCACCATCAACCTAGCGACCAACAGCGCGTCCGGTGGTGATGCGGCCGGCGACGTGATCTCGGGCTTCGAATATGTCACCGGCGGCACCGGGGCCGATAGCCTGATCGGGACCAGCGGCAGCAACAGTATCTCCGGCGGCAACGGCAACGACACGTTGATCGGCGCCGGCGGTCAGGACACGCTGAGCGGCGGCAACAACGATGATACGATGTATATCGACGGTTCGTCGCTGCTGGTGGCCTCGTCCATCTCCGGCGGCACCGGTACCGATACCGTGATCGTCGCCGCCAATTCCGGCTCGTCCTTCACGGCGGCGAACCTCGACAGCGTCATTTCCGCGGATATCGAGGTGATCAGCTTCCGCGAGAGCGGTATCAATGCCAATATCACGCTGTCCTCGGCGCAGATCATCGGTATGACCACAGCGACCGGCGTGCAATCGACCACCAACCAGCTCGACCTGCTGGTCAACGCCGGCGATACGATCAACATTGCCGGCGGTGAATACTACAACCTCACGTCGGATGGCTCAGGCGATCACTATGCCTTCTTCTCCGACGCCTCCAAGACGGTGCAGATCGCCCATCTCGACGTGCTGACCGCCTGATCCGGTGGCCAGCATCCGCCTGCATGGCCGCTGAAGGGTGCGACCCGGATGCCAGCAGACCACGATCGCGGGCGGCCACGAGCCCCGGGCCCGCGATTGCCTCTTGTTGTCATGCGCGGCGAATGCTATGCGGCTGACCGGCCACGACGGGGTTGCCCCGGTCGAACCTCAGACGGAGAGGTGGCAGAGTGGTCGATCGCGCCGCACTCGAAATGCGGAGTAGGTGCAAGCCTACCGGGGGTTCGAATCCCTCCCTCTCCGCCATTTTTTGTTATATTTCAATGACTTGCGGACGACATTTCTAGTTGTCCCACATAAATTCCCACATTAGGCGGGCGTTAAATGCGCAACGCGTCCGGCTGGCCAATTGTAGTCCTTGGTCGCGAATGCGCGCCTTCGTTCGATCTTGATGAGCAGCTTTTCTGCGGTGTAAGGTCCCTCCAACGTCAATTCCTTGAACCGCTTTGACCATCGGTGAAACCCGCCACCGTAATTTTCATCGCCGCCTTCGGAGTACCACGACGTTTCTTCGACATAAATTTGATGCCCTGCCAAACTGCCTAGCCAAAATTCCTTGTCTTCGGGATCATACATCCACATGCCATGCTTCCCATTGAAGCCGTGAACCCAACGCTCAAAGGGGCGCGGCGAATAGCGTTCGACGAACCATCCGCCCTTGCGCGGTTCGCCGTCCTTCCATACCGACGCTTTCAGGAATGGTATCCAGATTTGGGCAATTCCGGCGCGGGCATACGATGAAGCGCGACGTTCGATTTCGTTCAAGTCAATCGGCGTGTGCTGCAATTCGAACGCGATTTGCAGTCCCTTCGGCGACCAAGCCATTACGTCGGCGCGGCGATCACCCGGCAAGGTGTTGACGACGAATTCAACCTCCGCTTTCAATCCACGCCCGGCGAGTGCCTTGGCAACAAGAAGTTTTGCTTCCAAATGCGCTCTTGTTTCGCCCGCTGCCCAAGAACAATCCGTTGGCGGCTTGTGTGCGAAATGGTCAATGACCTTTCGGCCCTTCTTTAATATAGCAACGCCATCACACTTTGGGCACCGATATTCGGGGCCACGCTGCGCAATGATCGCGTCAATTCGTTTGTTCTCTAGATTAGCGACAAGCATTGCGATCACCTTCCGACGATTCGCTATGCTATCAAGTCTACCTAACTGCTATGGTTATGCCAGCATCTGAAATAAAAAGGCCCGCCAGCGTGGCGACTGGCGGGCTAAGAGCGATGGAACCGAGCACATTCGATCCATCGCAAAGGCCAAGGCAGGGGTAGTACCAGTACCCGCCCCGGCCGATTTCAACGCAAAGGCAGCTTCGGGCCGATCCGCGCCAAGTCCCCCGCCGACAGGGCATACAGCGGCACGGCCAGCACGCCGCGCGCCGTCGTATCCAACCCGCTAAGCCCGGCTGCATCCAAGGCCGCTTGAATGCTTTCGTCGGCACTGGACAGGCCAACGACGGCGACATTCGGCAGATGCCCGCCTTCGATCTTCCAAAGGACATGCAGCGCCCGTTCGATCATGGCGGGTTGGCTGCTAGGCGGCGTCAGATCGACCGCAACGGGGCTGCCCTGTGGCGTCAGCAGCGGCAAGACGCCTTGGGCGGCAAGGCTTGCGTAATCCGGGTGCCCGGTCGCGTTGATGCCCACAGGGATGATTGTCGCGTAGGGGCCGGGCTTGACGGTATCGCCAAGCGGCGTTTTACATTCGCGCGAAGACGCCGTTAGCCATGCGGCGATTTCGGCAATCTGCGTTTCGGCCATTGTGGGCATGTCAATCAATCTCGACGCGGGTTGAAACCTTGTCGGCGAGGTGCGGCGAATAAAAGCTCGCATGAATGTCGCGGACGCTCTTTTCATAGCGTTCCGACAGACTTTCGAGTTCGATGCTTTCGTTGATCGCCGCATAGGCGTCCGGCACGAACCGTTCGATGGCTTCAATCTGCATACGCTTGTGCGTCGCTTCGTTGATGCCGGTTAGATAGTTCGGGCTGTGATAGATGATGCCCGCAACCGTCGCGTCCTTCTTCGCCAGATCGGAAACCTTGGCCATGCCTTCCGGCGTCTTGACCTGTTCGCGAACCCAACCGCGAATTTCGCTTTCCAGATGGCTGTAGCCCGGTCGCGGCGCGAAGGCTTCTTCGGCCATTGCTGCCCCCCGGTTCTGCAAATGCGCGACCTTCGCCTTGATTTCGCCTGCGACCTTTTCGATTGCGCGCGACGAACGTTCGGCCAAGTCCTTTGCGATGCCGTGCTTCGTCACTTCGGTTCGGGTTTCATCCGATGCCAGCGCCGCGACGCGTGAAGCGTTCTGGCTAACGATGGCATGAAGCGTTTCCAGCGAAGTTGCGACGGATGGATAGCGGGCCGGATCGCCGAAACGCGCCCGACGCCCGGCGTCAAGTTGCAGCGAAGTCAGTGTATCAATAGCCTGTGGGTTGTTCACAAGGTACGGCATGGCGGTACTTCCTTCTAGGAATGGGCCGTGAGGCGGGTTTGCTGTTTCAGAAGGGCTTGCGCCCAATTTTCATCGGAACCCCAAGCCGGAACGCGCATGACGTGGCGCGACGACGGGGCCGTTCCGATGGTGCTGCCCGTCACCGGGTCGAATTCGGCGATGGTGCTGCGAACCTTCGGCTTGCACCGTTGGCGTTCCAGCTTCTTCAATCGCGCGGCAAGGAAGCTGGCCATTATCGCGCCTCCAAGGCTTCAATTCTGGATTCCAAATCCGATCCTTCGACCATGCGGCCAATCACCGAAAGCGCGTTGATAAGCCGCGACATGTCGTCGATCTTAACTTCACCTTCTAATGCCTTGCGATAGATGCGCGCGGCCTCACGCCGGATGTCCGACACGCTGTCCAAGCGAACGCGGGTTCGTCGCTTGCTGTTACGGGGGGCGCTGTCCCAAGTCATAGAAATTGCGAAGCCTTTTGGCCGTCATACATGACAAAATAGACTGTATTGGACAGCTAATGGCGACAAAAATAGCCAAGTCAACAACGTTATATAAAATATACTTATGTAGACATGAGATTTTTTGTTTTCAACAACGCGCAATTAAATTGAATACTTCGCTCGCGTCCGTTGTGGGATTTATTGTGGGATATTCGTCGTAGGCATCGAATATCATCGTATTTTCAATCGAGTCGAACGGAGGTTCGCTCCGTCACATGCCTTACATACGCGATTGGGCCGCATGGGCACGCAAGGAAGGCCGATGGCGGGCGCTCTCGCTGTACGGCCATTCCCCGCCTATGCCGCACCCGTCGCACTTGCCAGCGCCCCGCCTTGTGGCCAACGCAAGGCGCGCGCGGCAGTCCGCGCCCACTCGGCGCGGGGCAATGTGCCGTCGCCCAAGATCACGCGTTGCCGCCAAGTCGCTTCGGGCAGGATGGCCAAGCCGACACGGCGAAGGGCAACAACCGCGTTGAACTGTTCGGCGTCCTTCAGATAGGCGGCGGGATCAACGGCTTTGCGATATTCGAGTTGGTTCAAATACGCGGTGAATGTTCGCATTGGGTGCTCAATGATCTTCGATCCGCTGGCATCAACGAAGGCGCATTGTGTGCTGAGACGGTAATCCCCTGACAGTCGGCCTGCCCTGATGGGGGCGTGGTCA
>ERZ761609.2908-NODE-2908-length-11878-cov-8.398207_pt1 | contig 11878 bp, 13 predicted proteins | sample MGYA00511163_ERZ761609 | MGnify/ENA primary metagenome ERZ761609 (study PRJEB28899, sample SAMN02445070) | bioreactor sludge metagenome | biome: EBPR sludge | place: Australia: Brisbane, Thorneside Wastewater Treatment Plant | collected 2011-12-16 ... | reverse complement strand
CGGCGCGTTGGCGCTTTCCACCGCACTGGCGCGCTCGGTCGTCAGCCGCCATGGCGGACGGCTGGAGGCGGAGGAAATGCCTGGCGAAGGGCCGGTCATCCGTTGCGTGCTGCCCGCCGAGGGTCCGACGCCGCCGCTCAAGGGGACGACGCCGAACGGCTTGCCTTGACGTCGCCCTATGGGAGTAAACTGTTCCCCATGATGAATTTCACCGACGAACAACTGCATCGTTACGCCCGCCACATCGTGTTGCCGGAAGTCGGCGGACTGGGGCAGGAAAAGCTGCTGAACGCCCGCGTGCTGGTGGCGGGGGCCGGCGGCTTGGGCGCGCCCTTGCTGCTCTACCTCGCCGCCGCCGGGGTGGGAACCATCGGCGTCGTCGACCATGACGTCGTCGACCGGTCCAACCTGCAACGCCAAGTGATTCACGACGAAGACTCGCTAGGCGAATTGAAAGTGGAAAGCGCCGCCCGGCGCATCGCCCGGCTCAATCCCGACGTCAAGCTGGAAGCTCACCCCGAAAAACTGACGGCGGCGAACGTGGAACGCCTGATCGCCGGCTATGACGTGGTCGCCGACGGCACCGATAATTTCGAGTCGCGCTTTTTGCTGAACGACGCATGCTATTTTAACGCCAAGACGCTGGTGTCGGCGGCGATACTGCGTTTCGACGGGCAGGTTTCCACCTTCAAGGCGCGACCCGGCGACAATCAGGCGCCATGCTACCGCTGCCTGTTTCCTGAACCGCCGCCGCCGGGACTGGTCCCGTCATGCTCGCAAGGCGGGGTTTTGGGCGCGCTCGCCGGCTTCATCGGCTCGCTGCAAGCGGTTGAAGTATTGAAGGAGATTTTGGGGATCGGCGAGAGCCTTTCAGGCAGTCTGTTGCTGTTCGACGCGCTCAACGCCTCCTACAACCGCATAAAAGTCAAAAAGGACCCTGATTGTCCGCTGTGCGGCGCCAGTCCGCACATCAAGGATTTATCCGGTCACAAGTAATCGCGCCAGGGGAGCGTCCGATATGAGCGGTCAGGCGGGTTTGTCCATCGTGGTTTTTTCCGGCGGATTTGATCGTGTGCATTATGCGCTGGCGATGGCGAGCGCCGCCGCCGCGGTCAATCGCGACGTCGTGCTGTTCTTCACCGGCCGCGCCTTGCGGGCGCTGGTGCATGAAGAAGAACCCGGCGTGCTGGGATGGCACGATCTTGACGCCGCCGACGACGGCTCGCGCCCGGCGGAGCGCGACCGCTTTTTCGCCAGCCACGGCATGGCGACGTTCGAGGAGCTATTAGAAGCCTGCGTCGCCTTGCGTGTCCGTATCTTGGCTTGTGAAATGGGCTTGCGGGCGTTGGGTTTGCCGCGGTCGGTTAGCTTGCGCGCCGACGCTGCGGCGGAAATCGCCGGCATCGTCACCTTTTTGGCGGCGTCCCAAGGCGCCCAGACGCTTTTCGTGTAATGGAATATTATTCATTCCATCAAAATTCATTTAAAAGCGCATGTCGCCTGGGGCGTTCGGCGCAAAAAATCATCGGCCATCGGATGGTTTTTTGCGCAATGCCGCCACCTGCGGCTTGAAGGCCCGCCGCACTTGCTCCATAACGCTGGAGAGGGTATTGGAGCGCCGCGCCTGAACGTCGTCCGAAATGAACGGGCGGTCGGGCGGGCCAACGTCAACCGCATAGCGCCGAAAGGCCGATCAATGACTCAATCCGACGTCTCTGTTGTTGATAAAGCGAAGAGCCGCAAGAAGCCGCACCCGGCCTGGGTCTTCTTTCAGCGCTGGATGGCTAATCCGCTGTCGATGGGCTCGGTGACGCCGAGCGGCCCCGGGTTGAAGAAACTGATTGGCGAGCACGTCATCTGTGGTCCCGATCAAGTGGTGGTCGAGTTTGGCGGCGGCACCGGCGCTATCACCGAAGCCGTGCTCTCCCACGGGGTTCCTGGCGAGCGGTTGTACTGCTTCGAGATTGATCGTGAACTCGCCGGCTATCTCAAGGGCGTCTATCCCGACGTTCATGTTATTAACGGCGACTGCCGCCACGCCGACTCCACCATCCCGCATGAACTGGTGGGTCATGTCGGTACGGTTATCATCGGCATTCCGATGGTGATGCTGCCGATTCCGCTGCAACAGGAAATCGTCGACGCCACCTTCCGTCTGATGCCGGCCGGTTCGCGCTTCCTGCTTTACACCTATATGGTTAACTCGCCGCTTAACATGAAGGCGCTGGGCCTGCGCGGCAAGCGCTTGGGCTGGACGCCGAAGAACTTCCCGCCGGCTTCCGTCTGGGGCTACTGGAAGGCCTAAAAGCCAGTTTGACGATGGCGGGCGGGGCTGTTCAAGACAGCGCCCGCATCGACAGGGATAAAATGTGGACGCAAGCCGCCGGGATTTCCCGGCGGTTTTTTCGCCTAGCGGAAGAAACTGGAAGTGCTATAGATTTTTATGACTAACAGCTACAGCTATAGCTGTTTTATATATATTTTCGAGACTATTATATACATTAAGTATAGAATAAATTATAATTTTAATGAATAGAACAGGTGAGTGTCGTTTGGTGTTACGGCGGTCGGGTTGCTTCGGTAGACATAATCTGTTTTTAATTGATCGGGCGACGATGCTTTTGCTTGTAATGCTGTGAAATTATTACAGAAAAATACAGCTTGAAACAGCTAAAATTTTATCCTATCAATAGGACATGCGTTTTTTGCATTAGATCTGCCAATGTCTGACCCGACAAACCATCACTGGCTTCCACAGTTTCTTATGCGCCGCTGGTGTGGTGATGATAAGCTAGTAAATCGGTTTTATCGACCACACTCAAAAGTGGTATTTGGACGAAAGAGCCCAAAGTCATTAGGTTCAAAAAAAAATCTTTATACGTCAGAATGGAAAAGAGCTAGAGATTCATTTTATATAGAAAAAGATATTTTTACTAGGTCTATTGACGAACCAGCATCAATAATAATTGAAAAAATTATTAAATATGGAATTGAATTTATTTCTAACAAAGAGCGTAGAGCATTTTCTCAGTTTATTACCACATTGTTTCATCGCGTTAGGCAGAATAATTTTTCAACGGATGAATCGAAAGAATTCATTGATTTTGATGAATATGTAAAAAAAGCTAAGTCTGACAGCAGCTCTATTAAAGATGAATCTGATCAATATATTTTGGATTATTATAATAATAATATTAAGGGTGCGTGGAAACATATTTGGATTACTGCTTTTTTAGAGCATTCAGTTTCTTGTGAGATGACGCAAGATCTCTATAATATGGAGTGGCATATTTTAAAAAATGAGACAGTTGAATATGTTTTAGGCGATAATCCAGTTCAAATTTTTGGAAAAAATAGTAAGCTCATGTCTGTTACTATTCCGATATCGCCTAATTTAGCATTTATTGCCAGCAAAAAAGATTATTTTGACAAAGACGTTATTTTTAAAAAAGAATTTCGTGAAATTTTTGTAATTCAGCAAAATAGAAAGCAATTTGAGACAGCAAGGGATTTCGTAATCTCTTGCGACCTAGGACCAAATGATGGACTTCTAAGAATTGCAGAAATTTATATGAAGATATCAGATAAATTTTAACAGAAATTTTACCCTAAAAAAATATATTTTTCTTTTATTTTGCCGCTTTTTTTAAATGAGTGAATGGTTTTCTTAAAATATACCCGGCCTACGTCAAAACCCGGAAATTCTCCCTGTTGATGATATGGAAGGTATCGGAGACGACATCTCGGATTCGGTCCCATTCATTCGGCAGGGTATCGCGGAAGAAGGTTTGGACGGCTTTGGCGAAGTCATTGAAAGAGTGATAGAATTTGTTGTGGGTGATCGCTTTGTGCAAGACCGCCCACAGCCGCTCAATGGCGTTGAGGTTGGGAGCATACGGCGGCAGGAAGATCAGATTGAGCCGCTTTCCGTCGGTCTTCAGCCATTCCCCGACGATTTTCGCGTGATGGTATCTGGCGTTGTCGAGAATGACGTGGATTGTTCCGGCTTCCGGATAGGCAGTCAGCAGACGGGACAGCAGGGCGATGGTGGTCTCGGCATTCACCACCTCGGTCTCGACCATGTGGCAGGCCCCGGTTTCCAGATTGAGTGCGCCGTGCAGGTTGAGCCTTTGCCGTCCGGCGGTGCGCGATACCGCCACGGGATCGCCCTTCATGATCCAGCCATGCGCCGGACGGGTCTGATACTCGGGGTGGACGGCGTCGCCGAACACGACCTGATCCTTGGCCTGCAAGCCGTTGAGCAGCGTCTCGTAAGCCGCCACGAACGCCTCTTGGACCTCGACCGAAGGCAGGCGCGGCAAAGCCTTGGGCTTGCGGTATTCGAAGCCGAGCCGGGTCAGCAGCTTGATCATTCCCGACCGGCTATAGCCGACGGCGAACCGCTCCTCGACCAGGGCGATCACCTCCGCGGTGGTGGTGAAAAGCCGTGCCGTCAACACCGCCACCAGCGCCGCTTCTTGTTCCGAAGACAGCCGCGGCGAAGAACCCTTCCAGCCAAACTCGGACAGCCGTGCGGCCCCGCCCTCGGTCCACAGCCGATGCCACTGGTAGACCGTGTCGTCATCCAGATACATCAGCCGCGCCACTTCCGGCACCGACAGCCCGTCGTCGAGCAACAACATCGCGTGAGCGCCGCGTGCCGGCCCATGCATCCCCGACGGACGCCGAACCCGCGCCAGCAGCCCTTGTCGCTCTTCCGTGGTCAAAAAGCCCCGTTTGATCATCGGCATATTCGAATCGATTAGCGACCGGTTGGCAACACCATTATCGATCTCTCCGGGTTCCAGCGGAATCGGAGTATATATTGGTAATTTTTTTAATGAACCGGGCTTCTAATCATTAGCCAGCGCCGGACGCCCGGCTTTGGCTGCGACGTCCGGCGTTAACTCAAACCGCGCATCGCCCCGTCCAAGCCGGCGAGGGTGAGCGGATACATCCGGTCGCCCATCAGCCGCTTTAAAATCCGCGTGCTCACCGTGCGCTCCCAGTACGCCTCCGGCGACGGGTTGAGCCAGACAGAGCGCGGGAAGGCGGTTAGCAGGCGGTTGAGCCAGACTTGGCCCGCTTCCTGGTTCCAATGCTCCACCGATCCGCCGGGCTCGACGATCTCATAAGGACTCATCGCCGCATCGCCGACGAAGATCAGCTTATAGTCGTGCGGGTAGGTGTGAATGACGTCCCAAGTCGGGATTTGCTGCTCCCGCCGGCGGCGGTTGTCCTTCCATACCGCCTCATAGGGGCAGTTGTGAAAGTAAAAATGCTCCAGATGCTTGAACTCGCCGCGCACCGCGGAGAACAGTTCTTCGCAGAGCTTGACGTGATCGTCCATCGAGCCGCCGATGTCGAAAAACAGCAGCACCTTGACCGCGTTGTGACGCTCCGGGACCATTTTCAGATTTAACCAGCCGGCGTTTTCCGCCGTCGCTTTGATGGTGCCGTCTAAATCCAACTGGCTTTGCGCCCCGGTGCGGGCGAATTTGCGCAGGCGGCGCAACGCCACCTTAATATTGCGGGTGCCGAGTTCCACCGTATCGTCAAGGTTCTTGAACTCGCGCTTGTCCCACACCTTGACAGCGCTGCGGTAGCGCGAGCGGTCCTGCCCGATGCGCACCCCTTCGGGGTTGTAGCCGTATGCCCCAAAGGGGGAGGTTCCCGCGGTGCCGATCCATTTAGAGCCGCCCTGATGGCGTTCGCGCTGTTCGGCGATGCGCTGGGCCAGCGTCTCCATCAGCTTGTCCCAGCCGCCTAGCGACTGCACTTGCGCTTGTTCTTCTTCGGTTAAGAAGCGCTCCGCCAGCTTGCGCAGCCATTCTTCCGGGATTTCCGCTGTCGGGCCGCCTTCGCCGTCGCCCAGCGCCGGCTTGTCCAACGCCTTGAAGACATGGCCGAACACCCGGTCGAAACGGTCGAGGTTGCGCTCGTCCTTCACCAGACAGGAGCGGCTGAGATAGTAAAACTCATCGACGCTGAAGTCGGCGAGGCCGCGCTTCATCGCCTCCATCAACGTCAAATACTCGGTCAGCGACACCGGCACGCCGGCTTGCTTCAACTCGAAGAAGAAGTTGATGAACATCGTCGGGCCTTACCGCCCGTCGCGCCGGGCGAGGAAGGCGAGCCGCTCCAGCAAATGCACGTCCTGCTCGTTCTTCAGCAACGCGCCGCACAAGGGCGGGATGACGGCGCGGGCGTCCTTGGCGCGCAAGGTCGCCGGGTCGATGTCCTCGACCATCAAGAGCTTCAGCCAGTCGAGCAGTTCCGAGGTGGAAGGCTTTTTCTTGAGCCCCGGAACCTCGCGCAGATCGTAGAACAGCGTCAGAGCGGCGTTGACCAACTCGCCCTTCAGGCCGGGATAATGGGCGTCAATGATGCGCGCCATGGTCTCGCGGTCCGGAAAGCGGATGTAGTGGAAGAAGCAGCGGCGCAAGAAGGCGTCGGGCAGTTCTTTTTCATTATTTGAGGTGATGACGACGATGGGCCGGCGCGCCGCCTTCACCGTCTGGCGGGTCTCGTAGACGTGGAACTCCATGCGGTCGAGCTCCAGCAACAGATCGTTGGGGAACTCGATGTCGGCTTTGTCGATTTCGTCAATTAGCAGCACCGGCGGTTCGGGGGCGTCGAACGCCTCCCACAGCTTGCCCTTGACGATATAATTGCCGACATCCTGCACCTTGGCGTCGCCCAACTGGCTGTCGCGCAGCCGGCTGACGGCGTCGTATTCGTACAGGCCCTGTTGCGCCTTGGTGGTGGATTTGACGTGCCACGCGATCAGCGGCTTATTCAGCGCGGTGGCGATGGCGTGGGCCAGCACGGTTTTACCCGTGCCGGGCTCCCCCTTGATGAGCAACGGACGCTCCAGCGTCACCGCGGCGTTAACCGCCACCAGAAGATCGTCGGTGGCGACGTAATCGTCGGCGCCGGTGAAGCGCATGCCCGTTCCCCCTGTTTAGCTGCGCGCCTCCCGCGCCGCCTTGAGCTTCTGGAAATCGGCCCCGGCGTGGTGCGACGACCGGGTGAGCGGCGAGGCCGACACCATCAAAAAGCCCTTGGCGCGCGCCAGCTTCGTGTAGCCGTCAAATTCTTCCGGCGTGACGAAGCGGTCGACCGCGACATGTTTAACCGTCGGCTGAAGGTATTGGCCGATGGTGATGAAATCAATGTCCGCCGCGCGCATGTCGTCCATGACCTGGCCGACTTCTTCCTTGGTTTCGCCCAGGCCCACCATAATGCCGGACTTGGTGAACATGGTGGGGTCCAGCTCCTTCACCTTGGCGAGCAAGGCCAGCGAGGTGAAATAGCGGGCGCCGGGCCGAATGCCGGGATAGAGCCGCGGCACGGTCTCCAAATTGTGATTGAAGACGTCGGGGCGGGCTTCCACCACCTTTTCCATCGCGCCGGGCTTGCGCATGAAGTCGGGCGTCAGCACCTCAATCGTGGTGCCGGGAGAACGTTCACGGATGGCGCGGATGGTGCGGGCGAAATGGTCGGCCCCGCCGTCGTCGAGATCGTCGCGGTCCACCGACGTCACCACCACATGCGCCAGCTTCATTTGCGCCGTGGCGTCGGCGACGTTTTCCGGTTCATGCGGGTCGAGCGCCAGAGGCTTGCCGGTTTCGACATTGCAGAACGAGCAGCCGCGGGTGCAGATCGCGCCCAAGATCATGAAAGTGGCGTGCTTGTGCTTCCAGCATTCGCCGATGTTTGGGCAGGCGGCCTCTTCGCAGACGGTGTGCAGCTTCAGCCCGCGCATCAGTTCACGGGTTTCGTTGTATTCCGGGCTGACCGGCGCTTTGACCCGGATCCACGACGGCTTGCGCTGGATGGGATTGTCGGGCTTGTGGGCCTTTTCCGGGTGCCGCAACTTAACGAAATGGTCGGGTTTTTCGACAGCGTCAGACATAGGGGCAAGCTTTCCGGGTCAGTCGTCGTCTTCTTCCGCGGGGAAGAGGTCGTGGGGATAGCGGGGATCGAGCGCCTGTTCAAGGGTGAACGGCGGTTCTTTGGGGAAGGTCTTTAAGGGGACGTCGGCTTCGAGCGCCGCCATTTTCCGCGCATCCGGGTAGACCTTTATGAAGATGTCTTCCGCCGTGGCCCGAAGGCTGGGGCTATCATCGAAAACATATCCCAGATGATTACGCTGTTGATGGATAATGACGATCCAAAGGCGGCGGTTGCGCTCTCTCAGTTGCGGACAACAGAGAAATTTGAGCATGCAAGCGATGAGGCCATATAGACGATCATGAACCTCGCTTCGTTGGCGTCCGCCGAGGCTTTCTATTTCTTCGGCGATGTTCAGCCAGTCGATACGATCCGTCTCGCCTGTAGTTATAGCGAGGCGCAAAGCGGCGGCTTGGCGCTGCGTCCATGCGAAGAGATCGTATTCGTAGTCGAATTCGCCCACATCCATCATCGCCGTCCACATCCGCTTGACCGCGTCAGATCAAAGCTACCCCACGCGAGCGCCGACATAAAGCCTTCTCCCTCGTGGGGGGCGGGTTCACACATCTTGCGCTTTGACCTGATTTCTCACCTTCCGCCGTCATTCCGGCGAAAGCCGGAATCCACCTTCTCAGAAACGTTTCTCATGAGGAGGACCCCGGCTTTCGCCGGGGTGACGAAAAAAGACAAGAAAATCAGGGTCCCAAAATGTGTGAATGCCCCGACCTTGCGGACAAGGGGACGGGCGGCGCGCCGCATCAGATCAGATATGGATCGCCTGGCCATAGGCGGAAAGGACGCTTTCATGCATCATTTCCGACAGGGTCGGGTGCGGGAACACCGTGTGCATCAGTTCCTGCTCGGTGGTCTCCAACGCCTTGCCGACGACATAGCCTTGGATCAGTTCGGTGACTTCGGCGCCGATCATGTGCGCGCCCAGCAGTTCGCCGGTCTTGGCGTCGAACACCGTCTTAATCATGCCCTCGGTTTCGCCCAAGGCGATGGCCTTGCCGTTGCCGATGAACGGGAAGCGGCCGACCTTGACCGTATAGCCGGCGGCCTTGGCCTTGGCTTCGGTGTAGCCGACCGAAGCGACCTGCGGATGAGCGTAGGTGCAGCCCGGAATGCTCAGCGGGTCAAGCGGGTGCGGGTGCAGTCCGGCGATCTTTTCAACGCAGATCACGCCTTCGTGGCTCGCCTTGTGCGCCAGCCACGGGGCGGCGGCGACGTCGCCGATGGCGTAAACGCCGGGCTCGTCGGTTTCGCACCATTGGTTGGTGATGATGTGGCCGCGGTCGGTCTTGACCTTGGTGCCTTCCAGGCCGAGGTTTTCGCTGTTGGGGGAGATGCCGACGGCGACGATCACCCGATCAACGGTGATGTCTTCGACCTTGCCGCCGACGTCCACCGCCACGGTGACGCTGTCGGCGCTTTTGCGCAGATTGCCGGCCTTGCCGCCGGTGATGATGCGCATGCCTTGCTTTTCAAACGACTTGCGGGCGAGGGCGGAGATTTCCTCGTCCTCCACCGGCATGATGCGGTCCATCACCTCGACCACCGTCACCTTGGCCCCCAACTCGTTGTAGAAGCTGGCGAACTCGATGCCGATGGCGCCGGAGCCGATGACCAGCAGCGACTTCGGCGTGGTGTTGGGGGTCATGGCCTTTTTATAGGTCCACACCAGCTTGCCGTCGTCTTCCAGCCCCGGCAGGGTGCGGGCGCGGGCGCCGGTGGCGAGGATGATGTGCTTGCCGGCGAAATCGCCGACCTTGGCCCCGCTTTTGGAAACGGCGACCACGCCTTTGCCCGCCAGCTTGGCTTCGCCGTCGATGACGGTGACCTTATTCTTTTTCAGCAGGTGCTTGACGCCGCCGTTAAGCTGAGAAGCGACGCCGCGCGAACGCTGCACCACCTTATCAAGGTCGAAGCCGACCTGACCGATGTTCAGGCCGTACGCCGCGCCATGCTTGGCGTTGCGCAGCACTTCGGCCGAGCGCAGCAGCGCCTTGGTGGGGATGCAGCCCCAGTTGAGGCAGATGCCGCCGAGATGCTCGCGCTCCACCAACGCGGTGTGCAGACCCAGTTGCGCAGCGCGGATGGCGGCGACGTAGCCGCCGGGACCGCCGCCGATGACGATGACGTCAAAATTCATGTCGGCCATAGGGTTCTTCTCCCAAATCGAAACTTGACGCGGACGGGGCGGGCGGAAGGCCGCGGACCCCCAGGGTGGCGAATTGACAAGACGCGCCGGACGTACGATTATTTGTACAAGTCTGCGTACAGGTTAGGAGCCCAGAACCATGGATCACGTCACCTATTCCCAACTGCGGCAAAACCTTGCGTCCCTGATGGATAAGGTCTGCGACGATCATGCGCCGCTGCTGGTGACGCGGCGCAACGGCCGCTCGGTGATTATGATGTCGGTCGACGACTATGAAGAGATGGATGCGACGGTTCACGTCACCCGCAGCCCCGCCAATGTCGCTTGGCTCAATCAGTCGATTGCGCAAGCTGAAGCGGGAGAGGTGGTGTTCCACGGCTTGATTGATCCCGATAAAGCGCCGTGATCCTGTCTTGGACCAAAAACGGTTGGGCGGACTACCTCTATTGGCAGACCGCCGACCGCCCAATGACCAAGCGCGTTAATGCGCTGGTTTTGGAAACCATGCGGTCGCCATTTACCGGAATCGGCAAGCCGGAGCCGTTAAAAGGAGATTACGCAGGGTGCTGGTCGCGCCGTATCGACAGTGAGCATCGGCTGATCTATCGGGTTTCCGGCGTGGGCGATGGACAGACGCTGTTGATTTACGCCTGTCGCCACCACTACGGATAGCCGCATCATCCTTTCAATTTGTCGTGCAGGAACTCCTCTTCCAGTCGGCAGGCCTCTTCGATAATCAGGTGATAGAGGCTTTCGGCGAAGTCCGGGGAAAGGCCGGCGTTTTCCGCCAGCGCCCGCGCTTGCCGTTTGACCACGGCGATGCGTTCGGGCAGCACGGCGGGCAGACCTTCGCGCTTTTTCACCACCGCGACCCGATGCACCACCGCAAAACGTTTCGCTAATAAGGCGATAATGTCGCGGTCGATGGCGTCGATGTCGGCGCGCAGTTCAATAAGCGAGTCGGTCATGGGGCCAGCCTCTCCTTTAAGGACTTGCTAGGAATATCGCCCCTTACAGAAGCATGCTGAGGGGGTCTTCCACCAGCTTCTTGAAAGCCGCGAGGAATTCCGCTCCTACCGCGCCGTCCACCACCCGGTGATCGACCGACAAGGTGCAGCTCATCACCGTCGCCACCGCCAGCGCGCCGGCCTTGACCACCGGGCGCTGTTCGCCGGCGCCCACCGCCAAAATGGCGCCTTGCGGCGGGTTGACGATGGCCGCGAACTCCTTCACCCCGAACATGCCGAGGTTGGAGATGGAGAAGGTGCCGCCCTGATACTCTTCCGGCTTCAGCTTGCCGTCGCGGGCGCGCTTGGCCAGATCCTTCATTTCGTTCGAAATGGTGGCGAGGCCCTTGTTCTCCGCCGCCTTGACGATGGGGGTGATGAGGCCGCCCGGCGTCGCCACCGCCACCGACACGTCGGCGTGGTCGTACATCAAAATGCCGTCGTCAGACCAAGCGGCGTTGGCGGCCGGGACCTTCTTCAGCGCCAGCGCCACGGCGCGGATGATGAAGTCGTTGACCGACAGCTTGTACTCGTCCGACCGGCCGTTCAACTCGCTGCGGGTCTTCAGCAGCGCGTCCAGTTCGATGTCGATGGTCAGATAGAAGTGCGGGATGGTCTGCTTGGCTTCGGTCAAGCGCTTGGCGATGGTCTTGCGCATGCCGCTGTTGGGCTGAAGCTTGTACTTCATGCCCAGCTTGTCCGAGTAGAGATCGGAAGAGCACACGTCTGAACTCCAGTCACTGACCAATCTCGT
>ERZ761609.2907-NODE-2907-length-11881-cov-19.405040_pt1 | contig 11881 bp, 9 predicted proteins | sample MGYA00511163_ERZ761609 | MGnify/ENA primary metagenome ERZ761609 (study PRJEB28899, sample SAMN02445070) | bioreactor sludge metagenome | biome: EBPR sludge | place: Australia: Brisbane, Thorneside Wastewater Treatment Plant | collected 2011-12-16 ... | reverse complement strand
ATTCGAATTCTTCTACAGCAGAATCAAAGATTTTAGAGTTCTCGCATTTGATGACGCGAGCAGGGTATTTTTTAACCTAAAGCTGGCGCGCGTGTTGTGGGCTGGGTTTAAGGGGCGGCTCACGCGTGACTTGGGTAAATCTATAATCTTAGCTTTTTCCTTCGCGCCCTTTGCGTGAAACAATAAAGACCACTTACCCAACAAATAGAAAAAAGCACTTTATCCTAAAAATCATCATCACTTTTCAATTCGAATTCTTCCTCTTCCACAGCAGAATCAAAGATTTTAGAGTTCTCGCATTTGATGACCCCCTAAAGCTGGCGCGCGTGTTGTGGGCTGGGTTTAAGGGGCGGCTCACGCGTGACTTGGGTAAATCTATAATCTTAGCTTTTTCCTTCGCGCCCTTTGCGTGAAACAATAAAGACCACTTACCCAACAAATAGAAAAAAGCACTTTATCCTAAAAATCATCATCACTTTTCAATTCGAATTCTTCCACAGCAGAATCAAAGATTTTAGAGTTCTCGCATTTGATGACACGAGCCGGAAATTTTTTAATCAACCCGTAACTGTGGGTAGCCATCAGTACTGCGGTACCGCTCTTATTGATTTGCTGAAACACTTTTAGGATGCCATTCGAAACGGAAGGGTCGAGATTTCCCGTTGGTTCATCCGCTATCAGTATAACAGGTTCGTTGATCAGCGCCCGGGCAATAACTACCCTTTGTTGTTCACCTCCGGATAGTTGATGGGGCATCTTTTTTTCCACAGAACCAAGTCCTACCTGCATCAACACCTCAGCCAGCCGACTTTTGGTTTTGGCTCCTTCTTTCCAGCCTGTAGCCTTCATTACAAAGTTGAGATTTTCGCCTACGGTGCGATCAGGAAAGAGTTGAAAGTCCTGAAATATGATCCCGATTTTTCTTCTCAGCAGCGGTACCTCTTTGGGTTTGATCTCCCGGATGTTAAAACCCGCAACCTGGGTGTCTCCCAGTCGCAGGGGAAGATCGCCATACAGGGTCTTGAGCAGTGATGATTTTCCTGACCCGGTACGCCCTACAAGAAAAACAAACTCGCCTTTTGCAATCTCAAAGGAGATGTTGTTCAATACAGAGTTGTGGTCCTGAAAAATGGTGGCGTCTTCTACGCGTACTACAGGATCTGACGAAAACATATCACAATTTATTTACCTAAACCCCAAAATTTTTAACCCTTAAACCAGGTAACCCTCAACTGGCAACCAGCAACCTGAAACTTTAAACCTGAAACTTTAAACCTGAAACTTGAAACCAATCACCCATTCGCTTTTTTATGATCCGCCAAAAATTTCTCCAACCCGCTGTCAGTAAGGGGATGCTTCAATAAATCCATAATTACTTTTAACGGACACGTCACCACATCCGCACCTATTTCTGCACATTTAATGAGGTGCATAGTATGTCTGATGCTGGCGGCAAGAATTTCTGTTTCAAAACCATAGTTATCATAGATGTGGCGCACTTGTGCGATCAAATCAAGCCCGTCCTGCGAAATATCGTCAAGCCTTCCTATAAATGGGGAAAGATAGCTCGCTCCCGCTTTGGCCGCCAAAATAGCCTGACCAGGTGAAAAAACCAGGGTGCAATTGGTTCGGATACCCTCACTGTGAAATTTTTTGATGGCTTTGATACCATCTTTGATCATCGGCACCTTCACCACAATTTTGTCATCAATTTTGGCGAGTTCCTTGCCTTCTTTAATGATGTTATCAAAATCAGTCGCTATCACCTCTGCGCTCACATTGTTATCCACAATACCGCAGATCGCTTTGTAGTGCCCTTTTATATTGTCTGCTCCCGCAATACCTTCTTTCGCCATAAGCGAAGGATTGGTGGTTACACCATCCAACACCCCTAAATCATAAGCTTCTTTAATTTCCTGGAGGTTGGCGGTGTCGATAAAAAATTTCATAGAGGTATGGTTGTAGTGAAATGATATTTCTGGCTACAAAACTAATAGAAAATGCAGGATATCTGGAATCTGAAGAGGAGATAAAAAGGGCAAACCGAACATCGCACCGCTACAACTACCTACCCTTGCTACCTTCCGGTCCTGGGGGAGTTCAGTAGGAGCTGGTCGTGCCGATTTGCCGGGCGCAAAGGTAAGGCATAAGCATCAAAGCACAAACCTTATGAGCCCTGCTATTTTGCTAATCCTGAAAGATGAAGGTTGAACTCCATTCCTGATACTTCTTTGAAGCCATCGGCCTCCAAATCTTCGAAAATAGCCTCATCAAATTCCATTTCTCGCGTCTCCACTTTACCATTGCTGTAGACGATGAGTTCAAGTCCACGCAAATGGATGGGGTTCAGCTTTACCAAAAGTTTTGACCCTTCAATTTCTTTTTTGAAATATTGGTGTACGATATTTGATTGGATACTCATAAGGAATGCAGCAGTTACCAAATAGCCTTGAAACGGAAAGGCTCTTAATTCAGCGACTAAAATACGAAGATGCAGAGGAAATATTTTATGCTTATGCCTCTAAGTTAGAGGCCACACGATTTGTTTCATGGCCTGTGCATCAATTGGTAGCAGATACCAATAAATACCTCAAACGAGCTGTTCCTGCCTGGAGTGCAGGGTTGGCCTATCATTATTCCATAAGAACGAAGGAAGAAAATCGATTGATAGGGTCTGTTGGAGTAATTAATGATGGAGGAAATATTCAGTTGGGGTATGTGATGAGCCCTACCGTTTGGAACAGGGGATATGCAACGGAAGCAGTGAATGATATCATAAAGCAACTTGTTACCTTAGAGGGAGTGTACAGGATATGGACATTTGTGGATGTTGAAAATGTAGCTTCTCAAAGGGTGCTACAAAAAGTGGGTATGGTGGAAGAAGCCAGGCTGACCAAATGGTTCCGGTTTGTTAATCAAAACAATCAGCTTAAGGATTGTGTGCTCTTCAGATGGCCAAAGCTAAAAGAATGAATCTGCCTGAGAAAGTATTTGACGAATTTGAACGAGAGCTTGCCAAAAGCGAATACCAGCGTGCTTTAATGTTGGTGGGTGTGTTTTTTGTGGCGGCTGTTGTTATGTCTCTCAATTTTTTCTTACTTGATAACAGCGTAGTTAAATTTTACGGTGGCAGCGCTATTTATTTTTTCACCATAGCCTATTTCCTGGTTTTTATAGTTTATGAACTGAGTGTCATCTGGTTCATTAAAAAGAGAATCGAAGTAGGAAAAAGAATAAGCACGCGATTTAAGGTTTTCCAAACGACCATTGAGATTACATATATGAGCTTGTTGATTCTTTATATCATAGATATAAAGCAAATCTATTTGTTTATTGATTCTCCGATACAATTTATTTATTTTTTATTCATTATACTTTCTATACTCCATCTGGACTATCGCATTGCATTGTTGAGTGGTATTCTTTCAGCAGCCCAGTTTGGTCTGATCATTTTCTATGTTTATCATTTTGCGGATATTCCAGTAAGGTATTTGCCTTCATTGCCCGAGAATGCCTTCTATGTGCGTTGTGTCATTTTTGTGTTGGCTTCCGGAGTGGCGGCTTTCGTAGCCATTGAAGTCAAACGCAGGGTAAAATCTGCCCTAGATTATAAACTTCAAAAAAGCAAAATGGAAACGCACCTGGGCCAGCAGGTATCAAGGGATATATTAACCACACTAACTAAGGATGGCGGAAAGCCAATGAAAGTGAATGCTACTGTTTTGGCATTGGATATACGGGGTTTTACACAATTTGCAGAAGGATTGAGTTTGGATGAGATACAGGATTTTCAGAATAAATTCTTTGGACCAGTGTTGGACATCATCCATCAGCACCGGGGTGTTGTCAATCAGATATTAGGAGATGGTATAATGGCTACGTTCGGAGCGCCCAGCCCCAACCCACTTCACGCTGACATGGCTTTTCAGTCCGCACTCAAAATTTTAGAGAAGGTGAGCCAGTTGTGTAGGGAGGGCGTAATCCCTGAAACAAGAATTGGGATGGGCATTCATTCTGGAGAAGTGATCACCGGCAATATTGGTAACGAAAACAGAAAGCAATATTCAATCAGTGGCAAAGCAGTGATCATAGCCTTTCGCCTGGAACAGTTGAATAAAGACTACAATACACAGCTGTTGATATCGGAGGAAGTGCGTAGAAATGTTGTAAGAGGAAATGTAACTATTACTTCTCTCGGAAAGGTTCGCCTCAAAGGTTTAGAAACTCAGATCGAAATACATAAAGTAGCTTACGAAGGGTAGTAGAAAACTAACATGGCGATGAGAAAGGCCAGTATCGAGGCCACAAACCCATACATAAAAATACTATAAGAGATTCTTAATAATTTGTATTTTCTGGCCAGTACTTTTCCATTAAAGTAAATGTCCTTAATAATACTGCTGTATAAAAAATCAGCATCCTTCATCATTTCTTTTACACCCCATTCGTAATTCTCCAATTCCATTCCGTGAAAGTTGCCAAAAAACAGAAGATTGGTTTTTTTCTTTTTTATTTCTTCCTTAGTGAATTTGCCAGAGGAGATATTGGGCCTGGTGGCCAATACGGCATAAACAATGGTGAGGAGGCAAGAGCCAACGAGCATAAGGGTGGGGATCAATAGATCGGGAAATTCTTCTAATTTGCGAAATAATACCGACACAATTACAGAGAGAATAATGGCGTTGATAGACACCATGATGTTGGCCTTGGAGTCGGCCATCTCACTGAGTGTGATGTGATTTTGTGACGTAATGCGAAACATGGTCTCTACCCCGCGTTCTGGCTTGTTGGTTTTTTCCAACTTGCGTTGAAGCTTTTCTATTTCTTTTTCCAGGTTGTCCAAATACTTTTTGTCACTCTTTGGATTAATCTCTTTCTTAAGTTTTTTAATGTTTTTTCTTTTGTTTTTTTCCAATACGGTTTTACCGTATTCAGTAAAGTAGGTGTGATCTTCTAAAAACTTTAGATTGAATCGTAACCATTCCTTATCGGAAAATTCTTTCTTTTTAATGTGGGCCAACTCATTGCGAAGTCTTTGACCCGTTTCCAACAGGTCTTCATGGGACAAATGATAGAGATCGGCATCGCAAACCACCATATCTACAATATTTATGGGATTTTGAGGCATCTCGGTAGCCTGAATGGCCTGGCTCACAGCCTCAACCTTTTCATCGGAAGCCCCCCAATCCGTGAGTAGTTTTTTAGCTGCTTCCACAGAATTCAATTCATGGTGTTCACTGCCTTTGATATACCCTGTATCGTGAATCCAGGCTGCGATAATAGCGGTTTCCATCTGATCTTCCGTCAAACCGCTTTTTTCTCCAATTTCTTTTACCGCTTCTGCAACTTTTTTGGTGTGATAAATATTGTGATAGGCATGGGAGTCATTGAGTTGAGAAAGAGTAGCCTCTGCAAATGCTTTTGATTTTTCTATAAGGGCTGTATTCATCATGGTAATATTATATAAAACTATTAAAAATTGAGGAGAATTATAGTCGCATTTCCACTTCTGTACGTATGGTATTGTTGAGTATTTTTGATAATTGAACGTTTATAATCAAATGAGATTCTTAGTTGCCTTTTGTTGGTTGGTTGTATCAGTGAATATAAGTTATGCGCAAACCAATAATGAAAATGATCAATATTACCTCTACCTGATCGGGGACGCAGGTGAGCCTTGGGTTGCTTCAGCTCCTTATAGTACCACCATTCAGTCTCAACTGACAAATAACGCTCATGTTCCTTCAGCCATTGTATACCTGGGAGATAATGTATACCCAAGAGGTGTTGAGGAGGAAGACCATAAAAACCGGAAAGAAGGAGAGCAAACTTTGAAAGATCAGGTGGCCATCACTGGTGAAAGGAGTGATGTGTATTTTATCCCCGGAAACCATGATTGGAAAAAGGGAAAAAGAAATGGCCTTCAGCAATTGGGATATCAACAAAAATTTATTGATTCATTGCGCAATCCAAAAATTCAGTTCCTTCCCCAAAATGGATGCCCGGGTCCTGTGGAAGTGGCGCTTTCGGATCAGATCACCCTTGTAATTATCGATTCGCAATGGTGGTTGCATCCCTGGGAAAAACCTGAAGGAGAAACAAGTACCTGTGAGTACAAGACAAAACCAGAAGTTATAGACGCTGTTGCAGATGTGTTACAACGAAATCAGGGAAAACAGGTTGTGATTGCAGCACATCATCCCCTATACACTTACGGAGCGCATGGTGGTGTGTCCACTTTAAAAGACCATATCTTTCCTTTGACTGTTGCAAAGAAAGGTTTGTACTTACCATTGCCCGTGGTAGGTTCTATTTACCCCATCTATAGAAAGGTCTTTGGTAATATTCAGGATACTGCCCATCCGGTTTACAGGGATTTTCGGAATTCACTGGAAGAGGTAATGAAGCAGTACCCCGGTACCATCTATGCTGCAGGTCATGAGCATGCGCTGGAATACATAAACAAGGACAGCGTGCACTATGTTGTAAGTGGAGCGGGATCAAAGTCTACCCATGTAAAACAAAAAGGGTATGCGAAATTCGCTCAATCTTCATTGGGTTTTGTTCGCATTGCGGTGACAAAGGAAAATACAGTACGCATCGAATACTTTGTAGACAGTGAAACGACTCCAGCGTATACAGAAACCTTCTCAATTCCTAAAAAACCAGAGGTAGACGATGTACCAATGGTTGTTGAAGGTTTTGTTACAGCAAAAGCAAGTACACAATACAACGCTACTGAAAATAAAAAGAAGTGGATGGGGGCTAATTATCGCGATGTGTGGGCGCAGGAAATTAAAGCCCCAATTTTTAATTTCAAATCTCCTAATGGGGAATTGAAAATCGTACAAAAGGGAGGAGGCATGCAAACCCTTTCGTTGCGGTTGGAAGATCCTGAGGGAAAGCAATTCACGCTCAGGTCTATTGAGAAGTATCCGGAGAAAGCTATACCGGAAGCATTTCGTGAAACATTTGCCAAAGATATTGTGCAGGACCAGATATCGGCAGCACATCCCTACGGTGCTTTAGTGGTTCCTTACCTGGCAGATGCAGCCGGTATTTATCATACCAATCCAAAAGTCGTTTGGGTGGCTGACGATCCCAGGTTAGGCGAATACAGAAAGACTTTTGCCAATCGGCTGATGTTGTTTGAAGAGCGTCCACAGGGTGAGGCAAAAGATATGGACTTTTTTGGGAATGCAGACGATATCGAGAGCACGTTGAAGGTAATCGATAAACTGGCTGAGGACAATGACAATTATGTCGATCAGCAATTTGTTCTTCGTTCCCGGTTATTTGATTTATGGATTGGCGATTGGGACAGGCATGATGACCAATGGCGGTGGGCAGAGTATGATATAAAAGGAGGGAAGATGTACCGACCTATTCCACGAGACAGGGATCAGGTCTTTTTTGTCAATGAAGGGAGAATTCCCAAAATGGCAAGCAGAAAATGGTCTTTGCCAAAGTTGCAGGGTTTTGATTACGAACTGAAATGGCCTGCGGGTTTCATGTACAATGCAAGGTACTTCGATAGAAGTTTCCTTACCGTGCCTGATGAGGAGGACTGGATAAGGGAGGCCAGGGATTTGCAGAAAGTGCTTACCGATGAGGCAATAGAAAATGCCATTAGACAATGGCCAAAAGAAATTTTCGATTTACACGGTGAGGAAATAATCAAAAAGCTAAAGGCCAGGAGAGAAAAGTTGGTTGAGTACAGCTTAAATCATTACTACTTTCTGGCAGAAGCAGTGAATGTGGTGGGATCCAACAAACATGAGTTATTTGATGTAACGTACCTCGATAATGGCGATCTGGAGGTGGTGGTTTTTAAAACCAAAAAGGATGGAGAAATCGACAAGGAAATATACAGGCGCACTTTTGTATATGGAGTTACAAAAGAAGTGAGGCTGTATGGATTGGAAGGCAATGATCAGTTCAGATTCAATGGCAAGTCGGGCAAGCACATAAAGGTGCGGGTAATTGCGGGCAAAGGAGATGACAGATTCTCGGCTACCGCTAACCACAAGCCACTGGTTTATGCCAGGCCAAATGGTATTGAAATTGAGGAGGGAAGTAAGTTGAAAGACAGGAGGTCTTCAGATCCTTCGGTGAACGAATACAATAGGAAAGAATTTAAATACGATCTCCTGGCTCCACTGGTAATAGCGAATTATAATGTGGATGATGGAATATTTTTAGGTGGTGGTTTTTTGGCTACAACGCACGGATTCAGAAAAGATCCTTACAAAACCAGGCATTTGGTTTTGGGTAGTTACGCCATCAATACTAGCTCGTTTAATTTCAGGTACCAGGGGCGTTATACAGGCTTGATCAGAAAATGGAATGGTGAGCTTGATCTGGATATCAAGTCCCCCAATTATGTCAACAACTTCTTTGGATGGGGCAACGAATCTGTTTTTGATAAAACTATAGAAGATGATCCTGTGTTGGATATCGATCACCCCATTGATTATTACAGAATGAGGTTCAAAGATTGGTCGCTTAATTTTAACATAGAGAGAAGGATGGGATCGAATGGTTTTTTGAAATTTGGGCCGGCACTTCAAATTGTTGAGTTGGAGCGATCGGATGAAAATCGATTTGTAAAGGACTATGATGCTGCACTGCCTGAAACCATTCTGGAGAAGACTAAAAATTTTGCAGGAGTCAGTTACAGTTGGGGTATTGACAATAGGAATAGTCCTATGTTCACTACCAGAGGTCTTTATTTTGAACAAAGCAGTCGATGGATGAATGACTTAGGATCATCCAACTCGTTTGGAAGTTACAATGCCTCACTGAGCTTATATCAATCATTCAGGTTGCCAGCCAAAGTTACCTTTGCTTTTAGAGCATCAGGTGGCCTGAATGAGGGTAACTACGAAATCTACCAGGCCCAAATTCTGAGTGGAAAAACGGAGCTGAGAGGTTTTAGAAAAACGAGATTCTACGGAGATAGCCGGTTGGTTTTTAACAATGAGGTAAGGATGAAGTTGGGAGATATTAGATCTTATTTCCTTCCTGCTGGTATTGGCATCAATGGCTTTTATGATGTAGGTCGGGTGTGGTATAAAGATGCCAGTGGAATAGACCCTACTTCCGCCACAGGTAAATCCAATGTTTGGCACCAGGGATTTGGAGGAGGCATCTGGCTGACTCCATTTAATATGGCAGTAATCTCCATAGAGGCTGCGCATTCCGTTGAAGGAACGCTGGGCTACTTTCGGTTAGGGTTCCTGTTTTAATAGCCCCCACAATTGTTGCTCCCAGGGTTCGGATTGGTATTCTGTACTTGCTCTCATCCTTCTTGCGGTACCTTGTAGTGCTTGTATTACTTCAATAGAAATCCTGGCCATATTTTTTGTGTCAATTCCCTCATTTAATTCCCTTGACAGTAAAGTGCTAGTATTTCTTGTGCTTATCTTTGTTGTGATCCAATCATGTTAATCATGCGTCAAAATTCAATCTTATTGGTGTTGCTGATTATTATCAACGCCTGTAGTTCCGAAACAAAAAAGGAAGTTTTTAATGAAGGTTTAAATGTGGTCGATATGGATACAACCATACGGCCTCAGGATGACTTGTTTCATTTCGCCAACGGAGGGTGGCTGGCCAGAACACAAATTCCCGCAGACAGGGGGAGCTGGAATAGTTTTAGTGAATTGTACGAACATAACAATGCAATTTTATTAGAAGTACTGAAGGAGGCAGCGAACAACCCAAATTATATCGAGGGCACAGATCAGCGAAAGGCTTCCGATTTTTATAGTATAGGAATGGATTCGCTTTTGGCGGAAAAGATGGGTGCATCGGTACTCAATCCCACCTTTGCCCAAATAGAAAAAATCAACAGCACTACTTCACTTCAAAATTACCTTGTTCAGCAAGAGTTGGAGGGGGGTGGAGCTTTTTTTGGATTTTCCGTATTCTCCGACCTGATGGACTCCAAAACCAATGCAGCCTATCTGGGATCGGGTGGATTGGGATTACCGGAGAGAGACTATTATTTAAAAACAGATGAGAAGTCGAAAGAAACCCGGTTAAAATATTTGGACCACATAATGAAGATGTTGCAATTGTCGGGTGAGCCAATGGATCAGGCAAAAAAATCAGCAGATAAAGTGATGGCCATTGAAACGCAGTTGGCCAGGGCTACCCTTACCAAGGAGGAAAGCAGAAATCCTTCCAAAATGTATAACAAAAGATCAATAGCGCAGTTGCAAGCGCTGGCACCGGCCATCAATTGGAATAATTATTTTGAAGGATTGGGAGTTAAGACAGATAGTGTCATTGTAACTGAGCCCGAATTCATAAAGGAGTGTCAGGAAATTTTTGAGAGTGAACGATGGAGTGATATCCGGGCTTATTTGAAATGGACAGCCATTCATGGAGCTGCTTCCTATTTGAATCATGCCATTGTATCGGAATCCTTTGAATTCAATAGCAAGTATTTGAGAGGCACGGAAACATTGCGGCCAAGGTGGAAGCGGGTGCTGAGTGTGACGGATAACTTATTGGGAGATGCCATTGGACAACTTTATGTGGATAAAGCTTTTCCACCGGAAGCCAAAAAGAAAGCCCTGGAGATGGTAGAAAATATTAAACTGGCCATGGCTGATCGCATAAAGAATTTGGACTGGATGACCGACTCAACAAAGCGCATGGCGCTGAGTAAGCTCAGCACGTTTACTGTGAAGATTGGATACCCTGATGAGTGGAAAAGTTATGCCGGATTGTTGATTGACAAATCACCCGAATCTTCTTCTTATTACCAGAATGCTGTGAATGCATCCCGATGGGCAGTAAGGCGAAATATTCAAAAATTAGGTAAACCGGTAGATAGAAAAGAATGGCACATGACTCCGCAAACGGTAAATGCCTACTACAATCCGCTCTTTAATGAAATCGTATTTCCTGCCGGTATATTACAACCTCCATTTTATAATTACAAAGCAGATGAGGCGGTGAATTACGGTGGTATTGGCGCTGTCATTGGGCACGAGATATCCCATGGCTTTGATGATTCGGGTAGTCAGTTTGATGCAGAGGGAAACATGAAAAATTGGTGGAAGGAAGAAGACCTGAAATTGTTCAAACAAAAAGGAGATGCCCTGGCCAGTCAGTTCAACACCTATGAGGTGCTTCCTGAGGTTTTTGTTCAGGGGGAGTTCACACTGGGAGAAAACATAGGGGATCTCGGTGGTGTGAATGTGGCGTATGAAGGATTGCAACGATTCCTTAGGGAGAATGGCAGACCAGGCCTTATCGATGGGTATACCCCAGAGCAACGGTTTTTTATTTCCTGGGCTACCATTTGGCGGTCAAAAGACAAAGAAGAAAGTTTGAGAACGCAGGTCAATACCGATCCGCATGCACCAAATCTATTGAGGGCAAATGGTCCCGTGAGCAATGTAAAATACTTTTATGACGCGTTTGATCTTAAGCCAGGTGATAAATTGTATAGAGAAGAGAAGGACAGGGTAGAGATTTGGTAGTGTTCTATGGCGGTGGCCATCTAATATTTTTACCTGAGGGTTTGTATTCAATGTTCCCTTTAGTAATATTGCCCCACCAAACGACCAATTATGGGAAGAGGAGATAAAAAAACAAAGAAAGGAAAAATCTGGAAGGGTTCTTATGGAAACTCCAGGAAAAGGGCAGTGAATAAGGTGAAGCACACTCCCGTAGCCAAAGCTACGGAGGAAGTGGAGGCCAAACCAAAAGCAAAAAAAGTAAAAAAAGCAGCGAAGAAAAAAGCAAAGCCTGCTGAGAAATAATGACAATCAATATCAACATAGCATGGTGGTGGCATTTCCTGAAATCGGGGATTGGCTGCTTGTGCTATAGTTAAAATTATATAGCATCTGTTAATAGAAGC
>ERZ761609.2905-NODE-2905-length-11884-cov-723.382619_pt1 | contig 11884 bp, 15 predicted proteins | sample MGYA00511163_ERZ761609 | MGnify/ENA primary metagenome ERZ761609 (study PRJEB28899, sample SAMN02445070) | bioreactor sludge metagenome | biome: EBPR sludge | place: Australia: Brisbane, Thorneside Wastewater Treatment Plant | collected 2011-12-16 ... | reverse complement strand
AGGGGCGTGCGAGGTGAAGCCAGGGGCGTGCGAGACGAAGCGAGGGGCGTGCGAGACGAAGCGAGGGGCGTGCGAGTTGGAGCCAGGGACGTGCGAGGTGAAGCGACGAGCGTGCGAGACGAAGCGAGGGACGTGCGAGGTGAAGCCGGGGACGTGCGAGGTGAAGCCAGGGACGTGCGAGTTGGAGCGTGGTGCGTGCGAGCCCGATCCTGGAGCCGGTCGGCCGAGGGCTGGCGGGGGACGCGCGGGAGAAGGGCCGGGGATGACGGCGACGGTCATGAGCCGCATCAGCCATGACCGTCGCGAGCAACTCTGCGGACGCGGGCGCGCGGCTGGCTACCCCGCGGCCGTCGACGCGCCGGGTGGCATGCCGCCGGCGGGCTTTCTCTCGCGCCGCGGCGCGCGCTCGGTGTGGCTGGCGCTGTCCCAGGCGCGCAGCTTGGCGGGGTTGCGGGCGTACTTGTTGTTCATGATCGCGTCGAGTTGCACCACCTCGGCCATACCCTCGCGGATCAGGCGGCCGACGGCGGCGGTGCTGGCGACGCCGATCTGGTCGTCGGACTGCATGCTCGACTCGGCGGAACGGATCGCGGCAACATCATCAGCGAGTTCGGCGACGAAATCGGCCGGCAACTCGTAGGCGAGAAACTTCGCCACGACGGCCGGATCGGCGAGTTCGCGCGCAAAGGCATCGGCGGCGGTGAGCAGCACGTTCTGCGTCTGGCTTTCGGGGCTGCGGAAGCGGTCGGCGAAGCCGGGTTCGCCGACATCGATGGCGCGCGCCGTGCGCGCAATGCTCTGCAGCTCGAGACGCAGCGAATCGAACAGAAGCTCCTTGGCGGTCGCCGACCCGCCCCCCTGCCGCGCCTTTTCGACATCGAGATCCCAGATGATCTGCGCCAGCCGGGCAAAATGCCCGGCCGCCTTGCTGCCGGCGGCGAAATCCGCCGCGTTGCCACTTCCGAAAGTCTGGACGCGGCCGAACAGGTCATAACGGCGAGTTTCTCGGTCATTCATGATGGGGTCTCCGGTAAAGGGTCAATGGCAGGATTGCCAAAGGGGAGTCAGCGCGCTGCGCGCCTTCTGGCAAGCGGTTGATGCGTTTGTCTGCGCTCCCGCGCGGCGCGCGGCGGATCGACCGGGCCGAGTGTGCATGCTGCGGGGCTTGGCCACCCGGGGGGAGGAGCAGACGCGGCTCGAGGCGATCATCGCCAGCAGCGGCGCCGACCTCGACCACCAGGTCGAACTGTCGAGCGTCGAGTACCAGAAGCGCAACGAGACACAGGAGATCTTCATCCCGGTCGGCGAGCGCCTCGGCGGCAAGGTGATCGAGTTCCGCAACGTCAGCAAGTCCTTCGGTGACCGCCTGCTGCTCGACCGGCTCAGTTTCAGCGTGCCGCCGGGAGCGATCGTCGGCATCATCGGCCCGAACGGCGCCGGCAAGTCGACGCTCTTCCGCATGCTCACCGGCAGCGAGCAGCCCGATTCGGGCGAGATCGAGATCGGCGACACCGTCCGCCTCGCCTACGTGGACCAGAGCCGCGACTGTCTCGACGGCAACAAGACGGTCTTTGAGGAGATCTCGGAGTTCCTCGACGGCATCTGCTCGCACATCCTCGCCTGCGAGGGCGATCCGCAATGGACCTTCTTGAGCGGCAAAGATCACGAGTACGAGGAAGACAAGCGACGCCGCCTCGGCGAGGAAGCCTCGCGCCCGAAACGGATCCGCTACCGGCCGATCACGCGCTGAGGCGCTCCGGCGCACTGCGCTTCGGGTCATTACGGGAATGGACGCACCCGACGACTGGGCGCGCCATTCTCGATGGCGCGTAGACCGCTGGGACAAGCGCGCGGCGCCAAAGGATCGAGCATCTGGACAACCCGCGCTCCGCTGACTATGCTGGCGCCAGCAAAGAGGTCTTCCGTCGACGGGTGCTGGCTCCGCCGCGACAGCGAGGGGTCGTTCCCGGTCGAGTGTGGTGCATATTCCGCTGACCGTGGTGTCTACCGCGGAACGGCTGGGGGTGTTCATGCAAGAAAGTTGTTTTTTTTCCGACTGTTGCGCTGGAGACTCGGGGTTATACACCGGCGCGCCGCGCAAGCTGCACCGGCGAATGCCCCGCGGGGCGGCCGGGTCTACACCGGATTTGGTGTCGACTGAACGTTGTGCCTCTGAATAATGACTAAACGCCAAGTAGCAGTTGGTCATCTGCGGACAGGAAAACCCTTGCACTTGATTGCGCAAGAAATGGATGTATCGTTCCAAACGATCGTCCGCTACATGAAACTACAAGTTGCCGAAGGCGGCGTAACAGCTTCAGAAGTGTTCTTCGGAATCGATCCCGAACGCCGGAATCAACTTCACAAACTGTTAGAAGGATCTGATGGCAAGGCCAGCAAGTCGTATTACCGAGACGCAGCCGCTCAGGGAATATCCTGGGACGAGGCCAATCTTTACTGGGCTATGGCTTTTTCGACAGCAAACCGCGGAGACATGTACGAGCGGGTTGCTGACCTCGAAGTGGGTCTCCATCAACACATAAAGGATGTTCTCATCAAGGAGTTTGGCGACGCTGAGTTGGCTTGGTGGCGAAACGGCGTTCCGCTAGCTGTTCGCAAAGCTTGCGTTCAGACCAGAGAAGAGGACGCCGAACCCGTGGATAGCCCATTCGCCTATACAACTTTCATCCACTTGTCAGAAGTTATTGAAAAGAACTGGAAGCTGTTCTCCGTAAATCTTCCAAGAACATTCGTTGCCAATAGGCAGGAACTTCTCGCTGACCTCAAGAAACTGAACTCAATCAGAAATGCCGTTATGCACCCTGTTAAGGGCAAGTCGTGGGACCCAGATGCTTTCGCCTTTGTAGGGAAACTGCTCTCGGAGTTGAGTCTCTATTTGAAGAAGAGTGGAAAGACATCCGCACCAATTCACCGAACGGTCGTATTCGGTACGCATCGCTAGGAACTAGCTATGTGCGGCATATGCCCAACCCATCATTGCACCGGACCTGCGCGAAAAGCCGCGCAGGTCCGGTGAATTCCAACGTTAGGCCTCGCAGGGAGCGGCCATGGCGAATCTCAGAGTCACTGAAATCAAGGCCTTCGTTCCATCCAAGGACTTCGAGGCCTCCAAGCAGTTCTACAAGGATCTTGGCTTCACCATGGCCTCCGACGGAGGAGGCGTGGCCTACTTTCACTTCGAGCATGTGAGCTTCTTGCTTCAAGACTTCTGCACAGAAGGTCTGGCCGAGAACTTCATGATGCACCTCCTCGTCGAAGACGTCGCAGCCTGGTGGAACCACGTCCAAGCGAGCGGCGTTGTAGCCAAGTACGCAGTCACGTGCACCAACATTGAGGCCCAGCCCTGGCGCATGAAAGACTTCTGTCTCTCAGACCCCTCGGGAGTTCTGTGGCGCATCGGCCAGAACACAGATTGAACCGCAGGAGTCTCTGGGGGTGTCGAGCGAACCCCTAAGGATTGACCCGACCCGCAGGGTCGTCTCAATCCGTTGTTCAAGAAGCCTCGTACCAAAGCCAGAGCAACGGTTGGCTACAGAGAGAGATGGGGAATGCCTCGAGCGGATCGGTCGAAGCGCGGCACGCAGAGGGTGCGCGTCGGAATATGGCGTCAGAAAACTCGCTGATCAAACCCATAGGGGCGGTTGTCAGGGTTCGATCGACGGTTTGGCAAGAGCCGGCGAGTGGTTGCCCCGGTCATTTTTCGGGCAACGGGCGACAGTCTCCCTGCGCCCCTCGCGGAAACCGCTGCAGGGCGAACGTAAGGAAGAGGAAATGAAGTGGCGCGCTGGCGGAGCGTCTATCCCGACCCGCAACCCGCACTCGCCCCAACCGGCTTGCCACCGATCTCGCGAGGGCGCGACAAGTCCCGACTGCCCAAGGGACGCGGCAACAGCACACCACAGCAGCGCAGCCTCCCGCCACAGTGCGGGAAAATCTGAATACCAGCAAGTCCGCACACGGTCCATGGCGGGTGTCGCAGACGCCGGCTCTGTCGATCGCCCTCCCGTTGCCCTTCTTCGAACAAATGGGACTACCGAGCCTTGCGCCGCGGTAGGAATTTGCTTCATCGAACCGCCGGATACGTGACCCGTTCGTCCGGTGGTGTGGGAGGGGGAGGCCGTGAGGCCTTCTCCTATCCCGATTGGACGCCACAAACACGAATTCTCGGCGTGCTTGCCATGGTGTAGCCTTTGGGCTACACTGCAGCAATGCGAGTCGAGAAGACCGCTGATTACCGCGCCTGGATCGACGGCCTGAAGGATCTGGCAGCAAGGGCTCGCGTGCTGATGCGCGTTGATCGTCTGATTCACGGAAATCCCGGTACACATCGAAATCTCACTGAGGGTGTTTCAGAGCTCAAGATCGATGTTGGTCCTGAATACAGGGTTGACCACTCTCTTCGCGGCGACAAGTCAACCCAGGCAAAGGACATCGCCAAAGCACTATTGCTCAATCGGAAATATTTGGAGTAGTGGTCATGGTCAAAGTAAGTACGAAGAAATCTGGCAATACAAAGACGACACCTTATGATGTGTCGGAACACCTGCGCACGCCGGAAGAGATGGCCGCATATCTGGACGCATGGTTTGAAGAAGCGCCTGAAGACGCAGCAGGAATTGCCCGTGCTCTTGGCGACATCGCTCGTGCCAAAGGTATGTCACAAGTAGCCAAAGATGCTGGCCTCAGTCGCGAGAGCCTGTACCGAGCACTGAGCGCGGAAGGAAATCCTAGCTTCGCAACCGTTCTCAAGGTAGCCAAGGCACTGGGAGTGAGGCTTCATGCTCAGGCATTGCCGAGTGGCGTCTAACGAGTAAGGATAGATCGTGCGAAGCCACCATCTATCCGATTGTTGGACGAGCCCGGGCCGGAGAACGGGGCGCCCTCCTGCAAATATCTTTTCTGGATTGACCCCATGGGCATTGTGGGGAGGGGGGAGCCGTGAGGCTGCTCCCTATCCCGATTGGGCGCCAAGCTCCAGGAGTCCCCATGCAGATTGAGCGTCTCGATCATTTCGTTCTGACCGTGCGAGACGTAGATGCAACGGTTTCGTTCTATCAAACCGTTCTTGGCATGGCGCCTGTTACCTTTGGCTCGGGGCGGAGAGCGCTTGTTTTCGGGCAATCGAAGATCAATCTGCATCCGGCAAATGCGCCTCTTGCCCCGCACGCGAGCCATCCCGTTCCCGGCTCGGCCGACTTGTGTTTCGTTACCACGGATTCGCCGCAGTCAGTCATCGATCAATTGCGCAAGTGCGGCATCTCTATCGAAGAGGGGCCAGTTCCTCGCACTGGTGCTCTTGGCCCGATCACGTCGGTCTACTTTCGCGACCCCGATGGCAACCTCATAGAAGTGTCGTCCTATCGTGAGTAGTCAACCTACCACGCCGCAGCGGTGCCGCATGACGCCCGACCCTGCAGTCAACCGGGCCTTGCACAAGCATGGCATTGCAGCGTACTCGCTCCGCTCACCGCTGAGCCTGCAATTCGGCTTCCATAGGCAAGAACCCGCGCGCACCTTGAGCGCTGACTCTGGTGTGGCTGGATTGAAGAATGCGCATCGAGTTCGACCCAGACGAGGACATTGCAAATCAATCGAAGCACGGCAGGAATCTTTGGGGGACAGTCCAAGGTTTCCAGGAGAGACTGAATTCATGAAGCGCAGAATCCAAGTCGGAGCCGGCTGCCGTGCGGCTTTTCCCCATCCCGATCATGCGCGAAGGGCAACGAGATGGCTGTCGCAGTGAATGATTGCTTTGTCGAGGTGGCTGGCGGGCAAGTATTCGTTCGCCACTGGCAGCCCGATGGCGCCACGCATGCGCCGATCGTCCTGCTGCACGACTCGCTGGGTTCCGTCGAACAGTGGCGCAGTTTCCCGGCGACGTTGGCCGAGAGGACAAGCCGCCCGGTGCTGGCGTATGACCGTCTTGGATTTGGCCAGTCGAGCAGCCGGACGACGCCTGCGGACCGCGGGTTCATCGATGACGAGGCACGCGTTCATTGGCCGGCCATTGCCGATGCTCTTGGGCTCTGTCGGTACGTGCTTTTCGGGCATAGTGTCGGTGGCGGTATGGCGTTGGTCGCTGCCTCTGTTGCGGGAAATCGCTGCGTGGCGGTCATCACCGAGTCCGCCCAGGCATTCGTCGAGGAGCGAACCCTGTCCGGCATCCGGGAGGCCATGCAGTCCTTTGCAGACGACCGCCAGTTTTCCAGGATCGTCAGGTGGCACGGGCAGAGCGCGCGCTGGGTACTGGATGCCTGGACCGAGGTCTGGCTGTCTCCGCAGTTTCGTGCGTGGTCCCTGGATCCATACCTGGCCCAGGTGCATTGCCCTGTGCTCGCGATTCACGGCGAGTCGGATGAGTTCGGATCCGGTGCGTTCCCCCGCCGCATCGCGGAAGGTGTCAGCGGGCCGGCAAGAATGGAGATTCTCGATGCGTGTGGCCACACTCCTCACCGCGAGAGGGAAGAGCAGGTGCTCTCCCTCGTCTCCTCGTTCCTTGCTGAAAATGAGGTTCCGTAGGTGGATTCAGCGCCAGAATGGTGATGGCACATCGGGCACTTCAGCCGCTGCAGCCATGCGACGGATGAAGTGCACATCTCGCCACCGTTTTAGCAAACATCGAAGGCACTGCGCCGGCCGTCGCGTCGGCGCTGCCGTCAAGGGAGGATGAGCATGCGGTTGAATCCTTGCATCCCGTCGCGGGTGCTGTTGTGTGCGGCCATCGCGGTCGCCGGTCTGCCGCCGCTACAGGCGCAGGAGTATCGCCGTGATGGCTCGGTGCGTCCGGACCGGGTCCTGTCGCCCGATGAAAGCGTCGGCGAGCCGGCGCTCTCGCCGGGGGCAGTCCGTCCGGACAAGGCGCTGGCGCCCGATCAGACCGATTCCGGACCGCTGTGGTCACCGGGCGCGGTGCCGCCCGACAGGGCGCTCGCGCCCGACGAGACCGACGCATCACCGGTGCTTTCACCTGACGCCGTGCCGCCGGATCCGGCGTTGCCGCCAGACTAGCCGGCCGCCGGCGTGACGGTGGCAGTTGCCGGGTTGACGGCGGGCAGGCGATCGATGAACCAGCGCGCGGTGGCGCGCGCGACCAGCTCGAAAGCCGCGGCCGAAGTGGGCGAGTCGGCCTCGGCAGCCAGCGTCTGCAGTTCGTGCGGGCAGGCCAGTTCGCGCAGCGCGCGGCGGTTGCTCGTCGTGCTGCGCTCGTCGTCCTCATCGACGAGGACCAGCAGCGGCGCTGCCAGCGAGCGCAGGTAGAGGACGCCGGCGAGATCGATCAGCCCGCCGCGACAGACGAGCGCGTAGATTTCGTGATCGCGCAGCGCGGCGACGCGTAGCACGACAGGCGAGCAGTCACCGGCGGCACTGAGGCCGATCGGCAGCGGCGGCAGTTCGCCCAGCAGCATGCGCTGCTTGAGCAGCGCCAGGCCGTCGAGCAGACGCCGGGCGAGCAGTGAGACGTTGTGCTGCAGATCGGCGAAACGCTCCTCCGCCGGCGTCAGCAGATCGAGCGTCAGGGTGCCGATGCCGGCATGCTGCAGGATGACGGCGAGGGCATCGTCGCGTGCTGCCGGCGCCGGCCCGGCGTGCGTCAGGACGACCAGTGCGGAGAGCCGCGCCGGCAGCGTCAGCAATCCCTGCAGCGACCCGTGGCCGGCGGCGATGGCGATCGGCGTCTGGCCCGGGAAGGCGAACGCGCCGGTCAAGGACGCAACAGCCTGACCGGCACCCGGCGTGGCCCGAAAGGCTTGCCGAAGCGGGCAAAGCGGCCGGCGATCTGCGTGCCGCAGTGCGGGCAGCGACCGTCGGCGGGCAGGTCGTGGTGACGGATGTTGTACCAGTCGCGCTCGATCAGCGCCGCCTGGCAGCCCGGGCAGAAAGTGGTGCCGCCCTCGCTGTCATGGACGTTGCCGGTATAGACGTAATGCAGGCCGGCGTCTATGGCGATTCGCCGCGCCTGGGTCAGCGTCGATGCGGGCGTTGGCGGCAGATCGTCCATCTTCCAGTCGGGGTGGAAGGCGGTGAAGTGCAGCGGTACCTGCGGCCCGAGTTCGCGCGCCACCCAGTCGGCGAGGGCCTTGATCTCGGTCGGCGAATCGTTCTTGCCGGGGATCAGCAGCGTCGTGATCTCGAGCCAGCAACTGGTCTCGTGGTGGATGTAGGCGAGGATGTCGAGCACCGGCTGCAGGTGGCCGCCGCAGAGGCGGAAATAGAAGTCGTCGGTGAAGGCCTTCAGGTCGACGTTGGCGCCGTCCATGACGGCAAAGAACTCGCGCGCCGGCTCGGGGTGGATATAGCCGGCGGTGACGGCGACGGTGCGGATGCCGCGCTCGTGGCAGGCGAGGGCGGTGTCGATCGCGTACTCGGCAAAGATCACCGGGTCGTTGTAGGTGAAGGCGACCGACTGCGCGCCGTAGGCGACCGCCGCGCCGGCAATGCCCTGCGGGCTGGCGGCATCGAGCAGCCGGTCCATGTCCTTCGATTTCGAGATGTCCCAGTTCTGGCAGAACTTGCACGCCAGGTTGCAACCGGCGGTGCCGAAGGAGAGGATCGCCGACCCGGGATAGAAGTGGTTGAGCGGCTTCTTCTCGATCGGGTCGATGCAGAAACCCGATGAACGGCCGTAGGTGGTGAGGACCATCTGGCCGTCGACGTTCTGGCGGACGAAGCAGGCACCGCGCTGACCGGCGTGCAGCTTGCAGTCGCGTGGGCAGAGGTCGCACTGGATGCGCTCGTCCGCGATGGCATGCCACCAGCGACCGGGGTGAGCCGATTCGGGTACCTTCGGCGAATGCGTCACTTCTCTTTCCATTTGCGTACTCCGTAACGGGCGAGAGCGACTTCCGGATGCCAGAAGTCGGCCGGCAGCCCTGCCTTGAGCTTCAGTTGCTCCAGGAACTGGCGCGCATCCGGGAGTGACTCCCAGACCTGCGGCAGGAAGGTGGCGCGCCGCTCTCGATAGCCGAGGACAAGGCCATCGACGCCCGGCCGCAGGCGGGCGATGGCGTCGGCCTCATCGGCGACCGGGAAGGCTTCGGGTGCCGTCAGCAGCGAGACCTCGACCCGCGTCGTGGCGAACTCGTCGGCGGTCAGCGGGGCAAAGCGGTGGTCGCGGAAGGCGGCGGCGAGGGCGTTCTCGCCGACATCGAGCAGCAGCGGCCGGTGCGCCTCGAGGCTGCCGATGCAGCCGCGCAACTGGCCATTGCGGGTCAGCGTGACGAAGGTGGCGCCGCGCTCGCCGAGTTCGGGCAGTTCGCCGAGCGGCCGCGTCGCCAGGCCGAAACGGTGTGCGATGGCGTTGCGGGCGGCGGTCAGCAGGGTATCGCCGAGGCGGTCGGCGGCATCAATGGGCACTGGCGGCCTCCTCGCTGAAACAGAAGGCACCGTAACCGACGACGCGCGAGCGATCGCCGGCGGTGTCGCCGGAGTTGCGCAGGTCGATCAGTCGTGCCCGCAGGCCGTGCCGCCGCGCGGCCAGCAGCAGGCCGTTGACCGGTGTCGCGCCGCAGGCCTGCTGATGGTCGATATGGGCGTCGAGGGCGACGATGTGGCGGGCGGTGTCGCCGTCGGTCGCCCGCGCGGTGTCGTAGGGCAGGTAGTGCGAGAGATCCGAGCTGACCACGAGGAGCGTCTCGTCGCCGCCCCAGAGACATTCGAGCACCTCCGCCACCTGTGCCGCCGAGGCGCGGCCGACGGCGAGCGGCAGCAGGCCGAAGTCGCCGAGCACGGTCTGCAGGAACGGCAGTTGCACTTCCAGCGAGTGCTCGGCGGCGTGTGCGGCGTCGCTGACGACGACCTGCGGCAGATGGGCGATCGCCGCGACCGCCTGCTGGTCGACCGGGACGACTCCGAGTGGGGTGGCAAAGGCGCTGGCGGCCGGCAGCGCCAGTCCGTTCACCGCCACGCGGTGGGTCGGCCCGAGGAGGACGACGCGCCGGATGCCGGCGCCGAGTTCCGCCAGTGGCGCGTAGACGCTGGCAGCGATCGGCCCGGAATAGATGTAGCCGGCATGCGGGGCGATGATCGCCTTGACGCGCCGGCTGCCGGCCGCCGCCGGCGCCGCGATCGCCGCCAGCATCTGCCGCAGATCGCGGGCGAGAACGGCAGGCGATCCCGGATAGAACATGCCGGCGACGGCTGCCGGGCGGGTATGCTGCGTCGACTGCATCACGTTCGTTCTCCTTCGTCCGTCTGGCTGCGCCTGATCGGCGCGATGCCTTAAAATTAGCCCATGTCAAGCCACTACGCAATCGTTCCCGCTGCCGGCAGCGGTTCACGCTTTGGCGGCGATGCGCCAAAACAGTATCAACTGCTCGCCGGGCGGCCGCTGCTGCATCACAGTCTCGCCGCGCTTTGCCGCTGCCGCTCGATCGAGCGCGTCTGGGTCGTCCTCGCGCCCGATGATGGCTGGTGGCGCCAGTATGACTGGACGAGTCTCGGTCACAAGCTGGAGACGGTCTTCTGCGGCGGCGCGACGCGTGCCGAGAGCGTCGCCAATGGCCTGCGCGCGGCGGCCACCGTCGCGCTCGACGACGACTGGGTGCTGGTGCACGACGCGGCGCGCCCGTGCCTGTCGCAGGCGATGCTCAGAACCCTGCGCGACGAACTCGCCGACGATGCGGTCGGCGGCCTGCTGGCCGTGCCGGTGGCCGACACGCTGAAGCGTGCCGACAGTGACCAGCGCGTCGCCCGTACCGAGTCGCGCGACGGCCTGTGGCAGGCGCAGACGCCGCAGATGTTCCGCTACGGCCTGTTGACCAGGGTGCTTGGCGAGTACCCGGGCGGCACCGACGAGGCTTCGGCGGTCGAGGCTGCCGGCCTGCGGCCGCGACTGGTGCGCGGCGACGCCAGCAATCTCAAGGTCACCTTTGCGGCGGACCTGCGGCTGGCGGAAATGATCCTCGAGGCGCAGGCGAGGTGGGGCGGATGATCCGCGTCGGTCAGGGTTGCGACATTCACGCGCTGGTGCCTGGTCGCCGGCTGCTCCTCGGCGGCGTCGAGATCGCCCATCATTCGGGGCTGCTCGGCCACTCCGACGCCGATGTGCTGCTGCACGCGATCACCGATGCGCTGCTCGGCGCCGCCGGGCTCGGCGACATTGGCCGCCATTTCCCGGACAGCGACGAGCGCCATCGCGGCGCCGACAGCCGGCAATTGCTGCGCGCCACGGCAGCACTGCTGGCACAGGCCGGCTGGCGGGTCGGCAACGTGGACGCGACGATCATCGCGCAGCAGCCGCGTCTGGCGCCGCATCTGCCGCAGATGGTCGCCAACATCGCCGCCGATCTGCAGGTGCCGCCCGATTGCGTGAACGTCAAGGCAAAGACGGCCGAGCGACTCGGCTTCGTCGGTCGCGGCGAGGGCATCGCCAGCGAAGCGGTGGTGTTGATCAGCCGGGAGGGCTGAGACGAGGCCGCCGCTTCAGCTTGCTGCCGGTTGCCGGGTCAGCCGCAGCGGCCGTCCGCTCTGCAGGCTGTTCAGCCAGAGCTGGCAGTCGAGAACGGCGCCCGCGTCGCTCAGCGTGCAACGCAGGTTGCCGGTGTCGATCAGCGTTTCGCCAGGGATGCTCACGACTTCCAGGGCGATGCCGACGACCGTGCTGCCGTCGGCAGCGGAGTGCAGGCTGCCGTTGCCGCGGTAGGCGATGGCGTTGAGCTCCTCGGGCGAATTCTCGCGCCAGAACTTGCGATAGGCACGCCAGTCCGGCCGCTGGCGGATGTCGACCGGCGGACTGCCGAGCGTCACGTCGTCGCCCGACTGCCGCAGCGAGAGAACGACCTGCTCAGCCGGCGCCAGCTCGGCGAGCCAGCGGCCGCCCAGCGCCGCATCGAACACGACCTGCAACTGACGACCAGCAGCGAGG
>ERZ761609.2903-NODE-2903-length-11896-cov-67.408918_pt1 | contig 11896 bp, 8 predicted proteins | sample MGYA00511163_ERZ761609 | MGnify/ENA primary metagenome ERZ761609 (study PRJEB28899, sample SAMN02445070) | bioreactor sludge metagenome | biome: EBPR sludge | place: Australia: Brisbane, Thorneside Wastewater Treatment Plant | collected 2011-12-16 ... | reverse complement strand
CCCAGGGATTTCCCGCCCCGCGTGGTGTATTACCTGACCTTCCACTCCGGAGTGGCCGTCGCCCTCATCGCCCCAGGTCCTAGAAACGTCTATGCAGTCCGGCAGGAGTTTCCGCCAGACCAGCCACCGTCGTCTGGTGCCTCTTTGGGCTTCATTTACGGCGTGGGGCAGAAGCATCGCCTCGAATATCTTGCCGCACTCACCTCCACCAGCGTCAGCGAACTGGAGCCCCTGTTCCAGTCCAAAACTCGAGTCGAATGGCAAAGCGCTGCAGCGCTCGAGGAGAGCATCGCCCGCGAAACCGCACGGCAAATCAAAGCAATCCGCGAATTCGCCCGCCGCCTCGCCCGCTCCGGCATCACCGGCCTCGATGGCCTCCAACTCCAGATCCTGATCGAAATCGAAGACTCGCGCCAGTCAAAGGAAGTGCCCCTGCCCGCGGTCCCCCCACCGCAAGAGTTCACACTCGCGCCCTCTTCGCCGGCACCCACGGCCACCGGATCCAAGCCCATCAACCCGCCAGGAGAACCAAGATGATCGACCGGCGTTCACTGATCGGATTCGCCGTCACATCCATCGTAACGGCGCGGGCTCAATCCACTCCGCCCGCCGTCACCCCGGACCGCGTGCGCGCCCTGCTTGCCTCCGAGAAGATCAACGAACGCGCCTGGGGCGCCTACTACGCCGGTGCCATGGGCCTGACCACCGAAGGACCGCTCATTGCCCGCCTCCTCCACGAATCGCTGGAGGCCAGGCGCCAGCACAGCGTTCAGCGGGACCTCTCCCATTTCATCGAAATCCTCGCTGACGCCGCCATCCGCCTGCGCTGCCCGGTGCCCGCGAAGCCGCTCGCCGCCCTGGCTGATTACTGGCGGAATCACCTAACCCTGATCCTGGTCCAGTTCATGCCCAGCGCACCGGACAAGGAGGCCCTGCTGCTGGCCTTGCTCGACCGCAGACCCAAGGGCCGCGAGGGAGACACCCTAGCCTGGACCGCCATCGGCAATTACCTCCTCGCTCTGCGTTCTTCGCCCTGGGTGGTCCGCCTGATGAAGGAAGTCGACATCGCCCACCGTTTCATCGTCGTCGACCCTGGCTCCTGGGGAGAATCCGGCGGTGTGGGCGGCTTAGCTTGGGGCTCTGGCGGTTGGGGCGTCTGGCCCAAGGACTTCCCGCCCCGCGTGGTGTACTACCTGACCTTCGACCCCGCCGCGGGCGGAGCCCTCATCGCCCCAGGCCCTCGAAACGTGTACGCAATGCGGCAGGAGTTTCCGCTAGACCAGCCTTTGTCATCCAGTCCGGCCAACTCCGCTATCTTCGGCGTTGGGAAGAAGCATCGCCTCGAATATCTGGCCGCGCTCGCATCATCTGGCGTCAGTGAACTGGAACCCCTGTTCCAGTCCAAAACCCGGGTCGAATGGGACGGCGACACAGCGCTCCAAAAGCGCATCGCCCGCGAAACCGCACGGCAAATCAAAGCAATCCGCGAATTCGCCCGCCGCCTCGCCCGCTCCGGCATCACCGGCCTCGATGGCCTCCAACTCCAGATCCTGATCGAAATCGAAGACTCGCGCCAGTCAAAGGAAGTGCCCCTGCCCGCGGTCCCCCCACCGCAAGAGTTCACACTCGCGCCCTCTTCGCCGGCACCCACGGCCACCGGATCCAAGCCCATCAACCCGCCAGGAGAACCAAGATGATCGACCGGCGTTCACTGATCGGATTCGCCGTCACATCCATCGTAACGGCGCGGGCTCAATCCACTCCGCCCGCCGTCACCCCGGACCGCGTGCGCGCCCTGCTTGCCTCCGAGAAGATCAACGAACGCGCCTGGGGCGCCTACCACGCCGGTGCCATGGGCCTGACCACCGAAGCGCCGTTCATCGCCAGTCTCCTTCACGAAGCGCTGGAGGCCAGGCTCCAGGACGGCGCACCCTGGCACCTCCCCCATTTCATCGAACTCCTCGCCGACGCCGCCATCCGCCTCCGCTGCCCGTTGCCCGCGAAGCCGCTCCTCGCCTTGGCAACTTACTGGCGGAATTACCTCACCCTGATCCTGATCCAGTTCATGCCCACCGCACAGGAAAAGGAGTACGTGCTGCTCACCCTGCTCGACCGCAGACCCAAGGGCCGCGAGGGAGACACCGTCGCCTGGACCGCCATCGGCAACTACCTCCTCGCTCTGCGTTCCTCTCGCTGGGCGGTCCGCCTCTTGAGGGAAGTCGACATCGCCCACCGTTTCCAGGTAGTCGACGGGAGTCACAGGCTGTTCGGCAGCCGCCTGATCGGCGGAACCGGTGATTGGGCATGGGGCGCCTGGCCCAAGGACTTCCCGCCCCGCGTGTTGCACTACCTGACCTTCGACCCCAACGTGGGCGGCGTCCTCATCGCCCCGGGCCCTCGCAACGTCTACGCTGTGCGGCAGGAGTCTTCGCCAGACCAACCTCCGCCACCCAGCCCGGGCCTCTCCGGCGAATTCGGCGTCTGGCAGAAGCCGCGAATCGAATACCTCGCCGCGCTCACAGCCACCAAAGTCAGCGAATTGGAGCGTCTGTTCCAACAGAGAACCGAAGTCGACTGGCAGGACGTCGCTGCGCTCCAGGAGAACATCGCCCGCGAAACCGCTCTCCAAATCAAAGCAATCCGCGAATTCGCCCGCCGCCTCGCCCGCTCCGGCATCACCGGCCTCGATGGCCTCCAACTCCAGATCCTGATCGAAATCGAAGACTCGCGCCAGTCAAAGGAAGTGCCCCTGCCCGCGGTCCCCCCGCGAACATTCACACTCCCCTGACCGGCGCGAATCGAATCGAACCTAATCCGCCTTCTTGCGGCGCGACCGGCGCGCTTTTTCCACCGTGTTGCCCGAAGGCGCGGCCGTCTTCTTGCGCGTCGCCCGCTTCTTCGCCTTCGGCTTCTCCGGCACGTCCGGCAGCGGAATCTCGCCCGTCGCCGTCGGCTGACCCTTCACGATCGGCTGCACGAAATCGTGCTCCGTCAGCAGGTCCTCTTCGCGAACCTCCTTCACCGGCGGAGCGGGCGGATAAAACTCCGCGCCCATGTGCACGATCACCCCAAGGTCTTCGCTCGGCTCCAGGCGCACCACCGTCTTGTCCTGCGCAAAGTTCAGGAACTCAGTGAACTCCTGGTAGCCATACTTCTGGTAGTTGAACTCGGGGAACTCCTCCACCATCCAGTCGGCCAGTTCCGACGCCGGACGCCCGCCATCCTCGAAGTCCAGACGGTGGATCTCCAGCACGTCCCGCAGCAGCGGCAGCGCTTCGTCCGGACGCGGCAGCGGCTTGTCCGAGTGGTAGCTGTGCTTGCGCTCGATCAGGTAGCGCCCGCCCGAGCCTTTCACGTTCACCAGTTCCGCCTTCTTCAACTTCTCGACGAACTCCGAGAACGAACGCGCCCCGTAAGCCGACTCGTTGAACGCCGAATCCAGTTGCAGCATCGTGGACTTCAGCAAACCCAACTGCGGCTGCACGTTCCGGCGTTCCAGCACCTGCAGCGCGCGCTCCACCAGCGACATCGACAGGTTCAGATCAAGCGCCGGCGGCCGCTGCTGCGGTTGCTGCTGTTGCGCCGGCGGCTTGTCGTCGCCCTCCCGGCGCTCCCCGCGGTCCCGGTCCCGGTCACGGTCCCGGTCCTTCCGGTGTCGCCGGTCGCGATCCCGGTCCCGCTCGCGTTCGCGTTCGCGCTCCCGCTCGCGATCCGACATCGGCATCGGCGCCACCGTCTCCATCTTCAGCAGAGACTCGAACGAAACGAACTCGTGGCAGTTCTGCTGCAAAATCGTGGACGTGAAGGCTTTGCCGCCCACCACGAACACGGTCTTGCCATACTCTTTCAGCTTGTTGACCAGGGGAATGAAATCGGAATCGCCCGAAACGATCGCAAAGGCGTTCACGTGGTCGTGCGTGAACGCCATCTCCAGGGCATCGAGGGCGAGATTGATGTCCGCGCCGTTCTTGTCGCCCCGAGGCGACGGAATGCGCTGCACCATCTGAACGGCGTTCTCCGCCATCTGCCGCGTCGCGCCTTCCTGGCGAGACCAGTTAGCGTAAGCGAACTTCGCGACGATGTCGCCGCGTTCTTTGAGGGCGTCGAGTACGAGGGAAACCTCGAACTCACGCCGGAGCGTGGACTTGACGCCGATTTCGATGTTGTCGTAATCGACGAAAACCGCGATATTGAGACGGTCTTGCATGTGTTTGATACAGAATCCTACCAAATTGGTTTAGTTGCCGGGTGGACTGGCGGTGCTGCGGCCGAAGCGCGGCGTCGGGTGGCGGAGGGGGTCTTCTCCCCTGCGCCTCCGGGCGCGGCGCCGGGCCGGAACACGGCGGTTCCCCCCGGATGGTTTTCCTTCTGGGCGTCAGCACCTTGGATGACGCCGCCAGGGACGAAGCGAACTGCGTCCCGCTGATGTTCGCGCGGCAATGGGTCTTCGCGGGTCGGAGACACGCTCAGTCCACCCCAGGCTTCTCGAGTTTCCGTTCGACGGAAGCCCTGGCCAGGGGAAGTGAGTGTGGCCCTTTCCGGCAATTGCCGCAGATCCGTAGAGATCACTTTCCTGCCGGCGGTCTCGACCGCGGGCATGGGCCCGTTCGTCACTCGCGTGAAGGTCCAGGCCGGAAGTGGCCGCCAGCAATCCGGGCATCCACCCATTGGATCCGCCAGTGGCCCTCTTTCAGTATAGTTCGATTTCCCCCGCTTTAGGTCGCGCCCCATTCCTGACCGCTATTCCGGCCGTCAAACCGGAAACGGTTCCGGCCCTCCTGCTTCGCAAGATAGAGCAGACGGTCGGCTCGATCCACCAGCTCGTGTACCGTGTCCCCCGCTTGCAGCGCCGTCACCCCCGCCGATACCGTCACCCGGATTCGCCCCTCCGGGTGCTCCACCCCGCTCCGGTGCACCAGGCGCAACAACCGGCCCACCACCCGCGGCAACAGCGCCTCCGTCGTGTGCGGCAGAATCGCCAGAAACTCCTCGCCGCCCCACCGGGCCAGAAAATCGGTCGAACGGAGGCTCCCCGCCAGCGTCTCCGCCACCATCCGCAGCACGTCATCCCCGGTCTCGTGCCCAAACCGGTCGTTGATCCGTTTGAAATGGTCGATGTCCAGCATCACCACCCCTGTCACCGTCTCGTAGCGCTGCTGCGCGTCCAGCGCCCGCTGCAATTGATCCATCCCGGCGCGCCGGTTGCCCGCGCCCGTCAGCGGATCCAGCAACGCCAGTCTCTCCAGCCTGGCCTTCTCCTCCGCCAGACGCAAATGCCGCGTGTTGTCCCAGAAGCTTTCAACCATCCCTTTGAGCGATCCGTCGCCGTTTCGCACCGGCGCCGCCTCGATCTGCACCGGTACACGATGGCCCCTCCGGTGCTTCAGGAACACCTCCGACCGGCACTCCGCCCCCAGCCTCGCCGCCATCAATAGGGGACACCGGTCCCCGCAAAGCTCACGCCCCTCTTCGTCCAGATGCTCCAGCACTCCTTCGCCGCAGAACCGGCCCAACACTTCTTCCCGCCGCCAACCGGTAATCCGCTCCGCAGCGGGACTCCAATGCAAAATCCGGCGATTCTCGTCAACATAGTAGAGACCCTGAGGCAGGTTCTCCAGCAGGACCAGAGGCAGTGATTCCGCTGCGGATTTGGGCGTGGGGCTAGTCACTTCAAGCTCCTGCTCCCCCTTATCGGTCCAGCCTCAGCGCTCTACTGTCAATCCTTCTATTAATTTGCCTTCATTAGTACTCAGCCCCCTCACAGTTTCCTGGCCTCGATGCCCCCGAACCGGCATCCTACAATGGAGAAACCGAATGGAAGAACAACGATTCAAGGAACCGGCTCTGGCCCTCAACCGGATCTACACCAAAACAGGCGATGGCGGCGACACCGCCCTCGTCGGCGGCCAGCGCGTTCCCAAGGACTCCGCCCGCCTCGACTGCTACGGCACCGTCGATGAACTCAACGCCTTCACCGGCGCCGCCGCCGTCACCGCCCGGACTTCGGGCCCCCCCGAACTCGCCCCCATCCTCGAACGGATCCAGCACGAACTCTTCAACCTCGGCTCCATCCTCGCCACCGAACCCGCCGATGTCGGACCCAAACAGCCGCGCATCACCGAGGCCGAAGTCCGCCAACTCGAAGCCGAAATGGACCGGATGAACGAATCCCTGCCCGCCCTCCGCAGCTTCGTCCTCCCCGGCGGCTCGCGCCTGAACGCCGAACTGCACATCTGCCGGACCGTCTGCCGCCGCGCCGAACGCGCCGTCGTCGCCCTGCGCCGGTCCGAGGCCGTCGATTCGATCAACATCCACTATCTGAACCGCCTCAGCGATGCCTTCTTCGTCTACAGCCGCTGGGCCAACCTTCAGCAAAACGCCGGCGAAGTTCTCTGGCAGCCCAACCAGGCATCCTCGGCTCGGATAAAGTAAGCGGGTGATGACCCGCTTCCTGCTGCTGCTCCTGCTGGCCGCGCTTCCGGCCGCCGCCCAGACCCGCGTCTGGCTCGATGCCGACACCGCTAACGAAATCGATGATCTCTACGCCCTGACGCGCGCCCTCTCCGCGCCGGGCCTGTCGATCGCCGGCCTTTCCTCCACCCAGTGGAAACACTCACCTGTCGCCGAAGGCAACACCCTCGAGGCCAGCCACCACCTGAACGAAGCCCTGCTCGGCCTGCTCGACAAATCCGCCATCCCCGCCCACCGCGGCTCGATGGTCCCCCTCTACTGGTGGGGCCGCGACCGCGCCGCCTACTCCGGCGCCGCCTACCATCTGATGCTGGAAGCCCGCGCCATGCCCGCCGGGCAGAAGTTGACCGTCGTCGCCCTCGGCGCACTCACCAACGTCGCCTCCGCCCTCCTGATGGACCCCGCCATCGCCACGAAGATCCGCCTCTACTGGCTCGGCGCCGAAATCCGCGACGGCGTCTGGGACAAGAGCGAATTCAACTGCCTGAACGACATCCACGCGCTCAATGAAGTCCTGAACGCGAAGGACCTTGAACTGTTCATCATGCCCACGACGGTCGCCCGCCATCTCACGTTCGACTACGCCGGCACTGCGGCTCGCCTCAAAGAACAAGGCCGGCTGGGCCGTTTCCTGCTCGACCGCTGGGACCGCCATTCGCCTGGCGCGGCGAGTTGGATCATGTGGGACCTTGCCGCCGTGGAATGGCTGCTCAGCCCTTCGCTGGTCGAGTCAAAGATGATCGGGACACCCCCCGAGAACACCCAGCGGGAAGTCCGCGCCGCCACCCGCATCAACGTCGAAGCGATGCGAGCGGCCTTCTGGAAAGGGATCAGCGGTCTGGGGCGGTAGAGTTACTCCTCTTCTTTGCGGCGGGCGACGACGCGGTAGCCGCGGCGGCGGACGGTGCCGGTGGTGAAGGCGTCTTCGATGAGGCCGGCCTGTTCCTGGTGGTGCCGTTTCAGGGACCCGGCGGCCGGGGAGGCGGATTCGAGCCGGCCCGCGAACAGCAGCGTCCGGCGAGTCTGGTCGAGCATCGGCTGCATGCGGTCGCGGACGAAGACCCAGGCGCCCATGTTGCGCGGTTCTTCCTGGACCCAGACGACATCGGCCGTGGACGGGTAGCGCCACAGCATCTTCTCGATGTCTTCCGTGGGCCAGGGGTAGAACTGTTCAAGCCGGATGATGGCCACGTTCGTCGCTTCGCGCTGTTTCCGGGCCTCCAGCAGTTCGTAGTAGAGTTTGCCGGAACAGAACAGGACTTTACTGACGCGATCCGTGGGTTCGGAGGTGGGGTCGCCCAGGACAGGCTGGAAGCCGCCCTGGGTGAAGTCCCTCAACGGCGAGACGGCCTTGGGATGACGCAAGAGCGACTTGGGGGTCAGCAGGACCAGGGGCTTGCGGAGACCGCGGCGGTCGTGGCCGCCATACATCTGCCGCCGGAGCAAGTGGAAGTACTGTGCGGGCGTGGTCAGGTTGGCCACGCACATGTTGTCCTCGGCGCAGAGGAGGAGGAAGCGGGTGAGCCGGGCGGAGGAGTGCTCCGGTCCCTGGCCTTCGTAGCCGTGGGGGAGCAGGAGCACGAGGCCGGAAGGCTGGCTCCATTTGGCTTCGCAGGAGGAGATGAACTGGTCGATGATGATCTGGGCGCCATTGGCGAAATCGCCGAACTGGGCTTCCCAGAGGGTGAGTGTGAGCGGATCGCCGAGCGAATAGCCGAATTCGAAGCCCATGACGCCGTACTCGCTGAGTGAGGAGTCATAGACCTCGAAGCGAGCCTGTTTGGCATCCAGGTGCTGCATGGGCGTGTAGACATCGCCCGTTTCATAGTCGAAGTACTCGAGGTGGCGCTGGGAGAAGGTGCCGCGCCCGGAATCCTGGCCCGAAAGCCGGACGGGTGTCCCTTCAAGAACAAGCGATCCGAAGGCGAGAGCTTCGCCCATGGCCCAGTCAGCCACGCCGCCATTGAGGAGGGCGCGCCGGTTGTCGATGAACTTCTTGAGTTTGGGATGGAGGTTAAAGTCGCCGGGGAAGGTGGTGATGCCTTCGACGATCTTCTCGATCGCCTCCTGGCTGATTGCGGTCCGCGTGCAGGAGGGCGCCACCTCGGACTCTTCGAGTTCGGTGACCTCCTGGAGTTCCCACTGATCGCCGCTGCGAGTGGCCTCTTCATGGGCCTGGTTCATCCGGTCCTGAATCTGCTTGCGGATGCGCTCGACGACTTCGCCGCCGACGACTCCCTCACGCAGGAGGCGTTCAGTGTAAATGGACGCCACGGACGGGTGGCCCTTGATCTTGCGGTACATCAACGGCTGGGTGTAGGAGGGGTCGTCGCCCTCATTGTGGCCGTACTTGCGATAGCAGATCATGTCGACGACGACGTCTTTCTTGAACCGCTGCCGGTATTCGAAGGCGATCTGGATGGCGCGGATGCAGGCGTCGGGGTCGTCGCCGTTGACGTGCAGAATCGGGGCCTGGACGGTCCGGGCGACGTCGGTGCAGTAGCTGGAGGAGCGTGCTTCGTCGGGGGTGGTGGTGAAGCCGATCTGATTATTGATGATCAGATGGACGGTGCCGCCGGTGGCGTAGCCCTTGAGCAGGGAGAGATTGAGGGTCTCGGAGACGACGCCCTGGCCGGCGAAAGCGGAGTCGCCGTGCACGAGGACGGGGAGCACCTTTTCGCGGGTGATGTCGTTCATGCGCGTCTGTTTAGCGCGGACGATGCCTTCGACGACCGGATCGACGGCCTCGAGGTGGGACGGATTCGGTGAGACGCTGACTTTGATCTCGAAGCCGGCCGTGGTGCGCTGGACGCCCGACGCGCCGAGGTGGTATTTGACGTCACCGGAGCCCTGGGTGGCTTCGGGATCGACATTGCCTTCGAACTCGCCGAAGATCTGGGCCATCGATTTGCCGAGCAGGTTGGCGAGGACGGTGAGCCGGCCGCGGTGGGCCATACCGATGACCATTTCCTGGACGCCCGCCGCGGCGGACTGTTCGAGGAGTTCATCGAGGATGACCATGGCCGATTCGCCGCCTTCGAGCGAGAAGCGTTTCTGGCCGACGAAGCGGGTGTGGAGGAAGTTCTCGAAGCTCTCGGCCTCGATCAGGCGGAGCAGGACGCGGCGGCGCAGTTCCTCGTCAAGCGGCCAGTTATTGGCGGTCGGCTCCATCCGTTCCTGCAGCCAGCGTTTTTCCTCGGGATGCTGGATGTGCATGTATTCGCAGCCGAGGCGGCCGCAGTAGGCGCCGCGCAGGGTTTCGAGGATCTCGCGCAGCGAAGCGACGGACTTCGCCTGGGCTCCGTAAGCCAGGTTTCCGGTAATGAATTCGCGTTCGAGATCCCAGATGGTGAGCCCGTACGTGGCGGGATCGAGTTCGGGGTGGTAGCCGGGGGAGACGCCGAGGGGGTTCAAGTCGGCGATCAGGTGGCCCCGGACGCGATAGGCGTTGATGAGTTGGAGGACAGCGGCCTGCTTGGCGATTTCGTCGAGGCGGCGTTCGTCGCGGAAGCCGAGAGCGGAACCGCGGCGGTCGGCCATCCACCGGACCGGCTGATAGGGCATCCCGGTGGCGACGAAGATTTCGTCATAGAAGCCCTCTTCGCCCTCGAGGAGGGACTGGATTTTGCCCAGAAAGACGCCCGACTCGGCGCCCTGGATGATGCGGTGATCGTAGGTACACGTCATCGTCATCACCTTGCAGATACCAAGCTGAGCGCGCAGGTCCTCGCTGACGCCCTGGAATTCCGGGGGGAAGTCGATGGACCCGGTGGCGATGATGGCGCCCTGGCCGGGCATGAGGCGGGGGACGGAGCCTTTGGTGCCGACGGTGCCGGGGTTGGTGAGCGAGATGGTGGTGCCGGCGAAGTCGTCGGGAGTCAGTTTGCCCGTGCGCGATCGCTTGACGATAGAGTCGAAGGCCGAGAGGAACTGGAAGAAGTCCATCGCGCCGGCGTTCTTGATGTTGGGGACGACGAGGGAGCGGAGTCCGTCCTTGCCGGCGACATCGACCGCGATACCGGCGTTGATTTCGTTGCGGACGAGGCGGTGGGCCTGACCTTCCACTTCCGCGTAGGCGTGGTTGAGGGACGGCATCTGCTTGAGGGCGCGGACGATGGCCCAGGCGATGAGGTGGGTGTAGCTGATCTTGGATTTGCCGTGGAGTTCACGCCACTGATTGAGCAGGCGGCGGTTTTCGTCGATAACCTTGACGGGGATGGTGCGCTGCGAGGTCGCCGTGGGGACGCCGAGGGAGAGGTTCATGTTCTCGGCGATGCGAAGGGGCGCGCCCTTGAGCGGGACAAGTTGCTCGCTGGCGGAGAGTCTGAGCGGTGGGGCGGCGACGGCGGTGGCCTTCGGCGCGGTAACGGCTTTGGTTTCCGGAGGCTGCGCGGGAGCAACTTCCTGGGTGACGAGGGGCGGGGCGGGCTGCTCGACCGGGGGTTCGGGAGGCTTCGCCGCGCCGGAGTCGAAACGCTGTTTCCAGCTTTCGTCGACGCCGCCTTTATTGTGGATGTACTGCTGGTAGATTTCTTCTTCCAGCCAGCTATTGATACTGACGCTCTGCTCGGATTCCGTTGGCATGGTGGTGGTAGTGGCGCGGACCCCCTCCGGGAAGGCGCGCCTCGCGTAACTCCAGTTTAACGCGCAAACCGTTGCTGCTACTATGCTGGTGGCATGAAGTTGCTGGTCTTTTCCGACATCCACGGCGATCTGGCCGCGCTGGAACGCCTGCTGGCCATCGAGGCGGATTACTATATTGCGGCTGGCGACCTGGCGAACTTCGCGAAGGGCCTGGACAAGGCGGCGGCGGTGCTGGCCTCGCGCAAGGACCGGGTGTGGCTGCTGCCGGGCAATCACGAGCACGAAACCGCGACGTCGGCGCTGTGCGCGGAGCATGGATTCGGCGACCTGCACCGGAACTCGTTCGAGGCCGAAGGGTGGCACGTCGCGGGGCTGGGCCATTCGAATCCGACGCCATTCGATACGCCGGGGGAGTCGCCGGAATCGGAACTGGCGGAGCGACTGGAGCCGTTCGCGACGCTGGACCCGCTGATTCTGGTGTGTCATTGCCCACCCAAGGGCTGTGCGCTGGATGAGGCGGGACCGGGCTTGCATTTCGGGTCGACGGCGATTGCTTCATTCATCGAGCGGGTGCAGCCCGAATGGTTTTTCTGCGGGCACATCCACGAGGCGGCCGGGCGGAAGGCGACGTTCGGGCGAACGATTGGGATCAATGCCGGGAAGAAGGGCTGGCTGCTGGAGGTTTGAGGTCCGGCCGCTGTCTTCAATGACAAAGCCAGGATGGGCGTGCAGGTAGTCCGAATGGGGTCGGCTCGGGGTTCGCGCGGGGTCCGCCCGGCGTCCGCTCGGGGTCCGCTCGGGGTTCGAATGGGGGTTCGAATTGGGGTTCGAATCGAGGTCT
>ERZ761609.2900-NODE-2900-length-11903-cov-9.742573_pt1 | contig 11903 bp, 12 predicted proteins | sample MGYA00511163_ERZ761609 | MGnify/ENA primary metagenome ERZ761609 (study PRJEB28899, sample SAMN02445070) | bioreactor sludge metagenome | biome: EBPR sludge | place: Australia: Brisbane, Thorneside Wastewater Treatment Plant | collected 2011-12-16 ... | reverse complement strand
TTCACAGAGTTCTCTGAGTTTTATCTCTGTGTCTCTGTGGCAAACTTTGTAAGGACTCACTTTGTTTGAAATTCTTTTTCTCGGCACATCAGCGTCAGCCCCATCTGCAAATCGCGGGCTGTCTGCTCACATCGTTTCACATAACGAATTTCGATTCTTAGTGGATTGTGGCGAAGGTACACAACGTCAAATTTTACAATCGGGTAAAGGTTTCAAACGATTAACGCGCGTGTTGTTAACTCATGGACATTTAGATCATATTCTCGGTTTGGCAGGTTTGCTTTCTACTTTTCTACGTTGGGAAGCGATTGAAGAATTTGAAGTGTATGGCACCAAAGGCACGCTTGAAAGAGTCAAAACACTTTTGTATGAAGTGGTTTTAAGAGGAAAGAATCCACCAATGCCTCTGCGTCTGGTCGAGATTCAGCCCGGCGTCATATTTGAAGCGGAAGATTTTACAGTCACCGCTTTTCCTGTTTTTCATCGCGGACCTGATAGTTTGGGTTATGTGTTTGAAGAAAAAGCGCGTCGTCCGTTTTTGGCTGAAAAAGCAGATGCACTTGGTGTGCCGTTTGGACCTGAACGCCGTGATTTAGTAAATGGAAAAGCGATTACATTACCTGATGGAAAACGCATCACACCTGACCTTGTACTTGGTGACTTGGAACCCGGCAGTAAACTTGTCCTCGTCGGTGATACGGGTAAGATTGATAATTTAATTGAAGTTTGTAAAGATGCTGATGCAGTTGTAATTGAATCAACATATTTAGATGAAGAAGCAGATATGGCGAAACAATTTTCGCATCTCACTGCTAAAATGGGTGCGGAACTTGCCCAAAAGGCAGGGGTTAAAAAACTAATTCTGACCCACATCTCACGCCGTTATCGTGGCAAAGATGTTTTGGCAGAAGCACAAACTGTTTTTGAGAATACTGTGGTTGCAAGAGATTTTGATACGTTTGTAATTAAAAGATAAAAGACATTAGACGATAGACTTTGGACGGTATAAAGTGAAGTACGGTCTATGCTATGGTCTAACGTCTATCGTCAAATTAGGTGAGATAAAATGGCAGATAAATTTACAGTTGGAGTATTAACATCAGGTGGTGATGCACCCGGCATGAATGCCGCTATTCGCGCAGTGGTACGAACTGCTTTAGCCAATAACATGAATGTGATTGGAGTCACACATGGGTATGAAGGTTTAATCAATGGTGAGTTTCATGAAATGGGTGCTAGAGACGTAGGTGGTATTTTACAACGCGGCGGTACGATTTTGTTAACCAGTAGAAGCCAAAGGTTTATGGAATCTGCCGGGCAACGTGAAGCAATTCGAAAGATGAATGAAGCGGGCATGGATGCGTTAATCGTCATCGGTGGTGAAGGGTCAATGAACGGTGCAAATGCATTATCAAAAAAAGGGGTGAAAGTGATTGGAATCCCTGCCAGTATTGATAATGATATTTATGGCACACACATTGCCATTGGTGCGGATACTGCCATGAATACGATTATGGACGCTGTAGATAAATTGCGTGATACGGCTTCGTCACATTCGCGGGCTTTCTTAATTGAAACGATGGGAAGAAATAGTGGTTATCTTGCTGTGATGACCGGTATTGCTTGTGGCGCAGAAGTAGTTTTGATTCCTGAAGCACCGATTACGATAGATGAAATTGCGGCGGCAGTGGAAGATGCTTATAAACGCGGTAAGACCCATGCAATTATTGTCAATGCAGAAGGTTCGGGAATTCGCACAACAGATTTAGCAGTAAAAATTGATGAAATGGATGTGGGCTTTACAACGCGTATGACTATTCTTGGTCACATTCAACGTGGTGGTTCACCAACTGCGTATGACCGTTTACTCGCTTCCAGATTCGGAGTCAAAGCCGTGGAAGCTTTAGTGGAAGGCACACATGGCGTGATGACTGGATTACGAGGCAAGGGTGTTGATTTTATTCAACTCGCTGATGTGATTAGTAATAAACACAGAATCAATATGGAGTATTATCACATGGCGAAGGTGTTGGCGAGATAGCTATTAGCCATTGGCTTTTGATGATTAGGAGGAATGCAAGTGAAAACTCATTTTACATTTTTTCCAGCATTGTTACTATTTGTCATTTTAACTTTCTTAGGTCAAAGCTTTATCAGATTCCACTTACTTTTTGGAATGAAAATTTTCTATGATGAAAATCTAGGCTTATTTATAAAATGGAATAAATTAAATTCATCGATCACCTTTGTAGAAATTATTGATGCTATTCCAGATAAAGTTTTAGCAAAAACTTCAAATGAAGAAATTTATCTATGGGATTCATCTGCAAATTGTTTGGAAGAAGCTTTATGCAATCAGTGGGTTAAACAAGAAACTACTCCTTTGCTATCAGAGAACAGAGATTCTCTATATGAGCCTTTACTAATTAAGCAAGGTACTTGCAGTGGGATATATGAAAAATTTAAATCTTTCAAAGACCCTTCTGGAGAAATCATCAATTGTTATTTTACAACAGGTGATGAATCTTATCCGATAGGTAGTAGTTATTATGCTTTATTAACTGATGGAACCATTTGGGTTTGGTCTAACATAGGTGAAGATGAATTTGGTGTGCTCACTGTTATTTATTCTTTAAGTATTTTCTTTAGCCTTACAATAAGCACAGCAATTTTCGTTTTAATAATGATATTCCCTAAAAATATAGAGCAAAAAAGAGAAAACATTCAAACAATGAAAAATGTGTTTTTGTGTTGTTTTCTTTGTATCGGTGGAGTCGTTGCTGGTTACAAAATTGGACATGAATTAGCAAAACTTAGAGCAAATGGAATATTCACATCATGGGAATTACTTGAAAGTCCATACAAATTTGAGGAAATCATTAATGCAAATTATTCAACAGTTTGGGCAAGAGCAGAAAACGGGAAAATATATTCTTGGACTGACCAATGGCTTGAAGTTAATGAAATACCATCTGACAATGATGAACAACAATTTACAAAAAGCAATAGCTGTTCGTTCAATGAGGGTATTTCATTTGTAAAAGAGCCGTCTAGTGAAGTTATAGAATGTGCTTTCTGGCAGGAGTGGAGGATAGATGTAGCCCTTCAGGCTTCTTATATTCTATTAGAAGATGGAACAATTTGGTCGCGAAGATATATTAATGACCTCTTCAATGCAATTTTCTATTTCGTTCCCATTTCTACTTGCAGTGGGTTTTTATTTGCTATTTTGATCTTTTCAATTATTATGAAAAGAAATTCTAAAAGAAAAGAGAATTTGAAACAAATAGCTATAAATAATCAATAATTAAATCTTAAAAGACTCAATCGCTTCTTGTAAACTCGGATAAATATAAATATTCTGCAAAAAGCCAGCCATACTTAATACATAATGCACTTGTGATGAAGGTTGGGCAAGTTTCATAAATGGGGATTTGAAAGTTTCACCCGCATGTTCACTTTGCCATTTTTCAGTGTCTGGATGTTGCGTGAACATTTTGTAAATCACATGAATAGCGCGTAAGCCAGCGCTACTAATCATATCCACTTGACTCAATTCAAGGATAAGATTCTTTTTGCCGTCGTTAAATAATGCGGTTGCCTCTGTCACCAACATGTTTTCGGTTTCGCCATCTAAGTGACCAGCAACATGCAAAACGGGAACTTCCCCGTCTGTTTTTGTGATTTTAAGTTTGTCTGTCATTGCTCATTCTCCTTGAATAAGGAAATTATATATTGTTATTTCAACAAATCAATAAATTCGTTAGCCTTAATAATAGAAATCCCTCTAAAAGATTCTATCTCCAATAAATGTTTATCACCACTGACAATATATTTCACTTTTCCAGCCACAGCCGCTTCAAGAAATTTATTGTCTGTCACATCAGCCACAATGACATTAATCTTTTCTTCTGAGGTTACAAACTCAGCGGTCCGCAAAAGATAATCGGTCACTGAAACAATTTCTATTTCAGGTATTTTGAATTTAGGACGATTAATCACATCTAAATATTCATGGGCTATTTCATCTGTTACAACCAAGGTGAACTTTCCTGCTTTCCATTCATCTATGATAATGCCTACTTTGCCACCCAAGACAGCAGAAATAAAAATATTTGTATCAAGCACAACACGCATTATTTTCCCTCGCGCACTGCCCGAATTTCATTTTCAATATCTTCATCGGTGATATTCATCTCTTTGGCACGCGCGCGAATAGATTGTAAGGCTTTATCAAATCGCTCTTCTAGTTCTTTTTGGTCAGTTGGGATGCTTAACTTTAAGTAACGAATAAACGCCAATACATCTGCACGGCGAGTTTCAGGCAATGTTGAAAGTTCAAGCATAATCGTTTGCTCTAAATCAGTCATAGCACACCTCTTGAAATAATTATACCCGTCCTTGAAAAATTCCCTACAATTTTAATTTCAAATTTAGCAAAGCTATTCATTAATAGTCACTTGAATCACAGCAGTATCAATCACTTGGTCATTTCTGATCACAATTAACTGTACAGCATACAAACCACTTAATCCAGCCGTATCCCATTCTGCCAAAATATTTCCTTCCACTGGAGTTGTATTATCGCCACCTAATTGAATCCACTCTTGCGGATTTAATCCCTTGCCAACTTGCACACGATACGAAACAAAATTTTCACCCGAAGCGGTGCCGATGATTTGTACAACGCCATTCACATCTGCAAATAAAGCAGGGAATGTGATATTGACATTCGGATTGACAGGCGGTGCTTGAATGGCATCATACGATGTAGGTGGAATATCTATGCCTGCGCTTTGTGCCCATTCTCGTGCATCATCTGGATATACCAAATAAATTCGATTATCAATTAATTCTGGTGGCGTAAATACAGTTGCGAGTAAACCTGTTTCACGATTGATTGAAAATTCGCGATACAAATTATCTGCCTGAGTGGGTTCACTGCCATTCAAAAAAACTTCACTGACTAAATTTGGACATTCACGCGTGGGCAATAAACCCGAAGGGTCACAAACTGTAATTGTTGAAACACCCAATGGCGCAGACCAACCATCTGCTGGTTTGTTTTGCGAAGCAGTTTGCATCAACGCATTCCATAACACTGCAGGAAAACGCGGCGTGATTAAATCATTTTCATTTCTTACACCTGTCCATGTGGCAACAACATAATAAGGTGTATAACCAACCACCCAAGCCTCTTGTGCATCAAACGTTTGCCCAACTTTTATACCCACAGGTCTATTCACATCAAATGCAGTGGCGCGTTCCACATCATCACTCAAAACATGCGTCATCACATAAGACATAGCAGGTGTAATCACAGTTTGCGCTTGCGGAATTGACCAATCCAACATCACAGATTTATCTACACCTTCCACACGCAACACACTGACAGGCATAAATTCATTATCCAATTGCTGACCGAAATGCACACCTTGAGTCGCAAAGACACCATACACACTTGCTAAATCAATCAATGAAACATCATCATTTACATCAATACCAAACGATTGCGTAATATCCAAAATATTTTCAACACCCATTTGATTTTTTAAAATTTCTACAGGCACTTGATAATCATTTAATAAAGCAGTTCGTAAACGCATCGGTCCATGAAATTCATTATCAAAGTTTTGATAATTTTCTTGATTTGGAATATCCCACGTTAATGAGGCTGGACTCAAGCCTCGAGTGAATCCTGTTAAGTAAACAAACGCATCTAGACTCGACCCAGCTTGGTGACTCGTCGTCAGCGGAGTTTCTACGCCTTGATTTGTTTCCCCAATCAACGCCAACACCTGACCTGTATTCGGGTCAATGATGATGGCACTTGCTGATGAATCTATAAATGTTGTGGCAGGTGGCAGTGATGGTAATAATCTTGCGGAGTCACAATCAGTATTTGATTCTTCTAATCCTGCTAAACGAATCGCATAAATTTCTGTTGTGCAAGTGGCACCCTTTTGTAATTCATAATCCAATGTTGTGATGATGGTAATGCCACCACGTTCTAATCGTTCACGCGGAATTTGTGACTCTAATTGGGTTAAAACAAGGTTGACGAAAGCAGGAGCAATTATCCCCGTAGGTTGAGGCGCGGATTGAATCACTGGAATCTCTGCTAATGCTATGGCAGTCGCTTCATTACTAGCGAGTCTTAATTCATTCATCACATATAAAACTTCGCGTCCGCGTTGTAAAGCCACACTTTCAGCATCCAACGGATTCAAGGCAGGCGTTTCAATCACCGCCGCCAAAATTGCGGACTCAGCGAGTGTGAGGTCACTGGCAAATTTTCCAAAATAAAGTTGCGCGGCGGCTTCGACACCATAGGCATGATTGCCAAAATTTGCGGAGTTGAGATACCACTCGATGATTTGTGTGCGACCAAATTGAGATGTGATTTGCGCCGCAAGAATTCTTTCACGAACCGCGCGTTTGGTTGTTGCTGATTCGTTGTACAACAAAAAATCATAAACAAGTTTTTGTGCAATGGTAGGATGCAAATCTGGATTATCAAAACCTTCAATCGAATAACCCGAATGACGATTAAATTGCGGGTCTGAAACGGCAATGACAGCATTGATTAAACTTTGTGGAATGTGTTGCGGATTTGTTTCACTGACTGGAATGTAACGACGCGGGGAATTATCGGGTGAAAAAGTTGCCAGCAATTGCAAACCTGTGCGGTCATAAATTCTTGTGGGTTGCAACAACAATCCATCGGGCGGATTAAATAAACGCGGCAAAATTTCTGTGGATGGTAAATCTTGTGTGATATCGGCATAGGCAAACGCGCCGAGAATTATCACCACGCCCAATAAAATGGAGATCATGATTCCAACGCTGAGGACAAATCCGCGTTGGCGATTTGAATTTTTATTTTGTTGATTTAATCTGCGTTCACGTCTGGCACGCAGGAAGGGGAGGGTGGAGGGCATGGTTCTTATTTAACCACAAAGGGCACGAAGAGCACAAAGCAAAACTCCGAGATTTTGAAAATCTCGGAGTTTTTATTAATTAGTTGATTTTGTAAATCTGCTATATCTCCATTCTAAAGATTCTTTACTTGGATAATGGCTTTTTGAATTTGGCAAGATTAGTTTTGTTTGATGTAAACCCTTTAATCCATGTTGTAAAACAGGACCGTCTTCTTCCTCTAAAATATCTTCACGAACTTGAATAATGTAATCTGGTGTAACACCAATAATGAAACTATCATAAGCAGCATGATGTAGCTTACACAAGGATAGCCCATTATCTATTGTAGATTTACTTTCTGGTAAATTGTAAGGAATGATATGAGAAGCATCTAGTAATTCACGATGTTTTAATTTACAAAAGGCACATTGTGATTTATAGGCATCCAAAACTTTCTCTCGAAAACTTCTTTGCTGCAATCTAACTTTCACAATTGCCGTTAAATATGAGTGTTTTGCATCCGCTATTTCGGAAATTTGATGTGGCACATTTGTTTCAGAAGATTCAAAAACGGGGATTGCGTCATCCACAGCAACTTTAAATGTTAAACTACTCTGGTCATCTCCAATAATATAAACAGGATAAGTAGCCAAATATTTTCCAATTTCAATACCATGTAAATATATAAGAGGACGTTTTAACTCAAAAACTTTTTTTAACCCTATATTATCTCTATGATTAGGATCAGTTCCGCGATATTTGTATAAAAGGAATCCATCAGTTCCAAATGAGTCTTCGTATGGACTTTCTGGAGAAGTTGTTATTGATAATGGTAAATCAAGAATTCTTGGTTTAAAAATACCCTGAGGGGCAACTAAAGGAATTCTATGACCTTGAAATTCAAAACCTTCTTGGAGTATCTTTCTTGATAAAACATCCCCATGCGAATTGACTTGTTCTGAAAGCCATTGAAACGCTGCTAATCGAACTTGAAAGTCAAAATCCATTTAATAATTTTACCCCACGTTACTAAGCTAATCTTTCAACAAATCCCCAAGCCAACTCAACACACCGCCTTCTTCTTTCTCATCATCCAAATCACTTTCTACTTGACCATTTTGACCGTTAATCAACACCAAATGCTCACGTCCACCGAATGGGATTTCGGTCATCCACACAGGCAGTAAATTTAATTTGAAAGACTCAACCATAATATTTGCAGATGATGTGCGAATGATGTTGGCGTTGTCAGTCAAATATGGCAATTCTTTTTTATAATGATTAAAGGCTTGGCTTCTTGCATCCAACGAAGCATCTGCCATTGGCACATCATAAATTTCAGCGGGGAAGCCTGCTAAATAACGCGGGTCGTAAGGTTTGAGTTGCTTTAAGTCAAAGCTGGGGATTAATTCCAAAAATACCGATGAAAGTTTGCGTGAAGCAGGAATCGGATAATCATCTACGATGATTGGATACTCGTCTTTCACGCGAACTATTTTCCTTTGTTTTCGTTCGCCTAAAAATTCATCTTGCGTTTCATACACTTCACCTGTGTATTCAATCGAACCGCCGATGTCAAACGTCCATAATGGTAAATATAATCCGCGTGGAAGTTCCACTTTTTTTTCTGGCTTGATTTTATTTTTCTCAACCCAATCAATTAAATATTTTGTAGCCTGTTTGTTATCAACTGTAAATGGCAGAATTGCATCTGGTGCGAGTAGGTCTTTTGTTTTTTCTAAGTTGACCACATGCGGTGAATCACAATACACACAGTTTGCAGAGATTTGCTCCGGCGGCAAAATAAATTCCGCGCCACAACCATTACAATGAAAAGCTTGTTCTTGTAATGGCTTGCCATGTCCCTTCATGGTTGCCATCGCAACAATAAAATCTTTTTCATCTTCACTCTTCGCACCAATCCCAAGTGCGTGTTGAGTTGTGCAATAATCACACACCAAAGCATTGCTACCATCAGGTGCAAACGACATGCGTGCGCCACATTTCGGACACATAAATCTTTGAGCATCTGTTTTTCTTAAACCATCTGGTGCATCAGGCAATTGGTCAGGATTTATTAATTCATCTGCTTTAATTTTCCCCTCTAAAATTGCTAACGAACGGCGTGCACGTGTATGACGTAAATCATGTGACAAACAATTTTCTAACGCTTTGCGTTTTTCTTCTTTTGTTTCAACGGCTTCGCTCATCCAAAACCATGCTTCGGCAATCACATCATGCGAACGCGCCATATAAATGGCACGGTCTAAATATCGGCGTGCAGAATCAAAATGTTTTGCTTTTACTTCAATAATTCCAGTTCGTAATAATTCTTTTGCATAATCACTTGTCATAATTTCTCACAATCGCATCCGTCATTTTTGCAACGCGCGCCATTTCTTTTACATCATGCACACGGATGACGTCTGCGCCGCGTGCGATTCCAATTGCAATCGTTGATGCTGTTCCTTCAATACGTTCTTCAGGTGGTAAGTCTAACGTAAAACCGATAAATGATTTTCTGGATGTGCCTAACAAAACGGGATAACCTAGCTTTTTGATTTCATCTAATCTGTTGATTAATTCTAGATTATGCTCACGCTTCTTTCCAAAGCCGATGCCTGGGTCGAGCCATATAGCATTTTCTTTAATCCCAGCATTTTTTGCAATCTCCACACTGACGAGTAATTCTCGTTTTACATCTTCAATTAAGTTTTCATACTCTGCACCGATATACGTAGCACCAAGTTTTTCTCTCACTTCAACACTAGCAGGGTTGCTACGATTGTGCATCAAAATCACTGACGTTTCGTATCTTGCAACGATATTTGCAAGGTTTGAGTCTGCACGTAGTCCCCACACATCATTGACGATATGTGCGCCAGATTTAATCGCTTCTTCTGCAACTTGAGATTTATAAGTATCAATTGAAATTAACGCATCAGGAAGATTTTTATGAATCGAATGAATGACAGGAATCACACGTTCTAATTCTTCATCTGCATTTACAGGTGCAGAGCCAGGTCTTGTAGATTCTCCCCCGATGTCTAATATGTCGGCACCAGAATCAAGCATCCCCGACGCTTGAAGCGTGGCAGATTGAATCACATCTGCGTTTGTAATTAATCCATCACCAGAAAAAGAATCGGGAGTCACATTCAAGATTCCCATGACGTATGTACGAGAACCCCAATTAAATGTGAACTTCCCGATTTGCATTTTTTATTACGGGATTTGGTCTAACGGACGAGCCAGCCATGCTTCGGCTTCGTTGATATCTGTAAAAATTTTCATCGCAGATGCCAAACCTGTTTCAGCAAGCGCGGCAACTTTACGAATCCCATCTGCAACTTTTTCATTTTCTACAACTACTGCCACGCGAATGTTTCTTGCGGAAGGGTCACTGTTTGCGTCCACTGCAAAACGAATGGATTGTTCAGGAAATTCTTTTACCTGACGCAAATCATATAAATTGCGCGTGCGGCGGTCTGAGCCGAGTAAATGTTCTAAAGCAAATTCGTGCCAATGTTTCATCGTGGCATCTGAAAGGTCTGTGAAAGTTAATGTCATGCCGCCATCGCCACGGCGAATGACGGAATAGCCAACACCTTCAGCGGGAGCCCAGTTTAGTGGTTTGATTTCAGTCATCGGTTTTCTCCTATTTGATAATGTGATTATAACGCGATTGATTGTCAGACCATAGACGGTAGACCGTAGACGGTTTCAAAATTTACTGTCTATGGTCCACCGTCCATCGTCACATTTTGAATCCCATGCTATAATGCAAATCCCTCGGGCACTTAGCTCAGTTGGTTAGAGCTCTTCTTTTACACAGAAGAGGTCGGGGGTTCGAGTCCCTCAGTGCCCACAAAGTCACCCTTGAAATATAAGGTGATTTTTTATTTAATACGCAGTCAGTTCCTACAGTGATTGTATACAGGTAGGCAAGTAAACACGGAGAATCAATCCGTGTTTTTGTTTAAGTATTTCTCATTACTCGCTTCTTGTTACTTATTAACTCGCTACTTCCCAACCTGCTATAATCTTTCCCATGATTCTCGTCACTGGTGCAACTGGATTTATCGGTCGTGCGCTCATTCGTCAACTTTCTACAATCGGATATCCATTGCGGGCATTGATTCGTCCTTCGCCTCGCACGCCTAGACTTCCAAAGGGGGTACCCGTTGAAGTGGCAGTAGTATCCCTTGCAGATACACGTGGTCTACGCGCCGCCATGCGAGATGTGGAAACGATTTTCCATTTTGCGAGTGCAGAGAATCAAGGCGCACGCGGAGATTTGCAAACAGCCGATATTCAAGGGACACAAAATCTCGTCGAAGCCGCAACAGATGCAGGCGTAGATAGACTCGTGTATTTGAGTCATCTTGGCGCGGCAAGAGCATCAGGATATCCGGCATTCAAAGCCAAAGGCATTGCTGAAGAAAGCATCCGTAACGGAAAAGTTCCCTACACCATTATCCGCACCTCATTAGTGTATGGACCCGAAGACCATTTCACAAATAATTTATCAAATTTAATTCGCTCTTCTATCGGCATTTTCCCTGTCCCATCTGGCAAGCGGACAGTTGTGCAACCAGTATGGGTTGAGGATTTGGTCACTTGTTTATTGTGGGCAATTCAAAATGATGAAACCATCAATAAAGTGTATGAAATCGGCGGCAATGAATTTTTTACCTTACAACAAATCATTGAAATTATTATGGATGTAACACGCAGAAGAAGATATTTGCTTCCACTTTCACCAATTACATTAAGAGCCACCACTGTTTTTCTGGAAGGTGTCTTACCACGCTTTCCCATCTCATCTTTATTTTTAGATTATTTCGCAGTCAATCGCACAACCGCTGTTGATTCAATGCCGCGTTATTTCGGTCTCATGCCCGCCCGTTTTTCATATCGCTTAGAGTATTTAATCAAAAAGCGTTGGTATCAACAGATCGGAAGAGCACACGTCTGAACTC
>ERZ761609.2898-NODE-2898-length-11911-cov-48.310307_pt1 | contig 11911 bp, 8 predicted proteins | sample MGYA00511163_ERZ761609 | MGnify/ENA primary metagenome ERZ761609 (study PRJEB28899, sample SAMN02445070) | bioreactor sludge metagenome | biome: EBPR sludge | place: Australia: Brisbane, Thorneside Wastewater Treatment Plant | collected 2011-12-16 ... | reverse complement strand
CGGCATACGAGATTGGTCAGTGACTGGAGTTCAGACGTGTGCTCTTCTGATCTGGGGGGCGGCACGGGCACGCTCTGCTGCGCCTCCGCGCAGAGCGCCATCCCCAGCATCAACCACAGCCCGCGTCCCATCGCGCTTGACAGACGTGTCCGCTCCCGGCGCGGTTACTGCACCACCCCACGCACTTTCAGCCAATCTTTCAGCCGCTCCGGCCATGACGACAGCACCGGATCCTTCGGCGCCAGGCCCACGCCATGGCGCCCTTCCTGATAGATGTGCAACTCCGCCGGCACACCCACGCGCCGCAGCGCCAGGTAATAGAAGATGCTGTTCTCCGGCGGCACCCCCGTGTCGGCATTCGTGTGAAACAGGAACGTGGGCGGCGTCTCCGCCGTCACCGCGCGTTCGGTGGACAACTGCCACACGAGTTCCGGATCGGGCGGGCTGCCCAGCAAATTCCGCACCGAACCCGAATGGCCGTACTTCGTGCTCATGCTGATCACCGGATAGACGAGGATCGAAAAATCCGGCCGCTCCTCGGGCGACTGGTACAGCGTGGACAACGTGGAGGCCAGATGCCCGCCCGCCGAAAAACCCATCACGCCCACGCGCCCCGCGTCCAGTCCCAGCCGTCCGGCGCGTTCGCGGATCATCCGCATCGCCCGCCGCGCGTCCGCCAGCGGCGCCGGATGCCGGTAGCGCGGTCCCAGCCGGTACTTCAGCACGAACACTGTAATGCCGAAGCTGTTGAACCATTCCGCCACCTGTTTACCCTCGTGGTCCATCGCCAGCGCGCCATAGCCGCCGCCGGGACACACCAGCACCGCCGCGCCGTTCGCCTTCGCGGCGGGCCAGTAAGTGATGGGCGGCTTGTCTGCGTCCTCCGCCCCCACCGCGCCCGGCGCGCCATCAGGCCACAATAGCTCCGGCTCGGCCGGCTGTCCGGCCAGCACCGCCGCAAAGACGGCCAACAACAGGATCAACCGCATACTCCTCCTACGCCGATAAATGGCTTTCGTTGATCGTAATCGTGCCGCGCGTGGCGTCGAGCGTTGCGTTCACGCCCAGCGGCAGCGGAAATTGATCCTCGGTGTGGCCGAATACCAGGCCCGAAACCACCGGCACTTCCAGGTCCGCCAGCACGTGGTCATACACCTCGGGCAGCGACAGCGTGGATTCAAACGCCGGCCGGAATTCGCGCGGGCGGCACTCGTGACATTCGCCCAGCACCAGGCCCCGGATGCCGCGGAACTTGCCCGCCAGCCGCAACTGCGTCAACATCCGGTCCATCGAATACGGCTGCTCGCTCACGTCCTCCAGGAACAGGATTTTGCCCTCGGTCTGAATCTCCCAGGGCGTGCCCATCGTGGTGGAGATCAGCGTGAGGTTGCCGCCGATCAGCGGCCCGGTGACTTGGCCGGGGCGCAGCGTGCGCACCGGATGCAGCGGGCGCAGCGGGTTCGCCTCCGGCGGATTCTTCAGCTCGCCGAGCGGCCGCGCCTCAAACAGCGCGCGCTTCAGATGGTCAAAGGTGAAGTTGTTGAACGGGTCCAGCACGGTGGGCCCATGCAGCGTCACCAGCCGCGCCGTCTGGTGAATCGCCAGGTGCAGCGCCGTGATGTCCGAATAGCCAAGCAGGATCTTCGGATGCCTCCGGAACAGGTTGAAATCCAGCCGGTCCAGCAGCATCGCCGCGCCATAGCCGCCGCGCACGCAAAACACCGCTTTTGTTTCGGGGTCGCGGAACGCCGCATGCAGGTCGGCCACGCGCTCCTCCACGGTCCCGCCCAGATAGCCCCACCGCTTGCCCGTGTTCGCGCCGAACTTCGGCTTGAGGCCCAGCGCCGTGATGATCCGCTCAGCCTGCTGCCGAGTCTCCGGATTGACGACAAACGTGGACGGCGTGATCAGCGATACCCCGTCACCCGGCTTCAGCGCGGGCGGCTTCACCAGCGAAAGGCCCTGTGCGGCGGACAGGGCAGGCAGTCCCACGGAAGCGGCGAGAAACGAACGGCGGCGCATCTTCAAATGTTATCGCCGTACGGCTCCGGCTCGGCGAGGGCCCACGGCGACGCGGGCCGGCGCACCGCCACGTCGATCCGCAAACAGGCCGACCAGTGCCACAGCCGCAGCCACAACCGGAGCACCAGGTAAAGCTGCTGGCCCGCGATCGTAATCAGAATCGTGCGCAGCCCGCGGTAGTCGAACACGTTGTACGCCGTCTGGTAGAAGCCGAACAGCACTGCGCCGCACAACGCGATGAACGCCGCCGGCGCGAGCGTCCGCCAGGCATGGCGCAGCACGAAACCCAGACCCGCGAAGCCGGCCACCGCCGCGCTGCGTGTGCCGTCCACCACCATGCGCACCTTCGCATAATCGAACCCCACCGCGATCACCCAAACCAGCAGCAGCGCCAGTGCGTCCAGCGACGTCTTCACCACGGCCGAGGGCCACTCTTCCATCGACCCGCGGAACCAGTGGTCCACGCCGCCCGCGGCCCACGCCACCAGCGAAACCGCGGTCATGTAAAAGATGCCCGCGAAAACAGCCAGCCGGAGAAACCGCCAGAAGAACTGCCCGCCGCCCTGCCAGAAACCGCCCCGGCCGGCCAGTTGGGCCAGCGCGCCTCCGCTTACAAAAGCCGACGCCGCCACCATCGCCAGCACCACCCCGGCCAGCAACGCCATCATCGCCACCGGCAGTTCACCCAACCCATGACGGATCCATTCCATCGCCGCCGCCGGATCAAACTCGAGCGTGAGCCGCGTGGCCATCCGGCTGTGGCCGAAGTAACGGCTGAGCGACGCCACCACCGGCGCGGCGGCCAAAACGGCCAGCGCCGTCGCCACCGCCCACATCACCCACAGGGCCCTTTTTGCGCGCCCCGTCTGGATCCGCGCCTCCAACAGGATGCCGATCATTCCAGGCGATGCCATCTCAGACCAGCGCCCCCGTCCACACCAGCAGGTTCTGCAGCCAGAACACCAGCGTGCCGCCCCAATGCGTCAACGCCTTCGTCTGCGGCTCCGCCTGCCAGGAGTTGTTCGCGAAACTCACATCCAGCAGATACTGCAAGTCCGGATCCACCTGCACCCATTCAATCCGCGCGGGACGCAGAAACGTGTAGCGCACCCAGCGGTACTGCCCGTCCCATTCGCGCTGCTCTTCGTGCCCATCGCTGAAATGGATCGTGACGCGCACCGGCGCCTGCGCGTCGCCAACCCGGCGGATGCTCACGCTGCACTCATACTGCGGCGGACGCCCGGAATCCATGCGCTCGGTGCGCGTGGTCCGCTCCCCGCCCTCCACGCCATCGAACACGCCAAGCGCTTCCTCCACTTCGCGCGACTCCACCTGCCCCACGCGGTAATCCAGCAGCCGGTTGCCGAAAACAAACTGGTCGAAGAACCAATCCAGCTTCCGGCCGGACACCTCTTCCACCACGGCCTGAAAATCGCGCGAACTCGGATGACCGAAGCGCCAGCGCTCGAAGTAGGTCCGCATCGCGCGCGCCATCACCTCCAGCCCCAGCACCCGTTCCAGCGTCCGCAGCGTCACCGCCGCGCGCGTGTAGGCATTGTTCGCATAGCTCGCCCCGTCGTAGTATTCCCACGAGAACCGTTGCAGGTCGTCCACCACCGGACCGCCCAGGTAGCCCACCCGGTTCATGCTCCAGTGGCGCAACAGCGGTAGCCGCAGCCACTTCGTCAGGTTTACTCCGAACAGCGTAAAGGGGATCCGCGAGGGGCCATATTCGCGGTCCATGATCTTTGTGGTCGTGTACTGCGTGAAGCCCTCATCCAGCCACGGCTCCTCGAACTCATTGGTGGCGATCAGCTCCTTGAAATACTGATGCCCGAACTCGTGGACCACCGTCTCATCGCTGAAGAAATTCGTCGCCGCCTCGCGCCAGCCTGTGCCGCCGGTGATGAACGTGGGGTACTCCATGCCGCCCGCGCCCTCGGCGCCATGCGGCGGGTCCACCAGCGTGATAGTGCGATGCGGATAGGCGCCGTACATCAGCCCATACCATTTGATGCCCGCCTTCAGCGCGCGAAACTGACGCTCGGCCTGGCCGCGGTGCTCCGGCTGCAGCAGCACGATCATGCGCGTGCGCGGCAGCGCCAGTGCGCTTTCTTCCAGCCCCAGCAGTTGCGCCACCTCGGCCCGCTCCGCGCGCGGCACTTCCCGCTCCGGGTCGAACTCCTGCTCCAGCCGGATGAAACCCGGCTGCGCCGTGAACGCGAAATCGGTCACCATCTCCTGCTCGAACAGATACGTGGCCGTCCGGGCTTTTTCGTCAACGACGCGCGATTTCTCCTCGCCCGTCGCCCCCACCACATACTCCCGCGGCACGGTCAACGTCACCCGGTAATTGCCAAAATTCGCATAAAACTCAGAGTTCGCGTGAAATTGATGACAATTCCAGCCCGCCTCTGCGCGCCCGCGGAAGCCCGCCGTCTCCCACACGCCCAGTTTGGGAAACCATTGTCCCGCCAGGTGGAACGTGCCGTGAAAGCCCGTACGCGCATACACCTTGGGCAGCTTTGAGACAAACTCCATCTCCACGCGCAGCAGCCCGCCCGGCCCCACCGCCGCGGGCAGCGCCACCTCGATCACCGTCTGATCGTCGGCGTTGCGGTCGTCGGGTTGAATGAAGCGCATCCGCGAGGTCAAATCCGCGCCGCCCGCCAGCCGCATGCTGGTTACGTCAATATAACCCCAATTCTTTTGATCCGCGCCAATTCCGCGCAACTCCCCGTCGCTACCCCGGAAAAACGTCGATTTTTCGTTCTTGAACGCGTTCAGGTACAGGTGAAATTGCAGCGTCGCCACGCGATCCGGCGAATCGTTCACCCACGTCAGAGTCTGCGCGCCCTGAATCGTCCGCTGCGTCGGATCAAGCTGCGCGCGAATCTCGTAGCTCGCCACCGGCTTCGGCTCCACCGCGCCCGCCAGCATCGGCAGCGCCAGCAATGCAGCCGCCGCTCTCATGGCTGCCCCCCAACGCCCGTCTGCCGGCGCAGCCAGCCCGCCACCATCTCAAGCACCCGCGGATCCATCGTCGTCTCGATCGAGGCATACTCCTGCGGCAGGCCCGTCTGCGCCGGTTGAAACAGGTGGTTCACGCCGGCCACCCGCTCCATCGTCACTCGCTCATTGCCCCCCTCGCGCAGCGCCTTCTCCATCACCGGCGCATTCTGCCCGGGCAACACCTGCAAATCCCTCTCGCCGAACAGCGCCAGCACCGGACATTTCAGCCGCCGCAACACCGCCGCCGGATCATAGGTCACGAAAAACCGCATCCACGGCGACAGCACCTGCCGTGCCTGCTGCGCGCGCATCGCCTCCGGCAGCCCCGCCAGCGCCTCCATCACCTTCTCGCGCAACTCCTCCGGGTCGGGTGTCGTCCGGATGGCCGCGAACAGCTTCTCCTGCAACTCCCGGTTCGCCCGGCGGGCCTCCTCCGGTGCGCCCATCACCTTCGCAATCGCCTCGGCCTGCGCCAGCATCACGTCCGCCCCCGGCACCGCCGTCCCCGCCAGAAACACCAGAAACGCCACTTCCTCGCGGCGCGCCGCCACCATCGGCGCCACCAGCGCGCCCTCGCTGTGCCCGATGAACCCCACCCGCTTCGCGTCCACCCCCGCGTAGCCCCGCACGAACTCGAAGGCCCCCTCGGCGTCGTCCGAAAAATCCACCGAAGTCGCCGCCGCGAAATCGCCCGTGGACTTGCCCACGCCTCGATCGTCATAGCGCAGCACCACGAACCCCGCCCGCGTCAACGCATCCGCCAGCACCAGAAACGGCTTGTGCCCCATGATCGCCTCATCGCGGTCCTGCGGCCCTGAACCCGACACCAGCACCACCGCCGGATGCGGCCCATCCGCCTTCGGAAACGTCACCGTGCCCGCCAGTCGCACGCCCGCTGCCTTGCTCGCAAAGCTGACCTCCGCCGCGCCGTAAGGCAGCGGCCCCTTCGGCTCCTGCGGCCGCGCGGGCGCCTTCGCCGCCGACGGGTCCATCCGCTTCAGCGCCAGTTCCATCGACGCGGCCCCCTGCTGGAACGTGCCCGCCACGCCCGAACCGTCCACCGCCATGCGCCCCTCATAGCTCGCCATCAATCGCTTGATCGACCAGCGCAGCACCCCGTCCGCAAACGTCACACTGTCCATCGGAATCCCGAATGCGCCCTGATCCACCGAATCCAGCGCGCCCGTCAGCGTCCCATCGGGATTGGCCGACACATGCACCCGCAATCGCAGCGCCATGCCCGTCGGCGTTTTGATGGACCCCTCCCATGCCCCCTGGATCCCCCCCACCTGGCCCATCAACCACTGCGCGCTCAGCAGCGCAAGCGACAAGAGAACACCGGGGCGGCTTGGCATCAGCCTGATTATAGCCGCCCCGGCTCGCGCCTAGTGGGCCAACTGCCGCAGCACATACGGCAGAATCCCGCCATTGCGGAAGTATTCCACCTCGCGCGGCGTGTCGATGCGCACCTTCGCCTCGAACGTCTTCACGCTCCCGTCGGCCGCCGTCGCCGTCACCGTCACCCGCTTGCTACCTTCGATCGCCGCCGGCACGCCGGCAATGTCATACGTCTCAAACCCGGTCAGCCCCAGCGACTGCCGCGTCGCCCCGTCGATAAACTCCAGCGGCAACACGCCCATGCCCACCAGGTTCGACCGGTGAATCCGCTCATAGCTCTCCGCGATCACCGCCTTCACCCCCAGCAGCGCCACGCCCTTCGCCGCCCAGTCGCGCGACGAACCCGAGCCATACTCCTTGCCCGCCACAATCAGCAGCGGCGTGCTCTTCCCGCGGTATTGGACCGACGCATCATAGATGCTCAGCGGCACGCCGCCCTGCTCCATCGCCGTCCAGCCGCCTTCCGTGCCGGGAGCCAGTTCATTCCGCAACCGGATATTGGCCAGCGTCCCGCGCACCATCACTTCATCGTTGCCGCGCCGCGAGCCATAGCTGTTGAAGTCCGCCGGCTTCACGCCGTTGCCGATCAGGTACTGCGCCGCCGGGCTGTCCTTGGCGATCGAACCCGCCGGCGAAATGTGGTCCGTCGTGATCGAATCGCCCAGCATCGCCAGCACGCGCAAGCCTTCCAGGTCGCGCACCGAAGTCGCCGGGTCCACCAGCACATCGAAATAGGGCGGCTTGCGCACATACGTCGATGCCGCATCCCAGGCGAACGTCTCGCCCTCGGGCGTCTTCATCGACTGCCACAGCGCATCGCCCTCAAACACGCGCCCATACTGCTTCTCGAAAAACTCCGGCTTCACGCTGCCCCCCACCGCCGCCTGAATCTCCGCGCTCGTCGGCCAGATGTCGCGCAGGAAAACCGGCGCGCCGTCGGACCCCGTGCCGAGCGGCTCATTCTCCAGGTCAATATCCACGCGCCCCGCGATCGCATACGCCACCACCAGCGGCGGCGACGCCAGATAATTCGCCCGCACCTGCGGATTCACGCGCCCTTCAAAGTTTCGGTTGCCGGACAACACCGACGCCACCACCATCTTGTTCTCGGCCACCGCCTGCGACACCGGCTCCGGCAGCGGTCCCGAATTGCCAATGCACGTGGTGCAGCCATAGCCCACCAGATGGAACCGCAGCTTCTCCAGATACGGCATCAGCCCCGAATCGTTCAGGTAGTCCGTCACCACCTTCGAGCCCGGCGCCAGTGACGTCTTCACCCACGGCTGCACCGTCAGTCCCTTCTCCACCGCCTTCTTCGCCACCAGCCCCGCGCCCAGCATCACCGACGGGTTCGACGTGTTCGTGCACGACGTGATCGCCGCGATCACCACCGCGCCATCGGTCAGCGTATAGCTGGCGCCATTCGTCCCCACCTGCGCCTGCTTCTGCGCGTTCCCGGCCAGGAAGTCCACGAAGTTCCGCTTCACATCCGGCAGATTGATGCGGTCCTGCGGCCGCCGCGGCCCGGCCAGCGACGGCCTCACCGAATCCAGGTCCAGCTCCAGCGTGTCGCTGAACTCGGGCTCCGGCGCATTCGCAGTCAGGAACATCCCCTGCTCGCGGTAGTACGCCTCCACCAGTTCGATCAGTGCCTTCGGCCGGTTCGACATCCGCAGATACGCCAGCGTCTGCTCGTCCACCGGGAACACGCCGATCGTCGCGCCATACTCCGGCGCCATGTTCGCAATCGTCGCGCGGTCCGCCAGCGGCAGCGCCGCCACGCCGGGCCCGAAGAACTCGACGAACTTGCCCACCACGCCCTTCTTGCGCAGCATCTGCGTCACGGTCAGCACCAGGTCGGTCGCCGTCGCGCCCTCCCTCAGCTTCCCGTGCAGCTTGAAGCCCACCACGCGCGGCAGCAGCATCGACACGGGCTGCCCGAGCATGCACGCCTCGGCTTCAATCCCGCCCACGCCCCAACCGACTACGCCCAGGCCGTTGATCATCGTCGTGTGCGAATCCGTGCCCACCAGCGTGTCCGGATACGCATGCACCGCGCCCCCCTGTTCCTTCTCGAAAACGACACCCGCCAGATACTCCAGGTTCACCTGATGGACAATCCCCGTCCCCGGCGGCACCGCGCGGAAGTTGCGGAACGCATTCTGCGCCCACCGCAGCAGCGCATACCGTTCGCTGTTCCGGTGATACTCCAGCAGCACATTCTGCTCGAATGCCTTCGGCGTGCCAAACTCGTCCACCTGCACCGAATGGTCGATCACCAGATCCACCGGGATCAGCGGATTCGCCTTGCCCGGGTCGGCGCCCATCGCCGCCAGCGCATCCCGCATCGCCGCCAGGTCCACCACGCACGGCACGCCCGTGAAGTCCTGCAACAGCACGCGCGCCGGCATGAACTGAATCTCGTTCTGCGCGCCGTTCGCCTCCCACCGCGCCACGTATTCAACGTCGCCGCGGCGCACCACCACGCCGTCCTCCTGCCGCAGCAGGTTCTCCAGCAAAACCTTGATCGAATACGGGATCCGCTTCAGATTGAAGCCCGCCGTCTCCAGCGCGCCCAACCGGTGAATCTGATAATCGCGCCCGGATACGCGCAGCGTCGCCGCGCTTTGAAAGGAGTTCTTGCTGCTCATGAGGGGGTACCTCCCTCATTCTAACCAATGCCCGCGCCTACGCCTCCAGGTACTGCCGCCCAAACTCCGCCCGCTGCGCCGGACTGCCCACCATGATCAGCCGCGACCCCGCATGCAGCCGGTCCCCCGCGCTCGGGTTCGTCACCACCTTGCCGTCTTCCTCGATCGCGATCACCGTCAACCCCGTCCTCGCCCCGATCCCGCTCTCGGCCAGCGTCTGCTCCTCCAACGCCGGCGGCGTCGGCTGATAGAACAGCTCCACACCCTCGCCCAGTATCACCAGCTCCCGCCCCAGCACTCGCGAAAACACAATCTCCGAACCCAGCGACGCCTCACCCAGGACGAAATCCGCCCCCGCCCGTGTGATTGACTCGAGGTTCCGCTCGTAGGTAATCCGGCTCACAATCCGGATGTCCGGACGCAGCCGCCGGCAATAGACCGCCAGGTAGATGTTCACCGCGTCGTCGCGCGCCGTCAGCACCACCGCCGGCGCCTTGTCCAGCCCCGCCCCCAACAGCGTCGCACGGTCCGCGGCATCCCCAATGATCAACCGGTCCGACACGTTCTCCAGGCTCGCCCGCAGGCTCGCGTCCCGCTCCAGCAGATGCACATCCACGCCATCGGCGCGCAGTTTCCGCGTCGCCGCCTGACCCACGCGCCCCCCGCCAATCACCACCACGGGCCACCCGGGCGCCTTCTTCTCGCCCAGGGTCCGGTTCAACTCGGCGATCTGCTCCTCGTTCCCCATCACCAGCGGCACCGCCGAGGAATCCAGCACCCGGTTCGGGTGCGCCGGATGCAGCCGCCCATGCTCCCACACCCCTACCACCGACACCCCCGTCCGGTCCCTCAAACGCGTGTCCCGGATCTTCTTGCCCGCCAGCGCCGTCCCCACCACCGACAGCTCCGCGATCAACTGATCCCGGAACGCCCCAATCACCTGCGCCGCCGCCCCCTGCACATTCACGCGGTGCGCCAGGTACTCTCCCAGCAAATCCCCCAGCGCCACCACCTGCGACGCCCCGCTCAGTTCCAGAATATCCACCGAGTCCCGGTGATTCGCCAGCGCCACCACCGGCGTGTCCCGCGTAATCTCCCTCACCGTCAGCGTGATGTTTGTGTTGTCCGCGTCGTCATCGTTGGCAAACACCAGCCTTGCCTGCGCCACCCGCGCCGCCTCCCAATCCTGCCGCGCATCGGGATGCGCGTTCAATACCGACACGCCCTCCAGGTTCATCCGCGAAGCCTTCTCCGCATCCGGCTCCATCACGTAATACGGAATCGAGTGCCGCTTCAGCTTCTCGATCAGCACCGGCGCAATCCGGTCCCACCCCGCGATCAATACATGGCCGGAAAGCCCCTCCGGCGCTGCCCGCGGCGCCCGCGCCCGGATCCGCGCCTCCAGCCACGGCGCATAGAAGTTGTGGATGAACATGAACGGCATCATGATCAGCAACAGCACGATCCCGCTCAGCAGCACCACCACGCTGAACAGCCGCCCCAGGTCGGATTCGAAGGTGATGTCGCCGAAGCCCAGCGTGCTCATCACCGTCAACGTCCAGTAGAGCCCCGTGAACCAGGAGAACTCCCGCCCCTCCACGTTCGCCATGATCACGTGGAACAACACCGTGTACACCAGAATCAGCGCCGTCAACGCCGCCGCGAACCGCACCAGCGACGCCAGGTTCCGCTTGGCGTCCCGTGTCGCAAGAAACGTGGCGATCTGCGTGGAGAGCGTCTTCATGTGTTGCCCTCATCATCTTGCCAGATCCGCCCCTCCCCATTCGCGAACCGCCATCCCCTGCCCTCGCCGCGCCGCTTCCGCCCAATTCAATCCGCATCAATTGATTCCCTGTTTCAATAAAAGTTTTCACTTTTTCTATTGACAAACGCTCTCCTCTTCCTTTACCCTCAATAAAGATCACGGGAGTTACCCATGCTGAATCATTGCCAAAAGTTGAGGTTCACAGCCCCTCACTGGTGCGGCTTCCTCGAAGACCCGTATACCGGCAGTGGTTCGGCGATCTGCTCCAGACATAGCCTAAAGGTAAGGCAACTGACTCACAATCAGTAGTTTGCGGGTTCGAATCCCGCTGTCTCGTCCACTCGCCCCCCACGGCGATCTGTAACCCAAACGACAATCCGGCGCCGGAACCTGCTTCCCGCCTTCGTCTTCAGCCCATCCGGCCATTGACGCGGGCAACCCGTTCCCGGCTCTGCGCCTCGCCCTCCTCCCGGGTGGCTCGCAATGGAATTGCCTCTATTTCTCCAGAATTAATCTGGAAAATGGAATAGCATTTCCTATGCCTTTCCCCGGGAAAGGCGCGGCCCGCGCGGGAACGGCGGAATCATCCTCCGGCGCCGGAAGAACAGGAGAAGTGTATGTTCTGGAATCGCATTCAGGTCGGCGACCGCGAGCGCGCCCTCGTGGCCCGCAACGGCCGCCTGCTCGGCATCTTTGGCCCGGGCGTCCACCGCGTCGCCCGCGCCCCGTTCACGGAAGTCGAGATCGAACTCGCGCGGCTCGACGCCATCGCCTACCTCGGCGACTGGACCAGCCACCTGGCCCGCGCCGCCACCCCGCTCCGCGACCAGCACTTCGTCCTGGTCGAGACCGGCGATACCGAGATCGCCCTCGTCTATGCCGACGGCCGGCTCCACGAAGTGCTGCCGCCCGCGCGCCGCCGTCTCTACTGGAAGGACGCCGCCGCGATCTCCGCCGAAATCGTCCGCGTCATCGACGCGCCCGAGGCGCCCGCCGCGGCCCTGCCCGCCCTCGAGCGGCTCGGCCGAGAGGCGCCCATCACGCTCGCGCATGTCGAGGAGAA
>ERZ761609.2897-NODE-2897-length-11911-cov-857.484649_pt1 | contig 11911 bp, 14 predicted proteins | sample MGYA00511163_ERZ761609 | MGnify/ENA primary metagenome ERZ761609 (study PRJEB28899, sample SAMN02445070) | bioreactor sludge metagenome | biome: EBPR sludge | place: Australia: Brisbane, Thorneside Wastewater Treatment Plant | collected 2011-12-16 ... | reverse complement strand
AGCCAGAAACGACACCGACCCGGCAGCCGACAAGAGCAGCGAGACATCCGCCGCCGCGGCGCTGGCGTCCAGGTTGCGGCGGCGGCGAATGGCGATCGACATCCTGGTGAACAACGCCGGCGTCCTCGAGCACGGCGCCTTCGTGCGCATGGACGCAGGGCGGCAGCAGCAGCTCATCGATCTCAACGTTTCGGGACTGACGGCGATGCTGGCGCAGTTCGTGCCGGCGATGGTCGAACGCGGGCGTGGTCGGGTGCTCAACGTCGCCTCGATCGCCGCCTTCCAGCCGGTTCCCTCGCTCGCCACCTACGCCGCGAGCAAGGCCTACGTACTGTCGCTGAGCGAGTCGCTGGCGGAGGAACTGCGCGACAGCGGCGTCACCGTGACGGCGCTGTGCCCGGGGATCACCGCAACGCCGATGTTGCGTGGCGCCGTCACGGCGAGCGCAGCGCTCGCGCGGCTGCCGGATTTCCTCGTCGCCGACGTCGACGCGGTCGCTGCCGAGGGGTACGCGGCGTGCATGCAGGGCGAGGTGATCCGCGTTCCCGGCCTGCTCAATCAGGCGGCGACGATCGCCGGGCGGGCGGTACCGAAGTGGCTCCTGCGGCGGATCGCCGGCGGCATCGGCCGCAGCACCCTGGATGACTGAGAGCGCTGGCGGGCGCCGCGGTGCTCTTGTCGCGGCTGCGCGCCGCTCACTGCGGGTGGGTCTCGCATGGCCCGTGCTGCTGGCGCTGCTTGGCGGCTGCGCCGGCTTCGTGCCGCAGCCTGGTCCCGATCCGGAGCCGCCGACGGCCCGCCATGCGCCGCTGACCCTGCCGTTCATCGCCGTCGGCGACACGCAGGAGCACCACGCCAGCGGCTTCCCGGTGCACGACAACGATGGCGCCGTCGATGCCTACGTCGAGGTGGCGCAACGGCCACCCGAGCAGCTCCTGTTCGGCCGTCGCCTGCTCGAATGGGCGTTGCGCAGCAATCCCGACATGCCGTTCCTGCATCTCGGCGATGTCATGGATCTGTCCTGCCGCAGCGAGGCCGAGCGGATGGCGCGGATCTTTCGCACCGCGCCTGCCGAGGGCGCGATCCTTCCCGGCAACCATGACGGGCTGATGTTCGGCATCTATGCCTACAGCCTGCTGCAGGCGATGCTCGATGCCGGCGCCCGCAAATGGAACCATGCCTGCCGGCGCGGCGCAGCAGCCGATGACGATCGTCACAGGACCGACAACGAGGCGTTCTCCAAGCGCGACTTCATCAGCCTCTATCTCGCCGAGCAGAGCCAGCGCATTCCGGCGCAGGCGGGGCTTGCTCCGCCGCCTGCGCAGGGCAGGCAGACGCTGAGCTGGCGCAATCCCGACGAGCGCGCCTTTGTGTCGGCGATCGAGGCACAGGTGCTCGACGGCTTCGACTACGCCGATTCCTTCGTCGCGCAGCGGCTGCGCCTGCCGCGCGCACCCGCTGCGACGCGCGACACGATCATCATCGGCCTGGATACGAACCAGGCGGGCCGCCTGGTGAGCACCTGGGACACGATCATGGGACGTAGCCCGGGCAGCATGGGGCACATCAATCCCGACCAGATCCGGGCGGTGACGCAGTGGGTGGAAGAGGCCGTCGCCCACGGCGACATCGTCATCTTCGCCGGTCACCACAACTGGCGTTCGCTGGGGCTGCCGTCACGCCTTCTCCTGCGCGTCCTGATGCAAAGGCTCGAGCATCCCCTGGTCTACCTTTCGGCACACACGCACCGCGGTTTCTGGGCGCTGCATCGCGCGCTCGACCGGCGTCCGCTGCTCGAGCTCAACGTCAGTTCGCTCTCGGACTGGCCGATCGCCTACCGGCGCATCAGTTTTGCCTACGACGAGGAGGCGAGGAGCCTGCTGGTGCGCGGCGAACTGATGCCGCGCGGCGACGTGCCAATCCGCAGCGATGCCGACCTCCTGGAGGCATGGGAGAAGGAGGCCTGCGCCGTCGCCGCGGTGCCGCTCGACCGCATGCGCGCCGAGGATGCGGCACTGGTGCAACTGCAGCGCGCCTCGCGCGGCAGCCTGCTCGAATGGCTGGTCGAGTTCTTCGCACCGGTCTGCGAGGCCTGCGAGGAGCCGCTGTACCGACATGCCCAGGCCTATCAGGACGAACTGCTGCAGACCATTCTGCAACTGGATGCCGACCTCGGCCGCGAGGCGCATCAGCTGCATGCGCTGACGCTGCCGACCTGGTGCCGGCGGCAGGATTTCACGATCTGTGTGCAGGCTTTGCTCAACGAGCGCGCCGAGACCTTCGCCGGACAGGTCGAACTGTTCCGTCGCAAGGCTGCGCTGGTCGCGCTCTTCAACGACCACCTGGACGATCTGGATTCGCAGCGGGCACGTGCCTACATGAGCTGCCGCGCCGTGCTGGCGGCGCGGGCAGACTTCGAAGCGACGCCCGCGGATCGCAACAACGATCGCGGCGAGGACAAGCGCCGGGCAGAGCAGTTCTTCCGTACCGAAGCCAGCGTCGGCATGGAGTGAGGCGCGGTGCGGGAGAGGAACTCTCAGCCGCCGCCCCGCCGCCAGGTATGCCAGCGCTCGTCCCAGCGCAGCAGCTCTGCCGGCGCATGCGCCTTCTTCCAGACGCCGGCGACGTACTTGTTCGCCTCGGCGAGCGTCGCGTGGATGTGGATCAGTTTGGCTGGCTTGAGTTCGACTTTGTGCTTCGGCAGGTCGCCATGGATGGTTGTCATCGCCAGGTCGCTTCAGTTTTTGTTGTGCGCCGGAAAGTGCGTCTTCAATCTCTCCACCGTCGACCGCCACTTCGGCGTCGTCGGCTTGCAGACGGTGTTCTGGTTGCCGAACATGCCGATCTCCTGAATGGCCTGGCTGGCCGGGATGGTTTGCAGCCAGTGGACGGGGACAAAGTATTCCGATTTCTCTTCGTCGTCGGCGAACTGCTGGTGGTAGTGGCCGTTGCGCGGAACCTCGCTGAAGCGGGCCTCGCCCTCGGGGGTGTTCACCATGAAGTCGCGGTCACGCTGCGCGCGGCCGGTCACACGCCCCACGCCGACGAAGCCGGAGCCGGGAATCTTGACCCAGACGCGGTCGCCGGGATCGAGCAGCTGCAGCGTCCTGCTGTACCAAGCGTCACCGCCGCCACAGATGAAGCCGCATTTCACGGCATCGTCCCACGCGCGTTCCCCGGAGTAGGTGCCGAAGGAATGGTAAAACTCCCCGTTCCAGGGCTCGTTCGGGCCATCCTGCATGATCGCGGCACTGACCTGGGTCTTGACCGGGTCGAGCAGCCAGGTGCGGCTGATCAGTTGTTCATTGCCGTTGGCGAAGACCTGGAAGCAGAGGAGGTTGATCGGGATGTCGCGCTCGCTGAGGTAAGCGACGATGCGCTCGGTGCTGGCGTCGAGCGAGGACGCGACGATGATGATCTGGTGGCTCTCGTTGAGCGAGTCCTCGTCGAGCGCCAGGCCGAAGCGTTGCTGGAAGTCCTCGCCGAGATTCCGGCTGGGGGCGAAGCGGCCGTAGATGGCGGCGATGTCCTCGGCGCGGAGTTTCTCGACCGAGCTGACGTAGTCCAGCGATTGGGCGACGACGTCGCGCGGCGTCTTGTCGCGCTTGAGTTCGATCAGGCACCAGCGCGCCGTCGGGGGCGATGGCGAGCAGGTCGATGCGCCCGCCGAAGCCGGTGTCTTCCTGGCGGCCGATCAGCATCCATTCGTCGGAGAGGAGCTTGGGGGCGGCGACGATCATGTCTTCCAGCTTCCTTTCGTTCGCCAGCTGCGCTTCGGGCAGGGGCTGCGGGGTCGCGGAGACCTTCCAGAGACCGGGACGGATGGGCATGGCGGCTCCGGGTTCAGGCGGCGTTGAGCGCGGATTCGATAAGGGTCGTGGCGAGGCGTTCCTGTTGCGTGCGGGCCTCCGCGAGGTCGGCCTTGAGGCGGTCGCAGAGGGCCATCAATTCGTCGACCTTGGCGACGATGCGGTGTTGTTCTGCTGCGGGTGGGACTGGAACTTTCATATTGCGCAGAATTGTTCCGTTAACATTTGCTTGGCCGCATTGTTGTTTGAGGTGTGGGGAGATTTCTGTCTCTCTGAACAGTGGGGCATTCATGGCCATATTTAAGAAGTAAGCCGAGATCAGATAATTGGCGCAGCGAATTCGAATCAAATACGATGCAAAAGAGTACTGGAGTCGAGGGCCGCGAAAGATGCCTGTTTTTCCAACCAATTCGGCACTATTGGTTCGGTTGTAGAGCAAGTCGTCTGGTTTCAACAGTAAGAACGGCAGCCCCTCTGTGGTTGACGGTACCTTTTTCTGGTTGCCGAGCATTACTTCGCCTGCTTGAATGTCTCCCATCTTGAGAACCGGTACACCCTCAGTCGCTTCAAATGTTTTTTCTGAAAGTCCGTAGTCGGTCTGCAATACGTAGTTGCCAATGCGTTCCCAGATCCATCCATTTGGAAGAGGGAACGGCTCCTCATTGTGTCCCACCGGCGGCAGCGTCTTGGATCTCTTGACCATTCCTTCCGACTCCAGCCGCGCCCGTTCCTTCGCAATCCGCTTGAGCAGTTCGCTTGCCGGTTCGTCGTTGGGGTCTTGGGGCACCAGCTTGCCCATGACGGCGAGTTGGAGGATGGTTTGCTTGAGGGCGTCGAGGCTGGATTCGGTGGTGAACAGGGTGTCGAAGTGCTCGGCGAGGCGCTGCCAGTTGGCGGCGAGTTCGGCGGCGTCGGCGCTTTGGGTAAGCGTGCCGAGCAGGGTTTCGACGAGCCTGGCATGCGCCACCCCGGCGTCCGCCTGCTCCGCTTCCAGCCGGTCGCAGAGCGCCATCAGTTCATCGACTTTGGCGACGATGCGGTGTTGTTCGGCTTCAGGAGGCAACGCTGTCACCGTTGCAATAATCTTCTCTCGCGAAATATTTGGCTGTGCGCCGCCAGCGCCCTGACCAATAAAGTTCGGCTTGAGCCCTTTCAGAAGCGTCAATAGGTATCGATTGAATACACCAGTGTTTGGCGTGCAAGCGCAAACCGCCTGATTCGTTGTCGCTGCTTTGGCGAGAATTGCCGTCTTGCCAATAGTTGCGCCATACATGGCAATCAGTACATCACCTGCTCGGTTCTGGCGCAGCGAGCATTCTTTCAGCGCCAACTCGGTAACATGCTCTTCGGCGTCTGAAATGAAGTCTGCGGTGAGTTCGCCAGACTTGAACCAAGGAATTGTGCCCCCGTAGTAACGAAAATTGCTGCGCAGTGGTGTTGCTCCAGCGCCCCAGTCGCCAATTTGTCCCAAGCGAACCCACGCCCAACCGTTTGGCAACGCAAACGGCTGCTCGTCCTCGCCTACAAGTGGCGTTGCCTTGGATTTCCGGCCAGCACCTTCAGCCTCCAGTCGTGTCCGTTCCTTGGCAATCCGCTTGAGCAATTCGCTCGCTGGTTCGTCATTCGGGTCCTGCGGCACCAGCTTGCCGCGCACCGCCAGTTCGAGAATCAGCCCGCGCAGCTTCTGGATACCGTCCGGCGCGGCGGCGATGAGGTCGAGGTGGTCGGGGAGGTTCACTGTTGGATGCTCGTGCGGTCGGTTGAAATCATTACCCATCGGGTAGCGAATGACTGTCGTCAGCGTCACGTTGCGCCGCAGGCGATTGTTGCAGGAGCGCCGGCAGTGCCGTTTGCACGGTGTCCCACACCACATCGAGGTTGATGGCGAAAGTAGCCGTCAGCAATGCGCTTGCGCATGCCTCGCATGCTGCGCCACGGTATTTCCTTGTGCGCATCGGCAAACGCCGGATGGCCGTCCATGACCCTGGTCGCGGCTTCTCCGATGATGACGAGACTCATGATGACCGCCTGTTGCGTGCGCTTGTCCCCAAGGAAATCCTTTTTGCTCAGGCCCTCCACAAAGCAGCACGCATCCGCCGCTGCCTGCCGCATGTAGTCGAGATGGTCGGTCAGGCGCCTCTCGCTCATACCGGCCGGGCCTCGGCGAGGACTTTGGCGCGGAACTTTGGTGGCAGGTCGGCCGGGGTCAAGAGATCGACAGGAATGCCAAGCAGGGATTCCAGTTCGTCTTGCAGCCCGCCCAGGTCGAACAGTGTGGTTCCAGGCAGCGCGTCGACCAGCAAATCCAGGTCGCTACCCTCCCGGTCGGTGCCATGCAGCACCGAGCCGAAGATGCGCGGGTTCACCGTGTTGAAGCGACTCGCTGCTTCACGGATGGCATGGCGTCCAAGATCAAGAGCGATCGATGGCCGCATGGGTTTTCCTTTCATGTGTCGCCAGCAAGAATAACCGGTTGAATACCGGGCAAAAACGGTACAGCGGATTGCCGTCCTTCAGCCCTGGCTTCGAGCAGATCGAGCACGAAACCGATGGGCAGGTCTGGATTGTCTGCGATCACCTGACGGGCAGAGGGCAACCGTCTGATTCGGTCGAGCAAGTCGACCAGCAAGGTGGTCACGAGTGCATCCGGGTCGACATTGGCAAACAGGCGATTGAACTCCTCGGCCAATTCGTCCGGTGCATCAACGTTCAGCGTGGCCATGGCGAATCAGGTCGCCTCGGCGTGCGCGACCGGCTTCGATTCCAGGTAGAGCGTGTCGTAACTCAGGTCGACTTCACCCGGCCATTCGACGGAGCCGGCCACCACCTTGGCAAGACCGAACAGGCCGGGGTGCCGGATGCGCGTGAATACACCCTTTTCGAGGTAAGGCGCAGCATCGAAAATCCGGGTTTCGCCGTTTTCGAAGTACAGCAACAAACGATAGTCCGGCAGTGGGGTCAGGTCTTTGACGTAAGGGTTCATGGCTGTTCTACGCCGCAGACTCCCCGGTATAGCCCCAAGCTTCGAATTGCGGGAGTAGTTTCGGGTCATCCTTGAATGCCTGGAAATACACATATTCCGGCGCAAGGTCGGCGCCATTTGGCCAGACGATGGTTTTCAGCTCGCCATCCACCCTGACCTGGCGAAATTGCTCGATGTCCTTCAGTGGCAGAAATACCCCCTGACCCAGTGCATCGGCAAGATCGGCAACGCCGGAACGACCGTTGTCGAAAGTGACGGCCAGTTTGTAATCGTCCAGATATTCGACAGCGGTGATGTGCAGGATCATGGTCTTACTCCAGCGGCTCGATAGGCTTGGGCATTTGCGCCTGACGGCACAGTTCCCAGTCGTTCATCAATTCTACCTTGTGCAATTCACGCCATTCGAGCACATGACGAAGCGCGCGCGGTGGAAATTTTCCTTCAACAATGCCGGTTTCGATCTCGACCGTGATTTCGAATTCGCCATATTTCGCATGAAAGTGGGGTGGCGCATGGTCGTTCCAGAGCATCGTGATCACGATGCCGAGAAACCGGCTGATGATGGGCATGGTCAGTTTTCTCCTTGCAGGGCGGCGGCCAGTACGCCCTTCAGTTTAGCCCGCGTCTCGCCAATTTTCGCTTGCAGGGCGACATATTCGGCGAGCAACGTTTCCGGATCATGCACCACAGCATCCGGGCTGTGGGGATTCTTGATGTCGAGGTTGTAGTTGCGCGCCTTGATGTCGGCGGCGCTGACCTTCCAGGCGAATTCGTTCTCGACCCGGCTGTTCCACCAGGCTTTCTCCGCTGCGAACTCCTCGAAGCGCATGGGCTTGGTCTTGTTGTAGCTCTTCACGCCTGGCGGGTAGGGGTGTTCGTAGAACCAGACGTCCCGTGTCGGCGTGCCCTTGGTGAAGAAGAGCAGGTTGGTCCTGATCCCGGTGTAGGGGTTGAACACGCCGTTCGGCAGGCGGACGATGGTGTGCAGGTTGCAGGTTTCGAGCAGTTGCTCCTTGATGCGCGTCTTGATGCCTTCGCCGAACAGCGTGCCGTCGGGCAGCACCAGCGCGGCGCGGCCGCCGTCCTTGAGCAGGTGCATGATGAGGACGAGGAAGAGGTCGGCGGTTTCGCGGGTGCGGAAGGTGGCGGGAAAGTTGCTCTCGATGCCGTCTTCTTCCATGCCGCCGAAGGGCGGGTTGGTGACGATGACGTCGACGCGGTCGCGCGGGCCGTAGTCGCGCAGCGGGCGGGCGAGGGTGTTGTCGTGGCGGACGTTGGTCGGCACGTCCAGCCCGTGCAGGATCATGTTGGTGGTGCACAGCAGGTGCGGCAACGGCTTCTTCTCGACGCCGTTGATGCAGCGCTGCAGGAGTTGCTCGTCTTCGACCGTCCTGACGTGTTGCTTGCGCACGTGTTCGATGGCGCAGGTGAGGAAGCCGCCGGTGCCGCAGGCGGGGTCGAGGATCTTCTCGCCCAATCGGGGGGCGACCGCATCGACCATGAATTGGGTGACCGGGCGCGGCGTGTAATACTCGCCGGCGTTGCCGGCATTCTGCAGGTCGCGCAGGATCTGTTCGTAGAGGTCGCCGAAGAGGTGACGGTCCTGCGCCTTGTTGAAGTCGACGCCGGCGACGATCCTGTTGATCACCTGGCGCATCAGGTGGCCGGACTTCATGTAGTTGTAGGCATCCTCGAAGACACCGCGGATGACGAAGCCGCGCCGGTCGGCATGTGCCGGCTGCAGGTTCTTGAGGGTGGGGAAGAGCCGGATGTTGATGAAGTCGAGCAGCTCGTCGCCGGTCATGCCCTCGGGGTCGGCCGCCCAGTTGCGCCAGCGCAGCGGCTCGGGGATCGGCGAGCGGTAGTCGCCATCGTTCGCTTCGAGCAGCTCGTACTCGGTTTCCTTGTCGTCGTAGATCTTGAGGAAGAACATCCAGACGAGCTGGCCGATGCGCTGCGCGTCGCCATCGACGCCGACATCCTTGCGCATGATGTCCTGGATGGATTTGATGGTGGTGGAGAGGGACATGAGCCAGGGCTCAGGACGTGGCGGAACGCTGCGGTGGCGCCGAAATCGCCGCTGCCGTCACATGCACCTTGTTGCCGACAAGCTGCAGGTCACAGGAAACAATGAAGCGCTTGTCGTCGGGAAACATGAGGCGCTTTTTTTCGATCAGCCGCAGAAGCTCTGCCTGCGCCGCCGCCGCACCACCCGGGTCGGTTTCTCGAGCGAAGTCGCCAAGATTTTTCAGCGTATTCGCCTGCTCTTCCAGGGGCAACAGGCTGACATTCCATGCAAGAACGATTGCCTTCGCCCGATGGCGGTATTCGTCCAGCGACGCATCCTCACCGACTTCGCTGTCGAGGATTTTGCTGATGCCGTAGGAGATCTTCTGCTCCGGCGGCAAATCGCTGCGAATCACCAGTGGATGATCGACCCCCAATGCCTTCAGTCTCGATTGTGTGGCATTCAACAATTCCCTTGTCCGCGCTGCGACCTTGCGACGACTGGCTTTCCCCATGCTGCTGCTTCCTTTTTGCCTATGCGTAAAGTTGCTGTTCGAGTTCCTGAACGGCCTTGAGGTAGCCGGACTTGCCGCCAAAGGCGGCAACCAGTTCCGGCGCGGTCCCCAGCCTGGAAAATGGATCAAGCGTCAGAATCTTGATGTCTTCGATGCTCTCGATGCCGGTGTCGGCGTACTTGACGAGCAGGGCGTCGAGGACGGCGCGGGCTTGGTCGCCATACCTGGTGAAGACGTCGCGCTTCCTGAGCTGTTCGGCGCGCTCCTTGCGCGACAGCGGCGGGCGGTCGAAGGCGACGTGGCAGATCAGGTCGAAGGGGTCGAAAGCCTTGCCCTGTTTCTTGCCGACTTCCTCGGCCAGTGCTTCGAGCAGCACGCCCTGGGTTTCGAGTTCGTCGATGACCGCCTTCTTGCGCTCGGCGCCGGTCCAGCGGCGCAGGAAATCATCGACCGAGGCGTACTCCTTGCGCACCGCCTTGCGCGTGTAGTCCTTGAGCGACTCGGTGATCAGCTTGCCGTCCGGGCCGTAGTACTGGACGCGCTCGGCGACCACGTAGACGGTGACCTCGCCGCCGACGACGTACTTGATGCGCTTTTCGCCCCGAGGTTGGGGAGGGAATGGCGGCTCGGGGGGAGGGTCGACAGGCGGAAAATCATCGTCACCGGGCGGAGGGTCCGGCGGAACAGGAGGGTCATCACCCTTGGGTTCATGGATTTGCTCGGCGGGGCCGTCGAAATCCGGGTCGGCAAACAGCTCCGTGGCCTTCTTGAAGTCCATGATGGTGAACCAGTACTTGTCGAAGTCCTCGTTGATGCGGGTGCCGCGGCCGATGATCTGCTTGAATTCGGTCATCGACTGGATGCGCTGGTCGAGGACGATGAGCTTGCAGGTCTGCGCGTCGACGCCGGTGGTCATCAGCTTGCTGGTGGTGGCGATGACCGGGTAGCGGCTCTCCGGGTCGATGAAGTTGCCGAGTTCGGCCTTGCCTTCCTGTTCGTCGCCGGTGATGCGCATGACGTACTTGCGGTTCTCGGCGATGCGCTCGGGGTTGAGGTTGGTCAGCGCCTGGCGCATGCGCTCGGCGTGGTCGATGTCCTCGCAGAAGACGATGGTCTTGGCGAAGGGGTCGGTGGCCTTGAGGAATTCGGTGATCTTGCCGGCGACGAGTTCGGTGCATTTCTCCAGCACGAGGCTGCGGTCGAAGTCCTTCTGGTTGTAGATGCGGTCTTCGATCAGCTTGCCGTGCTTGTCGGTCTGCCCCTGGCTGGGCCGCCAGCCCTGCAGGTCCTTGTCGATGTCGATGCGCACGACCTTGTAGGGGGCGAGGAAGCCGTCGTCGATGCCCTGGCGCAGCGAGTAGGTGTAAACCGGCTCGCCGAAGTAGTGGATGTTGGAGACGTCCTTCGTTTCCTTGGGCGTGGCGGTCAGGCCGATATGGGTGGCGCCGGAGAAGTAATCGAGAATCTCGCGCCACGCCGAGTCTTCGGCGGCGCTGCCGCGATGGCATTCGTCGATGACGATCAGGTCGAAGAAATCGGGCGAGAACTGCTTGTAGATGTTCTTTTCTTCTTCATTGCCGGTGACCGCCTGATAGAGCGACAGGTAGATCTCGAAGGCCTTGTTGGCCTGCCGGTTGACGATTTTGGTCATCGCCTGGCCGAAGGGCTTGAAGTCGTTGGTGCGGGCCTGGTCAGCGAGGATGTTGCGGTCGACGAGGAAAAGGATGCGTTTTCTGGCTTTCGACTTCCACAGCCGCCAGATGATCTGGAAGGCGGTGTAGGTCTTGCCGGTGCCGGTGGCCATGACCAGCAGGATGCGCTGCTGTCCGCGGGCGATGGCTTCGATCGTCCGGTTGATGGCGTTGATCTGGTAATAGCGCGCGGTCTTGCCACTGCCGTCGTCGTAGTAGGGCGTCTCGACCGTGACCCGCTTTTCGGGGCCGGCGATGCCCTTCCAGGTGCAGTAGCGTTGCCAGAGCTCGGCTGGCGTCGGGAAAGCGTCGAGCGCCATTTGCTGCTCGATGGGGGCGTGTTGGCCGGTGCGGTCGTGCACGAGGAAAGCGTCGCCGTTGCTGCTGATGGCGAAGGGGAGATCAAGCGTCTCAGCGTAACCCAGCACCTGCTGCATGCCGTCGCCGACGCTATGGTTGTTGTCCTTGGCCTCGATGACGGCGATGGGCAGGTTGGGGGCGTAGTAGAGGATGTAGTCGGCCCGCTTCTGCTTGCCCCGCGTGTGCAGCTTGCCGCGCACGATGACGCGGCCCTTGGTGAAGCTTACTTCTTCGCGCACCTGAGTGGCGAAGTCCCAGCCTGCCCGCTGCAGGGCAGGGGTGATGTACTGGGTGCAGATGTCGCGCTCGGAGAGGCTTTTCTTGTTGGGCACGGAAGAGCGGCTGAAGCGGGGGTGACTGCGTGAATGCCCATGTTACTGCGGCATCGCGCGGGATGATAGTCCGGCACCCGCCACCGACTCGCCATTCCGCTGCCAAACTCGGATGCCTGTTGGCGACCGTCCTATTGATCTGTCTCGTCGTTGATGTGCAAGTCGCGTCAGCGACTCGCGAATCTCCCTTCTCCCGTGCGCGGGAGAAGGGCCG
>ERZ761609.2895-NODE-2895-length-11932-cov-9.172771_pt1 | contig 11932 bp, 11 predicted proteins | sample MGYA00511163_ERZ761609 | MGnify/ENA primary metagenome ERZ761609 (study PRJEB28899, sample SAMN02445070) | bioreactor sludge metagenome | biome: EBPR sludge | place: Australia: Brisbane, Thorneside Wastewater Treatment Plant | collected 2011-12-16 ... | reverse complement strand
GCAGGCGCTCGACGCCTGCCTCCACCGGATGCCGGATGCCATCCTGCTCGACTGGAGCATGCCTGAGATGGACGGCTATCAGGTGTTGCAGCGGTTGCGCGAACTTGACCACGGCAAGCGGCCGAAGGTGGTGTTCTGCACCACGGTCAATGATGTCTCGATGATCGCCAAGGCCATTCATCTCGGCGCCGACGATTATGTGATGAAGCCGTTCGACCGGCATATCCTGACAGCGAAATTCGGCCAGGTCGGACTGGCCTGAGCCTGACGGTCCCGCCGCATCCATGGGCGGCCCTTCGTTCGACGCGGTACAGCCGCGCATCCGGGTCGCCCTCGTGGACGATCAGGTGGTGGTGCGCGGCCTTTTTTCGCGCTGGCTGGCCGAGGTCGAGGATTTCGAGATCGTCGGCGTGCATCGCGACGGCGCACAGGCCGTGCGGCAGATCGGTCTTGCGCGGCCCGATGTCGTTGTCCTCGACATTGAAATGCCGGAGATGGACGGCCTGACCGCGTTGCCCCTGTTGCTGGAGGCTTCGCCCGACAGTCGCGTGCTGATCGTCTCCGGGCTCAGTCTGCGCGGCGCCGATATCACACTGCGCTGCATGTTGCGGGGCGCTACGGACTTTCTGCCCAAGCCGGGCAGCATGCGCGAGGTCACGACCTCCGAAGAGTTTCGATCCGATCTCATCGCACGTATCCGGGCGATCGGTCGCCAGCGCCGGGCGGTTCCGCCCGTGACAATGCCTCGATTGCCGCCGGCAGCCCTGCCGGCAGCAGCGGGGGGAAGAACCCTCTCTGGTCCGGACCTGCTGATCGTCGGAGCGTCCACCGGAGGACCGGCTGCCGTCACGCATTTGCTCAATGGTCTCAAGCCGGTGCTGCATCGGCTGGCGGTTGTCGTGGTCCAGCATATGCCGCAGCCGTTCACCCTGCTGTTCGCCGACCACCTCAGGCGTCATTCCGGCCTTGAGGCTGTCGAAATCGGTGGCGGAGAAATCTTGCGACGGGGTTGCGTCCATGTCTGCCGAGGTGGCCAGTCGCTGCGGATCGTACGTAGCGCGGAAGGCCTCGGCGTGGTGCGTGATCTGTTGCCGGAGGCAGAGTGCCGCGGAATCCCCTCGATCGATCTGGTCATGACCAGCGCGGCGCGGGCCTGCGGGGCCGGTGTGGCCGGTGTGATCCTGACCGGAATGGGCGACGATGGCGCTGTCGGCGCACGGGCCATTGCCGCGGCGGGAGGGGTGGTTCTTGCGCAGGACGAAGCCAGCAGCATTGTCTGGAGCATGCCGGCTGCAGCGATCGAAACGGGACTTGTGCAGGCGGTCGCACCTGTCGGCGATCTGGCGGTGATGCTGGTGGCCATGGCCACGCCGCGGTCCGCCTGACGCACTTTTTCGGGGGTGACGCCATTCCCCTGGCGAATGGTCACAACCAAAGCAAAAGGCCCGCGTTTCAGCGCGGGCCAGTTGTGGGGAGATGGAGCTTCGTAAAAAAGCCGGTCAGGCCGGGATGCGCTCGTCGGTGTCGAGCGGTTCGCGCAGCACATAGCCGCGGCCCCAGACTGTTTCGATGTAATTGCGGCCTTCGGAGGCGTTGGCGAGCTTCTTGCGCAGCTTGCAGATGAAGACGTCGATGATCTTCAGTTCCGGCTCGTCCATGCCACCGTAGAGGTGGTTCAGGAACATTTCCTTGGTCAGCGTGGTGCCGCGACGCAGGGAAAGCAGCTCCAGCATCTGGTATTCCTTGCCGGTGAGGTGCACCCGGTTGCCGGAGACCTCAACGGTTTTCTGATCGAGATTGACGATCAGATCGCCGGTCTGGATCACCGACTGGGCATGGCCCTTGGAGCGGCGGACAATCGCGTGGATGCGAGCGACCAGCTCATCCTTATGGAAAGGTTTGGTGAGATAGTCGTCGGCGCCGAAGCCGAGGCCCTTCACCTTGTCCTCGATGCCGGCCAGACCCGACAGGATCAGGATCGGCGTTTTGACCTTGGCCACCCGCAGGCTGCGCAGAACCTCGTAGCCCGACATGTCAGGCAGGTTCAGATCGAGCAGGATGATGTCGTAGTCATAGAGTTTGCCAAGATCCACACCCTCCTCGCCGAGGTCGGTGGTGTAGATGTTGAAATTTTCAGACTTGAGCATCAGTTCGATGCTCTGCGCCGTGGCGCTGTCGTCTTCGATCAGGAGAACACGCATTCGTCAGGTCCCCAAGCCATAGTTATCCGAACCCCGCCCAATCACGCCCGGAACGCCACTGCTGTCCGCCGCGATTCGACAAAATTCACCTTCGTGAAGCTCGCGGGATCAAGTCTTACCGACAAGTGGTTAACAAAAGCTGATTCCTGTTGGCAAGCGGTAACCGTTGTGAGTCGTAAAACAGCCTGTAAGTGGCCATAGAGCTTTGATTTTTTAGGAGAAAAACAATTAATGCAGCACATTAAGAAAAGTCATTAAGCGACTCTTTCGACTCATCGGTTTGGGTCTTGCAGGCCGGCAACCGGTTCAAAACGGGACCAGACCGGGCCGTCGCGTCAACCTTGGCCGGTTGCCAAATCCTTTCGCGAAAAGGTCAAGAACGGGTTAAATTGACCGCGAATCAACGCGAGAGACGGGTCGTGACGGCTGCGACGCTTCTTAGTCTCGTCGAGGATGAACAGCCCTATCTGGTGTTCGGTCGCGTTCAAGGCGTGCGGGGTCTGCTGGTCGAGATCGGTGGTCCCCTGTCCCATATGGACATCGGCGCCCGCGTCGTGATCGAAACCGGAGAGGCGGCCTCGATCGGTTGCGAGGTCATCGGCTTCGATCGCGATGCTGCGCTGGCCATGCCGTTCGGTCATCTGGCCGGCGTCAGACGGGGCTGCCGTGCGCTGCTGCAATCACGAAGAGGCGGGATTCGCCCGTCCGGCGCCTGGCTGGGCCGGGTTATCGATGCGTTCGGCGAGCCGCTGGATGGCGGTCCGCTGCTGACGCCGGGACCGCGAAGCTATCCCTTCCGGGCTCAACCGCCGGCGGCCCATCGCCGGCGCCGTCTGGGCGAGCCGCTCGATCTTGGCATCCGGGCCCTCAACAGTTTTCTGACCATGCGCGCGGGCCAGCGCGTCGGGCTGTTTGCCGGGTCCGGCGTCGGCAAGTCGGTGTTGATGTCGATGCTGGCGCGCAATGCCAGGGCCGATGTGTTCGTCATCGGGCTGATCGGCGAGCGTGGTCGCGAAGTCGTCGAGTTCATACAGGACGATCTCGGCGACGAAGGCTTGCGGCGTGCCGTGGTCGTGGTGGCGACCTCCGATGAATCGGCACTGACCCGCCGCCAGGCTGCTTATACGACCATGAGTGTCGCCGAATATTTCCGGGATCAGGGGCAGTCGGTTGTGCTGATGATGGACAGCGTGACCCGCTTTGCCATGGCCCAGCGCGATATCGGGCTGGCGCTGGGGGAACCCCCGACGACCAAGGGCTATACGCCGACGGTGTTTGCCGAGCTGCCCAGCCTGCTGGAGCGGGCAGGGCCAGGCGAGGGGGCGGGCACGATCACCGCCTTTTTTACCGTTCTGGTTGATGGGGACGATCACAATGAACCGGTCGCGGATGCGGCACGCGGCATTCTCGACGGTCATGTCGTGCTGGATCGGGCAATCGCCCAGCGCGGCCGCTTTCCGGCGATCAATATCCTGAAATCGGTGTCACGAACCATGCCGGGCGTGGCCGATCCCGTGTTTGTGCCGACGCTTGCCGAAGCACGGCGCCTGATGGCTACTTATAATGACATGGAAGATCTGATCCGTCTGGGCGCCTACAGGCCTGGAACCAGCCCCGATGTGGACCGGGCAATCCGTGCTCATGAACCTCTCGAAGCTTTTCTTCAACAAGGTAAGGAAGAATCAACCTCCTTGGGCGAGAGTTATCTTCGTCTCGCGGACATTGTTAACGGGCTGGGATAGGGCCTCGATATGGCCAGTCTCGGTGTAGCGTAGAGTAGAGTAAGGGGCCATGAAGTCGCGCGAAGCTTTATTGAAATTCAAACGCTTCCAGGTGGAGGAGCGTCGCCGCCGCGTTTCGCAGATCGAGGCGATGATCGCCGAATTCGGCCGCATGGCCGGCGATCTCGACCGTGAAATCGAAACCGAGGAAAAACGGGCCGGTATCTCTGATCCCGCCCATTTCGCCTATCCGACCTATGCCAAGGCTGCCCGCGCCCGTCGCGACAACCTTCTGCATTCGGCGGGCGAACTCAAGGACCAGCTTGAGGATGCCAAATCGGCCCTCGAAGTGGCCTTCGAGGACCTCAAGAAGGTCGAGGTGCTCGACGATCGCGAACGGGCAGCCGAACGGGCCGAAAACGCCATGCGCCAGCAGATGGAAGCTGATCGGGCCGCAGCCCGGATGCGCTTCGTTGCCGGACGGGCTTGACCCGCCCGGCGTTCTGCCAACAAGGATCCTGCACGGCCGGGCCAAAAGCCCGGCCGTGCTGCGTTTCAGGCAAGGATCGGCACATGCGGTGCCGCAGTCGCCGGCAGCAGGCCGGATAACCTGGGATCCGGAACGATCTCGACCGCCTGCCGGACCAGTTCAAAGCCCGAAGCGCGATAAAACCCCAGGGCATGCGGGGAATCGAACGTGCAGGTGTTGACGCTGGCCCGGCGGGCGCCCGCCTCGGCCATGCGGGCCAGTGCCCAGGCCATCAGGGCACGACCGGCTCCTTTGCCGGTCTCGCCGTCGAACAGGCCAAGAAAAGCAAGATCAGCGACCGGCAGGGCGGCAAGATCAAGTTCCAGCAGGCCGATATCACGATCCCCGCGACAGACGGCAAAGGCCTCGGTCGCCGGTCGGTCGAGCAGTACGGCCAGGGACCCGGGCGCAAACATCAGCCGTGACCACCACAGCCAGCGGGTGCCGAGTGTCGCAAACAGCGAACGATAACGGCCGCTCTGGTCGCCGCGCAGGCGCTCGAGGCGCAGCGGAGCAGGCAGGGGCGGTGGCGCATTGCCGGATGTCAGATCGCGCTCGAGATAGAATTTTATCGTCGCGACATGGCGGCGCGGCAGTGTGGTGATCCCGTCGAGGAGGCATGACAATGTGGTGTCCATAGCCTCCTTCTAGAGTGCTTTGCCGCCGCCGTCACACGTTTACCGCTTGCTTTGCCGATGCGGCTTGTGCAGGAAGCAGCGGGGTTCACGACGGGAAAAAGCTGCGCAGCATGAAGCGGTTGAAAGAGTTCATCTGGCCGATCATCGGCCTTGTCGCTGTCGTGCTTTCGGTGCGCGTGCTCTACCAGAAGCTCTATGACGAGGCGGCGATCAATCCGCGGGTTTCGGCCGCGCTGGAGAAGGCCGGCTGGTGGGATAGCCTCAAGATCATTGCCCGGGTCATCGGCCAAAAGCTGGCAGCGATCCCGCCCGAGGGCTATCTGCTGGCGTTCCTGTCGACGCTTGCCGCCTATGCGGCGCTTGCCTGGTATGACCGCATCGCATTGCTGCACCTGCGCAAGGAAAAGGGCATTTCCTGGCTGTTCATCTCGGCCTGTTCGTTCACCACCTATGCGCTGTCGCACAACATCGGCGCCTCGGTGGTCTCGGGCGGAGCGGTGCGCTACCGTGCCTATACGTCCAAGGGACTGACGGGGGCGGAAGTGGCTGTTCTGGTGGCCCTGTGCTCTTTCACCTTCGCCTATGGAACGCTGATCCTGACCGGGCTGGTGCTGGTTGGGGAGCCGCATATCCTGACCCCGCTGCTCAAATCGCCGATGTTGCGCAATACGCCGGTTGCCGGGTTGAGTCTGACGACGATCCGCATCATCGGCCTGGTCATTCTTGGCCTGTGCGCACTCTATGTGCTGTTCTCCTGGATGAAGCTGAAGCCGCTGACGATCCGCGGTTTCACGCTTGAGTATCCGCGAATGGAGGTGGTGGTCCGGCAGTTGATCGCTGCGCCGCTGGAGCTGATCGGGGCGGCGGGAATCATCTATTTCGCTCTCCCCGATGCGAGCAATCCAGGATTTTTCGTGGTGCTGGGGGCGTTCCTTCTGTCCTTTTCGGCCGGATTGCTGGCGCAGGTTCCGGGTGGTGTCGGGGTTATGGAGGCGGTGTTCATTGCCGTGATGCCGGGTGTTCCAGCCTCCAGCGTGTTCGCCGCCCTGCTGGTATGGCGCCTGTTCTATCTGCTGCTGCCGCTGGCGCTATCGATCCCGATCATCCTGGCGTTCGAGGAAAAGCGGATCGTCGAGACCATCCATCACGCCCATGAGCACAAGAACGATCCGCCACCAAAGGGGTAGTCACAGCATCGGCAGGCTCTTCAACCGGATTGAGCTATGGATCTCGGCCTGGCTTAGAACCACGGTTTGCGGCCGGAAGCGCTCGATCACCATGCGCAGATAGGGGCGGATCGCAGCGCTCGCCACCAGCACCGGCATCTGCCCTTCGCGTGCCGCATCCTCCAGCCGGACTTTCAGCACCTGAATGAACTCATGCAGCTTTGACGGGGCGATGGCGAGCTGACGGATTTCGCCTTCGCCGACCAGGGCCGTGGCAAAGGCATCCTCCCAGTGTGCCGACAGCGGCAGGATCGTCAGCGTGGCATCGGCAGAAGCATGCTGGGCGCAGATCTGGCGGGCAAGGCGCGTGCGCACCTGTTCGGCAATGGCGCGCGGATCGCGCAACGAGCCGGCCACTTCGGCGATCGCTTCGATGATGGTGGGCAGATCGCGGATCGAGACGCGCTCGGCCAGCAGCGCCTGCAGGACGCGCTGCAAGGCGGTCGCCGACAACGATTGCGGGATCAGCTCCTTGACAAGATCGGCGTGATCCTTGGGCAATTCACGCAAAAGTTTCTGCGTTTCGGCATGGCTGAGCAGGTCGGGCATGTTGGCGCGGATGATCTCGGTCAGATGCGTGGTGATCACCGAACCGGGATCGACGACAGTCAGCCCGCGAAACTGGGCTTCCTCACGCAAGGGGGCGTCGATCCAGGTCACCTGCATGCCGAATGCCGGCTCCAGCATTGTCTGGCCAGGCAGGTCGATAGCGGCACCGGAAGGGTTCATTGCCATGAACTGACCGGGGAAAACCACGCCTTCGCCCGCCTGAACTTCCTTGAGATAGATGACATAGCGGTTCGGCTCGAGCTGCACGTTGTCAATCATCCGGACGGCAGGCATCAGGAAGCCATGTTCGGTGGCCATTGCGCGCCGCAGCGCCCGGATCTGGCTGGAAAGACGATCCTCGCCATCCGGGCCGCGCGCCAGCGGCAGCAGCCCGTAACCGATCTCGATGCGCAATTCATCCATGCGCAGGGCGGCAGAGGCGTTGTCGCTGTCCTCGGCCGGCGGCGCGGCCTCGGCGGCAGTGCCGGCTTGGGCCTGGCGGTTGACCTGCTCTGCCTTGCGGGCCAGAGCGCCGGCACCAAGCGCCAGCAGCAGGAAGGGCAGCATCGGCATGCCCGGCAGAACCGCGATGACGAGCATGACGGCGGCCGAAAGCCCGAGCGCGCGGGGATAGAAGGTCAGTTGCTTCATCAGCGCCTTGTCCGCGGCGCCGGTAACGCCAGCCTTCGACACCAGAAGGCCGGCAGCAGTTGACACGATCAGGGCGGGGAACTGGCTGACCAGGCCATCGCCAACCGTCAGCAGGGTATAGGAGCGGGCGGCATCGCCGGCGCTCATGCCCTGTTGCAGAATGCCGATGGCCATGCCGCCGAGCACATTGATGAAGGTGATCATGATGCCGGCAATGGCATCGCCGCGCACGAATTTCGAGGCGCCATCCATCGCGCCGAAAAAAGCGCTTTCATCTTCAAGCTCTCTGCGCCGGGTGCGGGCCTGTTCCTGGGTGATCAGCCCGGAAGAAAGATCGGCGTCGATGGCCATCTGCTTGCCCGGCATGGCATCAAGGGTAAACCGCGCCGCAACCTCGGCGATGCGGGTCGAACCCTTGGTGATCACGACGAAATTGACGATCACCAGGATGATGAAAACAATGATGCCAATGGCGAAGTTGCCGCCGATGACAAAGGCCCCGAAGGCTTCGATGACATGACCGGCCGCCCCGCCGCCGGTGTGCCCGTTGGCAAGGATGAGCCGGGTCGAGGCGAGATTGAGCGCCAGCCGCAGCATGGTGACGATCAGCAGGACGGCAGGAAACGAGGTGAATTCCAGCGGGCCCTGAATGAACAGGGCGGTCATCAGGATCAGCACGGAAAAGATGATCGAGACCGCCAGCAGAAGATCAAGCAGCAGCGGCGGCAGCGGAACGATCAGCACGACCAGAATGCCGAGCACGCCGAGCGCCAGGGCCAGATCGCCGCGTGCCAGGACCTTGCCGAGATCGCCGATCCGCGGCAGCGAAATCCGCTGCGGTGAGGAGGTGGTCAGGGGGGCATCCGTCATGGTGCTCGCTCAGTATGCTGATGACTAGAGCATTTTCAAGCGAAGCGGAGTCCGGCTCGCGTGAAGAAAATGCGACAAAACAAGAATCTGGAGCACTTTCAATGAATGTGAATTCACTGAAAGTGCTCTAGGCTGTAACGATGCGCGTGCTGCCGGGCTCCGGAACCAGCAGGCCAGCGGCCTCGTAATCGTTGAGCTTGTTCCTCAGCGTGCGGATCGATATTCCGAGGATCCGCGCCGCATGGGTGCGGTTTCCCAGACAATGGTCGAGCGTGTCGAGGATCAGCGTCTGCTCGACCTCGGCCACCGACCGGCCAACAAGTGCGCGGGTGGCGACCACCGCCCGTTCTGCGGCACGACGGGCGGGGTCGGCATCCGTGGCATAGGCGGCGGTGCCGTCGGGCATGACGATGGCTTCCGCGTCGATCTCGGGGCCTCCGGCAAGCAGCACGGCGCGATGCAAGGCGTTTTCGAGTTCGCGCACATTGCCGCGCCAGGGCGAGGCGAGCAGCAGGCGCTTGGCCGCGCTCGACAGGGTGCGGGGTGGCAGGCCGGCCGCCTCGGCGTAGCGGCGGATGAAATGGCCGGCGAGTTCAAGAATGTCAGCGGGGCGTTCGCGCAGCGGCGGAATACGCAGGTTGACCACATTCAGCCGGTAGTAGAGATCCTCGCGGAACTGGCCGGTGCGCACCGTTTCGGCGAGATTGCGGTTGGATGTCGCCAGCACGCGGATGTCGACCGGAACAGGCTTGCCGCCGCCCAGCCGGTCGATCACCCGCTCCTGGAGGGCGCGCAGGAGTTTTGCCTGCAACTTGAGATCCATTTCCGAGATCTCGTCGAGCAGCAGGGTGCCACCGGAGGCTTCCTCGAACTTGCCGACACGGCGGGCAATCGCTCCGGTAAAGGCGCCCTTCTCATGGCCGAACAGTTCGCTTTCCAGCAGGCCTTCGGGGATCGCGGCGCAGTTGACCGAGACAAACGGGCGGCCGGCACGGCGCGAGCGGGCATGGAGAAAGCGGGCCATCACTTCCTTGCCGACGCCGGTTTCGCCGGTAATCAGCACCGACGCATCCGATCGGGCGATCTGGCGGGCAAGTTCGACCACACGGGCCATTGCCGGATCACGGACGATCAACTCGTCGGGATCATGACTGACGGCCTCGATGATGGCGGCAATCAGCTCCGGGTCGGGCGGCAGTGGCACGAATTCGCGGGCGCCGGCGTGGATTGCCGCAACCGCGACGGTGCGGTCGGTGGAAATTCCGCAGGCGACGACCGGGACGTTGAGGTGTTCACGCCTGAGGCTGTCAATCAAACCGCGGATGTCACCGGTGACATCGGCAAAGATCAGATCGGCGCCCCGGCCGGCGCGCAGATGCGTCAATGCCTGCTCGCATCCGTCGACCTGTGCCACCTGGGCGCCGCGATCGCGGGCGATCTTGGCGGCGGTCACCAGTTCACTTCTCAGCATACCAACAATCAGAAGACGCATGGCAGACCTCAACCGGAAGCAAGTTCGGTCATGGTGACGCCGAGGCGATCGTCGACCATCACGATCTCGCCACGTGCAACCAGACGTTCATTGACAAGTATGTCGACCGGTTCGCCGATTTTCCGGTCGAGTTCGAGCACCGCCCCGGGGCCCAGCGCCAGCAGCGCCGCGATGTCGATGTCGGCCCGCCCGACCACGGCCGTGACACGCACGGGCAATTCGGTGAGACGCAGCAGATCGCCAGGCGCGGTGGCTTTGCGGCGATCATGGGTGACGCCGTCCGGAAGTTGGGGTGCGGGAGTGTCTGTCATGAGGCGGCCTCGTCGGTCGGGGATGGAAGGAAGCGTTCGACGATCCCGGTGAAGCGCGCGTCGGTCGCGGCATGGTCGAGCACGACGCCGCCGAGCGACCATTCAATCCGTGCATCGCCGGCGGCGAGTGCCGCGTCCGGCATCAGACGCAGGCGGAAAGGAGCCAGCCTGGCGCGGCAGAGGTCGCCGAGACGGGTTTCAGCCAGCGCCACAAGCTCGGGCGACAGGTGCAAAGAGACCTCGCGCTCGCCCTGCAGGTCGCCGATGAGGCTGATGAAGGCTTCCTCGACTCCGCCAAGAGGATCGAGCAGAAGGGCGCGCGCGGCAAACTTTCGGGCCAGCGCCAGCGCCAGCCGGGTGGCCTCGCCTTCCAGCGCAGCGATCCGTTCGTTGGCCGCCGCTACCACACCTTCCAGGTTTTCGCCGAGCCTGTCGATTGCCTCCGCCAGGCGGGCTTCGATGCCCGCCATTGCGCTGGCAGCCCCGTCGTCATAACCGCGGGCATAGCCGGCTGCTTCGCGGGCGGTGCCCTCATCGACCGGGGCTTCGGCATGGTCCGGCGGCGATGGGGGGGCTGAAAAATCGGCCTCGAAAGGAAAGCGGGGAAGCGCGCTCATTCCACCATCTCCTCGGACGCGCTCTCGGCAATGCGCAGGGAGAGTTCCCCGGCCGCTTCCAGCTCGCGCGCAAAAGCGATCACCTTGAACTGTGCAGCCTGCGCCTCGCGCAGGCGAACGGCGCCAAGGCTGGATATCTGGTCATCCAGCATGCGGGCGGCGCGGGCCGAGAGCTGGTCCATGAAGAAGGATCGCGTTTCAGGCGGCGAAGCCTTCAGCGCAAGCGCCAGGAGGTCCTTGTCGAGGCCCTTCATCAGTGTCTGCATGGTGGCGGGGCCGAGTTTGCGAAAATCCTCGAAGGTGAACATCTGTTCGCGCACGCGGTCGGCGGTGGCAGCATCCGCCCCACGCCAACCGCTGAGCAACTGTTCGGCACGGCGCTTGTCGATGACATTGAAGATGTCGGCTATGCGGGTGGTCGGCTCGGGCGGGGCGTCGCCCGAATGGGGTTCGACCAGATTTGCGGTCAGCGTCGCCTCGATGGCGCTGACCACGGCCGGCTCGATCGCATCGATGCGGGTCATGCGGTCGAGACAATCGACAGCAAGATCATCGGGCAATCGGGCGAGCACTCGGGCCGACTGGTTCGGGTTCATCCGCCAGAGGATCACCGAAACGGTCTGGGGATGTTCGAGCGAGAGGTAATCGGCGACCACCTGATCGGAAAGGGTGGCGAGCTTCTCCCACAGATCCAGGCCGTTCGGCCGGCGCAGCTGTTCGAGCAGGGGAGCGGCACGCGGTTCGGGAAGCACCTTGCTGACCAGTTCCTCGGCGCGGCGGGGTGTGCCAGTCAGCCCGGCGGATGAGTCAAGCTCGGTGCGGAACAGGTCAAGCGCCGCCTCGGCAAACGCGCGGTCAACCGGGCCAAGCCGGGCAATGGTGCGGCTCAGCAGAGCCGCCTCCTCGTCGTCGAGTTCGGCCCAGATCGGGGCTCCATGGGTTTCGCCCAGCGCCAGCAGGACAAGGGCGGCGCGTTCGGCGCCATTGGCCGGTCTCATGCTGCGCTCCTCAGCCAGGTCTTGAGAATGGCGGCGGCATCCTGCGGCTGGCTGGCAATGCGGGCGCCGAGGTGCTCAAGAGCGGGTGGTACAGGCGTTGCACCATTGGCCGCTGGCGTCGGCTCGGCC
>ERZ761609.2894-NODE-2894-length-11932-cov-51.245517_pt1 | contig 11932 bp, 3 predicted proteins | sample MGYA00511163_ERZ761609 | MGnify/ENA primary metagenome ERZ761609 (study PRJEB28899, sample SAMN02445070) | bioreactor sludge metagenome | biome: EBPR sludge | place: Australia: Brisbane, Thorneside Wastewater Treatment Plant | collected 2011-12-16 ... | reverse complement strand
CGACCACCGAGATCTACACTCTTTCCCTACACGACGCTCTTCCGATCTCCCCGAGTGATCGAGCGTCACCAGAATCCGGCGGTACACCGGCGGCGCGGGCAGCGCGGGCGCTTCCTCGGGCGGCACCGTGGGCGTGGGGCCCGTTTCCACCTTCCGCCGCTGGAACAGAATCGACCCGAGCAGACCGGCCAGACCCAGCGCCAGCGGCCACCCCAACCAGCCCACCCACGGCCGCTCCAGGCTGAGCGCGTCCAACTCCCGCACCACCAGCCAGCCGTTCAAACTCACAATCACCCCCGCCACGCCCCATGCCAGCACCTTCACCCACCGCGGATTCACAAACTCGCCCATCCGCTCGCGGTCGCTCGTGAACTGGATCAGCGGCAGCACCGCGAAGGGCAATTGCAGGCTCAACACCACCTGGCTGAAAATCAGCAGTTGATATGTGGCCGCCTCGCCCGCGTAGTGGATCGTCAAGACTGCCGGCGTCACCGCCACCAGCCGCGTGATCAGTCGCCGCAGCCACGGGCGCATGCGGAAGTTCAAAAACCCTTCCATCACGATCTGCCCGGCCATCGTCCCCGTGATGGTGGACGATTGCCCGGCGCACAACAGCGCCAGGGCGAAGGCGGCGCTGGCCAGCGTGGTCCCCAGCAGCGGCGCCAGCAGTTCGTGCGCCTGCTGGATCTCGGTCACCATGATCCCGTTGCGGTAGAACGTCGCCGCCGCCACGATCAGAATCGCGCCGTTCACCAGCAGCGCGGCATTCAAAGCGATCACCGAATCCACCAGGTTGTACTTGCAGGCGCGCCGCTTCTCGCCATTGGAGGCCCCAATCCGTCGAGTCTGCACCAGCGAACTGTGCAGATATAGGTTGTGCGGCATCACGGTCGCACCAAGCATGGCGATCGCCACATACAGGCTGTTGCCGTCGATCCGCGGCACTAATCCAGCCGCCACCCCACCCCATTCCGGCTTCGCCAGCCACACCTGCAGCAGGAAACACCCGCCGATCACCGTCACGAACCCGAGAATGATCGTTTCGAGCACCCGGATCCCGTAGCGGTTCAGCCACAGAATCAGCAGCGTGTCCGCGGCGGTCAACACCACGCCCCACATGAGCGGCAGCCCGAACAGCAGGTTCAGCCCGATCGCCGCCCCGATCACTTCCGCCAGATCGCACGCCGCGATGGCGATTTCGCAAAGCACCCAAAGCGCCCACGCCACCGGCTTCGGGTACTGTTCGCGGCACGCCTGCGCCAGGTCCCGTCCGGCCACGATGCCCAGCCGCGCGCTGAGCGTTTGCAGCAGGATCGCCATCGCGTTCGACAGCACCAGCACCCACAGCAACTGGTAGCCGAACCGTGCCCCGCCCTCCAGGTCGGTCGCCCAGTTGCCCGGGTCCATGTAGCCGACGCTCACCAGGTACGCCGGCCCCGCGAAGGCAAACACCCGCCGCCACAGCGACGGATGCGCCGTCGCCACGGACCCATGCACCTCGGGCATTGACTGGCCGGGACCTTCCGCCATAGCTCTGGAACGAATCAGTGTACCGCACCGCATGCGCGTAACACGATTTTCAGAACTATTTCCCGCCCAGCCTCAATCACTTGTGGGAACCAGCGGTTCGCCGCATGCCCCCCCGCCAGTTCTAATGGGACCGGATGATCGAATCTCGTCCCGAACAGGAGCGCCCCGGCGGAATGACCAACAACCCATTTATTTTCAAACAGGTAAGACGACTCTGGGTTCGTTCTGCGAAATCGCGTTCATCCGCCGCCCTGCCCGTCCCGGCCCCCGAGGGGGCCCAGGACGGAAGGCCTGCGGACGCAAGCGTGCAAAACGAACCCAGACCGGGTCTAACGAATTGAACCGAAACGGCTTAGACGCCGTTTCCTACCAGAGGAACTTGAGCGCGAACTGGATCTGGCGCGGTGCGTTCGCCTGGCTGTTGATGACGCCGAAAGCGGCGGCAGTCACCGAGGTGTTCGGGCCGCCGAACTGGGCGCGGTTAAAGGCGTTGAAGAACTCGGCGCGGAACTGCACCACCGAGCCTTCGGTCACCTGGAACTGCTTGAACAGCGACAGGTCCCAGTTGCGAACCATGTCGTTCCGGACGTCCGGCAGGAAGCGGGCGAGGTTGCCGAAGGTGAACGCGGCGGGCTGGCTGTAGACGCTGGTGTCGAAGTAGGCGTTCAGCCGGTCCTGGACGCGGCCCGCCTTGCGGCCGCTCTGCCCGTTGCTGTTCGGCTGGGTGCGGGCGGCGAACAGGCCCGAGGTGTTGTTGGCCGACAGCGCGATCGGCGTGCCGGACTGGTAGGTGACGATGCTGTTGATCTGCCAGCCGCCCAGCACCCAGTTGGCGAACCGGGAGTCGCCCGTGTCCACCGCGCGGCCGCGGCCGATGGGCAGATCGTAGATGGCGCTCAGCACGAAGCGGTGGGCGATGTCGTGGCCGGCCAGGGCGCGGCTGGCCTCGATGTCGTAGGAGTTCTGGTGGCTGTCGCCCGTGTCGATCAGCTTGGCCCAGGTGTAGTTGCCTTCAAACATCAGCCCTTGGGCGAACCGGCGCTTGAAGGTCTGCTGCCAGGCGTGATAGCTGGAGTTTGACGTGGGGTGATACAGCGGCTGCACGTTGGTGAACTGCGGGTAAGGCCGCAGCAGTTGGCCACGGGCGATGGTCGGCGACAGATGGACGCCGTTATTCACGATGCCGTAGAACGGATTCGGCACGCTCTGATTCAACGCCGATCCGAGCGAAAGATGCTGCGGGTCAAGCTGGTTGAACTCAAGCCCGCCTTCGCCGCTGCTGCTCAGGTTGAGGCCGCGGTTGCCGACGTAGGCGGTTTCGAGCAGAATCCCGCTGGGGAGTTCGCGCTGGATGGTGAAGTTCCACATCCGGTTCATCGGCGAGGGCGAATCGGGCCAGAACGCCTGGAGGTTCGCGCCGGCCTGGGTCAGCAGTCCATCGGCTGCGCCGGGCACGTCGCGGAAACCCTCGGGATAGGGGTTCGACAGGCGGTTGAAGGGCGTGATGCCATCCACGGTGGTAATCCAGGGGTGCTCCACGCGGAAGCCAAAGGGCCCGACGGTGCCCTGCGCGGCCTGGCGGGAAGGACCATAGAACAGGCCGAAGGCGCCGCGGATCACAGTCTTCGGGTCCACCTGGTAGGCGAAGCCGATGCGCGGCGCGAAGTTGTTCAGGTCCCTGTTGAACTGCGTGCGCGGGTTGCCGTCGACGCCCACGAAGCGGACACCGCCGCGCAGGTTCGGGAAGCCCGGCACGGTGTCGGCGAGCGGCGAGCGCGCTTCCTCGTCGAACCAGTTAAAGCGGTTGTAACGCTCGGTCCGCGGGAAGTCGATCTCATAGCGGAGGCCGATGTTGAGGGTGAGCTTCGAGGTGACGCGCCAGTCGTCCTGGAAGTAGAAAGCGTGGTAGGGGCTCTGGCTGGCGACGTTCTTCCAGTTGCGGATCAGCACGTTGCCCGAGGTGCCGGTGCCCAGCAGCATGGAAGCGAGGCCGTTGCCGGCGGTGGCGCTGGCCTGGTTGGGGTTCGGCCCTTGCGTGAACCCGGCGCCGAAGTTGAAGGTGCCCGCCGAGCGCGCCTCCCACACGTTGACGCGGATCAGGCGGCCTTCCCAGCCGAACTTCAGGCTGTGGTTGCCCTTGATCTTCGAGAGGTTCGACAGCAGGGTGAAGGTGTTGAAGGTACTGTAGCGGTGGTCGCTGCCGCCGAGGTTGACGAAGCCGGCAGCGCCGAAGCGGGGAAACATCTGGCGGTCCACCACGCTGTCGATGGCCCCGGGCAGCCCAAGGCTCGAAGGCACGAAGCCGAGGCCCTGGTTGTTGAAGTCGTAGATGGACCGGGAGACGCCGAAACGCGTGGTCCAGATCGTGGTGGGCGAGAGAGTGTTCGTGTAGTCGATCGAGGCCGAAGGCTGGGTGACGCCTTCGATCACGCGGCCCTCCGCGATGGTGAGATCGGAGGGGAAGAAGGCGGGGGGCGCGTTGACATTGTCGCGCCAGGAGATGCGGCCGAAGATGCGCTGCGTGTCGGTGATGTTGTGGTCGATGCGGGCGTCGATCTGGTCCTGGTCGAACGAGCGGGCGCCGGTGCTGATGTAGTTGTTGACGTTCGTGACGGCGTTGGTCACGGTGTTCGGCTGGGGATAGTAGCGGAGCACGTTGCGCGCCACCGGGTCGATCATCGACTGCGGCACGATGTTGCCGGGGAACTGGTCGCGGACGAAGCCCGTGCCCTGAGCGCGGGTCGAGAAGGGATCGAAGATGCGGATCAACTGCCCGTTGGAGGCCAAGGTCTGACTGAAGTCGCCGGTGCGCTGCGGAGCGGTAGGCACCGTGAAGATGGTGTTGGCCAGCGTGCGCTCGCGCAAGCCCTCATAGGAGCCAAGGAAGAAGGTCTTGTTCTTCACGATCGGCCCGTTCACCATGCCGCCGAACTGGTTGCGCTTGAAGCTGCCCAGCCCGATGCCGGCGCGGTTATTGAAGAAGTTGTTGGCGTCGAGTTTGGAATTGCGCAGGAACTCGAACAGGCTGCCGTGGAACTGGTTCGAGCCGGACTTGTACACCACGTTCACCATGCCGCCGTTGCTGCGGCCGAACTCAGCCGAGTAGTTCGAGCCCATCACCTTGAACTCGGCGATGGCTTCGACGGGCGGGAACGTGGAGTTGCCCGAAAAGCCGTTCACCGTGGGGTGCGCCGTGCTGACGCCGTCCACCAGGATGTCGAGCATCGAGTTGCGGGCGCCGTTGATGCCGAAGCCGGTGCCGTAGGTGGTGCTGACGCTGCCGGTGACGCCGGGCGTGAGATAGAGCAGCGAGTACACGTTGCGCGTATTGAGTGGGAGTTCGATGATCCGCTTGTTGTCCACCACCTTGCCAAGCACCGAGTCCACGGTCTCGAGCAGCGAGGCGTCGGCGGTGACCTCAACCGACTCAGTGACGCTGCCCACCTCGAGCCGCACATCGACGCGCGCCTGCTGGCCGACGGAAAGCTGGATGCCGCGCCGGGTGAACTGTTTGAAGCCCGTGGCGGAGACCTCGATCTGGTAATCGCCGCGCGGCAGTTCGGTAAAGGTGTAGTTGCCGTCCTCGTTGGTGGTGAGGTTGGTTTGCCAGTTGGTGCCCACGTTCAGCACGCGCACCTCGGCGCCGGCGACCACCGCGCCACTGGCGTCGGAAACCGTGCCCACGATGCGCCCCGTGAACGATTGAGGCAAGGCGGGAAGACTCAACAGCAGCAGCGCGGCTACCGCGCGGGATACAGATCGGACTCGGACCATTCGGACCTCCCAGGAAATCAGATTTCAGATGAGCGTATTGGCGCAGACCGGGGATGCCAGCAAGGAACCCCCGGAGTGTTACAACCCAGTAACAGAATTCATATCACGTCCGGTACCAGATATGCAGGCTATCGTTCGATTGGTACCAGGACCAGCAAGCCCCAATCCTTACGGAACAGGATTGCAAAACATTGTTTCAGACAGATGTCCGCGGGGCGAAGGATTCGTGAATCACGGAGGCGAAATGCGATTTCGCTTTTTGCTTGTACTAACCCCCAAGTTGGGATATGATCCATGCCCAAAGAGCTAGGAATACGGGCGTTCCGCCCGGGAAGATCAACCTGTCCGAGTCGAGTTGGAACGGGAGCGGCGTAATGCTTCTTTTCACGGGTCATGGTCTTGCGAAGTACCTGTGGTCTTCGTTGATCGGTTTCAATCTGGCGCTATTCGTACTGGTAGCGCCGGCAATGGCACAGGAGGCGCGCGGCACGATCACGGGGATCGTGACGGATCCCGCGGGCGCGGCGCTGGTGGGCGCGACAGTGGAAGCGCGGCACGTGGAAACGAATGAGACGGCGCAGACGGTGGCCAACGCGACGGGCGTGTACACGCTGCCCTTCCTTCGCCCGGGCAACTATGTGGTCTCCGCCACGGCGCCTGGTTTCAAGAAGGCGCTTCGCGAAAAAATCGAACTGCGCGTCGGCGACCGTCTGGAAATTAACATCCCCATGGAAATTGGCGGAATTACGGAGCAGGTGACCGTCTCCGCCGAGGCGGAACTACTCCAGACCGCGACGTCCAACAGCGGCCAGGTGATCGGCCGGGAGAACGTAAAGGACCTGCCGCTGCTTGGCCGGAATCCCTTCATGCTCGCCGCCATCGCCACGGGCGTGCAGTATACGCCCACCCGCCAAAGCCGGTCCAACCGCCCCTTCGACAACGGCGGCATGGACAGTTTCGCAATGAACGGCGGACGTCAGTTCACTAATGAATTCCTGCTGGACGGCGTGCCGAACACGAACACGGAAACCACGGGTCCCTCAAACCTCAGTTTCGTGCCCTCGCCCGATGCCACCGAGGAGTTCAAGGTGCAAACCAACACCTACGACGCGCAGTACGGGCGCACCGGTGGCGGCGCCATCAACGTCAGCGTCAAGAGCGGCACGAACCAGTTCCACGGCAATGTCTATTGGTACTTGCGCAACGATAAGCTGAACGCCAATGCGTTCGAGGCCAACGCTGCCGGCAACAACCGCACTGCGTTCCGGTGGGCTCAGCCGGGCGTCCAGTTTGACGGACCCGTCGTGCTGCCGAAGATCTACGACGGCCGTAACCGCACGTTCTTCATGTATAGCTGGGAGAAGATCAAGAGCAAGATCCCGTTCCCGCAGACCTACACGGTGCCCACCGCGCTGGAACGCCAGGGCGACTTCACGCGAACCCTGCAGCCGAACCTCCAGCCGATCACCATCTACGATCCGATGACGACGGTGCAGCAGGGCACCACTTACCTGCGGCAGCCCTTCGCGGGCAACGTGATTCCGGCCAACCGGATCGACCCCGTGGCGAAGAACATCGTCAACTTCATTGCGCAGCCGAACACCCCGGGCGATGCGCGCAACTTCTTCAACCTGGTGGCCACGCCCAATTCGGTGTCGGATGAATACGACCAGCAGATCATCCGCATCGACCAGCAGCTGGGCGCAAAGCACCGCTTCTTCACGCGCTACGTCCGCGGCAACCGCCACGAGGTGAATTCGTTCGCGGGCTACACGCAGGAAGCCTCGCCCTGGTACGACCACTGGCGCATCAACCAGGGCGGCAACTTCGACCTGACCTCGACACTGTCGCCGACGATGGTGCTGGTGTCGCGCGTCGGCTACATCCGCCACCAGTTCGCCATCCAGCAGCATGGCGAGGGATTCGATCCCACAACGCTCGGCTTCCCCGCCTCGATCGTGAATCCGCTGCCGCGCAAGTTCTTCCCGCGCATGGTATTCACGGACTACTCGGCGTTCGGCCCGCAGCGCAGCACCGGCAGCGAGTTCACGTTCAGCGACACATGGTCGTGGTCGGAGACGCTGAGCAAGGTGGTGGGGGCGCACTCGATCAAGACCGGTTTTGAATACCGGATGATGATCAACAACCAGCAGCGGCCCACATCGTCGTTCGCGCGGTTTGACTTCACCAAGATCTACACGCAGCGCAACCCGCTGGCTGGGGACACGGCGACGGGTAACGCCTTCGCGGCCATGCTGCTGGGCTACCCTACAAGCGGCAGTTCGTCGCGCCTGGCTGAGCCCGCGTACTCGAACAACTACTGGGTGGGCTTCCTCCAGGACGACTGGAAGCTGACGCGCAAGCTGACCTTGAATCTGGGACTGCGGTGGGACTATGAATCGCCGCTCGTGGAGCGATGGGACCGGCAGAACGTGGGCTTCGACCCCTCGTCGCCCAGCAACCTGCAGGTGCCGGGGATGCAGTTGCGCGGCGGCCTGCTGTTTTCGGGCGTGAACGGAACGCGCCTGCCTTATGTGCGCGACCGCAACAACTGGCAGCCGCGCATCGGCGCAGCCTATCAGCTTGGCGCGCGCAGCGTGCTGCGCGGCGGCTACGGCCTGAGCTTCCTGCCCACGTTCAACCCCGGCCAGAACTGGGGCTTCAGCGTGGACACGCCGTATGTGGCCTCGATCGACGGCAACATCACGCCGGCGAACCGGCTGGCGAACCCCTTCCCCGAGGGCTACGTGGCAGAACCGGGCAGCTCGCTCGGCCTGGCGACGCTGGCCGGCAACACGTTCAACTACCAGAATGTCGACCGCGTGGTGCCGAAGGTGCATCAGTACTCGCTCGGCTTCCAGCACGAACTGCCGTTCCGGCTGCTGATTGATGCCTCCTACATCGGCAGCACCAGCCGGAGCCTGCAGGCGAACAAGGGCATCAACGAGGTGTCAACGCAGAACCTGGCGCTGGGCACCGGGCTGAATGCCGCGCAACCGAATCCGTTCGCCGGGCTGCTGCCGGGCACGCAATTGAACGCGGCCACGGTGACGCGCGGCCAACTGCTGCGGCCCTTCCCGCAGTTTCTGGGCATCACGGAAATAGCCCGCGCGGTGGGTTCGAGCTGGTTCAACTCCTTCCAGTTGCGCATCGAGAAGCGCCTGTCGCACGGCTTCCACCTGCTGGGCAGCTATACGCTGTCGAAGTCGATCGAGCAAGTGGGCTACCTGAACGCGCAGGCGGACTGGCACGAGTTTGACCGCGTCCTAACTGCCGTGGATGCGCCGCACCGGCTGATCGTCAGCGGCGGATGGAACCTGCCGTGGTTCAACTCGGGTCCGGGCTGGCAGAAGCAGATCCTGGGCGGCTGGCAGATCATGGGCATCATGACGGCCCAGAGCGGCCAGCCAATCGGAGCGCCGGGCAGCGCGGTTTCCAGCGGCATCAGCCCGAAGCTGGACAACCCGACGCGGGAAATGTGGTTCAACCCCTGCTCCCTGACCGTGGCGGGCGCGCGCCAGAACTGCCGGACGGCGGACCAGCCTGTGGCGTTTCTGGTGCAGCCGCCGTTCACGCTGCGCACGCTCGGCGGGCGGTTCCCGAACATCCGCAACGCGCGGCCCACCTACTTCGATTTCTCGGTGTTCAAGACTTTCCCGATCACCGAACGGGTGCGGATGCAATTCCGCGCCGAGGCTTTCAATGCGATGAACACGCCGTGGTTCGGCAATCCGAACACGACGCTCAGCTCGGCGGCCTTCGGTGTGGTGTCGCCTTCGCAGGCCAACGATCCGCGCAACGTCCAACTGGCGCTGCGGCTCGAATTCTAACGGCGCGCGGCGGGGCGGCTATCGTGGCTCCACGGCGGCCGCCTCGCGCAACACCACCGGCCCCACCAGGCCCGAATCGCGGATGGGCCACGTGGAGGCGTCAAACGGTTTGTAATCGCTGTTGACGAAGTTGATGTCGTGGAAGTTGCGCCACACCACGCCGCGTCGGTCGAGGTCGCGGATGCGGTTGGCCGCAAGGCCGGTGACCTCCACTTCCAGACGGTTGCCCGTGGTGGGCAGCGGCCCGGCGTGGACGCGGAAGGGCGGCTCGATCAGCGTACCGAGGTCGCGGCCATTCAGGCGGACGCGGGCGCTTTCGTGCACCGCCCCGAGTTCGACGAACCAGTCGCCGGGCGGAGCGTCGAAGGTCACTGAGTAGCGCGCCGTGCCGGCGAAGCGCTCGCCCGGCGCGCCCGCAAAGCGCGTCCAGCTATCCGGCGCGGCCAGCCGCGCGGCGGCGGGCAGCCCGGGTCCGCCGGCGATGAACTCCACGCTCCATTCGCCCTTGACCTCGGCAGTGCGGCCGCCCACGCGGAAGTAGGGCCAGGAGGCCGCCAGCGGCGCTTTGGCGGGCAGCAGGCGCACGAAGATGCTCGCGCCGGGTTCGAGTTGCAGATAGACTTCCGAGCCGGAGCCGGCCTGCCGGAATGCGCCCCGCCCCGTGGCGCCGGTCATCGGATCGAGCAGGATGGCGGCGGCGGCGCGGTGGGCAAAAGGAACCCAGCCATCCACCGGGCGCTCGCCGCGGTTGGCCAGAAAGTATTCGCGCGTCTCACCATCGACGCGGCGGATGAACTCGAGACCCGGGTGGCCGGTGAGCGTCTCGCGGCGGATGCCCGCGGCGGTGAGCGCGGCTTCCACCGGACCCAGGTAGGCGCGGCCACGCTGATAGCGCGCCGTGCGGACGCCTTCGCCCGACGGCGCGGAAAACTTCAGATGCCGCTTCAACATGTCGTACATCCGCCGCTTCTCCTCGAGCCTGCCCCAGCCGGGCACGTCCTCCGGCAAGCCGCCGGCGAAGATCACGGTGGCGCCGGCGGAGATCAGCGAGGTGAGCTTCAGGAACGTCTCCGGAGGCATGTGTTTGGTGGGCGGGACGAGGATGGCGCGGTATTCGCCGCCGGGCGTGCGGAGCCGGCGGTCCTGCGTGTGGTTGACGTCCTCCATCAGCAGCCGGTCCGAAACAAAGTCGAAGGTAAAGCCGCGGTCGTGGAGTTGCTGGGCGAACTCGCCGAAGGGCTGCTCGTTGAACCACGCGCGGCTGTGGACGGAGAAGTACTGCTGGAGGCCCTGGGGGTCGTGCCAGACGTCGTGCACAGGCCAGTAGAGCAGCAGGTCATTGTCGCTGCGGCCGTGCTGAAGCATCGCCTGGCTGCGCGAAATCCAGGCGTTCAGCGCGGGCGCGTCGCGCCAGATGGGATTGCGCGAGTTCATCTGCGTGGAGGCATAGAACAGCCACCCGGGCCACGGCGCATCGGCAGGCGAGTAGATGGAGCCGTGGTACACCACATGGTTGACGCCCGAGATGAAGAGCTGCTGGATGAGTTCCTTCAGCGCGCCGAGGGTCTCGGTGAAATGCTCCTGCATCCACGTGCCGGTTTCGCTGGCAACAAGGCGGCGGCCGCGGATGTGCGCGGCCGAGGAGGCGAGCTTCGAGATGAGCGTGCTGCGGTCGTGGCGGAACATCTCGGTTTCGGGGATGTCGGCGAGGGCATAGAGGTCCAGCAGGTTGCCGGGCGAACCGTGGGCCTGATTGCGGGTGAGAAGGCTGCGGTCGCGCGCCCAGGAGGTCCAGGTGGCGGTGAATTCGTCGGTCAACAGGTCGGAGAGCGTGGCGCGATAATCGGCTTTGACGCGGGCGGCGCGGTCGCCCGTGGCGGGGCCGAACAGGGCGTCGTAATGGTCCTGGAGACGATAGCCGCGGCGCTTCTCGAATTCGGCCAGCAGGTTGGGCGACCAGTTGGCCTGGTATTCAAAGGAGTCGTGATAGACGGCGCGGGGCAGCGCGCCGCGATAGGAGGCGAAGGCGGCCGAGAAGGGGCCGAGATAGGCGGAGGTGGCGTCGTGCGAGAAGGGGTTCAGCATGAAGCCTTCGCCGCCGGGCGAGGCGCGCTTCACGCGCATCGTGGGCCGCACGCCCACCTCCCAGCCGGTGGGCGTCTGCTTCGGGACGGCGACGATGTTGGCGTGTTCGGCCGTGATGTGCGGGCCGCCGAAACACCAGCCCGAGCCGAGCGTCATATCCACGCCCAGGCCGAGGCGGTGTCCTTCGGCGGTGGTATGGGCGAGCATCTCCATCCAGCGGGCGCTCAGGTAGGGGATGGTGCGTGACTCAAAACCTTTGGCGCCGTAGATGGGAATGATATGAACGCCGCCCCAGCCGGCCTGCTGGAAGGCTTCGAGTTCGCGGGTGAGGTTGGGGCGATCGACGGCGCTCGCCATCCACCACCAGTAGGACCACGGCCGGGTTTCGGCGGACTGGGCGGGCCAATCGGCGGGGCCGCTGGCGGAGGCGGCCAGCGCGGCGAGCAACAGGGCGCTAAGAGGGCGAAGCATGGCATTGACCTCGTTGACAGGCACTATAACAAGAGCAGGCCGCCGGGTACATCGCCGCCGCGCGGTTGAACATCAGAGAAGATGCGCATGGAGATTCAGTTTCACGACCGGGGTATCTTCCTGCCGCGAATCGGGCTGTGGCTGGACCCGCGCGGCCCGGTGGAGGCGGCGTGGCTGTCGCACGCGCATATCGACCATGCGCAGGGCGTGCATGGCGCGGCGCTGGGCACGGCCTGCGCATG
>ERZ761609.2893-NODE-2893-length-11933-cov-6.050345_pt1 | contig 11933 bp, 11 predicted proteins | sample MGYA00511163_ERZ761609 | MGnify/ENA primary metagenome ERZ761609 (study PRJEB28899, sample SAMN02445070) | bioreactor sludge metagenome | biome: EBPR sludge | place: Australia: Brisbane, Thorneside Wastewater Treatment Plant | collected 2011-12-16 ... | reverse complement strand
GGCCGCCCGCTCCCACGAGGATGATCCGAGTCGCCGACGCCACCGCTGGCGGACCTTACCGAACCGCTCGTCGACGCGGCCGGACCACGAGTGCCACGACCAGTGCGACGACCGCTGTCGACACCACGGCGACGGCGGAGGCGACCAGCGCCGGTTCGATCTCCGGCTCGAGTGCACCGGTGCGGGAGACGGCGAACGACGCCGCGACAGCGAGCCCACACACGGCGAGACGGATCACCAGTGGGACACGTTCGAATCGAGGCCGGACCAGTGCGACCACGCCGATCAACATCGGCGGCCAGACCGCGACGAGTGTGCCGGCGAGCGCACTCGGACGTCCGCTCGCGCCGTAGACCCCCGACCACAGCACGACGAGCGCGAGGAATGTGTGGAGGAGGAGGGGCAACCGGGCTCGTCCGACGAACTCCATCAACACGAGGACGACGACGAGCGCGAACACCGTCGGCATCTGGTTGTTCGTCTCGGGCACGCACAGGTACACGGCGACCGCCGACCCGCCGAGGAACGCCGGCAGCAGCCCCGGGACCGGTAGCACCCGCTGCGTGGCGGGCAGCACGAGCGCGAGGGCGACGGCGACTCCCACGATCAGCGGGACGAACCACCGGTTGGTCGAACCGCCGAGATCGGAGTCGTCCCATGCGCGCCAGACGATGACGAGACCGCCGACCAATCCGAACAGTGCCCGGACCCGGACGGGCGGCGCCTCGCAGGGCGTCAGCGCCGCACGGACGAGATCACGTCGCAGACCCATCCCACGTCGTCGTCGGTCATGGCCGAGCCGCTCGGCAGGCTGAGGCCGTGCTCGAAATGCCGTGCGGACACGTCGCCGCCCACGACGTCGGCACCGGCGAAGGCTGGTTGCAGATGCATCGGCTTGAATGCCGGCCGAGCCTCGATCCGTTCGGTGCGGAGTGCGGTGAGGACGTCGTCGCGTTCGGCTCCGAGCGCGTCCGGGTCGATCTGCACTGTGGTGAGCCAGTGGTTCGGCTCGCAGCCCTCCGGCACGGCCTGGAAGCGGATGCCGGGCAATCCGGCGAGGTGCCGTTCGAAGCCCGCCCGCACCCGCCGACGTTCCTCGATCCGTGCCGGCAGGGTGCGGAGTTGCCCTCGCCCGACGGCGGCGTTGAGGTTGCCCATCCGGTAGTTGAACCCGATCTCGGCGTGCTCGTAGTGGGGGGCCGGTTCGCGGGCCTGGGTGGACAGGTGCTTGGCGCGGGCGACGAGCGCCGTGTCGTCGCTCATGATCGCTCCGCCGCCACCGGTGGTGACGATCTTGTTGCCGTTGAACGAGAGCACGCCGACCCGACCGAACCGTCCGGCCGCCATGCCGTCGCGGGTGGCACCGAGCGCTTCGGCGGCGTCCTCGACGAGCGGCACGTCGTACTCGGCACACACCTGGGCGAGACGCGTCTGATCGGCGACCGACCCGTAGAGGTCGACGCTCACGACGGCGGCGGGGAGGCGCCCGGTGTCGGCGCGCCGCTTCAGGTCGTCGGCCAGCAGATCGGGGTCGAGGTGCCACGTGTCGGGGTCGCAGTCGACGAACACCGGCCTCGCACCGACGTACATGACGGTGAACGCCGACGCGGCGAACGTCAGCGAACTGACGAGCACCTCGTCGCCCGGCTGCACGCCGACGGCGAGGAGAGCGAGATGGAGGCCGGCCGTGCCGCTGGAGAGACCGGCGACCGCAGCGACGCCGGTGAACTCGGCGAGCTCACGCTCGAACGCGTCGAGGTCGGGGCCGGCCGGGGCGATCCAACCGCTGTCGAACGCGTCGATCAGCATCGATCGTTCGACGTCGCTCATCTCGGGCGGGGAGAGCCAGATCTTCCACGGGGCCGTGGCCGGATTGCTCATGCGGCCAGTGTTCCACACCGATACCTCATCCGGCTCGGTACTCTCGATGCGGTCACCCGCATGCCCACCCGACAAGGCGGACCTCCATGACATCCCATCTCGACGCACTCCTCGAGCGCATCGCCGACCGCACCGCGAAGGTGGTCGTCGTCGGTCAGGGCTACGTCGGCCTCCCGGTGGCGATGCGTGCGGTGGAAGTCGGGTTCCCCGTGGTCGGGTTCGAGGCCTCGGAGAGCCGTGTGAAGGCGCTCGCCGCCGGCACGAGCTACGTCGGCGACATCAGCGACGACGAGGTGCGTGCTGCACTCGGCGAGGGGTATCTGCCGACGCTCGATCCGGCCGATCTCGCCGACTTCGACGTCGCGGTGATCAGCGTGCCGACGCCGCTCGCCGAGGGTCTTCCCGACCTGTCGTACATCGAATCCGCCGGACGGTCACTCGCCGAGCACCTCCGGCCCGGTGCCTGCGTGATCCTGGAGAGCACCACGTACCCCGGCACCACCTCGGAACTGCTCGTGCCGATCCTCGAGGAGGTTTCGGGGCTGTCCGCCGAGGAGTTCTTCTGCGGCTATTCGCCCGAGCGCATCGACCCGGGCAACGCCACCTACGGACTGGTGAACACGCCGAAGGTCGTCAGCGGTGTCGACGACCCGTCGCTCGTGGCTGTCGACGCCTTCTTCTCGGCGCTCGTCGACCGGACGGTGCCGGTCGGGTCGGCGGCGGAGGCCGAGTTGGTGAAGCTGCTCGAGAACACGTTCCGGCACGTGAACATCGCGCTCGTCAACGAGCTGGCGATGTTCGCCCGTGATCTCGGTGTGGACATCTGGCGGGCCATCGACGCAGCGGCCACCAAGCCGTTCGGCTACATGAAGTTCACGCCGGGCCCAGGTGTCGGCGGCCACTGCCTCCCGATCGACCCGAGCTATCTCGCCTGGCGGGTGAAGCAGCACCTGGGCCACACGTTCCGGTTCGTGGAGTTGGCGAACGACGTGAACGAACACATGCCCGACTACGTGCACGACCGCGTGACGGCGATGCTCAACCGTGACCGGATGGCCGTCAACGGGGCGAAGATCCTCCTGCTCGGCCTCGCCTACAAGAAGGGAACGAGCGACTGGCGCGAGAGCCCGAGCGTGCACGTCGCCGATCGGCTTGCCGCCAGCGGGGCCGAGATCTCGTTCTGCGACCCGTACATCCCACCGGTCAACGCCGAGCAGGTGAAGTTCCCGCTCGTCGAGTTCTCATCGCACACGCTCGCCGAGGCCGACCTCGTGATCATCCTCGTCGACCACCCCGAGTTCGATCCTGATGTGGTCGCTGCCCACGCTCGACGGATCTTCGACTCCAAGAATCTGCTCCGGGGCCAGCGATTCGCTGGTGAAGTCCTTTGAGAGGCGGCCGTCGGTGACGGGTGAGCGAGTACTCGTCGGCGGCTCGCTCGCAGAGGTTGTTCAGTCCGCTGAGCCTCCGAGGGCCCTTGCGGCCGTGAGGTCGATGCTGGCTGGCCGGTTCCGAACTCTCGGAGTGCTCGCATTGCTCACGGTCGTCGGCGGGCTCGCTGAGGCAGGGTTTCTCGTACTTGTGACTCGGGCCGCTTTCGCGGTCGCCGAAGGCGAGGAGCTGGTTGACGTACCTTGGGGCAGCCAATGGTCAACTGATCAGCTCTTGCTACTGGCATTGGGGCTGGTTGTCGGGCGGGTCGCGATTGCCCTCGTCGGGAATCGACTAGCCGCTCGGCTTTCGAACGAGGTCGTCGCCGACGTCCGCACTCGGCTCGCACGAGCGTTTCTACGATCCTCTTGGTCCGTTCAGCAGAGTGACCGTTCGGGGAAGCTCCAGGAACTCCTCACAACCTTCGCCAGCGGCGCGACTTCGATGGTCGCAAGCACAGTTCTACTGGTTACGTCAACTCTCAATCTGGCTGCGATGTTGGGCCTTGCAGTCGCAGTCGATCCGGCTGGATCGCTCATTGTAATCGCGGCGGTCACAGCACTCGCCATGATCCTTCGTCCCATACGAGCGCGTTTGAAGAAGCAAGCTTCGACGAGCGTCACGGCAGGGATGGGGCTGGCGACGTCATTGAACGAGATCTCTCAGTTGGGTCTGGAAGTTCACGTCTTCAACGTCCAGACTGAGGTCGAGCGACGTGTCGAGTCGCTGATTCAAAGGAACGCTCGAATCGGTCAACGACTCTCGTTCCTTCGGATGCTCGTTCCGACGCTCTATACCGGTCTCGCATACCTCGTTCTCGTCGGCGCATTGTTCGCCGCTAGCGCATCGAGCGCTACCGACCTGAACTCGCTTGGGGCGGTAATGCTCGTCATGATGCGTTCGCTGAGTTATGGGCAGGCGGTGCAGACCAACAGCGCTGTGCTGATTTCTTCTGTGCCTTTTGTGGACACACTAGGCCGCGAGCTTCGTTTGTATCGGGACGGCGAGGTCTCCGATGGCCATGAGGAGCTCACCCGGATCGACGAGATCGATTTCCGAGAAGTTGGTTTCGAGTACGTGCCTGGCGAACCGGTCTTAACAGATGTATCGGTGAAAATCCGACGAGGTTCAGCCGTTGGCATCGTCGGGCCATCCGGTAGCGGCAAATCCACGCTTGTGCAGCTGCTGCTAGGGCTTCGGTCGCCGACCTCCGGTTCTGTGATGTTCAATGGGCTTGATCTCGGCGAGTTCACCAAGGCAAGTCTCTGCAGGCGTGTGACGTTCGTGCCTCAGGCCTCGCACCTCATCGCAGGCACGATCTCCGACAACATCCGCTTCATGCGATCAGGTGTGACCCAAGCGGATATTGAGTCGGCGGCCCGGGCTGCGCACTTGCATGAGGAGATCACTGCTCACCCCCTTGGGTACGACCGTGTTATCGGGGAGTCAGGCGGCGATCTCAGCGGAGGGCAAGCGCAGCGGCTGTCTCTGGCGCGCGCCCTCATCGAACGGCCGGACGTTTTGGTTCTCGACGAACCTACGAGCGCACTAGATGTCCGATCCGAGGCTCTGATCCGCTCCACCCTCTCGGAGATACGCCAGGAGACCACGCTCGTGATCATCGCTCACCGGATGTCTACCCTGGAGATCTGCGATGAGATCCTGGTTGTGCAGTCAGGGCGAGTGGTCGCTCAGGGGTCTCCGTCCGAACTTGAGCGAACGAACCGGTTCTATCGTGAAGCACTTGAGCTTTCTGGCCTTCGATAGCTTCTCATGCGCTGGGAGCGTGTGCACCTAGCGGCCAGTGATTGCCATCCCTAGGTAGCGCAATGCGATCAGGATGTCAGTAGAGCGTGATCGCTGAGCATTCGCCCGTTGGCTTCTCGCAAGCGCAAGCGCATTTCGACTGGCCGACCATGCGACTCGACGAACACTCGGGGCAACTCGCTGCGAGGCATACCCTGCGCGGAGATCGAGGAGTACGCGGCCGGGCTCGGCGAGCAAGGCCCTGACCGATCGCTCGCCGCTCCGTAGCAAGAACCCGCGGTACAGGCGATGGCATAATCGTCCAACGTCGTCAGCGATAGGGATCACTCGCTGAGAAGCGCCGAGGTCTATCCATCGAAGAGTGCCGTCCGGACCACGGACGAGGTTCCACGGACCGATGTCTGCGAGCGACACGGCGCTGCGCGGTGGAAGATCCTCGTGGCGGTCAAGCGCGCTGTGCAGCTGGGCCAGTGCGCGCCCTGAGGCGTACGAGACCTGCCCGAGATCGGACTGTCGCTCACCCGAGCCTACGGAGGCGAACGTACCCGTCAGTGTTTCCCCCTCGACCCACTCGTAGCAGATGAACTCTGGCTGGTGCCCCATGGCGATCGGTCGGGGAGCGATCGGCGGAACGCCTCGCTCCTCTGACCAAAGCGAACACGCCTCCAGCCTTCGATAGGCGCGTTCGGTCTCCGAGCCGTCACCCGAAGCTGGACTCTTCACGAACACGGTTCCGAGCGGAGACTCGAGGATGATGCAGAGCGCTCCCGATCGAGGCTGCATCCACGCTCGCCGGACTACCGACCCGGTACCTACGGAGGCTGGGAGAGCAGCCAACAAGGCGTCGACTTCCGGTCGCTCGGCGACAGACATGTCTCGACGGTAGTACGGTCCCTTGTCCGTCGGGCTCAGCGCGAGCGGCGTATCGAACTTCGGGCACTCGAGATCGCTAGCTTGAGGCGAAGACAACGCTCTCGAGAGGTCGCTGCAGCATGGCACTCCCCCGAAATCGAGGTTGGCTGCGCCACCGCGTCAGGCCAGCCTGGCGACGGTTGGTCACACGGCATCCCGACCTTCGAAGCCTGAGAGGTCTGTCCGTTGGCTCAATCGAGGCCGGCGAGGCCGCCATGCCGAACCTCGTCAAGCCTGACGACGTCGAAAAGGTGCTTGCGGCGTCATCACGCAACTATCGCTTCACTTCGCCTACCGTGATCGAACAGGCGCCGCTCGCTGTCACCGAACTCAATGGCGCCATCCTGTCCGGCGCGACCGGTGCCGTCGGAGTCGGCGGAGCGGTGATTGCAGAATCGATCCTAGGTCCGATGCATCCGGAGCGGTACCGGGAGCGACGCGGCGCGCGTCGGATCGCTGGTCGCGTAGCAGGGACGGTCGTGCCGCTAATTGGCGATCGATCGGCCGGATCGAACTATTTCCATTGGATCATCGACGTTCTGCCTCGCGCCATTGCTCTTGAACACTATACGTCCTCGGAACCGGCTTCTATCGTAGTTCCTGAGGCGCGTCGCGGATTTGTAGATGAGTCCATAAATCGACTTCTGAACCGGTACCCTATCGCCAGCGTCCACGACGCTTCTTCGTCCGGTTGGTTCGAGACTCAGCGACTCCTGCTTGCAACCTATCCACGTGGCGACTTCTCCGCCCTTCTGCCATCTGCCGTGGTGCGCTGGCTGCGATCGCTGTTCATCGACGATGAGGATGCCGGGAAGAGACCCCCCGGTGATCAGCGGCTTGTCTACGTGCACAGGAGAAAGCCGGCTCGTCGGCACATTGACAACGATGCAAGTGTAATCGACCTCGTGACTGAACTCGGGTTTGAGTCAGTCGAGCTTGAGAATCTAACGGTAGCTGAGCAGGCGAAGCTGTTTTCCGATGCAGGTGTAGTCGTCGCAGGCCACGGCGCCGGATTGGCCAATATAGTGTTTTCACAAGGAGCCGAAATCGTCGAGTTCGCTGCTGAACGTCTGATCGCGCCTCACTATGCAGTACTCTCGCAATCCACTGGAAACGAGTACCAGCCATTCTGGTGTGAGTCCGCACCATCTGGTGGATATTGGGTCGACATCGATCGCCTTGCTGAAGTATTGAATGACGTACTAGAGAAGAGAACACAACGCGCCCGTGGAGACTCAATGACGAAGTTGTCGACGCCAACAAAATGCGACTCTTGTCCGCCAGCGACCCCGTGAATCGAGTACAAGCAATTGTCGTGACGCATGATGACCCGGAGGCACTTGGGCGCTGCGTACGCGCCATCGGCGAGCAGACACACTTTGTCGAATCTGTGATCGTAGTAGACACAGCTGGCTGCCGTCCGGCATCTCAGGCTGAGTTCGGTACCGTTACAGAACGTGTATCCATTGTTCGGTTGTCCGAGAATGTAGGGCCAGCGGGTGGCTGGGCAGCCGGAGTCGGTCGATTTCTCGAGAGCGATCTCGAATACGCCTGGCTCTTTGACGACGACTGTGTGGCAGCGCCGGATGCTCTCGAGGCCGCCTTGGCCGAGGCCAAGGCAGGGGGAGCTGATGTCATACAATCGACCATGATCGACCGCGGTACGGGTCGAATTGTGTCAACCCAGGGGTGGTGCGGAGTGCTCATGCGTCGCTCCGTACCTGAGGGAGTTGGTGTACCTGACTCCGATCTGGTCTGGTGGACGGAGGACACGGAATACCTGCAATGGCGGATACCGCGGGCCGGTTGGGTAGTCAAGCGGAGCGCTGCATCGCTGGTCGAAGTTGCGATGAGGAGGGAGGGTGTACCGAAGCCGCCATGGAAGTACTACTACGAGGCGCGGAACCAGGTGGCGTATCGTCTTCGGACTCAGCGCCCTAGCTCGGGTGGCCCGGTACCGAGATACCTGACTTCGAGGGTGAGGCTTTGGAGAGCCTTTCGATCTGTGGTGAAACTCATGGGGCGCAGCCTGTGGATCGAGAGAACAGAGCGGCTCCCCAAGGCGAGGATGGTCCTGATGGGTGCGGTAGATGGGCTTCGAGGTAGGAGCGGGCTTCGCGTCGCTCTGGGTGCTGCCGACCGAGCACGCGCAACCCGCAAGGAGGACGACGAGTGACGTCGCGTCTTGTTCTCTCCGTGGTGGTGCCAGCGTTCAACTCGGAGGCGACGATCGGCCGATGTCTCGCCGCGCTTGGGGCCTCGGCGCAGTTGGCCGGGCTTGAGAGGACGGCGTGGGAAGTCGTCGTCGCCGACAACGGGTCGAGCGACAACACCCTGGAAGTTGTGAACGAGTACGCCCGCAATATGCCGATCCGAGTTGTGGATGCCTCATTGCGGCGAGGGCCGGCGGCTGCCCGAAACGCCGGAGCGAGATCTGCGGAGGGGCAAGTCATCGTGTTCACGGACTCAGACGATGCCGTGAGCCGAGAGTGGCTGCGGTCGTGGCACACGTGGTCGCAAGCGGCTGGCAAACGGTCCATTGCGGCCGGACTCCTGACCAGGCGCGACTTAGGTGAGCCCATAGCCTTGCCCGCAACCTGTTGCCCCCCGTTGCATATGAAGCTTCCGTTCACCCCCGGCAGCAACTGCGGGTTGTCCCGCGAGCTCTTTGATGAGCTGGGGGGTTTCGACGAGAGTCGACAGACAGGCGAGGATGTCGACCTCGCCTGGCGGTCTCTCGCTCTCGGGGCCGACATCGAGTGCGTCCCGGCATACGTGCATGTGATGCCAAGCAGATCCGGCAAGCAGACGCTTCGTCGATACTTCGAGTACGGGGCGGGCGACGTGACGCTATTCCGCGACCATCGGGCTCTCGGGCCGGAGAGGGCGCCATGGCCGCTGATACTCCGTAGCTATCTAGGGCTTCTAGCGCGAATCCCGCTACTCATCGACTCGAGGCAGCGATCACGTTGGATACATCAGGCAGGCCGGCGAGCCGGTCGCCTCGTGGCCTCCATTCAGCGAGGGACCTGGTTTCCCTAGGCTTGTCGCTCTCACCGGGGTTGCTCGCCGGGTCCACCATCCTCTGGCAGCGATTGAGCGGCCGCCAGTCAATGCGGTGTGCATGGCAACGCTGAGACGCCCGTGAGGCGGGCGCGTGGTCGTGGCGGGAGGATGGCGTCGTACAATCGAAGGATGCGGGTAGCGGTGCTAACGGAGTCCGGCCGCGCCGAGATTCCTCGTGGCCAGGTGGAGCAGTCCGAAACCGTCGCACTCCTGGGCTACAACACAGGCAACGTCGCCTTCCAGCAGGTGGTCGCCCACCACCTCACTGAACCCCTCGCATACCGATCGTGGCGGCACGATCCCGCGGAAGTTGCTCGCGAGTTTGACGTCATTGTCATTCCGGAGGCGTCAGTGATGGCCTCCGGAAAGGACTTCGGTTGGAAGGCGCACTTCCTGCAGAGTTGTCCGCTTCCGGCGGTGGTGCTTGGGCTGGGGTTTCAGGACGGTCACGGAGGAGCAGACCCCGAGGTGCCGAACGGAACGCGTCGATACCTGGCCCTGCTGAGCGAGCGTGCTACGTCTCTCAGCGTCCGCGGCGAACGCAGCGCCGACCTCGTGAATCGACTCGGTATCACGAACGTCGTGATCGGGGGCTGTCCGAGCATCTTCTGGAGCCGTTCACCATTGCTCGGCGCACAAATAGGAACAGCACTCGAGGAGCTGGGTGACGTCGCGCGGCCCGCTGCATGTGCAGGGCCGGACAAACGAATGCTCCGCAGGACGAATCGCCGCTTGTTCGACTGGGTCTCCGAAAAGAGCGGGAGCTGGATCGTCCAAAGCGGGCGGGGCCTGGCTGCAGCCATGTCCGGGAGTCAGTACGTGCCGGAAAGGCGACGGCTCAGCGTGCTCGCTCGCAGGCGATTCTCGCAACGTGCAAATCCGCTCTTCTTCACCTCCGGCCGCGAGTGGATCGAACACCTTCGGAGCGTCGATCTATCTGTGTCGCCGAGGATTCATGGAGCGATCTTGGCGACTCAGGCCGCCGTGCCTTCCATCTGCGTCGTGCACGACGGCCGGACTCGGGAACTCGCCGCCACGTGTCGCCTACCGACCGTCACGCCACAGCAGGTCGAGTCGTCGTCAGACATTTCAGAGCTGGCTCGCTCGACGCCTTTCGACAGCGGGGCATTCGATGAGGCGCGCCGGTCACTGGCACGTCAGTACTCGAGCCTTCTTCGAGCGAGCGGTCTCAGCCCGGTTGATTGGCTCGTTCACATCGGCGAGGAGCACTCGCCCGCGTGAGGCGACCGCCCATATGAAGCCGCACGAGCCGACGACGTCGACGAAGCGCCGCCGAGAGCGGAACGGGGCTTGGTTCTTTGACTGCGACGGAGTTCTGCTCGACTCAAATTCGATCAAGACGAACGCCTTTCGGGAGGTTACGGCAGCATACGGAGCAGACGTAGCGGAGCAGGTCGTGCGACATCACCTCGCGAACGGCGGACTTTCGCGCTTTGCGAAGCTCCAACGGCTATTCCACGAGATTCTCATGCGGGTTCCCGCTCCGGGGGAGTTGGAGGATCTGCTCGACAGTTTCAGTGCCGAGAGTCGTGCTGGTCTCGCACGATCGGCGGTGGACGAGCACGCTCCAGGCCTGCTGCAACTTCTTGGAAGTAGCGCCGACCTCCACGTCATCTCCGGTGGGGCTGAGGACGAAGTGCGCTGGGCGCTTGAGCGGCACGGCCTCGATACCTTCTTCCGCGGCATCTTCGGGAGCCCTGCGAGCAAGCGCGAGATCCTCGAAGTCCTCCTTCGGTCCGACCCGTTCCCGCGCGTTCTGGTCGGAGACAGCCGCCTCGACATGGACGTCGCAGGCGAGTGCGAGGTGCATCGTGTCTTCGTGACTCACTGGACGGAGTTCAAGGGCTGGCGCGACTACGTCGAAGAGCGACCGGACATTGTGGTCGTTGATGATCTCGGACACCTTCTCAGGCTTCTCCGCGGCGACGAGGCGCACGACCTGGCCCCGCAACAGCGATGGATACTCTCGGCGCTGTGAAGGTCGTCGGCTTCGTGCCATCCAAGCTCAACAGCCAACGGCTCCTCCGGAAGAACGTCCGGCCGCTCGCCGGCCGACCGCTCGTCAACTACGCGCTCGCAACGCTCGCTGACGCGGGTCTGACGGAGACCATTCTCTACGCGAGTGACGACGAGGTCGTCTCGTATGCGGAGCCAGACCTGCCGTTCCGATTCGTACAGAGGCCGGCCTGGCTCGACGAGGACGGAGCCACGGTGCAGGACTTCGTCGGCGCGTTTCTCGAGGCAGTCGACTGCGACGTCGTGGTGCTGTTGCACATCACATCGCCGTTCATCTCGACGGCCACGGTGCAAGCCTGTACCGAGGCCGTTCTGTCCGGTCGGAATGAATCAGCGTTTGCGGCGCTCGAGTTCCAGCGCTTCGCATGGTTCCGCGGTGCGCCGCTGAACTATCGGCTCGATACGCCAACCCCTCGCACCCAGGACCTCGAGCCGGTGCTGGTCGAGCAGTCGGGCCTCTACGTCTTCACGAGAGAGTTGTTCGAGCGCACGGGCCGCAGGATCGCGGACGATCCGTACATCCATCTCGTCGGTCCGATTGAAGGTCACGACATCGACACGGCCGAGGAGTTCGCGCTCGCGGAAGCACTTGCCTCGCTGCGCCGTGATCGCTAGAACGTATGTCTGACCTCGTCGAGGCGGTCGAGGAGGTCCGAAGGGCTCAACCGCTCGATCCGCTGATCCAGATAGGTCGATGACGTCACGGCGCGTACGACGACCCCGTGACTCGACAGCCAGTCGACGGCGGCAGCAGTCGAGTCGCCGACGAGATCCGACTCCCCGCGTAGCGGGGTCGTCCGGTTGTAGACGCGCCCGGCTCGGTGGAGCCGGGCGGTGCG
>ERZ761609.2892-NODE-2892-length-11933-cov-7.385334_pt1 | contig 11933 bp, 10 predicted proteins | sample MGYA00511163_ERZ761609 | MGnify/ENA primary metagenome ERZ761609 (study PRJEB28899, sample SAMN02445070) | bioreactor sludge metagenome | biome: EBPR sludge | place: Australia: Brisbane, Thorneside Wastewater Treatment Plant | collected 2011-12-16 ... | reverse complement strand
AACCTGCTGGTGCGCATAACATCCGGTTTACATTTCACCTAACTGTCATTATATGCACTTATCGTCCTCTCATCCAGTGGACGGTTCTTAAAGTGCAGCCTAAACCACCGGCTTGACACGATCAAATAACAGCGTCGGGGCCGAAATCCCGATCGCCAGACCGCCGAGGACGAAGCTCGTCTTGATGAGCAGTTCCAGCGCCAGCAGCGGATCAAACGATGTGTAGCGGATGATTTCCAGCAGCGCCTCAAAGGCGAATACGCCCGGCACCAGCGGAATGCAGCCCGCCAGCGCAAAGACGCTCGCCGGAGCTTTGATCCGCTTTGCCACATAGTACGCCATGAACCCGACCGCCGTCGCGCCTATCACGGTCGCGATGGTGACTTCAAGCGTGAATCCGGTCATCAGCACCGTTCGGATGGCTTTGCCGGTCATACCGGCTAGCACGCACCACACCAGCAGATGGCGCGGCGTGTTAAAAATGATCGCGAAACCACCGCTGACGATCCCCGCCAGCAGCGCGTCGCGCAGGATAATCGGGATCAGGTCGATCAGGTTCACAGCGGCACTCCTACCAGCCACACGGCAATCATCAGACCGAGCGCGATCGCCAGCGAGATAAAGGCGCCGGAGATGCCGCGCGCAATGCCCATCATGGTATAACCCTTCAGGATGTCCGACACCGAGTTGATCAACTGCACGCCGGGGATCAGCGCCAGCGCGGACGCGTACACGGCCTGCTGCGCGTCGGGGATCAGACCGGCGCGGAACGCGACTCCGGTGATCAGCGCGCCGACCGCCGACGTCAGTATCACGACCATATAGGTGTTGTACTGCCGCTTGATGAGTTCCTGACGGAAGATCAGCGCGATCGTCGTCCCGACCGCCACCGCCAGCGCCGACTCCAGTGCCGCACCGAAGGACAGCGACAGCGCGGCACAGGCGACGCCGCCGGCGAAGGCCGTCAGCCAGCGGTTGTACAGGTGTGGCTGCTCGGTGATGCGCCGCAGTTCGCGGCGGCAGCCTACGGCATCCACCCGACCCTGCGCAATGTCGCGGCTGAGTTCGTTCACGGCCGTGATCGTCGCCATGTTGACGTACTGGCGCACCACGCGCCGCGTTTTCGTGCGGAATTCGTCGCCACTGCTGGCGGTCACCAGCACGCCGGTGCTGTTGATCGACACGTCGAGCCAGTCACAGCCCAGCGCCGTCCCGAGCCGATGCACGGTCTCCTCGATGCGTTCGGTTTCAGCGCCGTTCTGCAGCAGCAGTTGACCGGCCCACAGCGACAGGTCGATCACCTCGCGCAGTTGATTGTGGGTCAGCGGCGGTTTCGTGGCACCGTACAGGTGGAAGTCTGCCGGATTGGTTTTCATACGCTCCACGCGGCTCGAGCCGGCTGTAAGCCTTCAGGGTCAACGCTAAAGAGAGGTCTCTCCCAAATGCTGGAGAGACCTCTCGGATCACGCGGGGATTTACGCGCCGGCTAGCGGGCCAGCCTTGGCGATCTCCTCAGTGACGCGATCGGCGTACTGCTTGAAGTTGTCGTGGAACATCTGCGCCAGTTTGGTCGCCTGTGCATCGTAGGCGGTCTGATCGGCCCAGGTGTTGCGCGGGTTGAGGACTTCAGTCGGCACGTTCGGCACGCTGACCGGGATCTGCAGGCCAAACACCGGATCGGTCTCGAAGGCCACATCCTTGAGTGCGCCGTCGAGCGCCGCGTTGACCATGGCGCGGGTATAAGCGATCTTCATGCGGCTGCCGACGCCGTGTGGGCCGCCCGTCCAGCCGGTGTTAATCAGCCACACGTCGACGTTATGTTCCTTGATCTTCTCGCCGAGCAGTTCCGCGTACACCGCCGGATGCAGCGCCATGAACGGCGCGCCGAAACAGGCGCTAAACGTCGCGCTCGGCTCGGTAACACCCTTCTCGGTGCCGGCAACCTTGGCCGTGTAACCCGACAGGAAGTGGTACATCGCCTGCGCATACGTCAACTTGCTGATCGGAGGCAGCACGCCGAAGGCGTCCGCGGTCAGCATGACGATGTTGCGCGGGTGTCCGCCCAGACCGGTCTCCGACGCGTTCGGGATGTAGCCGATGGGATAGGCGGCGCGCGTGTTCTCGGTCAGCGAGGCATCGTTCAGGTCGACGCGCGCGTTGGTGATGTCATAACCGACGTTCTCGAGGATCGTGCCGAAGCGGCGCGTGGTGTCGTAGATCTCCGGCTCGGCCTCGCGCGACAGACGGATCACCTTGGCGTAGCAACCTCCCTCAAAGTTGAAGACACCGTCATCGCTCCAGCCGTGTTCGTCGTCGCCAATCAGCGTGCGGGACTCATCCGCGCTGAGCGTCGTCTTGCCCGTGCCGGACAGGCCGAAGAACACAGCCGTGCCTTCCTTGCCGATGTTCGCCGAGCAGTGCATAGTCATCGTGCGCTTGAGCGGCAGCACGTAATTCATGACCGTGAAGATCGACTTCTTGATCTCTCCGGCGTACAGCGTGCCGCCGATCAGGACGAGGCGCTTCTCAAGGTTGAGCATGATGAACGTGCGCGAGTTCGTGCCGTCCTCTTCCGGATCAGCATCAAAACTCGGAATGTCGATCACCGTGAATTCCGGCGTGTGCTTGAGCAGGTCTTCGCCGCGCGGGATGATGAACATCGTGCGGGCGAACAGGCTGTGCCAGGCATACTCGGTGATGACACGGATCGACATGCGGTAGCGGGGATCAGCGCCGGCAAACAGATCCTGCACGAACAGGTCTTTGCCCTGAATGTAGGACATCATGCGCTGGTGGATTTTGTCGAACTGGGCGTTGGTGAAGGGTTTGTTCACCTTGCCCCACCAGATGTTCTCCTCACTGGGGGCCTGCTTCACGGTGAACTTGTCGTTTGCAGAACGGCCGGTGTGCTGCCCCGTGCGGACGACTAGCGGCCCGAGGTGCGCCAGGTGACCTTCGCGGCGGCGAATCGACTCTTCATACAGGCGCGCCGTCGGCAGGTTCCAGTACACGGTGTGCGGGTTTACGATCCCGTGGTTTTCGAGGCCATAGTCGCTGCGGGATACACTTTGGACGACCATCAAGACTGCTCCTTTGGTTTTAACTTCGCGTTGAATCAACCGCTGTTTTTATCAAGCTTTATTTGCCCATCTACTACCATACAATATTTTCGTAAAGCTGTGCAGTAGTACCTGGGCCGCGAAAGTTTAAGGAGCTGTTAGCAATTTCCCTGATTGACTGCTGCTGCGCACTCCATTCCTCACGGAATACCCCGAAGGCTTCGGGGTATTCCATAAGCAGAGGAGGAGGATCAGATGCTTCAGGGTTGCTGATGAAGGACTTTTTCTACGCGCTTACTAACCCTATTGTCCATACTTTTACCCTGAGCCTACAGTGACATTTGTAACGGTCACACGCGAGGATCGTCATAAGTGAAACTTTTCACAAAGCCTTGATCCACCAGTCATATTCCCCGATTCGCACGTAGCCGGCCGCTTGAGCGGCATCCAACGCTGCTGCTCGGTCGGCCGGGATGACCGCTCCGGCAACGTCCAGCCCGCGCCGCGCCGCCTGTCCCCGCGCGGCGATCAGTCGCGGCAGATCTTGCGCCCCTTCGACCCACACGCCGCTGTACGTCAGCGTCACAACCTCGAGCAATGAAGTGTCTTCGGACGCGCCGGCGTCCGGATCGGCATCTGCGACCATTAGCACGTGCGGCCCGGACTCCTCGATCGCGAAACCGGTCTGCGCCATGACGCGCTGCATCGGCGTGTTGTCGACGCGCACCAGCGCCCGGATCAGGTCAACGCCCTGAACGGCTTCCAGCGCGGCGCTGACCAGTCCGCGTGCGGCTCCCCTTCCCTGCGCAGCAGGATGCACCGCGATCAGGTCGAGTTCCCAGCGGCGCACGCCGTCCTGAGCGCGCGTTGTGAAGCCATCCAGAAAGCCCACCACCCGACCGGCGTCTAGCGCCACCCATCCCCGGTGATCGCAGCGATGTGCCGCCGCTGCGATGCGCGCCACCACTGGCGGCTCGTCCGGCCAGGCTGTCGCAATCACGGCGGCCACGGCCGTGGCATCGTCAGGCTGCATCTCCCGTATTTCAACTGTCACGATCGCATCTCCCGTTTCAGTTCAAGTGTGCTACACTATCCGCGATCTTCCGGTAAGCAAGCACAGGGCTTATGCACAATCAGAGTAACACGGCGGCAAGTGCCGCGATAGGCAAGCCATACCTTTACCTGACCGTTTTCACCGGCGGCATGGTGACGCTCGCGGTCGAACTGACGGCGTCGCGCCTGCTGGGGAGCGTCTTCGGCACGAGCAACATCGTCTGGGCCAACGTCATCGGCTTGATCCTGCTGTACCTGACGGTCGGCTACTTCATCGGCGGCAGACTTGCGGATCGCATGCCGCACCCGCGCGCCATGTTCCGCATTATGGTGTGGGCCGCGTTTTTGAGCGCCCTCGTCCCGCTGATCGCGCGCCCCGTCTTGAGTGCCGCCGCCAGCGCCGTCCTCGACGCTGACGCCGCGCTTGGCCTCGGCTCGTTCATCGCCGTCCTGATCCTGTTCGCCGTGCCGATCACCCTCCTGGGCACGGTGTCGCCGTTTGCCATTCGACTGGCGATTCAGGACGCGCGCGACGCCGGCCGCATCTCGGGCCAGATTTACGCCATCAGCACGCTGGGAAGCCTGCTCGGGACGTTCCTACCCACGCTGCTGATCATCCCCGAAGTCGGCACATTCGGCACCTTCATGATCTTCAGCGGCGTGCTGTTCCTGGTGGCATGGATCGGCCTGCTGGGCCAATCCGGCCCGCGCGCGCTCATCTGGTGGATCATGCCAGTCATCATTGCGCTGCTGGCGTGGGCGGTACTGTACGGCCCCTTGCGCGCGCCGCGTGAAGGTCAGACGCTGCTGTATGACCGCGAGAGCGGCTACAACTACATTCAGGTGACCGAGGACGCGCGCGGCTACCGTTTTCTGCTGCTCAACGAAGGTCAGGGCATCCACAGCATCTACCATCCCGACATCTACCGCTACAACGGCACGTGGGATTACTTCCTCGCCGCGCCCTACTTCGTGCCGCAGACGACGCCCGACGAGATCGACTCGCTGCTGGTGATCGGGCTGGCCGCTGGCACAATCCCGCGCCAGCACCAGCACGTCTACGGGGACATCCGCATGGCGGGTATCGAGATCGACCCGCGCATCATCGAGGCCGCCGGCCTGTATTTCGACATGAACGCGCAGGCGATGCCCTCACTTGACGTGTATGCGCAGGACGGCCGCTACATGCTCAACCGCCTGACCGACCGCTACGACGTGATCGCTATTGACGCCTACCGGCCGCCGTACATCCCGTGGCATCTGACGACCGTCGAGTTCTTCGCGGAAGTCCGCGCCAAACTCACGGACGACGGCGTCGTCGCGATCAACGTCGGCCGTACGCCCGACGACCGCCGCCTCGTGGACGCGCTGTCGCGGGTACTGGCCGAAACGTTCGCCAGCGTCCACGCGATCGACGTGCCGCGCTCGTTCAATACCATCCTGATCGCCACCCAGACCGAGACCGGCATCCGCGCGCTTGAGGAGAACCTCGCCACCCTGCCCGCCGACGTCAATCCACTGCTGCTCGACGTGCTGGTAACCGCCGCCGAATCGCTCGTGCCTGTCAATTACAGCGACCTGCTGTTTACCGACAACCGCGCCCCGGTGGAGACGCTGGTCGACTCGCTGGTCGTCAATTTCCTGCTGTCCGGTGACACTGATCTGATCCGGTGAACGCATGACAACTCCCGAAACGCCCCGCGAACCCGCCCGCAGTGGCGGACGCTTCGCGCCCATCGCCGCGGCACTGATCACCGCCCTGATCCCGCTGCTGCTGGTGCTGATCAGCGTGCGGCTGGTGATGACGCCGCAGTTCCTCGCGTTCGAGTATAATCGCCCGGATTTCCCCGTGGACATCTACGGATTCACCCGTGAGGATCGGCTGTACTTCGCGCCGTTCGCCGTCGACTATTTGTTGAACGACGCGGGCATCGAATACCTTGGTGACCTCACGTTTGACGACGGCCGTCCGCTGTTCAACGCGCGCGAACTCGGTCACATGGTCGACGTCAAAATGCTCACCCGCGCCGCGCTCATCGTGCTCACGGTCGCGCTGCCGGTCGCGCTCGTGCTGGGCATCCTGCTGGCGCGTCAGCCGCAGCACCGTCCCCGGTTAGGCGTCGCCCTGATGACCGGCGGCAGCATCGCGCTGCTGCTCATGGTGACCGTTGCCGGTCTGGCGCTGGTCGCGTGGGATACGTTCTTCACCGGCTTTCATCAGGCCTTCTTCGCCGATGGCACGTGGATCTTCGATTACAGCGATACGCTCATCCGCCTGTTCCCCGAGCGCTTCTGGTTCGACGCCGCACTGACCATCGGCGCGCTGACGGCCGTCGGCGCGCTCATCTGCCTCGCCGCAGGCTGGGGACTCGCGCGCACGCGCGCCCGTCGTGAACCCTTGTGAAGTAGTGGGCCGTCCTTTATAATGACGTCGCTCACGGGGGAGTGGCGGAATTGGCAGACGCGCATGACTTAGGATCATGTCTCTCACGAGGTGAGGGTTCGAGTCCCTCCTTCCCCATCTGAACGTTGAACCACAGGCGCACAGCGCCATTTTTCGCTTTAACCCGGTACCGCTGTGCCTGCCCTAGTTTCTGATAAAGGTTTTATATTTTACCTGACCGCAAGGTGCTATAATTCACCCTAAGTATCGAAGGATATCCGTCTTGAACGTCAAAACCGAACACATCGAAAACCATACCGCCCGGCTCACCGTGGAAGTCCCCGTGGAGCGCATCGAAGATGCGAAACGCAAAGCCGCCCGCAAGCTGGCACAGCGCGTGAATATCCCGGGTTTCCGCAAAGGCAAGGCGCCTTACAACATCATTCAGCGTTACTTCGGTGACGCCGCCCTGCTCGAAGAAGCGCTTGACGACCTCGGGCAGGAAGTCTACCGTGAAGCGCTCGACGCCGCGGCGATTGAGCCGTACGGCCCCGGCCAGCTTCAGGACGTTCAGATGAACGAAGCGACGCCGACGCTGATCTACACCGTGCCCAAGGCGCCGGTGGTGGATCTCGGCGATTACCGCGAGGTGCGCGGCGAATTCGCCGAGCCGGAAATCGACGACGCCATGGTCGATCGCCAGCTCGATCTGCTGCGCGAGGAGCGCGGCACGTTCGAGGAGAGCGAAGCCGCCGCTGAACTCGGCAACCGCATCACCGTCGACTTCCACAGCTTCTTTGTCACCGGTGAGGAAGAAGCTGATGACGACGAAGACGATGACGACGACGATGATGAGGACGAAGACGACGATAACGGCGAAGACGACACCGACGCTCACGAAGATGATGACGACGACGATGATGATGACGATGACGACGAGCATGACCACGGTCATGGTAACAGCGTCATCGATGATCCCAAGTACCAGCGCGGCGAGCAGTTCATGCATGAGCATGACGCCGCGGTGATGCTGCGTGAAGGCGATCAGGAAGCGGTTGCCCCGGGTTTCACGCAGAACATGGTCGGCGCGAAGGCCGGCGAAACCCGCGAATTCCAGATCGACTTCCCGGACAAAGAGGACATCCGCGAGGACGTCCGCGGCAAGAAAGTAGCGTTCGTCGTCCACGTCAAGAAGGTGGAGACCGGTGAACTGCCCGAACTCAACGACGAATTCGCGGAGTCGGTCACCGATCTGTTCAAGAAAACCGAAGACGAAGAACTCGAGCCGCTGACCGTCGAAGCGCTGCGGGCACGCATCCGTGAGACGCTGGCGGAGAATGCGCAGGAAGAGGCCCGCGAGGCTTTCGCCAACGATATCCTGCTCAAGATCGCTGAAGGCGCAACGGTCGAATATCCCGAGGAAATGGTCAACGACGAGATCGACACCCTGCTCAAGCAGTTGGAGTCGAACCTGCGCCAGCAGGGCGCATCGCTCGACTTCTTCAAGCAGATCACCGGCAAGAGCGATGATGAACTGCGCGAAGATTACCGCGTGAGCGCTGAGCAGCGCGTCCGTAATGGGCTGGTGTTCACCGAATTCGCGACGCGTGAGAAGATCCGCATCACGCAGGAAGACATCGACGCCAAGATCGAGGAGCTGATCAAGCCGTTCGGGGCGCAGGCGGAGAACGTCCGCAGCACCTTTAACCAGCCGCAGTTCATGAACAACATCATCAACCGCATGTTGAGCGAGATGACCAACGCGCGGTTGGTCGCCGTCGGCCGCGGAATGGCCCCTGAACTCACCGACGATGAACCCGCCGAGGCCGAAGGTAAGGCTCCGGCCGCTGAAGCTGTCCAGAGTGTGGACGACAGCGCAGCGGACGCGGAGGACGAGTCCAGCGACACCCAAGCGTAGTTTTTAGCCGTCTAGGCAGGGCGCGTTTCAAGCGCGCGGGAGGCGATATGTACGTGAACAACGTCATTCCGATGGTCATCGAGCAGGGAAGCCGCGGCGAGCGGGCTTACGATATCTACTCGCTGCTGCTGAAAGAGCGCATCGTGTTCATGGGGCATCCGATCAATGATCAGATCGCCAACCTGATCGTCGCGCAGCTGCTGTTCCTTGACCGTGAGGATCCGGGCCGCGTCATCCAGATGTACATTAATTCCCCCGGCGGCGTCGTGTACGCGGGCCTGGCGATTTATGACACCATGCAGGCTATCAACTCGCCGGTCAGCACGACCGCGGTCGGCATCACCGCGAGCTTCGGCACGGTGCTGCTAGCGTCGGGCGCGCCCGGTCAGCGCCTTGCCCTGCCCAATGCCACCATCCACATGCACCAGCCGCTCGGCGGGGCGCAGGGTCAGGCGACCGACATCGTCATTCAGGCCAACGAGATCGTGCGCCTGAAGGAACGCTTGAACGAGATCTTCGTCAAGCACACCGGCAAAGACAAAGAGACCATCGAACGCGATACCGACCGCGACATCTACTTCAGCGCCCATCAGGCTGTCCAGTATGGCCTGGTCGATCAGGTGCTGGACGCCGCCGCGGTCAAAGCCCGGAATGGAGCGAAAGCCTAGTGAGTTACAAGAATACGGGTGCGCACCGCTGTTCGTTTTGCGGGCGCACCCATGACGAAGTCGAACGACTCATCGCCGGCCCGGACGGCGTCTACATCTGCAATTACTGCGTGGAACTGTGCCACAGTCTGCTGCTTGACGAGGAAGTGACGCAGCGTCCCCAGAATTCGGATTTTGAGTTCGATACCGTCATGTCGCCGCGCCAGTTGATGCAGCACCTTGACCAGTACGTGGTCGGGCAGAACCATGCCAAACGCGTGCTGAGCGTGGCAGTCTACAACCATTACAAGCGGATCCAGTCGCGTCAGGGCAACGACGGTGTCGAACTGGAGAAAAGCAACATCCTGATGCTGGGGCCGACGGGCAGCGGCAAGACGCTCCTGGCCCAGACGCTTGCCAAAGTCCTGAACGTGCCCTTCTGCATCGCCGATGCCACCTCGCTAACCGAGGCCGGTTACGTCGGCGAGGACGTCGAAAACATCCTGCTGCGCTTGATTCAGGCGGCGGATGGCGACATCGCCCGCGCGGAAAAGGGCATCATCTACATCGACGAGATCGACAAGATCGCTCGCAAGTCCGCCGACAATCCGTCGATCACGCGTGACGTGTCCGGTGAAGGCGTGCAGCAGGCGCTCCTCAAGATCGTCGAGGGGACGACGGCCAACGTGCCGCCGCAGGGCGGCCGCAAGCACCCGCATCAGGAGTTCCTGCAGATCGACACGACCAACATCCTGTTCATCTGCGGCGGGACGTTTGACGGCATCGACGACAAAATCGCTAAGCGCCTCGGCGCGCGCGGCACACTAGGCTTCGGTCAGGGCGCGGGACGTACGACCTATGACAAGGCCGAACTGCTGCGTCAGGTGAATCCGGAAGATCTGATCGGTCACGGCCTGATCCCCGAACTGGTAGGACGCCTGCCGGTGATCGTCAGCATTAACCCGCTTGACCGCGACGATCTGGTGCGCATCCTCACCGAACCCAAGAACGCCATCACCAAGCAGTATCAGCACCTTCTCGGGCTGGACAGCGTCGACCTCGAGTTCATGTCCACCGCCCTTGACGCAGCGGCTGACCTGACGCTCAAACGCGATACCGGCGCGCGCGGTCTGCGCTCAATCATTGAGAGCCGTTTGCTCGATGTCATGTTCGAGATCCCCGGCCGCCCGGAAATCAAGAAGGTGGTCATCGACGCCGACGTCATCAACGGCAAAATCCGGCCGCACATCTACGATCAGGACGGCGGTAAGCTGGAATGGTCGGATGACGGCACGCTGATCAAACCGGCGGCGTAGACCGGACAACATCGACTCACAAAAACGGGGGACTGCAGTCCCCCGTTTTTGTTTTCCACATGACCTGCCCCGCTATTCAAAAAGCAGGCGCTTCGTCGGTTCTTCGACGTCCGGCGGCAGCACGACCTCAGCGCGGTCGGCCACCAGATCGCGGAAGGTGAGCGCATCCTTACGGCTGGCGCTGGTGGTGATATCCGGCGTGCCCCAGTTCATCGGGTAGACGTAACGCGGACGCATCCGCTTGACGATCTCCGCTGCCTGCTCAACGCTCAACGTGCCGTTATCGTCAATCGGCAGCATGGCGATGTCAGGCTGGACGCGCATCATCTCCGGTGTTTCGCCGGTGTCGCCCGAGTAGTAGATATCGTAGAAGTTGACCGAGATCAGAAAGCCGAGGCCGCCATCAGCCAGCGAATGCACCACACCATCCGGCGAATACGCCGGGATCGCCGTGATTCGCGCGCGGTCAACGGTGATGCTGTGGTACGGTCGCAGCACCTGCGCCCCGTCGATCTCCGCCGCGACCTTCTCGTTCGTCAGGATGATCGTCTGCGGCCCGCGCAGCTTCTGCACGTCCCCTGCTGAAAAATGCTCGTAGTGGTCATGGCTGATCAGGATGACGTCCGCGAGAAACGCCGTACGCAGGACGCGCCACGGGTTGATGTAGATCAGCGGCGGCCCCTGAATGGTGAAACTGCCATGCCCGGCCCAGCGGATTTGATCAATCATCGGTACGCGTTAATCACATCACGCAGCTCACGCGCCGCCTGTGCCGGATCGTCAGCGAAGATCACCCCGCGTGACGAATTGATCACCAGACCGAGGCCGTGGCTGTTAAGACCGAAACGAACCGTCTGCTCGACGCTGCCCCCCTGCGCGCCGATCCCCGGCACGAGCAGCGTCATTTCCGGCACGATCGTGCGCACTTGCCGCAGTTCTTCGGGATAGGTCGCGCCCATGACCAGCATGCAGTTGCCGTTGGCGTTCCAGCGGTCGCGCACGCTCTCGGCGATCACCTGCCACAGCGGCTTACCGTCAATCGTCAGCGACTGGAACTCGCTCGAGCCGTGGTTCGACGTCCGGCACAGGATGATCGAGCAGCGGTCGGCGCGGTTCAGGAACGGCTGGAGCGCCTCACCGCCCAGAAACGGGTGCAGCGTCACCGCATCGAAGCCCAGCGTGTCGAAGATCGCCTGAACGTAGCCCTCGTTGGTCGAGCCGATGTCGCCGCGCTTCGCGTCGCAAATGGTGAAGATGTCCGGATGCTCCGCGCGCAGGTAATCGATGGTCAGCTTGAGGTCATTCAGCCCGGCAGCACCCCGGGCTTCGTAGAAGGCAATATTCGGCTTATAGGCGGCCACGTAAGCGTGAGTCTGCTCGATGATCCAGCGGTTGAACGCAAACTGCGGGAATTCTTCATCCTTGAAGCGCGCCGGCAGCTTATCGAAATCGCTGTCCAGGCCCACGCACACCAGCGAGTTGACGCGGCGCGCCCGCGCGTTGTACTTCTCGATGACGGTATGGGTCGCGGCCTGCGACGCGCTCATGCCGGCCTCC
>ERZ761609.2890-NODE-2890-length-11942-cov-8.520064_pt1 | contig 11942 bp, 9 predicted proteins | sample MGYA00511163_ERZ761609 | MGnify/ENA primary metagenome ERZ761609 (study PRJEB28899, sample SAMN02445070) | bioreactor sludge metagenome | biome: EBPR sludge | place: Australia: Brisbane, Thorneside Wastewater Treatment Plant | collected 2011-12-16 ... | reverse complement strand
GACGGTCGCCCCACACTAAAGCAGAAGGCGCAGTCGTTGGCCCCGACAGGGGCGCGGCCCCCTTCAGGGGGCCAGACTCAGCCGGATGCTTTAGCGTCCGGCGTGACGCCCACCCGATTCGCCTGCATCACGGACGCACGGCCGTGCCGTCCGGCAGACGCGTCTGCGTCCACTGGATGATCTCGTCGGTGCAGGGATATTTAGCGGCGAGGGCCTCGTCGATGTCGATACCGAGACCGGGCTTGTCGTTCGGGTAGATGTAGCCGTCGCGGACTTCCGGCGTGCCCGGAAACATGTCGTAGACCAGTTCCGGGAAGCGGCACCACTCTTGAATCCCGAAATTCGGCGCCCACACGTCCAGATGCACGTTGGCGGCGTGACCGACCGGCGACACGTCATGCGGGCCGTGCCACGCGGTGCGGATGCCGTAGGCCTGCGCCAGAATCGCGGCGTTGCGGGCGGGCGTGATCCCTCCGATGGCGCTGATATGCATGCGGATGAAGTCGATCAGGCGGCGCTCGACCAGCGTTCGCCACTCGAGCGAATGGACGAACAGCTCACCCATCGCCAGACGCGTCGTGGTCTGGGCGCGGATGCGCTCGAACCAGTCGATGTCCTCGGGCGCGAGTGCGTCCTCAAGGAAGAACAGGTTCACCGGTTCCAGCGCTTTGGCGAAGCCCATCGCATCAATCGGCTGCAGGCGTTCGTGGATGTCGTGCAGGAGTTCGATCTCATCGCCGAGCGTGGCGCGGGCGGTCTCGAGCATCTTGAGCATGCTGCGGACGTACGCGCGCGGATCGAAGTACGCGCCGGCCAGCGCGCCGTCCGGACGGTGCAGCGCGGCCTGTTTGCCGCCGTATCCGCCCATCTGCAGGCGGATGTGCCGGTAACCGGAATCAATCAGCGCCTGCGCGCTGTCGATCACTTCGGGGATGGTGTTCCCGTTGGCGTGGACGTAGACCGCCGCCGCCTCACGGCTTTTGCCGCCGAGCAGTTGATAGACCGGCATGCCGGCCATCTTGCCCTTGATGTCCCACAGCGCCATGTCCACGCCGGAGATCGCGTTATTGAGCACCGGCCCGTTGCGCCAGTAAGGGTTGACCATCATCGTCTGCCACAGGTCTTCGATGCGGCTGACGTCGCGCCCGATGAGCAGCGGCTTGAGATGCTTCTCAAGCGCGGCATGTACCGCGTGAAAGCGCTGGGTGAAGGTCGCGCAGCCCAGCCCGTACAAACCCGGCTCGGACGTGATCAGCTTGACGACGATCAAGCGCTCGTTAAGCGGCTGCGTGAGGATAACTTGCAGGTCTTGAATGGTGACTGCTGACATGCTGAACGCTCCAGTGTGGTTAGATCGGCTGGCCGGACGGGCTAAGCTGGGCGCTGATTCCGCCGTCAATCACCAGCACCTGTCCGGTGATGTAGGCTGCGTCGTCGGACGCGAGAAAGGCCACCGCCGCCCCGATCTCCAGGGCGGTACCGAAGCGGCCCGCGGGAATGCGTCCGGTGATGGCCTTGACCTTGTCCTCGGGAATGAACGGCGTGCGCCAGCCCGCGATCGCGCCCGGGGCAATCGCATTGACGCGCACCCCTGCGCCGGCCAGATCCAGCGCCATCGCCCGCGTCATGGATTCGAGCGCGCCTTTGGTCATATCGTAGGGCAGGCCCTTCCAGTGCGCGCGCTGCCCGCCCACCGAACTGATGTTGATCATGACGCCTTTGCCGTCCGGCAGCATCAGCGGGGCGGCCTGCATACAGCACAGATACGGCGTGCGGATGTTCACCTGCAATTGATGATCGAGCAGCGCGACGCTCGCGTCCTGAAAGTGCGTCCGGCGCAGATCCGCCGCGTTATTCACGAGCAGATACAGGCTGTCACAGCGCTCACGGACGGCGTCAAACAGGCGATCGACGCCGTCCGGCGTGCCGAAATCTGCGGTGATGCCGTGCGCGCTGGCTCCACGTGCTTGCAGCGCGTCCACGGTGGCGGCGACTTCGTGCGCTTCCTTGCCATGGATGATGACCTGCATCCCCTCACGCGCCAGCCGCATCGCGATGCCCTGACCGATCCCCAGGCTGGAACCGGTCACCAGCGCGACCTTACCCTGAAATTCCGGGTAGCGCGGGCGGATGCTGTCATAAAGTTCGCCCATTTCCATCGGTGATGACTCCTCAGTGTGGGTCGGGGGCGACCGTGCCAGTATAAATCGTAATCAGTCGGATCGTTCCGTCCTGCGCGAAAAGCCGCTCGCTCAGCGCCGGCGGCAGGTGATGACCGGCGACAGTCTGCTGACTGCCGTCGCGCAGCGTCACGACGATCTGATCGTGTGCCGCCTGCTGCACGATGACCGGCACGCGGCACTGCGTAAACGCCAGCGCTCCGGCCGGGATCTCGACGCGCTGCGGCTGGCCGTTCGCGTCCCAGATGTCCCATGCTGCCGGGGCCGTCAGGAACTCGGACGGGCGCAGCAGCACCGGATTGAACACCAGCGCGCCGCCGTCAATGACGATGCCGAGTTCAGCGATGCGCGTCAGCACCTCTTCCTTGACCATGCCGGTCATGCCGGGCTGCTTCGCGCCTTGATCGCGCGGCGTGTGCGAGTACGGATCGAGCGGGAATGCGCCGTAGCTGTCCGGCGTCTTGTTGAAGCCCAGCCCCGCCCGGACATCGTAGTAAGCATCCAAAAGCGCGGGCAAGGCATCACTGTGCTGCTGCTGCGCTCGATGGACGTTTTCCTGCACGGCCAGCAGTAGTTTCGAGACCATGTGCCAGTAGATGCTGCCGAGGCCCTCATAGCCGAAAAATGAACCCGAACGCCCGGTGAAGCGGTCATGCTCAAACACCTGCTCGAACAGATCGTGCAGCGCCGCCGACTCCGCCGCGACCAACCCCGCGAGTTCCGGCTGAGCCGCCAGTTCGTCGAGCAGGGCCGTCAGTTCGCGGGCGTTGCGCAGATCCCCGCCGAAATGATACTCGCCGCTGACATCGCGCACCATCAGGCGCGGGTCACCGCGTTCGATCAGCGTCTGCACCAGCTTCAAACCGCTGACGCGCGCGCCGTCAAACGTGTTCTTCTTGAGGAAGCCCGGCAGATCACGGTCGGGATACAGGATATAGCTGTGCTGATCGGCGCGGTACAGCGCGCTCGCACGCAGTTGACGCAGCAGGGTCGCGGCCGCTTCAGGCTCAAGCAGTCCTGACGACAGCACCGCCACCTGACCTTCGAGCATCGGGTACAGCGTGCGGATGCTGGCGACGCCGTCGTCAAGATGCAGCGTATTGTAGGCATGATACAGGGCATCGTCACGCCGGTTGGCCGCGATCGTCCGGTCAACGGCCGCCTGCACGACCGCCAGGAATGCCGTCAGCCGCTCGACGCTCACGCGGTCGTAAGCGCCGGAGAAACCGTTCTCGTAGCACTGCCAGCGGTAAGCGCTGCCTGCACGCCCGAGCGCGTCCAGCATGGCGCGGCGCGTTTCATCGGTGACCGCGTCCAGGGAGCCTTGATAGGTTTCGAAAATCTCGCGAACGGCCTCGAACAGCGTGTGGAGTTCCTGCGTGAGCACGAGTTCGCCGCTGGTACTTGCCAGCAGTTCGCGCAGGAAAACGACATACCGGCGCAGATAGCAGGCCGTCACCACCGACAGCCCCTTGCCGACGAGCGCGTTGTTGGCGTCATTCCATTCGGGACGCTGGGTGTTCATCCAGATGCCGCCGTCCGGCACGAAGTTGACCAGTTTCGCCAGCAGCAGATTCAGCAGCTTTTCCGCGAGCGTGACGTGCAGAATCGCCCCGTGCTTGTCCGGCAGCAGCTTGCCGTCAGTGCCGCGCTGCTGCACCCGCGCCTCGATCGCGTGTTCCGCGTCCCAGTCAAAGCCGATGGTATTGTACGGGTCGTGCACGATCTGGTCATACGGATTGATGCGATACGGCACATCCGCAAACGCAAAGATCGACCGCGTGAGCAGCGACCGGAGCATCCCCGGATAAAAGCGCTCGCAGACCTCCATCAGCTTCTGAAGGTAGATGATCTGGTGATCGCTCCAGTAGCCGATATTCGCCCACGGATTCCCGGGTTCCGGGATTTCCCAGTCCACGCCGCTGCGGGTGATACGGTACGGGTTATAGCCGTCCAGGGTGGTGGCGTTCAGAAAGACGCTCAGCATCCCCTCGGCGAATCCCGGATAGGCATAGGCCAGCGCTTCCCAGTTCTGGAAGATATCGCGCCAGTTGCCTTCATAGTTAAGCTGGGGCGTTCCGTCGGGATTCTTCAGGTGGATCGAGAAGCGGTTCCACGGGCGGCTGGGATCACCATGCCGGCGGCTGAAGGTCAGCGGCAGATACGCGTAGCACAGGCGGATCAGGTCGGCATCCGCTTGAGCGTCGGCCGCCTGCTTGAGCGCCTGCGTGGTGAAGGTCTCCGGCAGCGCCGCGAAGAAGTCCGCGTGCCGCGCCAGCAGCGCGTGATCGTGGGTGTCGATAAACGCCACGAAATCCGCTTTGCTGATGTGATAGCCGTCGATGAATGTCCCGCCGCGCATGACGTTAAACAGCACGTTAGCGAAGTGATGCTCGGTGCTCAGCGGATCGCCGGAGATCTGCAGGCCGTCCGCGCCGGCGACGATCTGGCGCAGTTGCTCGCTGCTGTCGCGGATGTCGTCCTCAACAGTGGCGTACAGGCGATCCGTCCCGGCTTTCAACCGGCCGTTGAAATTGGCGACGGCGGCGGCGTCCTGATCCACTTCGGCGACGATGTGCCATGAGCGCTCAGCATCCGGGGCCAGTGTAAAGGTCGACTGGACGAAATACGCGCCGCGCTGCCCGCGGATGTCAGTTTCCGTCCGCGCGCTGCGCCCCTGCTGGATGGCGCTAAGCTGCGCCGCCGAGATCAGGTAGGCGCGCGCCTCCAGCCCGACCTGCCACACGACATTTGCGCGCAGGGCTTCGCTCGGCTCGGCGAGATCCGTCAGGCGCGAACTGAGCGAGTAGATGCCCAGTCCGGTTGCAGGATCAAGCTCCGTGCGTTTGTACGCATCCAGCAGCACGCTGAACTCGTTCTGCGTCGCCGCCGTGACCGAGGCGGGCAGCACGTTCAGCAGGCCGTCGGTGATCGTGACGGATACGCTGTCAGCCCCCTGATTGCTGAGCCAGCCCGTCTTGACGATGCCGAACGCCGCGCTGGTGCGCCACGCATAGCGGAACGTCAGCCCCAGATCCGCGTTGACCTCCTCGAAGATCACCGACGTGCCTGGGATGTTCTTGTACAGCGCGCGCGTGATCGCGTACGGGCTGTCAACGCGGTCACGGAACGGCATCCACAGGCGGGTTTCACCGTGACGCGTAACGTGAATGAGGGTCTTGCTGCCGGTGTTGTCGGCGTTTTCGGTAATGCGATCCACCGTGTAGTACGGAAACAGCGCATGATCGGCGTTGATGCGACCGGCGGCCAAGCCGCCGGTCGTCGCCAGAAAGAGCCAGTGATCGCTGCGGCTGACAACGGTGATGAAGAACGGCGGCATGGCGTCGTAACTGCCGATCCGGTAGTAGGTTTCGCCCAGCAGTGAGACGAACTCTCCGGTGATATTGGGTTCGGTTACCGCATCGATCATGTTCATAGCGTTATTCTTTCACTGCGCCCTGCGTCATGCCCGAGATAATGTAACGCTGCAGGAATAGGAACAGAATCACCATGGGAATGGCCATCAGCACCACCGCGGCAGCCAGCACCGGCCAGTTGAAGCCGTAGACACCCTGGAAGACAATCATACCGCGCGTGATCGGATAGAACTCCTGGTTGCTGAGGTAAATCGTTGCCAGAATCAGCTCATTCCAGATGCCGATAGCATGCAGGACGACGACGGTCGCGATGACGGGGCGTGCCAGCGGAAACACCACCGAAAGCAGGAAACGGCCGTAACCGCAGCCGTCCATGGCGGCAGCCTCGTCCAGCTCGCGCGGCAGCGATTTCAGGTAGTTGACCAGAATGATGATCCCGACCGGGTTGGTCACCAGCAGCATGATGTAGCCGATCTGCGTGTTATACAGACCCAGGTTCAGGATCAACTGAAACTGCGGAATCAGTGCTGGAGGCAAGAATAAGGCGATCACAAATAGCAGGAAGACCGTCTTGCCTCCCCGGATGTACCCGCGCGCGATCGGGAACGCCAGACCCATGGCTGTCACCACGTAGATCAGGGTCGCCGCCGCCGCATAGAATGCGGTGTTCGTCAGGTACCGCGCGAAATTCGCCTGTTCCCACGCCTCCACAAAGTTCTCGACCTGGAAGGTCTCGGGGATCGACGTCGCATTCCGGTTGAACTGGCGCTGGGTCATGAACGATGTGTTGACCAGCATCGCCAGCGGCCCCAGATAGACGGCGGTCAGCACCAGCAGGATCACGTAGGAAATGGCAACCCTGGGGGACAGGCGGAAGCGCCGGCGCGGCGCATTCACGTCAAGCTTCACCAGGCCACCTTCTTTAACGAGATTGGTCGCGGTCATCCTAGTAAGCGCTCCTCTCTACGGCGCAGCACATACTGCGCGGTCATCCCGATGATCAGCACCAGGAAGAACAGCACAATCGACGCTGCCGCCGCGTAACCCTGCCGGAAAGCATTCGAAACACTGCCCGATGTTTGGCCGAAGCCCTGTGCATAGATCACGTAGCCCAGCACTTGCGTTCCTTGCCGGTAACCCGTCAGCACCAGGAACAACTGCCACGCCTGGAGTGAACCGATAATATTGAGGATCAAGTTGGTGTTGACGCTGGGCGTGAGCAGCGGCCACGTCACGAACCGGAAGCGCTGCCAGGCAGAGGCTCCGTCGATATTGGCGGCCTCATACAGATCGACCGAGATCGTCTGCAAGCCAGCAATAAAGATGATCATGGTGATGCCCATGTTGGCCCAGATCTGGACGAAGATCACCCACCAGAAGGCGTCGGTACTGCCCAGAAACTCCGAATAGCCGCCGAACATCTCGACGATCTTCGAGGCCGGCCCGCCCAGCGGATACAGGAACAGCCGCCAGATCAAACCCTGAATGACCACGCCCAGAATGACCGGCATAAAGAATAGGGTGCGGAAGAAACGCGTCCCGGGAAGCTGCTGGGTGAGCAGGATCGCCACCAGCAGGCCTAACCCGAACTGCGCGCTGGAGACGACCACAGAGAAGATGATCGTCCGGCCCAGGGCATCAATGTTGTCTCTGGCTGCCTGCCCCGCGAACAGGAATTCGCGGTAGTTCTCCAGACCGATAAAGTTCACCGGAGCGCCGGCGACACCGCTTGCATCAGTGAAGGAGTAGAGGGATGTGGCAAGTGATGGCCCGAGGGCGATGAGAAAGTAAAGTAACAAACCCGGCGCTAAGAGCAAATAAGGTGTCACGCGCTGCCAACCGCGTCCGAAAGGATAGGTCATTCTTTATGTCCTCCAACAACTCAAATGGTTGAGCTTTGAACAACAACCCTCTAGGCTAGAGGGTTGTTGTTCTGGACTACTTCAAGCTGGTGACTTAGCTGCCGCTGACTTCATCCAATCCGGATTGCAGGTCTGACTGAGCGCGATCGGCGAGCGCCGCCGCATCGTCCCACTCATTGAACGGCGCAAAGAAGGAGGCAAACGGTGAAGCCCACTGGCCGACGCCGGTCGGCGCGACCCAGTACTGCTCGTAACCCACGCGGAAGTTATCCAGATACTGGGCGATCTCGCCGCCGATCTTGGTGTTCAGCGTGGCGGTCGGCTGCGTCGGGATGAAACCGACAGCGTCGACGAAGGCCTGGTAGTTCTCCGGCTCAGAGAAGGCTTCGAGGTAGAGCAGCGCGGCTTCTACGTTCGGGGAACCCGCAGCAATCGCCCAGCCCTGGTCATACTTGCCGAACCAGCCCTGGTTGTCTTCAACGACGTCACTGCCGGGGAAGGGGATATAGCCCCAGTCGAAATCGGGTTCAGCCGACTCGATCGCCGACGCATACCACGAACCGCCCGGGAACATGGCAACGGCACCCGAGGCGAAACGGCCGGGGGCGGCGTCGCCGGGGATACCGCTTGCGCCGCGCTCCATCATATCGCGGGCGTAGATCTGCATACGCTCCCACATGACCATCGACTGCTCGTCGTTGAACTTGATGTCGCCCGTCCACAGGCCTTCAACATAGGCTGCCTGATCGGGGAACAGCGAACCCAGCAGACCGTAGGCGCCAACGAAGATCGGCCAACCATCGGCACCACCGGCGGTCATGCAGCCAATGCCTTCCGCAGTGAAGACTTCGCAAGCCGCAACCAGTTCGTCCCACGTAGTCGGAATCTCGACACCGAACTCAGTGAACATATCCTTGTTGTAGTAGATACCGCTGTACACCACGCGGCCCAGGTTGATCGCGTAGACGGTGTCGTTGTACATGCCCGAGTCCTGGATCGAGACCGGGTCGTAGTTCGCCAGGAACGGCTGGTCGGTCAGGTCAAGCAGCAGACCCGCTTCGATCATCACCTGCCAGTTGGGCGGGGTGGCGCCGCTCATGTAGGGCTGAACGCTGTTCGAGAACCCGAAGATGTCGATGACATCAATGTCGCCGGCCGACAGGCGCGTCTGGGTCACCGTGGCCAGGTCGTTGGCATTCACCACCGACAGGTCAACCGTGATATTCGGATTCGCTTCCGTAAAGCGGGCGTTGAATTCTTCAATGAATTCGACCATCGGCGGATTCTGGTGGATCAGGACCCGCAGCGTGACCGGGCCATCCTGCGCAGAGACCACGCCCAGCGGCAGGATCAAGGCAAGAACGAGAGTCAATGCGATCAGACGAAACTTGTTCATTTTGCTCCTCACTTCTAATCTACTCGTGCTGTGTGCTGCTGATTCGGTCTTAGTTCCCATTCCAATGTAAGGGTCTTCCGTACAGCCATTACACTCCTTCCCACTCGTTGCTTCGCTTCGCATTCGATCACCGTGCTGCTGCTGGTAATCGATCTTGAAAGCGCTCTCAAAGCCCGGAAAATTTAGTGAACCGGATGCTCAAGTCGAGCGCAAAACAAGCTCTACAGGGAGTACACACGACTCCACCCGCCCCGCGCGTTGTTCGATCGCCGCTTCCAGAAGTTCGAGCGCGACCGGCCCTAATTGATGGATCGGCTGACGGATCGTCGTCAGCGGCGGATCAGCCACGGCGGCCTGTGGCAGATCGTCAAAGCCGACCATGGCGATATCTTGCGGAACACTCAGACCCGCTTCGCGAATTGCGCGCTGCGCGCCAAACGCCATTAGATCCGACGAGACAAACACACCATCAGGCGCTTCTTGAAGCAGGCGCTGCATCGCCATGTATCCGCTCTCCTGCGAGAAATCACCCTCTACGACCAGCCGTTCGTTGTACGAGATGCCGTGGGCTTTGAGGGCACGCTGGTAGCCGGCGTGACGGTCATCGCCCGCCGTGTTGTACAGGGCAACGATGGCCGCGACACGCTGGCAGCCGCGCTGAATGAGGTGTTCGGTCGCCAGATACGCGCCGTGTTCGTTATCGACGTTCACATACGAGACCGGCACGTCGGGTTCCGGCTTGCCGATGAAAACCACCGGGACATCATGGGCGATCAACTGCTTCACAAACGAGTCTTCGCGCCGATCCGCCGTGACAATCACGCCGTCCAGGTAGTTGTTGTTGAAGATCGTCTTGGCGATGCGGCCTTCCTCATCTTCGGAGTGAAAGAGGAACAGCGTCAGCGTCAGGTCTTGCTGATTGGTCGCGCTGGTGATGCTGTTGATCAGATAGAGGAAGTAGGGATTGGTCATAATGACGCCGGCAATGTGCGGGATGACCAGACCGATCATGCCGGTTTTGCGCGACGCGAGTGACCGGGCGATCCTGTTCGGCTGGTAGCCGGTCTCCCGGATGACTTTCAGGACTTGCTCGCGGACTTCGGCGGTGATGTGCGGATAATTGTTGATCACGCGGGACACTGTCGCCCGTGATACGCCTGCGAGTTTGCCAACATCTTCAAGAGTAAGTTTCTGTTTTTGTAGATTCATGATATGATGTTGAGAGCGCTCTCAAATAGTTGATCATAGTATACGGGCGAATGAGTAGACTTGTCAACTAGATCGCGCCGATTCGGTGACAGATTTGTGCAGAGTATACTGATTAGTGAGAGAAGGTGAGCCTCATGAACGTGCACGAAAGTCTGTTAGAAATCCGGCAGTATGATGGACTCGGCTATCGGCCAATCGTCGATTACGGGGCGTGGCGCGTGGCTATCCTCCGTTATCATCCCGAACTGGAACCTCAGGCCATCAACAGCGTGCAGCGCCATGACGAAACGGACGAGGTTTTCGTTCTGCTGGAGGGGCGCTGTATTCTGTTCCTCGGCGACGGTGACGCTGAAATCGGCACGCTGCATGCGGTCGACATGCAGCCGCTGCAGGCGTACAACGTCAAGAAGCACGCGTGGCATACGCACACCCTATCACGTGACGCCGTGGTGCTGATCGTGGAGAACCGGGACACGTCCAACGTCAACTCCCCGACGCGCCCGATCCAGCCCGATCACACCGCCTGGCTCACGGCAGAGACCGAACGGCTCTGGTCAGGGATGGCGCAGCCTTAAGCCGCTGCGCATCCGGCCATCCGTCGCGCCCACGATCCATTCACAATCCGCGCCAGCAGGGGTGATCTGCTGCGGGCGTTTATGTGAGGCTGTCCAGCGGTCGCCGGCGATAAGAGTCTGTGCCAGTCCAGAAGCGCTCTGTGAGTCTGCGCAAACAGCCGACTCGTCAGGGCTTCATGAGACCCTTGCGCCGCATGTCGACCGCAAACTGCAGCAGTTCCTGATCCTCTGGATCCAGCTCGAGATGCTCCGCGAGAAGCCGGAAGAACAAGTCTCCCGTTTCGCCGCTCGGCACGCGCAGTCCGTTGAAGTAGCGATCCAGGGTGCTCGCCTGAACTTCATCAAATCCCTGCTGATAGGCGTAAACCAGCAGATCTTTGCGTGTGCTTTCTCCACGTTTCAGCAGTTTTCTGAGAACTTCGCTGAAACTCATCTCCCTGATTTTCTTTAGCAGATGGAGAGGGTTTTCCGGATCCATTTCGTGATCAGAAGACTCCACAGGCATTGCACTGCTCCTTTCTGAAAAAAAGAGGGACCCATCATCAATTACAGATAGATCCCTCTTTATTAACGATAATATCACATTGAAATCAAGTTAAGACGCCTCGCGGTCGCTTGAGTAAGGTCGCAGAAAGCCAAATAGCCAGACCTGTATAGGTTTGGCGATTGACCTTCTCCAGAGACTTGACAGCGAACAAACGGGGCACCGCAGTTATTCCTCGTTAGCTTCCATATCTACATCGTATCATAAAAATTCTGTCCGCAAAATCCAATTTCATAGGTTTTTCGGATCATCCAAAGCACTGCATGTAATGGATTTGCCCGAGATCCACAAAGTCCTGTATTCTGTCTACAGCTTCACGTTGCTGTATTCAGACGGCCTACCTGCAAGATTATCCGGTAATCACGGCAAGGCTAATGTAATAGGACTATTTGTCCCTACTGCTGATCCGTCCCGTATTCGTCGCGAGATCGCATTCTCGTGCCCCCAGTCCGATCGTTAACAGGAGTGTATGTGCATGTCAGTCATCGAATCCCTCGACGCGATCAAGGCCCAGTTCCAGAACGGTGAGCATGAGGATGCCCTCGCGGCGGTCGATGCTTATCTCGAACGATATAACGACGACCCCGACGCCCGTCTGCTCAAAGCCGAGATCTGCCTCAAGCTGGACACGCATCCCGGGTATGTCGGCCAGACGCTGGTCGATCTTGAATCCGACCTCGGTGACAGCCTCGCCTTCCGCGTGCTGCAGTCCCGCGTCGAGCAGACCGTCAGCCGCAAGATGCAGGAGGGCCGCGCCCAGCTCCGCCGCAGCCGCGCCACCGCCCTCACCTGCTTCGAG
>ERZ761609.2888-NODE-2888-length-11952-cov-11.629318_pt1 | contig 11952 bp, 10 predicted proteins | sample MGYA00511163_ERZ761609 | MGnify/ENA primary metagenome ERZ761609 (study PRJEB28899, sample SAMN02445070) | bioreactor sludge metagenome | biome: EBPR sludge | place: Australia: Brisbane, Thorneside Wastewater Treatment Plant | collected 2011-12-16 ... | reverse complement strand
GCGACCACCGAGATCTACACTCTTTCCCTACACGACGCTCTTCCGATCTCTGGTATTACCAAACGATTAATATTAAAAAGTATTTAATTCGTAATTTTAACAAAAGTTCCCCGCTTAACCGCATTTTTACATCGCTCTCCTAACGTCATGGCCTTGTAGAGAACCGTGTTGCGTTGGGGCATCTCTCATGAGTTTGTTTGCGTCGAGTCGCGCATCTGCTGTGGAAGCGGTGCCGGAAGTCCGCGTCAATATGTTGACCATGCGCGGCACATTGGCGGCTCTGGTCGCGAGAGCCCGTGCCAACCAAGGCTTCACGCTGTTCACGGTCAATCTCGACCATATCGTCAAGCTGAACCAGAACCATTCGTTCCGCGAAGCCTACCAGCGCGCCAGCCATGTCACGGCGGATGGCTGGCCCATTGTCTGGCTGGCACGCGGCAAGGATCGCCGCCGGGTTGCCCGACCAGGTGCGCGCGACCGTCGCCAGTCGAACGGATTGGAGCGCACAACCGGTGCGGACCTGCTGGAGCCGATGTGTCGCGAAGCGGCCAAACACGGCCTGCCGCTGTACTTCATCGGCCCCAGCCCGGATTCGCAGAAGGCCGGGCTGGAAATCCTGAAAAGGAAGTATCCGCAGCTCATCGTTGCCGGTGCAGAGACCCCGCAGGTCGGTCCGGACGTCGATGCCGCCACAGTCGAACCGATCGCCGAGCGACTTGCCACTACAAAAGCCCGGGTCTGTATCGTTTCGCTGGGAGCGCCGAAGCAGGAACTGCTGGCTGACCGCCTGCACCGTGCCTGCCCCGATGTCGGGTTTCTCTGCGTTGGCGCAGCGCTGGACTTCATTTCCGGACATGCTGTGCGGGCGCCGAAATGGGTGCGCCGCATCGGCATGGAGTGGTTCTGGCGCATGGCCAGTGACCCAAAACGCCTTGTGGGCCGCTACGTCGGCTGCGGGCTGACCTTTTTCCAGCTGTGCCTGCCGTCTGTATTCCGCAAGAACCCGCGGCTGGTTGTGGCCGGGCAGGACTAGGCATGACCTCAATGGGCATCCGTTCGGAACACAACGCGCCAGGCAGCAAGCACTCCCTGCGATGGCGCGCGTTCGCCAGCAGATGGGCCGGGCCGCTGCTTGCGATCGCGATTGCCGGCGGCGTTGCCGGATGTGAATCCGGACTCGGGTCCATGGGGTTCACTCTCGACGTTGCCGAAACCGGTTCGGTCAGCGCCGAAAAGGCGGCTCAGCGTGCCGCACCGCGGTTGCAGCCGGGCGACAAGACCCGCATCGTTGTCTATGGCGAAGATCGGTTGACCGGCGATTATGAAATCGACGGCCACGGCAACATCGTCGTGCCGCTGATCGGACAGGTCCAGGCCGCCGGCCTGTCGAAGAAGGAACTGGAATCGCTGCTGGTCGACCGGTTGCGCAAGGGGCAGATCCTGCGCCAGCCGGTGGTCAGTGTCGATGTGGCCTCGTTTCGGCCGTTCTACGTTCTTGGCGAGGTCGAAAAGCCCGGCGAATATGCTTATCGCAATGGCCTGAACGTCATGAGTGCGGTTGCGGTTGCCGGCGGCTACACCTATCGCGCCAGCAAGGGACAGGTGCGCATCCAGCGCGCAGGTGAAAAGAACTTCACCGATTACGAACTCACACCCGACATTCCGATCTACCCTGGTGATCTGATCAGTGTTCCCGAGCGCTATTTCTGAACGGCGGGACCGCCGGTCCTGGACCAGCCCCGCCTTGTGTGGAGCGCTGGCGGCAATTGCCCCGACAGTGGCTCCGGTTGTGGCGACTGCCCAGACCGTGCCGACACCGCCCACGTCAACCAGCGCTGCGGAAGAGACTGCCGCGCTGCTGGCCCCCATCCCACACAGCCAGAAGAATCCGCTGCTCAAGCCAACGCGCGACTATGGCGGGCTGCCGATGGGGGACTGGCTGTTCTTTCCCAGCGTGACAGCCGGGGTGACCTTCGATGACAACCTTGTCTGGTCATCACGCAAGCCGGTTTCAGCTACCGGCTTCCGGCTGGCTCCCGAACTGATCGGCATTCGCGACGCCGGCATCCACAAGACCACCGTTTATGGCGAGGTTGATGCCCGGCTCTATCCCTCTGTCCAGGACAGCACAGCGGTCAGCGCCCGAGCCGGCCTGGCCCATGCATGGGAAATCCAGCGCGACCTGTTGTTCAAGGCCCATATCGACTACGATCACCGATCGACCCATACCGGCAGCACCACAGGCAGCGGCGGTGACTTCACCACGCTGGCCATGCCGCTGGCCTATGATCGCGTCTCGGCCGCAGCCTCGCTGAACAAGAGCTTCGGCACGATGTTCATCGGGCTCGCTGCGGAAACGGTCAAGACAACCTACAATGACAATGCCACGACCCCGGGCCGGGCCGGCGAGAGTTTCCGCGACAGCTGGACGACAACCGGAACAATGCGCGGCGGCGCCTGGGTTTCACCAGCGCTCTATGTGTTCTCGCAGGTCGCCGGCAATATCCGCGACTATGGCGAGGGCAGCGACCGTTCCCATGGCTATCAGGTGGTCGCCGGCGTCGGTTCTGACCGCATCAGCCTGTTCCGCGGCGAGGTCTATGGCGGTGTCCAGCAGCAGTTCTACAACAGCGGGCCGGTCAAGGACGTGCTGGTTCCGGTGTTCGGCGGCAAGCTGTTCTGGTATCCGACGCGCGACATCACCCTGCGCATGTCGCTTGACCAGACATTCACGGACGCAAGGCTGGTGACACCGACCAATCCGGTCGGACATCCCGAACGGATGACGCTGGGCCAGATCAGCCTCAAATACCAGATCGCGCGCGACTGGGAGGCAACAGTCCGGGGTGGCTACAGCTATTCGCATTTCATCGGGACCGGTCGCCGTGACCAGGCCTGGCGCGCCGGCGTCACCGTATTCCATGAATTGTCGCGCAATCTCGGGCTGACGCTGGACTACGATTTTTCCCGGATCATCTCCAGTCAGGTCGCCGCCGGCTACACGCGGAACTCCGTTACCCTCGGGCTGAAATACCGCTACTAAAACCCTGCGGACCTGGGCGGGATCGCATAGACGCAAGACCTGCCGGCACAGTCTCAAATAACATTGGCCGGGGCTCGGGCGCCCGGCTCGAAATGCACAGTAGCGGCAAGTCTCAGGCCACTCGCCGGGACGATCCTGGCTGTTCCGCCGGAGCAGGCTGAAGGTCTGGCCAGTGCTCCCTGGCATCCGGTTTGCCGATGAAGTAGCCCTGGATCATGTCGCAGCCGAGTGCGCGCAGGTCCTCCAGTTGCCGTTCGGTCTCGATGCCCTCGGCAACAACCCGGATCCCGAGTTCACGGCCAAGCTGGATCACGGCATTGATCACCGCACCATTGACCCTGCTCAGTTCCCGCTCGGCAATGAAGGAGCGGTCGATCTTGATCTGGTCGAAGTCGTAACTCTTGAGGTAGGCGAGCGAGGAATGGCCAGAGCCGAAATCGTCGAGAGCAATACGCACGCCAAGCGCCCGAAGATCGCGCAATTGTGCCCGCGTTGTCGGATTGTCGGACAGGAGCACGGTTTCGGTAATTTCAAGTGTCAGCCGATGCGGCAGCAGGCCGGTCGTTGCCAGCGTATCGACGAGTGTTGCGATAAAGCCGCGCTGGCGCAGCTGCACCGGTGAAAGATTGACCGAGACGCTGCATTCGGTCCTGGCCATGGCAAAGCTGGAGCAGGCCTGTCGCAATACCAATTCACCGAGCGCATTGATCGCATCGCATTGCTCGGCAATCGGAATGAATTCAGCCGGAGAAATTGCCCCCTCGGTCGGATGGTTCCAGCGCAGCAACGCCTCGTAATGATGCACCTTGCCATCGGCCAGCGACAGGATCGGCTGGTAGACGACGCTGAATTCGTTGCGCTGAAGCGCTCCGGCCAGGCTGGTTTCAATCAGACGGCGGCGCGCATAGCGTGCTTCCAGGTCGCTGTCATAGAGGCGGTAACAGTTGCCGCCGGCTTCCTTGGCGCTATAGAGCGCGATGTCCGCGTATTTGAGCAAATGCTCGCCGGCAACGCGGGGATCGGCGTTGGTCATCGTGCCGACACTGGCGCCTACCACCAGTGATTTCTTGCCGATGCGATAGTCGCGCGACAGGCAGCGGACGAGGCGAGCCGCCAGCCTTTCCACCGAACCGGTCGATTTGGCGCCGATCTGGACAACGGCGAATTCGTCGCCGCCCAGCCGGACAGCAAAGTCGCCCTTGCTCAACAGCTGCTCCATCCGTTCGGCTGCCTGCTTGAGCAGAAGGTCGCCAATGGCATGCCCCATGTCGTCGTTGATGTCCTTGAAATCGTCAAGGTCGATGCAATGAATGGTGATGGACCGCTGAGCGCTGGCCCTGCCCTTTTCAGAAGCAAGCCAATTCATCAGGAACGCCCGATTGGGCAATCCGGTGAGCGAATCGTGCGTGGCCATGTAGGCCAGGCGCTGTTCGGTCGATTTGCGCTCGCTGATGTCCGTGACCGAGCCCTCGTAATGGATCGGCGCGCCCTCGGCATCGCGAACCAGCCAGGCGGTGGTCGAAATCCACTTGCGATGGCCGGTGCCAGGCTGCTCCATCTCGCAGACAAAGTCGATGATTCGATCGGAGGCGAACAGCATCTCACGGAAATTGGTCCGCGTGTCCCGGTCAACGGCGTGCCAACGGCTATCGCTGTTGGCCATGACCAGAAAGCCGGCAACGTCCTGATAGCCATAGATCTGCGCAAGGGCCAGATTGGCATCGAGCAGGCGCCCGGCGACTGTGGCCCGAAACAGGCCGGCGGCGGCATTCTCAAACAGGCTACGATGCAGATGTTCGGCGCGTTGCAGCGCAAGCAATTGCTCCTTGCGCTCGGTAATGTCGGTGAAAGTACGGACCGCTCCACCTTCCTTGAGCAGAACCGTGCGCACTTCCAGGACCTTGCCGTCCGGGCGGCTGCGCTCATAGACGGGCGGCGAGTTCACAATGCCGCCGGACATGATCCATGCCACCAGTTCCTCCGGTGTCATGGAAAATTCGCCGCGGTCCATCTGCCACTGGAGCAGTTCGGAGAAGTAGGGACGCCGATCCAGCAGTTCCGTCGGGAAGGCGAGCAACTCGATCAGCCGCTGGTTGTAGGCCGTGATACGCCCGCCGGCATCGACGATCAGCAACCCTTGCGAGGTGTTCTGCATCGCAGCATCAAGCGCCAGGCGAACCGAGGTCAGTTCGTCGGACTTGACCTCAAGCAGCCGCTCGAGCTCGCCGTTGGCCGTCTCGATCTCCTCGACCATCAGGTTGATCGACCGGTCGGTGCGGCGCCGATCGCTGTCCTGCTCGTCATAGGCTTCGCTGATCAGCTTTAAGAGGGACTGCAGATCCAGTGTCCCGCTCTTGTCCGTACAATTGCCAATCTGCGCCTGAAGAAGAGAATGCAGCAGTGTCACGCAGCACGCTCCGTAATGGTCATCACCGTCATTGTCTGGTTGTGCAGCTCGGAAAAGCCCGAGACCAGATGCGGCGAGATCTCGCCATATGAGTAGAAGCCGACGACGGGCATGGTGCGCCGCAGGGCAGCCCGAACCGCCGCGACCTCCTCACCGGTTCGCTGGCCCATCAGCAGGCGCCGACCGATGCAGCTGATCAGGAACGCAGCCCCCTCACCAGTCCAATTGTCGGGAATCCGTGCATGGTCCGCAGCCATGCCCGCACCATGCGCCAGACGGTCGAGCGAGCCACGCATCAATTGGGCGACCCAGCCTTGCGGCATCGAACCGGCGAACGTCACCGACCCTTGTTCGCGGTCAATTGCGAGCAATGTGCGGACGACATCGTGATCGGGATTGGCCGGGTTGAAGATGCGCAGGGGAAACAGCAGGCCGGTCCCCGGCAATCCGGCGGCCTCCTCGCCCAGATAGCGTTCGTAGAGTTCCAGCGCCGGCCGGCCATCAAGTTCGAACAGGATATTGTCGCGCGACCGGGTAATGCGACGCTTGGGTCCGAACCTGTCCCAGCCCCCGGCATGGCCATGGTGCAGGCGGACCGCTTCGCCATAGAAGCCGACCGCAGCGGCAATGCCTGGCCTGCCAGCCGCATCGGCAATGACAAGGGTCTGCTCAAAGCGCGCGCCATCGCCGGCCAGGCCGCCCATCAGCGGAATATGCTCACCCACGGCTTCGGCAAGGCCCGCCACGAAGTCGGTGCCGTTCAACGCCAGACCATCGGCAAGAACAAAAATTCCGGCGAGACTGGTGCAGGCCAGCCGGCGCCCCAGCGCCTGTCCGGCCTCACGGCTTCCAGCGTGCGCCTTGATCTCGGTGCTGGCAAAGCGCAGCGTGGTTTCGGCAAAATCAAGACCGAGCCCAACCACCTCGGCATCAGAAACAACACCATCATGGATCTGCCCGCCGGTTGAACAGCCAAGCACATGGCTGGCGGGAAAGCGGGTCCTGAAATCTGAGAAAAGCTCAGGGGCGGCAACCAGTTCGCGCGGACCGAACAGGATCACGACATCGGGCGATGATGCCGCAACGTCACCTCTCAGGCGGTTCTGGTGATCCCAGGTCAGTGTGCAGGTTTTCATATCTCGCCCCCCTGCTGGGCAATAAAGGCTGGAAACACTAAAATTTGCTTCAAATGCAAGTATTTCCGAGTGGTTTGTGCCGTGGACAGCGCCAAACTCTATATATGCCCAACGGCTGCTTAACGAGAGAACCGGCCGCGACTGATCAAATCCCGCTTGCCAAACGGGTGCGATGACTCACAATTGACGGACTTGAGGAAACGTCGAGGGCCGGCATGTATCGCGCGGTGACGAAGGATGTCGAGGTGGTGGTCCGGCCGCAGTTTTCGCCGGAGCAGTCCAATCCCGACAAGAACAAGTATTTCTGGACCTATGCCGTCGAGATCACCAATCACGGCGCCGAGACCATCCAGCTGCGCCACCGCCACTGGGAGATTACCGACGGCAACGGCCAGCGCCAGGATGTGCGCGGCCCTGGCGTCGTCGGCGAACAGCCGATTCTGAAACCGGGCGATACATTCCGCTATGCTTCGGGCTGTCCGCTGACGACGCCGCAAGGGATCATGGTCGGCGAATACGAGATGGTCGCAGCCGGAGGAAGCCGGTTCAACGTGCGCATCCCGGCGTTCTCGCTCGACAGCCCTTTCGAGGTGCGGAAAGTCAATTGACCCCGGAGCCGGATCCACTTCGCTTGAAAGCGCTCTGATACCAGTGGCCCGCACAAATGACCTGCCGGTCATTTCCCGGGCCGTCCCTCGCAACCGGGCCTTCGGCCCTGCTCGGCGTCGCATTCGCTCCTAACCAGCCGCCTGCCAATTGCCCCGAACGGTCAATTGTCAGTGCCACTGGTATAATCCAGCTCGCCGGGGCGAAAGCTGTAATGGACAGAGCAGAATTCGCACGTCACCCCGATCGTGCCATCCTCGCCGATCATCGCCTGCCTGTCTTCCACCGTGAACCGGCGCAGCATTTCGAGAATCCGCTCCGACGAGCAGCGGCACCGTTCGACCAGGCTGCTCGCCGCGAACACACGGACGCCGCGCTCATGGAACAGACGATAGAGCAGCGATTCCGACGACAGGCAGGAATCGACCAGTTCGAGATCCGTCACAGTCTCGACCAGCGAGCGGGCCTCGACCCAGGCATCATCCTCGACAAAGGCCGGCTGCGAGCTGCCGGCCGGCGCATCGCCGGGGTCGAATTCCGCCTGTCGCTGCCGTTCCGTCGAGCCGGGCAGGAACTGCACCATCAGCCCGCCGGCTCGCCAGCGGCGTCCGTCCGGAGTGTGTTCTTCGGCAACAGCCAGCCGCACGCGGGTCGGAATCTGCTCGGAGCGCAGGAAATACTGATGCGCGGCTTCCTCAAGTCCCTGTCCTTCCAGCGGCACCAATCCCTGGTACCGCTGCATATGCGGGCCCTGATCGATGGTGAAGGCCAGATGCCCCCTGCCAAGCAACTCGGCGGGAGAGGCCAGCGGATGCTGCGCCAGACGTTCGGCGTTGAAGCGGGCGTAGGCGCGAACCGAGGCAGGCGCACTGAAATCCACCACCAGCATGTCCACCGGACCGTCACTGCGGGTCTGCAACTGCAACTGGCCATCGAATTTCAGCGATGTGCCGATCAGCACCGTAAGGGCGACCGCCTCTCCCAGCAGGCGCGAGACCGCCCCGGGATAGGCATGACGGCGCAGGATGGCATCGACCGTGGGACCAAGCCTGACCACGCGCCCGCGCACGTCCAGCGCATCCACCTGAAACGGCAGAATCCGGTCATCGTCCGCGGCGTCGCAGCCAGCCGCTGCGACCGAAGCATCGCTCACCGTCATGGATCAGGCCACTTTGGCGCCAAACACCCAGGCAAGGATGGCCTTCTGGGCATGCAGCCGGTTCTCAGCCTCGTCGAACACCGCCGATTGCGGTCCGTCCATGACCTCGTCGGTCACTTCCTCGCCGCGGGTCGCCGGCAGGCAATGCATGAAAATCGCGTCCTTGCTGGCCTTGGACATCAGCCGGGCATTGACCTGATAGGGTTTCAGCAGGTTCTGCCGGCGGCCCTCATCCTTGTCGCCCATCGACACCCAGCAATCGGTAATGACACAGTCAGCGCCCGCCACCACCGCTTCCGGATCATGACCGAGGGTGATGCGTGCGCCCTTGCGGCGGGCCCCAGCGAGCAATTCGGGACGGGGAGCCAGATCCGGCGGGGTGGCGATCCGGAAGGTGAAGGGGATCTTGGTCGCCGCCTCGACCCATGAGGTCAGCACATTGTTGGCGTCCCCGGTCCAGGCCACCGTGCGGCCGGCAAGCGGGCCGAGCCGCTCCTCGAAGGTCATGATGTCGGCCGTGACCTGACAGGGGTGCGAGTTCTTGGTCAATCCATTGATCACCGGCACCGTCGCATGGGCAGCCAGTTCCGTGAGCTGCGCATGGTCGAGCATCCGGATCATGATGGCGTCGACATAGCGCGACAGAACCCGGGCGGTGTCGGCGATGGTTTCGCGCTCGCCGAGTTCGATCTCCTTGCCGGTGATCATGAGGGGCTCGCCACCCAGTTCACGGATGCCGACATCAAACGAGACGCGCGTGCGCAACGATGGCTGCTCGAACACCATCGCAATCTTCTTGCCGGCCAGCGGGCGATCGCCCGCCGCCGCCGCCGTGCCACGCCGCGCCTTCATGCGCGCAGCCGCAGCCAGGATGTCCAAAAACTCATCCGCCTGAAGATCGGCGATATCGAGAAAATGCCGGAACGCAACCATGGACACTCACCTGATCTTCATGCTGCCGGCTTGCTCTGGGCGCAGGCGGTCAGGCTGGCGCAGGCCGCCTCCAGCGCGCGCATCGCCGCACCAACCTCCGCCTCGCCGATGATCAGCGGCGGAAGGAAGCGCACAACATTGTGGCCGGCCGCTGCGGCCAGCAGCTTCTGTTCCCGCAGAGCCGCGATGACCTCGGTATTGGGAATGCCGGCTTTGAACCCCATCAGCAGCCCCTCGCCGCGCACATCCTCGATAATGCGGGGAAAGCGGTCCTTGAGTTCGGCCATGCGCTGTTTCATCAGCAATGCCGTCTGCCGCACATGGGCCAGGAATTCATCCTTGGCAACAACGTCGAGCACGGCATTGCCGGCAGCCATGGCGAGCGGGTTGCCGCCATAGGTCGAGCCATGCGAGCCGGCAGTCATCCCCTTGGCAGCCTCATGGGTCGCAAGGCAGGCGCCGAGCGGGAAGCCCCCGCCGATGCCCTTGGCAACCGCCATGATGTCCGGCGCGATACCCGACCATTCATGCGAGAACAGCTTGCCGGTGCGGCCCATGCCGCACTGCACCTCATCCAGCACCAGCAACAGGCCGCGCTCGTCGCACAGGTCGCGAATCTGACGCAACTGGGCCGGCGTCCAGGCCCTAAGCCCCCCCTCGCCCTGCACCGGTTCGAGCAGAATGCCTGCTGTCTCCGGGCCAATGGCGGCCTTGATCGCCTCCAGATCGCCGAACGGCACCTGATCGAACCCGGGCGTGACCGGGCCGAAGCCATCAAGATACTTCTGCTGCCCGCCTGCGGCGATGGTCGCCAGGGTGCGGCCATGGAACGCGCCTTCAATGGTGATCAGCCGGTAGCGTTCCGGCTGGCCATTGGCATGATGATACTTGCGCGCGGTCTTGATGGCGCATTCAAGCGCCTCGGCGCCGGAATTGGTGAAGAACACCTCATCGGCGAAGGTCAGCTCGACCAGACGCCGGGCCAGCCGCTCCCCTTCGGGAATGCGAAACAGGTTCGATGTATGCCATAGCTTTTCGGCCTGCGCCTTGACCGCCTCAACCAGATGCGGATGGCTGTGGCCAAGGCTCATCACGGCGACGCCGGCAACGAAATCGAGGTATCGCCGGCCGTCCTCGGTGATCAGATAGGCGCCTTCGCCACGCTCGAACCTCAGATCGATGCGTGCATAGGTCCCCATCATCGCCGAATTGTCGGACTTGGTGCCGGCCTTGGTCATCTCTGCCTCACGTTCCAAACGCCTGAAGAAACGCAAAAAGCCGCCCACCTCGGGCGGGGGCGGCGCTCTGCTTGTTCCATGACTTGGCGCCGGCGTCAATTATACGCAAGGGGTGGCAAACCATGACATGATGTGACCGACAGGATCAGCCGCGCTCATGCGTGCCGTCGCAGGAATGCCGCAGGCAAGATCGACTCTTGACGAGACCGGAACTTTCCCACAGGAGATCGCTGGGGAAAACTGGCGCAAGCGGTGTGCGGAATCTGCCGCTTTCGTCCCTGATCTAGTAGCGTCCAGTTCGAACGACACGAGATGTCGTAGTTCGTCGCGTGATTTCAGTTTGTGCGTGGATTTGCCGCCGGGAGGCCGAACTTCCCGGGAGAGCCTGATTCATGCATGCGCTGGTGTTAGGGATGCATCATGTCTTGGACCGAAGAACGGATTGAACGGCTTAAGAAGCTCTGGGGCGACGGGCTCAGCGCAAGCCAGATCGCAGCCGAACTGGGCGGCGTTACCCGCAATGCCGTGATCGGCAAGGTGCACCGGCTGCATCTGTCGGGCCGGGTCAAGACGTCGAGTGCGGCCACCCAGCGCTCGCGCAAGACCGCCCGCCCGGTCGCCCGGCCCACAGCCCAGCGACTGGTGACCGCCTCACGTGGCAATCTGGCAGTCGTGCAGACGCTTGAAGCCGAGGAAGTGGTGGTCTATCGCCCAGCCGCCGAAGTGGTGGTTCCAATTTCCCGGCGCATCACCATCATGGAATTGCGGGAGGGCACCTGCCGCTGGCCGATGGGTGATCCGCTGACGCCGGAATTCGTGTTCTGCGGTGGCGATTGCGATATCGGCAAACCCTATTGCACCGCCCATGCGCAGGTGGCCTACCAGCCGTCGCTGGATCGGCGAAGGGTCCGCTGACCAGAAAAAAAGGCGGTATCAGGTCTGGAAATTGCCATGGTTATGACCACCTAATGCTTCGTCCGCATCCGGCGAGGCGATGGCCGCCCCCGGCGGCGAACAGGTGGAGGATTTCCCATGACCCCGCAAGAACGCGAGGTAATCAACGGCATTTTTGATCGTCTCAAGGGCGCCGCGGGCCAGCCGCGCGATCCCGAGGCCGAGCGTCACATCGCCGATCTCGTGCGCCAGCAGCCTTATGCCACCTATGCCCTGGCCCAGTCGGTCTATGTGCAGGAGCAGGCGCTCACCAACATGCAGACCGAGATCCAGCAATTGCAGGCCCAGATCGGCCAGTTGCAGCAGGCAATGCATCAGCAGACCCAGCAGCAGCAGTCCGGCGGCTTCCTCTCCGGCCTGTTCGGCGGCGGCGCACGTCCGCAGCCTGCGCCGCCGCAGCAGCAGCCAGGGCCATGGAACCGTGCACCCCAGCAGGGAATGCCCATGCAATCGCCTGAACCGCCGGCTGCCGGCCC
>ERZ761609.2886-NODE-2886-length-11965-cov-8.628463_pt1 | contig 11965 bp, 12 predicted proteins | sample MGYA00511163_ERZ761609 | MGnify/ENA primary metagenome ERZ761609 (study PRJEB28899, sample SAMN02445070) | bioreactor sludge metagenome | biome: EBPR sludge | place: Australia: Brisbane, Thorneside Wastewater Treatment Plant | collected 2011-12-16 ... | reverse complement strand
TCCGCCCCAAGCGTGATTTCGGTGACCGCAAGCCGCGCCGTGACGATGGTGACTTTAAACCGCGCCGCCCGCGTGAGGATGGCGAGTTCCGCCCCAAGCGCGAATTCGGTGACCGCAAGCCCCGCCGTGACGATGGTGACTTTAAACCGCGCCGCCCGCGTGAGGATGGCGAATTCCGCCCCAAGCGTGATTTCGGCGACCGCAAACCGCGCCGCAGCTTTGACGACCGCGGCCCCAGCGCCAAACGCTACGGCGACAAGCCGGGCCCGCGCAAATCTGCCCCGCGCACGCGCGACAGCTATGAACAGCGCGCGCCTATCGAGGCTTCGGATGATACGCGCCGCAAGTTGAAATCGGAGCGTGCGTCCTATGGCGCGCCCTCGCCCGCCTATTTCTATGGCCACCACGCCGTGCGCGCGGCGCTGCAAAACCCGCAGCGTCATATCCAGCGTCTGCTGGTAACGGAAAACGGGATGGAGCAGATTCAGGAAGCTTACGACGCTGCCCTCGCCGCCGGTATCCGCCGTCCGGAGCCGACGTTTGTTGAAAAAGAAGACATCGACCGCCTGCTGCCGCGCGACGCCGTGCATCAGGACGTGATGGCCGACGTGAAGCCGCTGGAAGATGTTTTCCTGCTAGACATCCTGAACGGCCTTGCCGAAGACAGCACCGTTATCGTGCTCGACCAGGTGACCGACCCGCATAACGTGGGCGCTATCCTGCGCACCGCCGCCGCCTTTGGCGCGGCTGCCGTCGTTGTGCAAAAGCTGCATGCCCCCGACATCACGGGCACGCTGGCCAAAACGGCCTCCGGCGCGGTTGAACATGTGCCGATGGTGCGCGAAGTCAACCTGAGCCGTGCGCTTGAACAGCTGCGCGAAGCAGGCTTCACCTGCATCGGTCTTGATGAACGCGGCAAGCTGACCATGGCTGAAGCCACACCGGCCACCGGCCGCGTTGCGCTTGTGATGGGCGCCGAAGGTGATGGCCTGCGCCGCCTTGTTGCTGAAAACTGCGACACGCTGGCCAAACTGCCGACCAGCGGGCCGATTGCCAGCCTCAACGTATCCAACGCCGCCGCTGTCGCGCTTTATGAAGTCATCCGCGCACGGAAGTGACGCCGCCCATGACATCATCTGACGCGCCCGATACTGCGCTGCCCAATACGTTTATTTACCTGCTCGGCCTGCCGGGCACGGGCAAATATACGGTGGCGCAGGAAATCGCGGCGCGCGCAGGCTTTCGGATTGTCGATAACCACCTGATTAACAACCCCGTCTTCACCGTGGTGCGCGTGGACGGCAAAACCGCCCTGCCGCGCGAAATCTGGAAGCATGCGGGCGATATCGGGCGGGTGGTGTTTGAATGTATCCGCACCCTCTCCCCGCCGGATTTCAGTTTTGTGCTGACCAACGCGCTTTACCACGACCAAAGCGAAGACCATGAATGGTTCGCGGAAATCGCCGCGCTGGCCGCCGCGCGCGGGGCGCTTTTTGTGCCGGTGCGCATGACGCTTTCCGACAGCGACGAATACCGCCGCCGCGTGACCGACCCGCGGCGCGAAAACCGCATGAAGGAAACCGACCCCGCCGCGCCCGAAAAATATAGCGGGCGCGAAGTCCTCATGCCGAATCATCCGCATCTTTTGTCGCTGGATGTCACAAAACTGAGCCCCGCGGAAACCGCAGAAAAAATTTTATCACACGCCCGCGCCCTGCGTGCGCAAAGCGCATAAACGGCGGTACAAAAGCACCCCGCCACAGACCGCGAAAATAGCCGCTCAATATCAGCAAATTTCCGGACGTACCCGCGCGTACAAAGACGTACAGCGCGCGCGTACACGGTATAGATAAAATTTTACGCATCCGGTTTTGACGCGAATATATTTGAAATTGTTTATTTAATTAAAAAAATCTTCAACACCGTTTGATAGCATTTAGATGTAGCCGATTTTTTTTTGGATGAAATCTTTTCGGGTTGTTTTTCATGCACCAAAACATAACGCCGCATCACACGCACCCGAAAGACCCGCTGCTGCGCTCCCTCGTCGGCAGCGTTGCTGTCGGCATGCCCAGTCTGTTCATGGTCGTCTGGCTTATCAGGAATTCCCCCATTCTTGAGCAGCCCTCCTTGATTGCCATGGTCATTCTGGGCATGGCCGCAGCGAATTTTATGGCCCTTGTCCAACTGGAACGCCGGCGCGAAGATTTGGGGCGCCTGACCCTGCACGCCATGGTGCTGACCGTGGGCATGGTGCTGCTTTACGTTTTTGCCGATGCGTTCAACCGTTTCGTTGTCGATGTCGGCTATCGCTGGCTTTATCCGCCGGTGCTGGCGACCCTCGCGGTCGTTTACCTTGCGCTGTTCCGTGAACGCCATTTCTGGATAAAAACGCTGCTCGCCGTCAACGGCATCACGCTGGCGTCGCTGTGGTGTCTGGGGGTTGCGGAAAAACTGGCTTTGCCGTTCTAGGCTGCCCCGCTTAAATACCCGGGTTGAACGATGCCATGCGCGCGCGGTCGGACTGCGCGGCGCGCTCTTCCCTGTCAATCTTCATCATTTCGGCCAGCGGCACCTCCACGGCATCGGGCGGGGTGAAGCGGGGTTTCCCCGCCGCATCGTTGGGCACGCGGATATACCATGCCTCCATCATCAGCACGACATCAATCGGGTCGCTGGCGCGGCAGGCGCTGTTGGAGCCGAAACAGAACGTCACGTTATCGCGGATTTGACCGACCATGCGCTCGCCGGCCGCGCCCGGCGTCTCCACATTGCGGTCACGCACGAAAGCGCCGCTATAGGTCCCTGCAGACATTTCCTTCATCGGCATTTCATCGCAGCCGAAAAGATTTTCGATTTTCATGCGGCGCAGCGCGCGCGTCATCAGCCCTGCGTAATCGGCCAGAAAAAAAGCATCGGGGGAGCCTGCGGGCGGCTGCGCGAAAATAGCCTGTAGCTCGCCATTGCTGCCGGTCTGGCGTTTGCTTTCCCAATGCGCGGGCACGTTTTTCTCCTGCGCCGGCGCGAAATAAAAACTGCGCACCGTCGCATGGCGCGCCCCTTCGGACATGCTGTACATCACTTCGCCCGCGCCGAAGCGCTTGCACAGCTCTTTTTTCATTTTTTCAAATTCGCGTTTGGCAGCCGCCGCGCTTTCCACACGGTCGAGCGACAGGCCATCGGCGCGGAAATAGGTATAGGGCAGCGGCTTGGCTGCGCTTTCCGGCGGCTGCGGTTGGGGCGTATCGGACACGGCGGGCGAATCTCCGGCATAAATATCTGGATTTGCGTGACATAATACCCGCCGGGCGCGGTTTGTCAATTTCGCGCCCAAATGCCCTAAATCGCTGGACATCCGCGCTCCGCGCGGGCATTTTTAAAGCCATGATAAGCACATACGCCCTGACAAAACCGGTGTCCAGCATGACCGCCGAAGACCGCAAGAACGAGCTTTTCCTCATCGATGGCTCGGGCTTCATCTTCCGCGCCTATCACGCCTTGCCGCCGCTGAACAGACCGGACGGCACGCCGGTCAATGCCGTGCTTGGCTTCACCAATATGCTGGTAAAGCTTATCAGCGAAATGCATGTGCCGAATATCGCCGTTGTATTCGACGCCAAGCGCAAAAATTTCCGCAACGACATTTATGCGGAATACAAAGCCAACCGCAGCGAAACACCGGAAGACCTCATCCCGCAATTCCCCCTCATCCGCGAAGCGACGGAGGCTTTCTCCATCCCCCGTATCGAGATGGAAGGATTTGAAGCCGATGACCTGATTGCCACCTACGCCCACCTTGCGCGTGAAAAGGGCTGGCCGGTCACGATTGTATCCTCCGACAAAGACCTGATGCAGCTGGTGCGCGAAGGCGTGCGCATGATGGACCCCATGAAAAACAAATTCATGGGCGAAGCCGACGTCGTGGAAAAATTCGGCGTCACGCCCGACAAAGTCGTGGATGTGCAGGCGCTGGCCGGTGACAGCGTGGATAACGTGCCGGGCGTGCCGGGCATTGGCATTAAAACCGCCGCGCAGCTGATTACCGAATACGGCGACCTTGAAACGCTTCTGTCGCGCGCGCATGAAATCAAACAGCCCAAGCGCCGCGAAGCGCTGGTTGAAAACGCCGACAAGGCGCGCATTTCGCGCCAGCTGGTCGCGCTTGATGCGCATGTGGCGCCGCCTATTCCGGTCGAAGACCTCAGAATCACCCATCCGGACCGTGAAAAGCTTTTCAGCTTCCTGCGCGAACAAGGATTCCGCAGCACGCTGAGCCGCATGGAAAAACAATTCGGCACCGGCGATACGCCCGCAGATGCCGAAGCGCCCGCACAAAAAGACGCCGATACATCCGCCCCCGTGGCCAGAGCCGCCGCGCCCGCCTCTTACGAGCTGGTGCAGGACGAAGCCGCGCTGCAACGCTGGATTGACCGCGCTATCGAGGCGGGGATTATCGCGGTTGATACCGAAACCACCAGCCTGACGCCCGCGATGGCGGATTTGGTCGGCATTTCGATGTCCACAGCGGAGGGCAACGGCTGCTATATCCCCCTCGGCCACCGCGAAGCGGCAGGATATTCCGAAAGTTTCGATTTCACGATGGCGGAGAAAAAAACCGAAACCCCGCCCCTTGTGCAAATTCCGATGAAACGCGCGATGGAAATGCTGAAACCGATGCTGGAGGATGCAAGCGTTCTCAAGGTCGGGCATAACATCAAATACGACCTTCAAATGTTTCTGACGCACGGCGTGCGCGTCGCGCCCGTGGATGACACGATGCTGATGTCCTATATCCTCGACGGTTCCCGCCACGGGCACGGCATGGATGAACTGGCCAAGACGTTTTTGAACCACGATACCATTGCGTATAAAGACGTGACGGGCAGCGGTAAAAATCAGGTCACGTTCGACCTCGTCCCCCTCGACAAAGCCTGCGATTACGCGGCGGAGGATGCCGACATCACCCTGCGCCTTTATAATATTTTCAAGCCGCGCATTGTGCCCGAACACATGGCAACGGTTTATGAAACGCTGGAGCGTGCGCTCGCCCCCGTCATCGCCGACATGGAATTTGCGGGCATCCGCGTTGACCCCGCCTTCCTCCGCCGCATGTCGAATGACTTTGCCAAGAAAATCGACACGCTGGAGCGCACCATTCACGAACAGGCAGGGCAGGCTTTCAACATCGCCTCCCCCAAACAGCTCGGCGATGTTTTGTTCGGCGCCATGGGGCTGCAGGGCGGGCGCAAGACCAAAACCGGCGGCTATTCCACCGGCGCGGACGTGCTGGAGGAGCTTTCGGGGCAGCACCCGATTATCGATTCCATTCTGGAGTGGCGCGGGCTTTCGAAACTGAAATCCACCTACGCCGATGCCCTGCCCGAAGCCATCAACCCCAAAACCGGTCGCGTGCATACGTCTTTCTCGCTTGCCGGCACCAATACGGGGCGTTTGTCGTCGTCCGACCCGAACCTGCAAAACATTCCCATCCGCACCGAAGACGGCCGCAAAATCCGCGAAGCCTTTATTCCTGCCGACGGGCATTTGCTTTTGTCCGTGGACTATTCGCAGATTGAACTGCGCCTTGCCGCCGAAATGGCGGACATCAAGGCGCTCAAACAGGCTTTCCACGACGGCATCGACGTGCATGCCGCGACGGCCAGTCAGGTTTTCGGCGTACCCTTGGCCGAGATGACGCCGGACATCCGCCGCAATGCCAAGGCCATCAACTTCGGCATTATCTACGGCATCAGCGGCTTCGGCCTTGCCAAGCAGCTGGGCATCGGCAATGCGGAGGCGGCGGATTACATCAAAAAATACCTCGCCCGCTTCCCCGAGCTAAAATCGTTCATGGACGGCGCCAAGGAATTCGCACGCCAGCACGGCTATGTCGAAACGCTCTATGGCCGCAAATGTTTCGTGCGCGGCATCAACGACAAAAACCCCGCGATGCGCAGCTTTGCAGAGCGTCAAGCCATCAACGCCCCGCTGCAGGGCACGGCGGCCGACATCATGAAACGCGCGATGATTGCGCTCGTCCCCGCGCTTGACGCGGCAAACCTTGGCGCAAAAATGCTGTTGCAGGTGCATGACGAACTTTTGTTCGAAGTACCCGCAGCTGAAAAAGACGCGACCGAAAAACTGGTCAAACAAGTCATGGAATCCGCCGGCCCCGGCATCAGCCTGCCGCTGGTCGTCGAAGCCGGCTGGGGCCAAAACTGGGCGGAGGCGCATTAACATGATTGGCGTATTCGATAGCGGGTTTGGCGGGCTGACTATTCATCGGGCGTTGATTGACGCGCTGCCAGAACATGACTTCGTTTATTTCGGCGACAATATCAACAGCCCCTACGGCACGCGCGAGCCGTTGGACGTGCTGAACCTGACCTGCAACGGCATGCAGCGTTTGATTGACGAGGGCTGCACCGTCATGATTGCCGCCTGCAATACCGCCGCCGCCGTATCGATGCGGTGGATACAGCAGCAATGGCTGCCCGCGCTTTACCTCAAGGACAGCGTGAAGCGCAATGCGCTCAGCATCGTCGTGCCGACCATCGAGGCCGCGACCGGCCTTGACTGGTACGAAGAAAAACGCCTGCACGACGGCATGCCGCAGGGCGCCGTCATCGCCGTGTTCGCCACCGCCCGCACCGTGGCGACCAAAACATATCCGTTTGAAATCCGCAAACGCCGCCCTGACATCAACGTGGTGCAGCAAGCCTGCCCCGCGCTGGCCGGCGCCATCGAGGCGGGCGCGCCGCGCGAAAAACTGCATGCGCTGGTTGCCGAATATACAAACACGCTGATGGCGCAGCTGGGCGGCCGCGCGCCGGAAAGTGTTATTCTGGGCTGCACGCATTACCCGCTGGTTGCCGATATTTTCGCCGAATGTCTGCCCGCGGGCATGCCGATTATCCACCAGCCGGAAACCACCGCCGCTGCCCTGGTGACGTACCTGCAGCGCCATCCGGAATACAAAGTCGGCATGAACGGTAAACGCAAATTTCTTTCCACCGGATATTCGCCGGACGCGCTCGGCCTGATTGAAAAATTCTGGGGCGCGCCGATTGAATTCGACCGTGCGTAGGCCTGCAAGGCTAATCCGCCATACGGAATAAAAACCGCAGCGCATTCAGCAAGCTGCGAAAAATCCCCGCGATGGCGACTTTCAGCTCGAACGACGTCAAACCCGCAACAATGCGGTCGTAATGTTCATGCCATGTATAGGTGTAGCCAAGCTCGCGCCGCGCGCGGCGGATAATTTTGCGCACATCGCGCCCGCCTTCGCCCGCTGCGCATCTGCCCGTATCAAGCGCGCGCACCACCGCGCCGCGCGCAAGGGCGTTATGGCTTTGCATCACCCGCAAAATCACGGCCTGACAGAGTTTCATATCGTCGATTTTTTCGCCAAAACAGTTGCTCAGCCGCTCCAAATCGCGCGGCGTGATACTGCGGCCCTTGTACTGGATTTTAAGTTTCATGCGGCTGCACAAAAATAGCGAACATATTTAGATTATAGCAAAGGCGCACCCAAAAAGGAATCGAAAGCAGGCGCCATAAACATCAATAAAACCAGCTAAAACATTGAACAAAAACGCAAGGCTGCGATTAACCCGAAATTAACGGAACTGGATTATTCTCGGTGCCGTTCTATTTATACATTCACCGCGACATATCGCATATCGCCACCGACAAAATCAGGAAAGGCACAGACATGATTTACATCGATATTCAAAACCGTAAAATTCCCGCCCTCGGCTACGGCACATGGCAGCTGAAAGATACCGCCTGCGTGGATGGCGTGCTCAAGGCGCTTGATATCGGCTATCGCCATATCGACACCGCGCAAATCTACGAAAACGAGTCCGAAGTAGGCCTCGCTATCGAGCAGAGCGGCGTCAAGCGCGACGATATTTTCCTCACCACCAAAGTATGGATGAGCAACCTTGAACACAAACTCTTCCGCCCGTCGGTAGAGGAAAGCCTGCGCAAGCTGAAAGCTGGCTATGTGGATTTGCTGCTTATCCACTGGCCGGTCACGCAGGTGAGCTTTGCCGAGCAGATGAAATCCCTGCGCGAAGTGCATGAGGCAGGCCTTGCCCGCATGATTGGTGTTTCCAACTTCACCGTCGCACAAATGCGCGAAGTGCGCGAAGAACTGGGTGCGCCTGTTGTGAACAATCAGGTGGAATACCACCCGTTCCTGTCGCAAAAGCCCGTGCTGGATTATGTGCGCGCGCACGACATGTTCCTGACCGCCTATTCGCCGCTGGCGCGCGGCAATGTGCGCAACGACCAGACCCTGCAGGACATCGCCGAAAAACACGGCAAGACGCCCGGGCAGGTCGCCCTGCGCTGGCTGGTGCAGCAAGAGCGCGTGGCCGCGATTCCAAAGGCCGCGAGCGAAGAAAACCTGCGCGGCAATTTCGACATTTTCAGCTTCACGCTGGATGCCGACGAAATGCAGCGCATCAGCCTTTTGACCAAAAACGCCAAACGCCTTATCAACCCCGATTGGGCGCCGCGCTGGGATATGGCGGCGGCGTAAGGCTGGCCTGTTCTTTTTATACGACCTCGTTGAGACTTGGGGAGTGCCGCCCGGCGGCCTCCCCTTTTTCTTTAACCGGCCAGCAGGACGGCGGCGGCAACGGCCAGCGCAACGGCCAGCCATTGCAGGCGGTTCAATTTTTCCTTGAGAAAAACACGCGCCAGCAAAATCACGACAACAGGATAAAGCGCCGTCAGCGTCACAATCGTCGCCACGGGGCCGTTTTTAAGCGCGAAGAAATACATCAAAAACGCGCCCACGGTGATGGCGCTGATGAATGCGGCCATGGGCACCGTGCGCCCGTGCCATTTCAAACGGCCGCGCAGATATATAAACACGGGTACAGCGACCAGCAAATTGCCGAGCGCTTCGTAAAAAATCACACTGTGCGGCGGCATGGATTGCAACGCAAGTTTGGGCAGAAAAGCCCAGAAGCCCCACGCAAAAAGCGCACCGAGCGCGAGCCACAGCCAGCGCGGCACGCCCTGTTCCAGCGGCGGCGCGGGCGGGAGGATGGCGACGCCCTCGGGCGGAATATCTTCAGGCAGGCTGCTTGTCACGCGCCACCACCAGTAAAACGATTGCAGCAATGCCAAGCGCGATGCCCGCGGCCTGACGGGGGGAAATCGGCTCCGACAAAAACACATAGGCAAGTAGTGCGGAGACCAGCGGATAAAGCGATGAAATCATCGACACAAAAGTCAGCGGCCCGTCGCGCAGCGCAATCAGAAACATGAGCTGGCCAATTGAGCCCGCCGCACCCACGCAAAGCGCCAGTACAACGCCCTTTGCGTCAAAATCGATGCCGCCGTAAAACAGCTGCACCACACACGCGCTGAGCAAAAAGAACACCGCGCCATAGACCAGCAAATGCAGCGGCGGCAGGCCGCGCAGGGCGATTTTGTTCAAAAAACCCGTCAGCCCCCATATAAAGAGCGCGAGCAAAGACGGCAGCAGCCAGACTTCAATAACCATAAACCACCCAAAGCGGGACTCGGACAGGGCGAAATCGCCCGCCACCGTACTGATTTACAACGAAAAATAAACCCGCGCCAGCCCCTTTGCTTTCCCTGCAAACGGCTGTATAAAATAAGGCGAAATTTCGTGTCTTCAGGATTTTCCGAAGGATTCCTTTTCATGTCCGATGCCGCCGCCAAAACCGCCCCGAAGCGTTTTCTGGTCTCGTGGGACCAGTTCCACCGCGATTGCAAAGCCCTTGCGTGGCGTCTGGTTGAAAAGCGCGACAACTGGCGCGGCATTATCGCCATCACGCGCGGCGGCCTTATCCCCGCCGGTATCGTGGCGAGGGAGCTGGAAATCAAGACCATCGAAACCATCGGCGTTTCCAGCTATGACGATCAGGTGCAGCGCGAAGTGCATATCCTGAAAGACATCAACAAAGAGCTGGTCGGCGACGGCGAGGGCTGGCTGGTTATCGACGACCTCGTCGATAGCGGCAATACAGCGAAACTGCTGCGCCAGATGCTGCCGGCCGCGCATATCGCCACCGTCTATGCCAAACCCGCGGGCGAACCGCTGGTCGATACCTACGTCACTTGGGTCAGTCAGGACACTTGGATTTACTTCCCCTGGGATGTGGACATCCAACCGACCGACCCCATCGCCACCACGCGCAAGCAGGGCTAGGCCAGTCCCCGTTTTCAGGCCGCGGCGCCTTGGCCAATATGGATTTTAAGACCAAAAGCCGCTAGACTACGAACCGCTTACAAGACCCAAAGAAAAACAAAAAGGCACCACGCCATGAACATGGAATTCAACAAACTCTTCGCCGCCCTTCTCGTCGCCGGTATCGTCGCGATGCTCGCGGGCTTTACGTCTTCGCAGGTTTATCACCCGAAGGCGCTGAAGGAAAACGCCTTCCCCATCGAAGTCGCCGAAGCGGCAGCGGGCGCAGGCGCGGCAGCAGCCCCCCCCGCAGGGCCGGAACCGATTGAAGATTTGATGGCCGCCGCCGATATCGCGCATGGCGAAAAACTCGCCAAAGTCTGCGCCGCCTGCCATACGTTTGACGCTGGCGGCCCCGCCCGCGTCGGCCCCAACCTGCACGGCATTATCGGCAGCAAGCACGCGCACATGGCGGGCTTCGCCTATTCCGACGCGATGAAGGCGAAATCCGGCGAAACCTGGACGCGCGAAGCCATCAACGAATTCCTGTGGAACCCGAAAAAAGCCATCGCCGGCACCAAAATGGTTTATGCCGGCATGAAAAAAACGGAAGACCGCGCGGCTATCGTCAAATACCTCGAAAGCCTGAAATAAGCTGCGGCTTCGCGGCGGGCGCCCCTATAAAAAGGAAACGCCCGATGCGGGATTTCAAGAAAAGCATACGAGAGATTTTCAACCGCCCCTCGCCAAGCGAGCGGGCGGCTTTTCTTGGCGCCATCACCGCGGGCGATACGCGCCTGTGCCGCGATTTCATGGCACGGTTTAACGGCATCGGCAGCGCGCGCAGCGAAGATGCAAACGGCAGCTATCCGCTGCACATCGCCGCCACGCAGGGGCATTTTTCCATCCTCCAGCTTTTGATTGCCGCAGGGGCGGATGTGAACGCGCGCGACAGCAACGGGGAGACGCCCCTGCACCGCGCGGCCGCGGGCGGACATGACGCCTGCATCATCCACCTGTGCAAACGCGGCGCGGAAGTGGATGCGCCCGCCAAAGACGGCGCAACGCCCCTCGCCCACGCCGCGCAAAGCGGCAAACCTGCCGCGGTGCGCTTGCTGCTTGATTACGGCGCCGACGCCGATATGCGGGCGGAGCGTGAACTGAGCGTCTATACCCCGCTGCACCGCGCCGCCTATAACGACGATGCCGCGACCGTCAAAACGCTTTTGGAACATGCCGAGGTTTTCAAGCGCGGCACCTATAACCGTTTTTATTTCCAGCGTGCCCTTAGCGGCGCCCGCCCCGCCGCGCGCGCGGCGATGAAGGAATGGGCGAGCAAAAACCACCGCCCCGATTAAAGCTGCGCGCCGCCCCGACTGACGCCCGCACGACGGCAAAAGCCGCACCCCGCCCGCACGCAGGCCGCAGCCCCCTGAAAAACAAGCCAAATTTGCACTTTTCGGAATCACCCAAACCTGCTAGAGTGCCCCCCACATCAACCACGCCTATCATATTTGCGGAGAGGTGGCAGAGCGGTTGAATGCGCCAGTCTCGAAAACTGGAATAGTCGCAAGGCTATCGGGGGTTCGAATCCCCCCCTCTCCGCCATTTATCATTTTTTGATATATTTTTAGGCGCCTTCCCGCCGTACGGATACAAGGGCGAAAAGAGCGGAAAGAACGCGTGAACACTTCAAATTTTACAGCCTCCTTCAGGGTTTTTCATCCCATCAAACCTCCAGACGACATTTTGCAAGCCATCCAGCTCCCTGCCTGCATTATTAATTCCGTC
>ERZ761609.2883-NODE-2883-length-11987-cov-39.115739_pt1 | contig 11987 bp, 14 predicted proteins | sample MGYA00511163_ERZ761609 | MGnify/ENA primary metagenome ERZ761609 (study PRJEB28899, sample SAMN02445070) | bioreactor sludge metagenome | biome: EBPR sludge | place: Australia: Brisbane, Thorneside Wastewater Treatment Plant | collected 2011-12-16 ... | reverse complement strand
TACGAGATTGGTCAGTGACTGGAGTTCAGACGTGTGCTCTTCCGATCTGCCGCGCGAGCGCACAGGTCAGCCGGCTCATCGCGCACCGCCTTTCAGCGCCCACTGCAGCAGCGCGAGGGCGTCCGCTTCGTTGTCGTCCGCAGGGTCGAACCCCTGGGCGCGCATTGCGGCGATCACTTCGTCCTTGCCGGCGTTGCCGCGGCCAGTCGCGTGCTTCTTGATCGTCCCCACCGGTACGCCGTGGTAGGGGATATGGTGTCGCTCGCACCACGCCGTGAGCTGCCCGAGGAAGGCGCCGTAGGTGTGTGCTGCGGCCGTGCCGCGGTGCGCGCGCACTTCCTCGAAGACGATGGCGGTCAGCGGCCCGGCGCGGTCGTGCACTTCGCTGAGCCAGCTCACGAAGCGCAGGAGTGGCATGCCACCGCCCTCGAAGCGACCGGCTTTGAAGAGCTCGGTCCCCGAGGTGATGGGTCCGCGCGGATAGGCCAATGCCCAGCCGGTGTGCTGGCCGAGATCCAGTGCGAGCATGGCACCTGGGAAGGCTCCTACGGCGACCGCAGAGGCCGCTGGGAGCGGGTTTGAATGGTGAGACATGTGCATCATCCTCCAAGAGGCGGTAGGCGGCCTGGAGGAGCGTGCACGCGACCGGGTCAGGGTCTTCGGCGCTCCCTCATGCCCGATCGGGTCGGGTACGGGTCAGAACAAAAACGGCACTACGGCAATAACTTCAAAGCTTCAATCTTTCAAGGGCTGCCCTGAAGAGAGAGAGATATATCAATATATATATATTTCATATATACCCTGTTTCTCTCTCTCCCTCTCGCCGGGCTTCGCGCGAGCGGCGATGTGTACCTGTGTACACAGGGTATGTAAGGCTTGAAATTAGTCAAAGCTGAAGTTACTCCTTCTGGTCTTCTAAGCCATTGTTTCAAAGCAAATTGATCACCTGCTTGGGACGCCCGAGGCCCTGATGGATCGTCACATCTATCAGTCTCCCTTCCTGTAGCGTTCTCAGCACGCTGTCGCGCTGACGGGCATCCATGAACTGCGTCCGGCGCGTAAACTCATGCTTGGGCATCCCGCCGGGCCCTGACTCTTGAAGTATTTGCAGCGCACGCTTGTGGTGCGACTCGATCAAGTTCTCCGAAACGCGCAGCGATGCTTCACGGATCGTCTGATTGGCGCAGTGCCGTGCGATCAGAATGCCCCACTCGGCGTCGCCCTGCTCGATCTCTGGATCCACCGCATCACGCGACACAGCGCGGATCAGCGCGAGCTTGGAGGCGTTCTCCTCGATGCGCGCCAGGATCGACGCGAAGCCGCTGCCGTGCGCAGCGCGCAGGTCGTTCAGGAGGTCGCTGTCGAGCGCTCGGAACACGGCCCGGGCCTGCTCATTCATGGGCACCGTTCGGGGCATCGGCACCACCTCGTCGACGCCCGACACGTTGGCCAGGTTGCCAGTAAGCTGGCCGCCGCCGTGGTGGATCAGCAGCAGGCGATCGATCAACTCCTGCGGCGGATCGATGGCGCCGAAGTCCTTGTTGCTCTCCGGAAAGTCTTCCTCGGTCTGCAGGATCAGAAACCGCGCCAGCGAGCCATCAGCGACGTTGGTCGCCTGCAGCGCCTGCCAGAAGTGCAGTGGCGTCGTCGTGCCGTAGACGCATACGCAGGGCTGATGGATCGGACGGCGCGCGATATCTGCCTGGCTCTGAGCATATTCGATGCCGAAATAGGTGGTGCCCGACGCCGTATACAGCTCGGTCAGCAGATCCAGGATCTCGCAGACATAGCGTGGGGAACGCTTGCGGTCGACCGCTGCCGAGAGGAACATGCCGAACTCATCGAGCTGAAACAGCGGCGAGGGATGCCGAGACAACGCGGTCAGCAGTCCCGAACCGGAGGCGATCTTGTTGCCGCCGAGGTACTGCAGCAGCCCGGCTCGATGCAGAAGCTCATTGATCACCAGGCGACTGTTGTTCTTGCCCGCGCCACTCTCGGCAACGCCCACGACGTAAAGATTCGAACGGATATTGCTGGCCGTGCGGTACTTCCGCCCCATCAGCGCACCGACGGCGGCCAGGGACGCTCCGAGCGCCAGGACGGGCTGCGATCGCTTCGCGCTAAGCTCCATCAGCTGCATCATGTCGGCAAGGACTCCGCCGACCTGATTCCAACCCGATGGCATCAAGGTCGGCTGGGGCATCTTCGCCGTAGCTGTTCTGTGGGGCACGGTCACCGAACCGATGATCGGTCTGCTGCTGTCAAGCATGTCGAGAAACTCCTTCGCCGGATGGGCGCCGTTCGTCGCCAGCGCCCCGTTGAGTTGCAGCGATGGCGCGGGTTCCCAGCCCGCTTCCAGCGCCAGTTTGTACAGCGTGCCGGCGCCGATGCGAGCCGGCTTCAGGCCACGCCAGACCTGCTCGGTCGTCGCAGGCACATTCTTCGCGGCCCGTCCCGACCAGGCCTCGAACAGCGGCCAGCCGTCGTCGCCGAGCGCGCCCTTGATCGCGAGCCCGATGCGCACCCAGCTGTCGTAGTCGAGATCCGGGTTCGCGATGTAGTGCAGCGCCTCGGTTATCGCCTCGAGCGTGCCACGCGGCTCGCCGAGTGCGCCAGAGGCTGCCTCAGCGCCGTGGGCATGGGGCAGCCGTGCTGGCCGCAACTCCGACGGCACCAGCGCGATCGCGGCGTCCGTGAAGGCCCGCGCCTGCGCCTCGGTGATCCGCGGCAGATCGTCGAGGGTGATCTCAGCCAGGCTCTCCAGCGGCCAGTCGTAGGGTTGCCCGGTCTCCGGATGGACTCCGTAAGCGACGAACTGCTGGCCCAAGCCGAGCACATCGATCGGTGGCCTCTTGAATCCCTTGAACGGCCGATCGGCCCGGTAGACCAGGAGGCGCTTGGGCGCACGGCCGATGCGCAGCGCTGGTGTGTCACCCAGCATCTCGCGGGCGAGATCCTCGATGCGCTTGGCGAGCTGCGGGTCGCTCAGCACATCGATGTCGATGCCGATCACCCGTCCGGTGGCGATGCCGATGCCGGCCTCCGGCCAGTTGCCCCAGACATCGACCTCATGATCGGTGGTCTCGCGCCGACCATGGCGACTCCAGTCCGGGTAATCGCGCCAGGCCCCGCGGCGAAAGACGCCCGGCTTCTTGCTCCCCGGCTGGATCGGCAGGATCGGAAATCCGGCGTCGACGAGTTTGGCGCCCAGTTGCGCCATGAAACTGCTGGCAGTCATGGTTCCTCCTCAGAACGGTAGGTCTTGCGTGTAGGCTTCCCGCAGGTGATCCTGGAAAGCCGTGACGACGACGTCGATCAACGTCGCCCATTCGTGCGCCGACCACTGCGTCAGATCGGTGCGGCCGAGCGATTCGATGTATTCGCCGCCGACGGCACTGGCCTGACGGAGAGCGGCTTTCTCATGTTGGTTGGGGTCGATCATTCCGTGGTACCTCGTGATGATGTCGAGACACCGCATCGAGCAGGCCCACAGATCGGGGCCGCTCTGGCGGGCCAGACGGGGGGAGTAACCCAAGCCGCGGGCTTCGCGGCGGCAAATGTCGCAGCGCATCAGAACCTCGCCGCGACGACTTCGGTGTAGCGCCCGCTCGCGCGGACCGCGATCTCGGCCGGTCGCCGCAACGCGGGTGCGTGCTGCAGCGCTTCGTCGACGCTCCGCGGCAACGGCGTGCCGGGTGCGCGTGCCGCCCACCAGGTCGCTGCTTTCTGTCGCGGGTAGCCGGCATGCTCGACGCAGACCCACTCGTGATGCGCGGACAGGCCGCACCAGTACTCGACGCGCAGCGAGGGGGGCTTGCCCGGCTTCTCATGGCGCGCGTAGTGCACCCGGGTCACCGCCACCCATTCGGGCTTGCCGACGGCCGAGAGCACGGCCAGCGTACTGGCGCGGGGTGCGATCTTCGGCGCCGGCGGCGGAAAGACGTGGCCGCAATCGGGACACTCGCGCACGGCTGCGTGCAGGATGCTGGCGCAGTCCGGGCAGACCTTGATCGGTGCCGCACCGCCGCCACCACCGGGACGCTTCGGCCGGATGGCGTCGATCGGCCCATGCCGGGCGATGTTGCCGGCAAAGTCGAGCACCAGGCAGTCGCTCTTGCCCGGCGCCAGCCGACAGCCGCGACCGACGATCTGCACGTACAGTCCGGCCGATTGGGTCGGTCGCAGCATCGCGATCAGATCGACGCCGGGGGCATTGAAGCCGGTGGTGAGCACGTTCGCGTTGCTCAGACAGCGGATCTCGCCGCGCTTGAAGGCGCCGATCAATGCGTCTCGCTCGGCGCTCGGCGTCTCGCCGACGATCGCCTCGCAGGAGATGCCGTGCGCGCGGATCGCGTCGCGAACATGTCCGGCATGCGCGACGCCGGAGCAGAAGATCAGCCAGGAGCGGCGGGTCTGGCCGTAGTCGACGATCTCGGCGACGGCGCGCTCGGTGAGGTCGTGCCGATCGACGGCGGCATGCAGCTCGCGGGCGATGAACTCGCCGCCGCGCGTGCCGACGCCGGCGACCTCGAGTTGCGTGCGCGTGTGCTTGGACACCAGCCGCGACAGGTAGCCCTGATCGATCAGATCGCGCACCGAGACCTCAAAGGCGATGTCGGTGAAGATCGCGCCGTCGCCCTCGTGCAGCAGTCCGGAGTCCAGACGGTACGGCGTGGCGGTGAAGCCGATCACCTTGAGAAGCGGGTTCAGGCGCTTCAAGCCGTCGAGGAAGCGCCGGTACATGGTGTTCGACGAGCGTGGAATCAGATGCGCCTCGTCGATCAGCACCAGATCGCACTGCGCCACATCCAGGGCACGCCGGTGGATCGACTGGATGCCGGCGAACAGGATGCGCGCCGCGAGGTCCCGCTGCTTCAGTCCGGCCGAATAGATGCCGGCTGGCGCCTCGGGCCAGAGCCGCATCAGCTCGGCGTGGTTCTGCTCGATGAGCTCGCGTACGTGGGTGACGATCAGGATGCGCTGATCGGGAAAGGGTTTCAGTACGCCTTCGATGAAGCGCGCCATCACCAGGGACTTGCCGCCAGCGGTCGGGATGATGACGTTCGGGTTGCCCGTCGCGCGCTCGAAGTACTCGTAGATGCCGTCGATGGCCGCCTGTTGGTACGGCCGCAGGGTCAGGGTCATCGTGAACCCTCCTCGAATTTGTCGCGGCCGCGGTCGCACCAGAAGCCGCCACCGGGAAGTTGATAGCGGACCCAGTCGGTATCGGCGTCGATCTGCTCGCCGGGGACGAGGTCCGGGAGATAGAGATGCTGATCACAGCCCGCGCGCTGGTCGGCGTCGGACAAGGCGCGTTGCTGGCGCTCGCACCACCACCCGCCCTCGACCGGCGTCGAGGACAGGCAGGTGCGGCAGTTCACCGCCGCCGCGGCCTGACCCCGACAGAGCTCGGCATGGGCGCACAGCCGGCACTCGTACCACGCCGGATCCTCGCTGACGCGATCGAGCGGCCGCGCCGCGAAGACGATGCGCCCCGCCTTGGCGAGCAGTCGGTCGGCATCGTCCACATCGAGTTCCACGCGTTCGACGTAGAGGTCGTCGGTGTCCTTGTTCACCGCCAGGTACAGGGCGCGCGTCAGGCCCGTCAGCCGCATGTAGGTCTGCATCTGCGAGCAGTGCTGCGGCTTGGCTGGGCGGACGCCCTTGGCGACGAGTTCGACGAAGCTCTTGCTCGCATGCGTCTTGAACTCGACCACGTGCCAGGTCTTGGGCGCCTCAGGCAGGTTCATCGCCACCGCGTCGAGCGAGCCGCCGAAGTGGCCACCGTGCGCCTCCACCCGCCACTGACGCCCGGTCTCGGGATCGAGGTCGAGCACCGTCACGCCGATGCGCCGCAGGTTGCGCACGAGGCGGGCTTCCTCCAGTTGCCCGGTCTCGAAGAGGCGTAGCACGCGACCCGGATGGAACGTGGCGGTCGTCCAGCGAAAGTCGTACCACAGCGCCCGCTCACAGGACTTGCCGATCAGCGAGGCGCCGAGGTGCGCACGGAAGCCCGTGCGGGCGTCGGCTTCGTAGGCGGCGAAGATCGCCTCGCGAGTCGGGCTGACGACGGTCGGCAGCTCAGCCATGGCGCACCTCCTGACCCTGCCGCGAGCGGGCGACCGTCAGTGCGGACTGCCAGGCGTCGTCCGGGAGTTGCTCGCGCAGGACGTCGAGCAGCGTGTCCTTGAAGTGATCGCGAGCGAGGCCGCCCGTCAGCGTGGCGAGTTGCGCCGACACCCGGGCGGCCTCCTGCTGCTTGAAGGCGAGCGCCGTCCGAGCCCGATGGAAGGCCTGCGCATCGAGCGTGCCGCGCCGCGCCTGGCGGGCGATGTCGGCGGTGGCGATCTGCGTCTTGATCGAAGCGATCTCGCCCTGCAGGGCCACCAGGCGCTCGCGACACGCGGACACCGTGTCGGGCAGCACAATGAGGTCGGGAGCCCGCATGGCGTCAGACCTGGCGCTTCCAGGGGAGCGTGCTCTGGGTCGCGACCGGAGCCGGACGGGCCGGGGCGGCTGGGGCCGGCGGGTTCGCGGCCAGAGGCGGCGTTTCGACGAGATAGCGGATCGTGTTGCTCTCGCCGTACTTCCCCTTGGGTGGGCGAACCTTGACGTCGACCCGAATCGGGATCAGGTGCAGTTGTTCACTGTTGCTGACCTGCATCTTCCCGGCGGCACGGCACAGCGCCGACAGGGTGCGCTGGGCGATCTCAACGGCGTCGGGGTTGGCGTTGACCAGGTTCAGCCGGTCGTAGAGCTTGCGGCCGGCATGGGGGCCTTCCAGTACGTCGAGTTCGAGGAACAGGTACTGGCCCAGACCGTCCTTGGTGACGCGCATTTCGCTGTTCACGATCTGCACGCGGTACTGCCCCGGCGGCAGGACTTCGAAGGGGGTGGTGGGATCGACGGTCGAAGCGTCGAAGGTGTGACCGAAGGAAGCCATGGTGTTTCTCCTGTGCGTTGGGAATGGGCGATTCAGGGATGGACGAGTGCGGCGTTCAGGCTGTTCGGCATGGACTGCGCGAACGCGGACCAGTCGAGCGGCAAGGTGTCGGGCAGGCCGTAGCGGTTCTTGGCGAGGAAGGCCGGGCGTTCGGCGGTGTGGATGACGCGTTCGCCGGACCCGAGAGCCCGATTGACCTTCTTGTTGAAGCCGACGTCGGCCTTGACGGTGCTGATGAGGTAGTTGGCGAAGAGCACGATGTCGGCGTGCTCCTGCAGCAGGGCAGCCGCGCGGGCGTGCAGCTTGATGCCGTAGCGGTCGTAGGGTTCGTGCTCCGGGCTGTCGAAGCGCTTGATGTCGGTGTGGGCGATCTGCACGATGGTCATGCCCCGCTCGTCGCGCAGGGCATTCAATCCGTCGAGGTACTGCCGCCAGAACTCCATGGTGGCGAGGTAGCCTTTGCCGTAGCCCGGCGACTCGAGGTCCTTCCAGCCGTATTCCTTGCAGGTCTTGGCCCAGATCAGCGGTTCGAGCCAGTCGACGCTGTCGACGATGGCGGTCTGGAAGTCGTGCGGCTCGCTGTAGAGGGTCACCAGGCACTCGATGACTTCTTCGAAGGAGCGCGCGATCGGGAAGTGGTGGGCGTCGATCGTGCCGAGACCGTCTTCGGTCTGGATGAAGACCGGCTGCTTGGCGCCGGCGGCGAAGGTGGTCTTGCCGACACCGGCGACGCCGTGAATCAGGATGCGCGGGGGCTTCGGTGCGCTGGCGCGGGTGAGTTGGGAAAGCGAGATGGCCATCGATGTTCTCCTTGCGGTGTGGGTCAGAGGGTTTGGCGCTCAGTGCGCCGGGGTGCGCAGTTGCTGGCGGACGTCCGCGGCTTTGGGGGTCATCCGAGCGCGAACGGCGAGGTAGCGAAAGACGAAGGGCTCGACGCGCTGGCTCACCAGATGCACCAGGCCGAGTTCGCAGGCCTGCCAGGCGCGCTTGGCGATGGCGTGGATGCGTTGGCGCTCTTTCGGCGGATACGGGCTGGTGGTGGCAGAGCGATCGAGCAACAGCAGCCCCTGGTGATACTGGAGGCGCTCGCCGGGGAGGGCGGTGGCGATCCAGTCGCAGAGGGTGGAGTCGGTGAGCGGCGTGGCCGGCACGTACAGTGGCGCTTCGAACTCCGCCGCCGGGAGGCACGGCTCGACGGAGGGTGCCGAGGTGGGATCGAAAGCGTTCAGGGAGGTCGCCCTCGGTGGGCAGCCGAGCCGTTCGCCCAGGCGCTGATCGGCTGAGAGGATGGGGAGTGCCATTTACGCGGCCTCCTTCATCCGAAGTGGCGCGCCGCTCAGACTGGCCAGGATCAGGCTATCGCTGGTGGCGCCGGCGGCCCATGCCAGGTCGCGCAGTTCCTTTACGGCGCGGTGACGGCGGGTGTCGGCGACGATCTGAGCCGACAGCAAGTCCAGGTGCGCGTCCACGTCGGCCAGCGTGACCTGCGTCAGTGGCTTGTAGATCACGCCCTCGTCGGTGTCGCTGTCGGCGTCTTCCACCGGAATGCTGATGGCCTGCGGCAGTTGGCTGATCAGGGCGACGGGCACTCCCGGCAGTTCCAGCTGGCTCACCGGGCCCCGCTCTTGCGTGCTCTTCTTGAGTTCGCGGCGCGCGATTTCGGTCAGTGCGTCCTCGGCCAGACGGGTGCCGAGGGTGAGGATGTCCGCCGTGCGGGTGGCGCAGACCAGGCGAGCGATGTCGCGCGGTCTGGCATGGCCGGTGACTTCAAAGGCGTGGATGATTTCTTCGCGAACCGCGTCGCGCAGATGGCTCATGGTGGGATTACGCATGGTGTTGGCTCCAAAGTTGGTGGAGTTCATGAAGGAACGGAACCGCCCGCGACAGCCACTCGGTGACGTTGCGCTGCTGATAGGCCGGAATCGAGGTCAGAGCTTCGCTGGGCGGGAAGGGGACGGTGGCGAGCGATTCCAGGCCCTCGCGCAAGCGCATCCAGCGCTCCAAACGCGCTTCCTCTGCGGGATCTGCCGGTGCGGTGTGGTAGCGTCCGTCGGTCGCGAGGACCGCGAGACCGGGTTTCCCCTGGGCCGCGATGCGCTTGGCCTCCGAGGGAGTGGGCAGCGCTGGCGCGTCGGCCTTGATCGCTTCGACGACCGAGCACTGTTCGATGCCGGAGAGGTCTTGCTCTTTGGCGATCCGGTCGAAGATGCGCACGGCGGACGGGCCGCAGACGCCGGCCGCGGTAATGCGCTCCTTGACTTCACGGGCGATGGCGCGGATTTCGTCCGGGTTGCGGGTGAGGACTTCGCGCTGGGTTTCGGCCGGCAAGCGAGCCAGATCGGCGGCGGTGGAAACGGCGACCTGGCCCTGATCTACGGCAGCCACCAGTTCCGGAATGCCGTCCTGCAACACCTTGGCGGCACGGGCCACGGAACGGACACCGACATTCAACAACTTGGCGGCGTCATCCCGCGTGACCGGCAAATCATGCCAATTGGCACCTTTTTGGGGCCGGCCGGGGTCTGCCGATTCCAGCCTTGCCGCCACGGTGGCTCGCTGGCTCTCGGTCAGATGCCGGCGATGGAGATTGAGGGAAACCGCGAGGACGTAGGGATCGCCCATTTCGGCGCTGACGTCGCGTACCAGCGGTTCGATGCCCAGTTGCTCGCAGACTTGGAGGCGGCAACGGCCGTCGATGACCTGCCCGTCCAGGATGAGGATGGGTTCGCGTTGGCCGTGCGCCGCAATGTCTGCGGTCAGCGCGGCGAGAGCCGACGCATCCATCTCCGGGAAGATCTCGGCGGCGGGATGCAGCGGATAGTGGCTCATGGCTGGCCCTCTCCAACGCGACCGAGCGTGAACTTCGCCTTGCCCGTCTTGACGGTGCGTGCCGGCACGAAGGCGCTCTTCAGCGACTCGGGCCAGGCGTTGAACTTGGTTTCGGAGACGCGATAGCTGATCTCCAAGAACTCGCTGGGGTCGTCGCCGCTGGCGACGATGCGCCGGGCGATGTCGGCGAGCTTGGCCTGGTCCCATTCGACGCGCTTCGGCAGGTCCGCCGCCACGCGAACAGTGCCGTCGTCGAAGTGCACGACGCCGGTGTCCTTGCCAGCGGCGAGCCGCAACTGACGGGCGCGGTCGGCATACTTCCGATCCACCGCACGGTCGATGTGGTCGACGACGGCCTTGGCTGCATCCAGCAGATCGCCGGCATCGAGTTGGAGCCGACGCAGGGCCTCGGCCGGCTGTTGCGCCAGTTCGGCAACGGGAGTCGCCTGGATCTCGTGGAGGATGGAGGCGGTCATTGCCGGTCTCCTTCCGTCACGCGCTCGTTGGTACTCCGGTACCGGCTGCGTTGCTCCAGGTCCAGAATGCCGCCGGGGCCTTGGAGCGGATAGGCGACGCGGCGCGAGAACTTGACGAAGACCGGTCCGACGCCTTCGCTGCGCCAGCGTTGAAGCGTCTTCGGCGAGAGGCCCCAGCGACGGGCGAGTTCACCCTCGTTGAGGTAGTGCGGCTCGGCAGCCGTCAGCGGCGCGGGTTCGAGTGCGGCCTGGGAACGTCCGGTTCTCGGCACCGAGCGAGCCGACGCGACGGCCGGCGGTTGTGCCGATGCGAGCCGTGGATGGCGCGGTGGCTCAGGCCATCGCCGGGCTCGTGGGTGGGCTTCCATGATGATGACTCCTGTGGTGTTGGGGCAGGGTCATCATCGGGATCGCGAAAAAGAAAAGAAATACGTGAGCTGCGCTCTCTGTACGCTCAGCTACAAGCTCTCTGTACGGTCTGCTATGCAGCTCAATTTGCGCACTCCGCAGCACTCTGTACGCTCAGCTATGCAGCGCTCTGTACGCTCAGCTGTAGCTCATCCGTGGTTGAACAGACGCTCATCGGCTTTGTTCCCGGCTCGTCTCGTGCGCGGCGATCCACGCGGCGACCGTCCGCGGCTCGAATAACTCGAGGTCCTGGCGCGCCAGCCACTGGGAGAGCCGCTGTCCGGCTTTTGCGCGACTCAGTTGCTGCAGGACGCGGTCTCGGTCCCACTCGGCCAGCGCTGCCGCACGGGACGCATTGCGGTTCCGCAGGCTGCGCGCGGCCATATGCCGGGCGTGCTCGACTCTCCGTCCGGCCTCGTCCGCGGGCCCGGCCTTCGGGTGATCCTGGGCGATCTGAGCCTCGGCGCTGGTCTGCTGCTTCACGGAATTGAGGCGCCCTCCGAACTGCGCCTGCAGGCCCCTGGCTTCGAGCAGACGCTCGGCGCGGCCCACAGCCTCCAACGCCGAGAGGGCCGCTTGTGCCGCCAAGATGAAATCGTTGGGCTGCACCGTCTTGGCTTTCCGGCGGACGTACTCAAGCGTCTGGAAGTCGTACTGGTAATACAGTCGATGGACCGCATCGCCCACTTGGCACAAGGCGAGAGTGGCCAGGCACTCGCAGAGATCCGGAGCAGCGACGCCTTCTCCGAAGACCTGCCGCCATCGACCGATGGACGCCTCCAGAGCGTCGAGCTCGCTGGTGCTCTCAGGTTTCGGGAAATCGAGTTCGTCGATTCGGTCGAGGTTGATTCCCACGCCGCCACCGAACGCGCCGACTTCCAGGAACTCCTCCAAGCCCTTCGAGGCGAGCCGGCACACCTCGATTTGCCGGGCCTCAGCAAAGTACTCCGCGATGAGGTCGTGGGTATGGTTGGCAAGATCATGGATCTGGTCGCTGCTGCGCCCGCTCAAGATCCGGCGAGCACGCCAGACCACACTGCCCAGGTCGGGAAAGGGCCAGTAGGGAACTTGACCCGTGAGCGGATCAAAATGTTTGAACTTCCGGCACGTACGCATGATCGGTCCCCCCAAGGTTTGCTTCGATCCACCAGTTCAGTTGGAGTCCATGGTCATGGAAGTGCCGCGGAAGATTCAATGGCGACGCAGGGGCTGTTTGTTCACAGAACGGGAGCGTTTCTTCCGGTCCGTGAACGTTTGCTCACGGGCCTGAAGAAACCTGGGTTTACTCCGTTTTGTGTGGAACGAGGGCCATCTGGGCAAACGGCGGGGTG
>ERZ761609.2881-NODE-2881-length-11988-cov-13.330763_pt1 | contig 11988 bp, 10 predicted proteins | sample MGYA00511163_ERZ761609 | MGnify/ENA primary metagenome ERZ761609 (study PRJEB28899, sample SAMN02445070) | bioreactor sludge metagenome | biome: EBPR sludge | place: Australia: Brisbane, Thorneside Wastewater Treatment Plant | collected 2011-12-16 ... | reverse complement strand
GACCACCGAGATCTACACTCTTTCCCTACACGACGCTCTTCCGATCTCACCAGCCCGCGGGTCATTGCGAGGAGGCGCAGCCGACGCGGCAATCCAGAGGTTTGGCTTTTTGCGTTGCCAATGCGGCGGAAAATGGTGAGAGGATGGAACTGGATTGCCGCGTCGGCTGCGCCTCCTCGCAATGACGGTGTGTGGGCGGTGGTTGCCCGGTTCTTTGCGACCGGGGCAGCGGCGCGAGAACCGGTGGAATTTCAGCGGCGACAAGGGTTTCTCGCGTGCACTTGTCGCCAGAAGAAATGGCCAACGAAGCGCGGGCAAGCTTGGCTGATTGCGTCGTGGAAAGCCTGGATGCCGCCGAGATAAGCCCACTCTGGTTACGTGAGGCGCGCCGCCGCTTCGATGACGTTCGTGCTGGTGACATAAATTCGCTTGCTGCCGACGAAGTGCTTTCCAGGGTGAGCAATGCCAGCGCTCGACGGGAGTCGAGTATCACCGGGACGCGCTGGCGGAGTTGCGTGAGGGCGCTGTCTATTACGAGAGCAGGCAGCGCGGACTCGGTGGACGCTTCATCGGCGCCGTCCAGTCTTCAGTCGCGCACATCGCTGTCACTCCGGCCGCGGGCCCCCTTGCTCGCCCATTGTCGTTTATTTCTTGGCCGCAGATTCCTCGCTCAGGACTCCAAGCAACTGGCTTCGAAGTTCAAGCAAGGGACCCTGCACCGTATCCCAAACCAACTCCAGATTGATGTCGAAGTAGCCGTGTGCCAGACGATTTCTCATGCCGCGCATGGCTCGCCACGGAACCTCCGGGTGTCGGTTTGCCCATTCCGGGTATTCCTTGGCAATCTGAGCGGCCGCCTCGCCAATAATCAGAATGTTCAGGACGACCGCTTGCTGGGTTTTCTTGTCTGCGAAGAAGGCGTCACGGCTCATGCCTTTAACGTAACTGCGGACTAGGCGAATCGCCTCGAGCATGTGCTCAACGTAGTCCAGCTGCCGCAGCTTGGTGTCATTGGCATTCACAGTGGCCGTGCTTCCCGCAATACCTGTTGGCGAAACCGGGTTGGCAGATCGCCTGGCGTCAGTACGTCTACCCGGATGCCAAGGAGTTCTTCAAGGTCAATCTGGATACTCCCGAGATCGAGCAGGGTCGCCCCCGGTAGGGCATCAACCAGCAGGTCCAGGTCACTCTTTTCGCTATCCTCGCCACGCAGAACCGAGCCGAAAACGCGCGGTCTTGCGGCGCGGTGAGCGGCGACGATCTGCATGATTTGTTGCCGGTTCTGTCGGAGTAGCTCTGATGGGATCAATGCTCAGCCTCTTCAGGTGTTCGTGCGAAATCTACCATAAGCGGTTTGGCAACAGGCGTGAGCGCTATTTCACCACCGCCCCAACGCTCTGGGCGTGTGGCTAACCCAGCCCCTGGCACATCACTTGCTGTTGTCGGACGCGCCCCGTTCGTCAGCCGGGACCGCATCGTCTTCAGCGTTGCGCCGCGGCGGCAGGAAAAAGTCCGCCGGCTTGCGGCGCAGGTGAGTGAACACCGATCGTGCCAGGAGTTTCCACTGCGGGTCGGAAACCTGGCGCGAGCGCAGCGCGATGTTGAGCGCGAGCGTGAAACTGACTGCCAGGTTGATGAAGCCGATGGCGGCGACGCCGATCAGCGCGGCGACGAAGAGGAGCAGGTGTTCGCCGAAATCCAGCCCGACAAAGGCGATGCCGACGAAGGCCGAGGAGAAGGCGACGTGGCGGATGTCGATCGGCAGGCCGAGGAGGAGGCCGAAGAGCGTGGTGCCGCCGAGCAGGACGCCGAAGAGGAAGTTGCCGGCGAGGGCGCCGAGGTTTTCTCCGACGTAGGTGGCGAAACGGCGCCGGCGCGATTCGCCGACCAGGCGTTTCGGCCAGGCGAGTTGCAGGATGCGCTCGGGGACGCGGTTGTAGGCGGCGTAGTTGTCGTAGTAGCCGCTGATCAGGCCGGAGATGAACAGGCAGACGCCGGCAATCGCCGCGTAGAAGAGGGCACCGCCGTGGAGCGGGCTTTGCGCCTTCAGGAGATAGAGCGATTCCTCGCGACCGGCGAAGGGCGTGCCGCTGAGCGTAAGAAAGGTCCAGGCGAGCAGCGCCGAGAGCGGGATGGCGATGAAGACGTTGCCGAGAATGGCGATGACCTGAGTGCGCAGGGCGCGCGCGATGAGGTCGGTCATCGCTTCGACGTTGCGCAACCGGCCGCCGGCCTCCTCGATGCCGGCGGCGATGGCGTTGGCGGTCATCGCCGGTTGTTTGGTGGCGACGGTGCCGTGTAGGAGGTGGATCAGGCAGAAGCCCAGTCCGTAGTTGAGGCAGAAAAGAATCGCCCCGGTCAGCGGCGGCATGTGCGTTTCGACGAGGGCCAGTTTCAGGCAGGCCATGAGCGCAATGACCGCACCGCCAATCGCCGCCGAGCGCGCCATCGACCAGTATTCCGGCGCCGTCTCGGTGATGTAGTGTTCGCCACGCTGGCTGGCGTTGTCGGTCACCCGCAGGGCGATCAGTTCGGTGTTCTGGCGCAGGTGGCGGGCGAGGTTGTCGCGCAGGCACTCGTCGCAGATGATCTGCATGGCCAGGGTGACGATCGGCGGATAGGCGGCGACGCCGCTGCGGTCGCTCTGCAGGCCGGCGAGAATGTCGAGGAGCTGCTCGCTGCGGCGCAGCAGCTGCCGCAGGCGCCGCAGGTGATAGGTGAGGCGGATGCTGGTGCCGTCGCGGGCCGCCTTCCTGCGCACACGTTCGATCACTTCCAGGCACTGGCTGAAGAGGACGCGCGACTGGCGGTCGTCGGTGTCGCCGTCGACCGGCTTGCCCCAGTGCTCGGGGAAGGCATCGATGTAGGCCGCCATCTCGACGTTCTGGGCGACGAAAGGCGATTCGTAGGTTTCGAGCGACGGTTCCAGGCGCAGCAGTTCCGGCTCCATGCCGCCGGCGGCGATCCAGTACGAGAGGACACGCAGCGAGCGCAGGATTTCGCCGACCGCGGCCGGCATTTGCCCGCTGGCCGGAACCTCATCGAAGCGCATGGCGGCGATCAGCTGCAGCCAGGCATCTTCTCCGACGCCGTTGACCCAGTAGCGGTCGCTCGCCTGGTGAAACATGCGCCGCAGGACCGTGCGCAAAAGCCCGCGGTCGAGCACTTCGGGCAGCAGCTTGTGGCCGATGCGGCGCAGCGCTTCGCTGACGAAGCCGGTGTTGGGCAGGATGCCGGTGACCGTATACAGCTCGCCATGACGGTGGGTCTGGGCGAGTTCGGTCAGCGTGTCGCGCAAACGCGCGCGCAGCTCGGGTTGCGCGTGCAGGATCCCGCTGAGGGCTTCCATGCGCCCCTTGGCGAAGGCGATGTCGTGCGCGTCGGCGGGTCGAATCTCGTCGATCAACTGGGTCAGCAGTTGCGTCGAATTGGCGTCCGGACTGCGCAGTTGGCTGAGGATCTCTTCCATTGCTTTGGCATTCAGGCAGGTGAAGTGCTGCGCAGAGTCGTGCCCGCTGACGACGTCGATTACAATGGCGGAATAGTAGCAAACATTCATCTCGAGACTTCTGCCGCCGGAGCCAGCCGATGATCATCGTTCTCTCGCCCGCCAAGACCTTCGATTACCAGACGCCATCGACGCTTGCCGCTTACTCGCAAGCGCAATTTCTCGAGCAGTCACAGCTGCTCATCGAGCGCCTGCGTGAGCTGTCTCCATCGGCGCTTGCCAGTCTGATGAAGATCAGTGACAAGCTCGCTGCCCTGAACGCGACCCGCTATGCCGAGTGGTCGCAGCCTTTCACTCTGGACAACGCCAGGCAGGCCATACTGGCCTTCAACGGCGACGTTTACGCGGGCGTCGACGCCGAGACGCTGTCCGCGGACGACCTGCAGTTTGCGCAGCAGCGCGTGCGCATTCTCTCCGGACTCTATGGCCTGCTGCGGCCGCTCGACCTGATCCAGGCCTATCGGCTGGAGATGGGGACGCGGCTGGCCAACCCGGCCGGCAAGGACCTCTACGCTTTCTGGGACGAGCGCATCACCGAAGCGCTCAACGTCGCCCTGGCCGACGCCAACGCGTCGGTGCTGGTCAACCTGGCGTCGGAGGAATACTTCAAGGCAATCAAACCGAAAAAGCTGTCGCTGCCGGTCGTGCGGCCGGTGTTCGAGGATTGGGGCGGTGGCAAGTTCCGCGTCGTCAGCTTCTTCGCCAAGCGCGCGCGTGGCCTGATGGCGCGTTTTGCGATCATCAACCGGCTTCCCGGGCCGGCTGCGTTGAAGGATTTCACCGTCGGTGGCTATGCCTACGCCGAAGAGGCGTCCAGCGAGAGCGTCTGGGTTTTCCGGCGCGGCCAGTAGGCGCCGTCGCGCAAGCCCAACTGCGCGAGGCGGGGTTCCGGGTCGTCACACTGACCGGCTCGGCGAGCGCGTCTTCGCCGACGCCGGTGTTTCCCCGGGTGTCGCGCCTGCCGGTTGCAAGGCGGTGCCCGCCGCCAGCAATGCTGCTGCCGGCGCGGCGCCAACAATCGCACACGGTGGCGCTGGGTGACGGCGCCCGGCCAGTCTGAGCAACTCGCGGTCGCGGGTAATCAGCAGGTCGGCCCGGCAGCGGAGCGCGAGGATCAGGAATTTCTGATCGTCAGCGTCGCGACAGCGCGGCAGCCGATACGCGTCACCATCCTCATCCCCGGCCGGCTCGCAGAAGCTCACGAAGCCGCGGTAGCGCTCGATCAGCGCCTCCTGCGCCGCACCATCGAGCGAAAACTGCGCGTAGGCCGCAACACGTTCCAGTTCGTCCAGGCACTGCCGGTCGCTGAAGCAGTGCAGCGAGCCGTTGTCGATGGCGGCGCGCAGTAGCAGCGCCTCGGGATCGGCGAAGTGCAGCAGGTCGATGATTACATTCGTGTCGAGGACCGCGCGCATGGCGTCAGCCGTGTGCGCGGAATTGCCGCTCGCGGGTCCCGTCGGCGGCATCGGCGGCACGCTCGGCGATCGCCAGACACGCCGTCAAACCGGGCGATTCGATGCCGAACAGGTTGACCAGCCCGGCAATGCCGTGTTGCGCCGGACCCTGGATGAGGAAGTCGGCCGCCGGTGCGCCGGGTCCGACGATCTTGGGCCGGATTCCGGCGTAGGCCGGCGTCAATGCCGCGTCCGGCAAGGCCGGCCAGTAGCGGCGGATCTCGGCGTAGAAGGCGTCGGCGCGCGCCGGGTCGACGCGATAGTCGGGTTCGTCGATCGGCTGGCCAGGGGTCGGGTCCGGCAACCACTCGACGTCCGGGCCGAAGCGCGCCTGGCCACCGAGATCGAGCGTCAGGTGCACTCCCAGGCCGCCGGCTTCGGGGAGCGGGTAAACCAGTCGCGAGAACGGCGTGCGACCCGTCAAGGCGTAGTAACTGCCCTTGGCGTGGAAGTTGGCCGGGATCAGCGTCCTCGGGAAGCCGGCCAGCGACGCCGCCACCTGCGGCGCCCACAGGCCGGCGGCGTTGATCACCCGCCTGGCCTTGAAGCGCAGGCCGTCAGCACCGCCGCTTTCGAGCACGATGCCCGGCGTGTTCGCGTCCAGCGATCCGCGCAGCAAGGGGCTGTGCAGGGCCAGCGCCGCGCCGGCGGTCTCGGCGTCGCCGAGCAGGGCGAGCATCAGGCCGTGGCTGTCGACGATGCCGGTGGAAGGCGAGAGGAGAGCTGCCGTACAGGCCAGCCCGGGTTCGAGCGCGCGCGCCTCGGCGGCGCTCAGGCGCTGCAGATCGTCGACGCCGTTGGCTTCGCCCTGCTTCTGCAGGGCTGCCAGCCTGCTCTCCTGCGCCGGCGAAGTGGCGACGACCAGCTTGCCACAGCGTTGGTGGCTGATCGCGTGTGTGGCGCAGAAGGCGTAGAGCTGTTGTCGACCGGCCACGCAGAGTCTTGCCTTCAGCGAATCCGTCGGGTAGTAGAGCCCGGCGTGGATGACCTCGCTGTTGCGCGCGCTGGTCTCAGTGCCGAAGGCGCCGTGCCGTTCGAGAATCACCGTTTCGAATCCGCGCCGCGCCAACTCGCGCGCGCAGGCCAGGCCGACGACGCCGGCACCGATGACCACCGCTTCGATGCTTTCCATTGCTCACTCTCCCGCTACTGAGCGGGCATTGTAAGCGCTGGCTGTCGCTGCTGCTCAGGCAGAGCGGCTGGCCAGCGAAGCGGTCGCCGGCTTGGCTGGCAAGCGCACCTGGACGCAGGTGCCTTCGCCGTCGGCCGCGCCGACGATGGCGATCGAACCGCGGTGACCGCCAACCGTTTCCCGCGCAATCGCCAAACCCAGGCCACTGCCGGTCGCCGGCGCGTCGGGCAAGCGATGAAAACGCTCGAATACGCGTTCGCGCTCGTGCTCGGGAATACCGGGGCCGTTGTCGCTGACGTCAATCTCGACGACGTCAGCGACGCGTTCGCAGCGCAGGGTGACCTGTCCGCCGGCGGGCGTGTATTTGAGTGCGTTGTCGACCAGGTTGGCGATCAGTTCCCGGAGCAGCGTCGGATCGCCGGCCATCGTCGACAGATCCCGCTGCATGCCGAAGTCGATCTTCTTCTCGTCGGCGATGCGCAGCCAGTCGTCGAGCATCTCGTCGATCAGCTTGGCCAGATCGACCGACGACGCATTCGCCATCAGATGCTGACCGCCCTCGGCTCGGGCCAGCGCCAGCAACTGATTGGCCAGGCGAGTGACGCGCTTGACCGACTGGCGCAAATTCTCCGCCACCGTCTGGTCAGTCTGCTGGCTGCGGAGCAATTCGACCTGGACTTGCAGACCGGCGAGGGGCGTGCGCAATTGATGCGCAGCATTCTGCAGAAATTCCCGTTGCGCGGTGTGCGCATCCTGCAAGCGCGTCAGGAGGGCGTTCAGCGCACGCACCAACGCGTGGATTTCGACGGGCACCTGGTTCAGATCGACCGGGGCGAGATCCTCGCCGGAACGGTCGGCAAGCTCCGATTGCAGGTGATCCAGCGATGCCAGGCCGGAGGTGATTCCGTAGCGTACGACGGCAGCGATGGCGGCGAGTACCAGAAAAACGGCCAGACCGAAGCCGAGCAACAGGTCGCGAATGGCCGCACGGCGCTTGCCCAGTGTTTCGGCGACCGTGACGTAGATGCCTTGCCCGTCGACGATCGGGTGGAAACGCACCCCGCGTATTGTCTGATCACGGAAGTGGGCGTCAAAGAACGAAATTCTCGGCCCACTGGCGGTGGCTTCATCGCTCGCCGGGGTCTCCCGCGACGGTGCCGGCGAGTCGCTCCCGGGAATCTCGGGCGGCGGCAGATCGGTGTCGCCGGCGATGATTCGGCCGAAGTCGTCGCGTACCCGGAAATAGATGTTGTCCACCGTGTCGGTGCGCAGGAGGGCGTCTGCCTCAGGCGACAGGGTGATGGTGATTTCACCGTTTTCCACCCGGGCACGGTTGGCGATGCCGTTTGCCAGGTTCGACAGACTCTGGTCGTAGGCACTGCTGACCACTTTCTCGGCCGCTCGATAGCCGAACACGCCACCCGTCAGCAGGGCGGCGGCGATCGGCAGTACCAGCGCTCGCAGCAGGCTGCGCCGGAGACTGGTCCCCGCCCGCCTTGTCGTCGCGCGGACCTCGCTGCCCGGTGCGCCCGAATGGCTTCCGCCTCCTGCCTTGCTGGCGTTAACGGTTGGCATCGGGCCGCGTCTTGATGGCTACGCCCGCGGTGATTTCCAGACGGTAGCCGAAGCCGCGCACGGTGCGGATGTTCAGGCCGGCTGGTTCCAGTCGACGGCGCAGGCGGTGGACGTAGACTTCCAGGGCGTTGACGCTGCCATCGCCTTGCAGCCGTTCCTTCGGCACCGTGTGCCCGTCAGCCGCGGCGAGAGTGCTGAGCAGATCCCATTCGCGGCTGGAAACGATCAGGGGCTGCTCGGCCAGCGAGGCGTGTCGCCCCTGTATGTCCATCGACAGCGGGCCAAATTCGATTCGCCGGGCAACACTGTTGGCACCACGACGCGTGGTCGCGCGCATGCGCGCGGTCAGTTCGGCCAGCTCGAAGGGCTTCGACAGGTAGTCGTCCGCGCCGAGGTCCAGCCCGTAGATTCGATCATCTAGGGCATCACGTGCAGTGATCATGATCACCGGCAGCGATTGGCGACGCTCCCGGATGCGGCGCACGATTTCGTAGCCGCTCAGTCCTGGCAGGCCGACATCGACGAGAACGAAGTCGAACTTCCTCTCCTGCAACAAGCGATCCGCTGCCATGCCATTGGATTCGACGACAACGCTGTCGCCTTGCCCGGCAAGAAATGTGGCGACGCCATCAGAGAGCTCCGGATCATCTTCTATCAACAGGACAAGCATCAAGGACCTCGATCGGCAGGCGGGCAAAGGACAGGGGTAAGGGGGCGCGGCTCGCCCTGGAAACAGGCCTCGGGCAGTGTGCTGGCCAGCCGCGCGTCAGCGATTGTACCCGGCGAATGCAGTGCGCAGCAGGTGGCCTTGACGTGCACCAGCAGCATCCCGCGCCAGTCGGCCGGGCGCCAGCGATCAGAACATCCTTGCCCCTTGTAAGCGCCTTTTAAGCCTTCGCTCAGGGTCATGTAAGTCTCTGTTAATAAACAGAAAAAATAAAACTTTGTAAGCCCGGCGTAAGTTCGCAAGCCTACCTTCAGCGCGGCAGTCAGCGTGAACGATTCGACGAACCCTTCCCTTCCGAGGAGGCAACATGAAAGACGACGACGTGGTGGCGCGTATCACCGCCAACCCCAAGTACAAGAAACTGGTGAGCATGCGCTCGACCTACAGCATCGTCATGACCGTCCTGATCATGGCTATCTACTATGGATACATCCTGCTGATTGCCTTCGACAAGGAGTTTCTGGCCAGGAAACTGGCCGATGGCATGGTCACTTCGATCGGTATTCCGATGGGGGTCGGGGTCATCCTGCTCACCATCATCATCACCAATATCTACGTCCGCCGTGCCAACTCGGAGTTCGACGACCTGACCGCCGAGATCATCCACGAGGCCCATCAATGATGATTGCCAAGACCATACGCAACAGCCCGGTGATCCTGCTCGGCCTGCTGATCGCCGGCGTGGCCGTGGCTGCTGGCGGCGACCTCGGGACCACGGTAAAGCAGGAAACCAACTGGGTCGCGATCGCCATGTTTGGCGCCTTTGTGATCATGACCCTGTTCATCACCAAGTGGGCAGCCAGCAAGACCAAGACGGCGGCTGACTTCTATACCGCCGGCGGCGGAATTACCGGCTTCCAGAACGGTCTCGCGATTGCCGGCGACTATATGTCTGCGGCGTCCTTCCTGGGAATTTCCGGTCTCGTATTTGCCAACGGTTTTGACGGCCTGATCTTCTCCATCGGCTGGCTGGTCGGCTGGCCGGTGATTACCTTCCTGATGGCCGAACGCCTGCGCAACCTCGGCAAGTTCACCTTCGCCGACGTCGCCGCCTACCGCTTCTCGCAGACGCCGATCCGCATCTTCGCGGCGTCCGGCTCGCTGGTCGTCGTCTGCTTCTACATGATCGCGCAGATGGTCGGTGCGGGTCAGCTGATCAAGGTGCTCTTTGGTCTCGAGTACCACTACGCAGTGGTCATCGTCGGCGTACTGATGATGTGCTATGTGCTGTTTGGCGGCATGACGGCAACCACCTGGGTGCAGATCATCAAGGCGATCATGTTGCTCTGTGGCGCAAGCTTCATGGCTCTGGCCGTGCTCTGGCAGTTCAATTTCAATCCCGAGGCGCTCTTTGCCAAGGCGGTTGAAATCCACTCCAAGCACGACGCCATCATGGGGCCCGGTGCGCTGATCAAGGATCCGATCTCGGCCATTTCGGTCGGCATGACGCTGATGTTCGGTACCGCCGGCCTGCCGCATATCCTGATGCGCTTCTTCACCGTTCCCAGCGCCAAGGAAGCACGCAAGTCAGTGGGTTGGGCGACCACCTGGATCGGCTACTTCTACATCCTCACCTTCATTATCGGCTTTGGCGCGGTCGTCCTTCTCACCCAGGATCCCGGCGCGTACTACGTCGATGGCGATCTCGCCAAGGGTTTGAAGGGCGGCGGCAACATGGCCGCCATCCACCTGGCCAACGCCGTCGGTGGCAACGTTTTCCTCGGCTTCATCTCGGCGGTCGCTTTTGCCACCATCCTGGCAGTGGTTGCCGGTCTCACGCTGTCCGGCGCGTCGGCGGTGTCGCACGATCTGTACGCGACGGTGTTCTGCAAGGGCAAGGCCGATTCGGCTGCGGAACTGCGCGTGTCGAAGATCACCACCATCTGCCTGGGCATCATCGCCGTGATTCTCGGTATCGCCTTCGAGAAGCAGAACGTCGCCTACATGGTGATGCTCGCCTTTGCCATCGCCTGCTCGGCCAACTTCCCGGTGCTCTTCATGTCGGTACTGTGGAAGGACTGCACGACCAAGGGGGCCGTGGCGGGTGGTTTCGTCGGCCTGATCTCGTCGGTTGGCCTGACCATCGTTTCGGCTTCGGTGTGGGAGGCCGTCATGGGCAATCCGAAGGGCTCGGCGCTGTTCCCGTACTCGTCGCCGGGCCTGTTCTCGATGTCGGCTGCTTTCCTGACTATCTACCTGGTCTCCAAGATGGATACCGGCAAGCAAGCACAGCTCGAACGCTCGCTTTACCCGGCGCAGAAGGTGCGCTCGGAAACCGGCATCGGTGCCGCCGGTGCATCTGGTCACTGAGCATCGCTCAGACACCCGTTGAACGGCAAGACGGCCCGCGCTGCGCGGGTCGTTTCCGTTCTGCGCCCGGCAGAGATCGCATTTCCAGTGCGCCAAGTTGGCGAAGCCGCCGGCCGCCGGCGCGGAAACATCGTCCTGGCAAAGGGTCGGGCGCAGTGTTGCAGCGTGTCGCCACGCATTCGTCGCCGATCGACATTTTGCCCGTTGTGCGCCGAATCGCTACACTGGCGGGGTGCTGCAGCCTGACGACGAAAGTGGACCGATGTCGGCCTACCACGCCTTGCCAAGCCGACCGACGAGACGACGCGACCACCACGACGCAATGACGAGAGAACGCCTGCCCATGCCCGCCCCCGCCAACGCCAGCCACGAGCAAGCCATTGCCGCGACGCGCCGCTGGCTGGAACAGGCGGTGATCGGCCTCAACCTCTGCCCCTTTGCCAAGGGCGTGCACAGCAAGGGGCAGGTGCGCTACGTGGTCAGCGATGCGACGGATGACGAGAGCCTGCTCGCCGATCTGGAACGCGAACTGCACGCGCTGCTGGCGGTGGCGCCGGAAGAAATCGACACGACGCTGCTCATCCACCCCTGGGTCCTCAACGACTTCGACGACTTCGTCGCCTTTCTCGATCTGGTCAATGTCGTGCTGCGCACGCAGCAGCTCGAAGGCGTGCTGCAGGTGGCCAGTTTCCATCCGCAGTACGCCTTCGCCGATACCGACGCCGACGACATCACCAACTGCACCAACCGCGCACCATTCCCGACGCTGCACCTGCTGCGCGAGGCCAGCCTCGACCGCGCCGTGGCCGCCTTTCCCGACGCCGCCCTGATCTACGAGCGCAACCTGCAGACGCTACGCCAACTCGGCAGCGCCGGCTGGCAGGCGCTCGGCGTCGGTGCGCCGCCGGGCGAAGGCAAGTAGGGCGCAGATGTCGGCGCCACGCATCGAATTGCGCGAGAGCGAAGTCGAGTTCATCGCCATCCGCGCGCAGGGCGCCGGCGGCCAGAACGTTAACAAGGTAGCGAACGCCATCCACCTGCGCTTCGATATCGGCGCCTCGTCGCTGCCCGACGAAATCAAGGAGCGCCTGCGGCAGCTGCGCGACCAGCGGATCAGCGCCGACGGCGTGGTGATCATCAAGGCGCAGGCGCATCGCAGCCTGGACCGCAACCGCCTCGACGCGCTCACCCGCCTGCGCGAACTGATCGCCCGGGCGGCGTTCACGCCGACGCCGCGCCTGGAGCAGCCGCAGATGCTGGTCTTCGCCGGCGACCACGGGGC
>ERZ761609.2878-NODE-2878-length-11998-cov-43.694717_pt1 | contig 11998 bp, 9 predicted proteins | sample MGYA00511163_ERZ761609 | MGnify/ENA primary metagenome ERZ761609 (study PRJEB28899, sample SAMN02445070) | bioreactor sludge metagenome | biome: EBPR sludge | place: Australia: Brisbane, Thorneside Wastewater Treatment Plant | collected 2011-12-16 ... | reverse complement strand
CTGATTTTTTCCTTAAAGCAAAACACAAAATACTTTTCACCCTGGAACGAATATATATCAAGCGGTTTGCCGTGGTTTATATATATAAATGGATATATATCTTTCATGTTGATCTCTTTTTTAATGTTTAATTTATCTGGATGTGTCGTTTATCAAAAGAAGTATTGGTAACAGAGAAACACCATCACATATCTCGTTGGCGGCTAATAGGGTTATTATTTTAGCCAATGAAAGCCAATGAATTTCCTGTACTTCATCATTATTATATCCACTTTGATCTCCGTCAGCTACCCCTCCGAAAACTATGTGCACTGTCTCGTTTGATATTCCATTGGAAGGATTGTACCAATAGCATTTCCTTGGATCTGTTAGCTGTAAACCTGTCTCCTCTTTTACTTCCCGTCTTGCGGCGGATATAATATCTTCACCTTTTTCAATCCCGCCTGCAGGTAATTCCCATTCGATTTTTTGAGTGGTATATCTCAATGATCTTATCATGCAAACTTCACTTTTTTTGTTTTGCATTAATACAACCACGGTTTCTCCGGTATGTTCAAGCTGCAGATATTCTTCAATGATCTCTCCTGATGGCATCAATACTCTATCACTGAACAAATTGAGCCTCTTGCTCTCGAAAATTGCTTTTCTCTCTAATCTTTTTGGAAGCATTCTGTTTCAATATATTGTTTTCTGTATTCCATAAATTCCTTGCATTCCGGAACATATTATCCGTTTATAACTTTCGTCTCCCATCCGTCATAAACACCATCGTACTGCTCAGCAAGGTCATAAAGCTCCGCTGTAAAATCGAGCACATCATGGTAAGTGACAGGCAGCTGTTTTGTGAGCCTTACGCTCAATGGGTACTCTGTATCCTTTTCTTCAGTTCTTTCTGAAGACAGCCTGTATCCCATCTTTTCGGCTTCTTTAAGGAATTTCTTCTTTAGATCCTCTTTTTTGAAGAATATGTAATTATCTACATCACGCGGCACGCTTAAATTATCGTCCTTTGATCTTAAGTTTTCCACTACTCGCCTGTTCATAATGGTATGCATCTCGTAATTGGTAGGGTAGAGATGTTTGAAGTATTGCTTCCATTTACTGTCTTCTTCAAAATAAACTTCAAATTGATAATCGCTGTATGCTTTCATTACATCCTTAACGGCCTTTTTTACACCGTTATTTTTAGGTGCGTAAAAATAAAAGATCCTCGCCCCGTCGCAGGTCTCCCTTCCTGCAAATATGGCGTTGAAAGGTTCAATCAGCGCATCCGCTATTTTATCTTCAATCTTAAACAATTTTTCACTTTCCCCGTTTGAAGAAAAACCGTTTTCCTGCGGGTCGTTCATTGTGAGAATAACTGTCAGAAGGTAGTTCTTATCTTTAAGCGGAGCGATCCTGTTCAACCCAAGATCAAGGTATATTGAAGCCTGTGAACCGTCAAGCTCTGTAAAATAAAAATCCCAATTTGGCTGATATTCTGTATTCATAGTAATTTATTATTTAACAAGCATCATTTTTTTTGTATCTGTAAAACCGTTACCTTCCATTTTGCAGAAATAGATACCGCTTGGCTTATCGGCAGCATCCCATGTCACCTTGTAACTGCCTGGCTTTAGCTCGCTTTGTACAAGTTCAGCAACTTCTTCGCCAAGCATGTTGAACACCGCAATTTTTATATAACCGTTTTGTGCCACCCTGAAACTGATATTTGTAACAGGATTGAAAGGGTTAGGGTAGTTGCTGCTTAACCCTGAACGTTCCGGAACTTCTGTTGATGTATTGCTCAGCCCCACAAATGCTCCGCCGCCGTTAGTAGTTTTTAATATTGTACCTGAATTTCCAACTGCAAAGCCGGTTGTTACTGAACCGAACTTAAATTCAATTGCCCTAATATGGCTGGTAGTGCCCGTTGTCAGCTCATACCAGTTCGTTCCCGCGTTTGTAGTTTTGAATATTTTACCGCCAATACCCCCGGCGTAACCGGTTTGTTCATTCACAGGGAAATCCAGTCCGTAAAGCGCTCCTGCGCCGGGTATTGCGTGCTCATTCCAGTTAGAACCGCCATTTGTAGTCTTATATATTTTTCCTGTGGTTGATGCGAATCCCGTGCTGCTGTTTATCATCTTCATCGAGTGAACTGTTGCTCCTGCGGATAATACTTCTGCCCAAGATGTACCGCCGTTTATTGTTCTTATAATATATCCCTTTTGAGTTATATCATCATATCCGCACATGAAGCCGAGCAATGAGCTTGTGAACTGGATACCATAGTTATAAGAGTTCGCATAAAGATTATTTTCCTGAATGATCCAGTTTACCCCGCCATTGGTTGTCTTCAGTACCGTATCGGTTGATCCGCAGATCCATCCTGTGTTATCATTCATAAAATAGGCTGTATTCCAGAAACGGTTTGGAGCAGTCAGTTTGCTCCAGTTCGTACCCGAGTTTGTTGATTTAAGTACCAAACCATTACCAAAAGCCCAGCAAGTGGTTACACCTGATATCACCACATCAGAAAGTGAGTTCTCCGGTAACGGATATGCCACATTCAGCCAGTTTGTTCCTTCGTTGGTAGTTTTGTATATCTTGCCGCCGCCAACTGAAATTATAACAGGCAAAGATGAAAAGCTTGCTATACCATACATCGTGCTTGTAGTCCCGTTTGTCTGCGGCACCCATTGAGAAAACTGAACTGATGAAATGAATATTGAACACAAAATAAAGAATTTAAATATTTTCATTTTTTGAATTGATTAGATTTTTTTATTGAATTTTTCTTTTCAACAAAAATACCTACTGCTATCGATGCAATTCAAAGAATGTAAATCACGATTTTGGGCCGCAAAAAAACATTTCAACGCTGCAATATGGAATATTGCAGCTGCAAATGCTGTATTTACAGTATGTTACAAATGGAAACAATTTTTTGAAAATTGGTCTTTTTACATAAAGGAAAAGTTTTGATTAATGTTTCAGAAAATCGGTTAATCTCTCAATGCTCTTTGATGTGAATATATGCGCTAGTTATAGAAACTACCAATCAGGTCTTTGTGTTTTTCTTCAATTACTTTTCGTTTAAGTTTTAAAGTAGGTGTCAATTCACCGCTTTCAATTGTAAACGGTGTATCAAGCAGCGCGAATTTTCTCACGCGTTCATATTTGGCTATTTGTTTCTGCAGCACGTCAATTTCTGATTCAAAGAAGTTATGTACAATATCATTATCAGTAAGCTCAGATAGCGTTTCAAATTTAATATCCAGCTTTTTGGCCAGGGCCTCGAGCATATCTGTATCGGGAACAATAATAGCAGTAACAAAATCCCTGTGATCTGATGCGAAAGAAATTACCTGGCTTATGTATTCACTCCGCTCAAGATTTTCTTCTATGTGCGTAAGTGAAATATATTTCCCGCCCGCGGTTTTTATCAGCGTTTTTTTCCTGTCGGTTATCTTAAGCATTCCGTTTTCTATTCTGCCAATATCACCTGTATGCAGCCATCCGTCTATGATCATCTCTGAAGTTTCTTTCTCATTCTTAAAATATCCCTGCATAACATTTTCACCCTGTACCAGTATTTCGCCGTCATCAGCTATCTTAACGGTAACATTTTCAAGCGGGGGACCCACTGTGCCGAACTCGTTGTTATCAAGCCTGTTCACCGATATTACCGGCGATGCCTCTGTCATTCCATAACCCTGTAAAATCAGTAATCCTATCGCATCAAAAAACTCTGCTGTTTCTTTGCTTAACGCGGAGCCTCCTGAAATGAAAAATTTTATTTCTCCGCCCGTTCTTTGCCTTATGACCGAAAAGACCTTCTTATCAGCAAGTTTCCACAATGGATTAGTTTTGTTCTCCCGGTATGCTTTCCCTATTTTCAGCGCGCGTTTTGTGATGGTGCGTTTTAGAAGCGGCATCTGTTCCACTGATTTCGTCAGCCTGCTTTGTATCCTTGTGAACAGCATGGGTACAGCAAGCACAACCGTAGGCTTAACTTCAGTCATCTGCGCTGCCAGGGTATCAATGTTCTTAGCGTAGTAAATCTTAGCGCCTTTTGAAAGAGGCACATAGTAACCGCCAGTTCTCTCGTATGTATGCGCAAGAGGCAGGAAAGAGAGGAACCTGTCCTGCGGTACCACCGGGAAAGAATCAGTGCACTGCTTAACATTCGCAAGTACATTCCTGTGTGTAAGGCACACTCCTTTCGGAACTCCCGTTGTACCTGATGTATAAATTATCGTAAGCAGCTCATCGGTATTCTGTGCTTTTGCGCGCTTCAAAAAGTACTCGTCCGCAAGTTTATCGCTGTATGCGGTCTTCTCCTCCAGAAGCTCGCCATATATCAGTTCTTCAAAGCTTATTATGTTCTCTGATGTATGATCTGTTTTGTTAAATGTAATTATCTTTTTAAGGTGCGGCAGTTCGTTAAATACAGCAGATACCTTCTCTGCCATCAGCTTAGTTGATACAAAACACAGCCTGCTTTCTGAGTGACTGAGTATGAACCTTATCTGCTCTGATGTCATTGTGGGATATACAGGTACAGTAACTATACCTTCTGTAATACATGCGAAATCAGATACTGACCATTCAAACCGTGATTCCGAAATTATCGCTGCCTTATCACCGGGCTGCAATCCATATTGCTCAATTGCCCTTGCAAGAAGGTAAACAAGTTCCTTAAGCTTGCTTCCTGAAATGTTCTTGTAAACGGAATTTTTTTCATTTTCATCTTTCCAGTAAATAGCGCCATCATTGCCGTATCGCCTGCATATTTCTATAAAGAATTCCGTAAAATTCGAATATTGTATATCCATATTCTGCCTTAACATCTTATTAATTGAAAGCAAAATTACAAATAAATTGTATGATATATTATTCATTTCTGTAAGTAGTTATCAGAATTTATTCCCCTCTAGAGAGGGGCGGCAGCCCGAAGGGTTGACAGGGTGTGTTAATTACTCTACGCTTGCAAATGGATGAATTCTGCGAGAAGCGCTAGAGACGAAGCAGTCTCATTAACATATGATAAGATTGATTGCTTCCATGCCAAAGGCAGGCAAGCGCTTCGCCCGCAAAATTATTATTAATTGCTCATTGCTCACAAGAAAATTACGCAGTAATTCTTGAAGTCTGCACCTGCCTTTGGCACGGCCGCTTTGCGGGATTGATCATTGCCTACTGATTCCCTCAACAATCAACATTTTTTTTCCGCCCAAAACCATACTTTATTAATTGTAAATATTGCCTTAGACCGCTAAATTGCGCTCATTAATTATACGGAGGCGGAATTGAAAACTATTCTTTTTGCATTAATACTATTCTCATCGATAAATATTTATTCACAAGTTGTAAATATTGAATCCAGAAGAATGCGTACCGATACTACGGGCTGGACGGGTTCCGCCGAAGGCAGCTTTCAGCTTTCAAAGGCTGTAGATGAAATATATGATTTCGGGGCATTGCTGCACATGCAGTATAAAGGGAAAAATGATCTTTGGCTTTTTTTGAATGAAGCAAGGATTATCAAAGGAGCGGGAACCCAGTTCATCAATGCGGGCTTTGCGCACATACGGTATAACCGTAAGGTCACCAAAGAACTGCTTCGCTGGGAAGTTTTCGCGCAATACCAGTATAATAAAGCCCTTGAAGTAGGGCAGAGGGTACTTGCTGGAACGGGTCCGCGTATCAAAATTATTGAATCTGATATTTTCCGGGCATACGCCGCTGCGCTTTATATGTTTGAGTACCAGGAATCTGTGGATAAACTTATTATTGAAAGGAACCACCGGACAAGCAACTATCTTTCTATGACACTTGAGTTTGAAAGGTTCGAGATCAAAAATACAACTTATTACCAGCCAAATATGAAGGAAATGCAGGATTACAGAATACTCTCGCAATCAGACCTGCTGATAAAACTTACCGATAACCTGAAGTTCAAAACCGGTTTCAATTACAGGTATGATACCCGTCCTTTCCCCGGTGTGCCAAAAACAACTTATTACCTGAGCAACGGCATATTGTTTGAGTTTTGAAGCTGTTGTTAGCTGCCATGATTTTTCTTTGCGCTGAACTTACTTCTTAACTCCTCGGCTTTCACAAGCAGCCATCTGAAGAAATAACTGTCATTCTTCTTTTGCAGTTGTTCTGCTATATAACCGATTGATTCCATGTCATTATTCAACCCTGCCTTCAACAATTTTTCAAAATATAATACAAATTCTCTTATCCTGTTTTTTCTTGAAGGCTGAATCAGTTCATGCTTAGCTATAAAATGTTTGAAGCTGTCTATTTGATTATACAACTGTTCATATATCCCAAGTTCATAATATATTTTAAGCTGCAGCAGTTTTATATCAATCTTTAAAGCAAAGTAATCATGCTTGATCTTTTGAAGGTATTCCAGCGAAGAAGCAAATTCCTTATTTTCAAATTTTAAGCAGGAGTAGCAGTAGTAATACATGCTTTCCCTGTTACCTGGATGAAGCTCTCTGCGGTAGCGGTTTGTGAAATCTTCAGCCCATTTGACGTTGTTAAGTCTCAGGGCAGTCTGGAATATGTTCCTGAACAGATCTTGTGAGATAAATTTGTTGGAACTATTGGTGTAATACCTGTTTTCAAGCAGCACGCCGTAGGCATTAAAGAGCTCTTTGTAATATTCCGTGTGACCTTCATTGCATTTGTTGACACAGTAATCGATCAGCCTGCCGAACAAAAAATGCAGCTCGTCAGAATTTATCTTATGCGAGTTTTCAAGTATGTTCTGTTTGAAAATAAAAAAGTTATTCTCATCATCCCTCCCTGAAAACAGCCTGTACAGGTCATAATAGATCTGAAATATATGGCTAAGCTCTTTATTGTTCTTTTGCAGGGTCACTATCAGTTTTTTCAGGTTCATAGGCTGCAGCAGCTCAGGGATAAGGTTCTTGGTTTTTATTTTTTCCTGTCTTTTTGTGATCTTAAGTATAGTATCGTTTTGTTTTATGGATTCCAGAATGAACAGGGAAAGCTGGTTCTTGGATGAATTATTAAGAGAAACAATGGATTCATTCAGACTTTGTTTTTTATCCAGCTTCTTGTTTATTACATTATGATTAAACTTTTCTGTTTCAACTTTAATCTTTTTATAAAAATAGTCGTGATCTGCGCGGTTATAGTCAGGGATTATCTTTTCGGCTTCCGTTATATTTTTTTCTATTTGAGCGTAAAGCTTGCGCCTGTTCAGCTCTTTCCTTATCCCGGCTAAATATTCGAACCGGTTATTTTCAAACGATACATAGCCCAGGTACTTTTCCAGAAGGAACTTTAGTTTTGATATCAGGTCACGGGCTGTTGAGTCATTATAAGCTTTCCCGTTTTCAATCCTCCTGAATATATCTATCCTGTTAAGTCTGCTGTCATTGAACTCAGGGTAGAATTTCAGCAGTTCACAGAAAAGCCCGGCTGCTTTTGGATAGGGATTAAGATATGAACTTTTAAGGAATTTCCTGAATTTCCTGATATCATTACCATCGAATGTCCCTATTATTTCAAGCACATTCCTATTTATTGAGTATTTCATATTTATGCCTCCGTTTTTAACGGCAAAATCGATGAGATTTATTATCAATATAAGCAAAAATGTAAGAAAATATAAAGCAATCTAATTGAGAATTAACGTCAATTTGAGATTAATTTCTTTGTCATTTCTGTTTAAAATTTTTAAGTTTAAATGAATTCACTTAATTTCAAAACCTATTAAATCAAATCACAAATGAAAACTATTACAAAAAAAATCGTAGGAATTTTGCTGCTGTTTTTGTCTATTTTTTGCTCTCTCCATTTGTTCACTCAATCAGCAGCTGCTGATGATTACAGGATTGAAAAGGTTTGCAGCAACGGCGTATGTATTGTCACAGTTTACAACTCCGATGGTGCAATAGTTAATGTTTATGAAGAATTGGATAGTACCCCCTGAACTGAATCATTCCAAAATAAATAACTTAAATCCAACAAGGAGGGAAGAATCATGAACAGATTTCTTGTGCGGCTTATTGCCGCAGGTATTTTTCTGTGTAATTTTATCCTGGTTTACGCGCAGAATGAAGATGTGAGATGGTCAATGGATCCATCCACCAAACTCAGGGTTTCAGGGGACTATGTTGACCTGCCCCAGTCGATTTTCTTTCAGAATCCAAATGTTTCAGAGCGGCATATCACTACAACCCAGGGAAGTTATGTTATCGGTCCAAGCTTCAGACCGTTCCCGCATTCAGCTACTCAAAGTGAAGTTGATGTAACAACGCAAAAGGGAAATCCCAATGTTATCTTCGCGGCATGGAATTCATTCGGTCCTTCATTTTTCGGGACCGGTTACACCGCATCAATTGATGGCGGCGTAACATGGGCAGGCAGTCACCAGACATTTAACCCCAACAGCGGCGACCCTGCCAACTGGATTTGGCCGGTCGGCAGCACCTGGGCCGGAAGGTTCGGACATTCCGTTATTCAAGGAGCCGCATTTTCAAATACAAACGGGGCAAGCTGGACGGGACAGGTCAATTTTCCGGGGGCAAGCTCCTTTGATAAAAATCTTTCCGCAGTTGATGATGTTACAGGAAGCCCCTTTTTTGGAAGGGCTTATACTGTTTGGACAAATTTCGGAGGAACATTCTTCAACCGCATCGTAATTTCGTTTACTACAGATGGCGGTGTTACATGGAGCACCGCTGCTCCGGTCAGTCCGCCCCAATCAACAGGTCACCACCACCAGGGTTGTGATATCAGGGTCGGTCCCGGCGGTGTTGTTCACGTTGTTTGGGCTAACTGCACAACCAACGGGCAGAATTCGACTGAAGACAGTCTTGGATACGCAAGATCAACCGATGGCGGCGTTACATGGGCTTTTGCAAGCAATAGTGTGGCTGATATGAACGGGATCAGGACGATCAATCTTGTAAACGGTATTCGTTGTAACGGTTTCCCAAGACTTGATATAGATAAAACAGGCGGACCCCGTAACGGTTGGCTGTATGTTGTGGCCGGTGAAAAGAATTTTGCGCCCGCCCTGGATAACTCTGACGTTGTACTTATGCGTTCTTCAAATAACGGGGCTTCGTGGACAAGGATCAGGGTAAACCAGGATCCTGCCGGCAAACTGAACTATATGCCTGCCGTAAGGGTGGATGACTGCGGCGGTGTGAATGTTGTTTATTATGATCAGCGCAATGTTTCGGCTACACAGGCAGAAGTATATCTATCCCGCTCAATGGATGGCGGGAATACATGGATAGATATTAAAGCAAGCGATCACAGCTTCACACCCGGTCCAATTCCGGGACTTGCAGGAGGCTACCAGGGTGACTACATCGGGGTGACTTCAACCGGTAATAGCGTGTGGCCTTTCTGGGCTGATAATTTTTCTGGGATCTATCAGGTTTGGACCGCGAAAATTAATATCGGACCCGATCTATGGTCAAAAGATACATGGGTTGATGACGGCACAGAAATTAATCCGGATAACGGCGCAATGTGGGTGAGCCAGGATATTTGGGTCAGAACCCAGCAGGATGGATTCGCAAATCCGCATCAGCATCAAAACCCCGAATACAGGGATTCAATTCTTTATCCCTATAATCCCAACTACATTTATGTGAAAGTAAGGAACAGGGGAGGCTGTTATGCGAGCGGACAGTTGAAGGTTTACTGGGCTAAAGCATCAACCGGGCTAAGCTGGCCCACTCAGTGGATAAATTATTTCATAGGTCCCACACTTCACGGGAATATTATCCACACAAGTATGCCTATAATTTCTAACCTTGCGCCTGGTGATTCAATAATTTATGAAATCCCATGGTTCCCGCCAAATCCATCTGATTTTTCAGGATTCGGTTCTGATAGTTCGCATTTTTGTTTGCTGGCAAGAATTGAAACCTCGCCGGTTGCGCCATATGGTATGACGTACCCTGAAGGTGCCGGTGTTTACACAAATGTTAAGAACAATAACAATATTGTGTGGAAAAATATCACTGTTGTAGATGATTTTACCGGGCCTAATGGGCCAATGGCTGCCGGCTGGGTTACAGTCCGGAATGTAGAACGTGAGACAGCTAATATCAGGCTCAATTTCTTCACTCCTAAAAAGGACCGCGATAACCCCTTCCTCAAATACGGAAGGATTTATGTTGATCTGGGAGAAAAACTGTATGAACATTGGCGTGATGGCGGCATGCAGGGCGATGGCATTGAACTTGCTGAAGGTACAAAAATTGAAGTCGTAAAGTATGACGCTTCAATTGGTAACATGAAGCTGCGGCCGGAAGAGATGGCTACTATTAAGCTTGAGTTTGATCTGTTTGAACAGCCGCCGCGCGGCCGTGACAGATTCACAATGCAGGTTGAACAATACACTCAGCTTGGAGGTGATAGAGATGTCATAACAGGAGGCGAAAACTTTGAGCTCAATACAGCGCCAAGAAGAAAAGGCGGGGAAGTGCAGAATGCCGTTAAGGAATTCTCAACGAACGTATTCCCCAATCCGTTCAATCCGGTAACAAATATCAGCTTCGCTCTGCCTGTGGGGTCTAATGTAGAGATCAAAGTATATGACCTGCTTGGCAGGGAAGTCGCAATCCTGGTCAATGAATTCAAAACAAAGGGTATTCATAACGTAAAATTTGATGCGGGCAATCTTGCCAGCGGAATTTACTTCTATACTATCCGGGCAGGCGAATTCAGCGAAACCAAAAAATTACTATTAGTCCGCTAAGACCTTTATCCCAAAATGTTGTAATATAAGCGAAAGCTCCCGTAACAGGGAGCTTTTTTTATTGTTTCCGGAAAGTGATCTGGATTAAATATATTATAAGTTTTCTCATTTCTTACTTGCTTTTTTTAAAATTTACCTTATATTTGTTAATAATATTTCAAAATTCATTGAATATCACACAATAACAACCTAAATTTAGCCTATCGAAATTTCTACATATCGTTTCTAAACTAACAATTCATAGCTTGCGTAAAATAAAATATTTTCTAATACCCCTTTTTCTTGGAATTTTTATGTATTCCTGTGAAAAAGATGACAGCTCTGTTATAGACCCGATCCTTCATTTTCCTATTATTGACTCAGCTTTCATTTCTCCAACTGTATTTGATACTAACAGGATTGACCTAAGTATCAATGCAAGAGTATCATCGGTGGATCCTATTAGCTCTGTTAAGGCTAAGATAATTGATCCGCTTGGTTCTCAGGTCACTGAGGTTGACCTTGTGCTCAATGGAGATTTGTACACATTCAATGCCGCCATAACACCCGGTTGTGTACTGGTGGGAAATTATAATGTGGAGTTCTTAGCTGTTACTAATTCAGGGCTGAACAGTAATACTGTAACTAATACATTTCAGGTCATCAATTCAAATAGTATTAAACCTGTAGTTTCAATTGTATATGCACCTGATAGTTTACTCCGTCCAACCGGCAGCGAACTGGTGCCGGCGTTTCTGCAGGTTCAGGTCAATGATCCTGATGGCATTTGCGATATTGAGTGGGCCAGGTTTAATGCGGTAAATCCAAACGGTATTCCCAATCCAAGCAATCCGTTTACCATGTATGATAATGGTAACCCGCTTCCTCCATTCAGCGATACTGTTGCAAACGACGGGAAATACTCACTGACAATCTATATCGGCTCTTCTGCAACTTTGGGTGATTTCAGCTTTAAGTTCTTCGCAAAAGACAGGTCTGATCTTACAAGTGATACTCTCTTAAAATTAATTAATGTACACGAATAACTATGAAAAAATTCCTGTTAATTACATTACTGGCAGCTTTCAATCTCAGCCTAAGCTACGCGCAGATGCTGCCCGAAAATTTTAAAATATCAAACGATATTTATAAAACCTTTAAGCCAAATGAAAACTACAAAAAAGGGAACAGCCTGATTGGAAGGTTTTCATCTTCACCGGTTTCATCGCAGACAATTATATCGAATTTTATTTCTGATATTATAGT